>MDTC01087962.1_pt1 | contig 68464 bp, 82 predicted proteins | sample 811181 | NCBI WGS metagenome assembly MDTC01 (sample SAMN05326644, study PRJNA326480) | marine metagenome | isolation source: seawater | place: Pacific Ocean: North | collected 2011
CACCAATGTCAGAACTGCCCTTGTTTCATTGATTCTAGCATTATTCTATGTTCAGAATGTCATCATCAATGGATTATCGACATTAACAATGATGCAGACATGATAATGAAACAGCATTTGCCGTTTCCTAGCCTCTCAAGGTGGATTTAACGCCGTTAATTAACCTCTAGAGTTCAAACCACTACCCCCCCCTCAAGAGTGGCTTAAAACGCCACTTTTGGGGGGTAAATTTACGATTTTTTAGCAAGTAGTGAAAACTAGGTCGCCAAAACCTATGAAAACACGACTATACTGAATGGCTACCACCTTTTCAGATACAAAATAATTTTTTTGAAAAAATATTTTTAAGAGACTTGTTTTTGGCTTGTATTGGGTTTGATGACTACCGCCCCTCGTCATCGGCCCGTTTATACTCTTTATGCTTGCCGTTAGGGTATACTCTAACTTCTCTAGTAACTATACGACCTTTTTTAATTTCACGGCGAATCCACGCAGGTACAGACTTAACAGTCATCTGTTTCCAATGTCTAGGTATTTCTCTTGAGAATCTTCTAGCAATTTGTTCTGCGTTTTTCCAGTCTCTATCGAAGAAACCTTCTTCATACATTCTATCAAAACTTTTTTGAACTCGCACTTTTCTTTTTTCCGGTCCGTGTGTCATTTTCTAATCACTCTCCCACCAATACCTGAACCAACAGAGGGAAGTCCTTTACTGCCTCCTAACCATTGACCCGCTTTTAGAGTTTTCATAACTACCGGCATATCCGGTGTTCTGTATGTAAATTGGTCTATAGCGTGAGCCAAAGCCATAGTAGTATCGTTATGTTTACCTAAGTCAACAATAAGACCCTCTCTCCACGCATGAGTTTCTAATTCTTCTAATACTACATTGATTATACGTCTTGTGTCATCACTACCGAAAGGGAACATAACTAATTCTCTCTCGAACCATACACGCAAACGGTTTAGTAAACCTTGTTTCAAAGTCCTGTTACTTACTTTACTTTGTCTGTAGTCAACCATAGCGCCCTTTTGAGCAAGTAAACTTTCATACATTTGTTGAAAACCTACATCTTCGGCAGCAACCGGACAATTACCATAACGCTTTGTCATTTCAATTAACACATCTGCTTGCTTATCCGGTGGGAAGTCATTTCTTCTCCACATATTTACAAAATGAATATATCCCTCCGCATCCTGTCTAAGAACTACCATAACGCTGTAATCTTGACCTAGACCGTGTGAAGGGTCAAAACCTATGACATATCGTGAATCATCTCTTTTATCCGGTTCTAACACATTATTTATCTGTAGATTCTTTCTAATTAGATTTCTAGGATATACTGCTGATTCATCGTCAACAACTTTACACAAATACTCTTGAGCAAACTCTAAGTCACCAATAGAGTTTTTTTGTTCTAGTAAATAATCTATAGGTCTAAGTTCTTCCCATAGAGCAATAGGCTTTACATTTTCGGGGTCTGCTCTCCATTCATCCCAATTAGGTATAGACGACCACACTCCTGTTTTCCAATCATCATTACCTAGCATTTCAGTATGATATATGTCATTCATAGACATAGGAGTACCTACACAAAACAAACTAGATTTAGGGTCGAGCATAGGCATAACTACTTTACGAAGCCAGTTTCTTAATTGACCTAAGTTCAAATCTTTTTTAGCGTCTAAAAGAATATCATCTAACACTACAACGCCCGGATGGTCGCCTCTGATAGCACTTCCTACAGAAGTACAACGAATAACTGCACCATTAGTAAGATATAATTCTGTTTTACCACCTCTAGTAGTATCTAAGTATTTACTTAACTGAGGGTGTTTTGTTAAATCGCCTCTAATTTCCGCTAAACGTCTAATTGCAGTATCTCTACTGGCGGAAAACAGCCATGCGTTTATAGGTGCATTGTTGAATCTGTCAAAAAGTGCCATGTGTAATAACTTAACACCTACTGTTGTACTTTTAGAATGACCTCTAGGTGCAACTATACATACTTTGTGAACATAAGAGCCTTTTCTGTTACCATAAAGTTCTAACCATTCACCTATATGTTCACCCCAAGTATATCCTAACCAACGGTAAAAATAACCTACGTCATCCCTACTACGTTCTAAAGACAACTCTGTAGTAAAACTCATTTTGGAACTAACCCCTTTTCAAAACAATAAGGACAAACTCTTTCTAATACCTTTGCTCGCATCATACGATTGGAAGCCCAACCACACTTAGTACACTTAACAGACTCCCATTTAACCATGTTTCATCACCGGCGCATACAACGTGCCTATAATACCATCTTGTTTATCTACTAAGTGAGCAAAAAGACCTGCACGTTCTGTAACAAATCCTTTTCTATAGTGCCATCTATCGTGACCTGCTAGACTAGGTAGTTGTATTACAAAACAACCGCCTTTTTCCATCATATGTGTATAATGCTTATGTCCGTGAAACCACATTCTGTTAGAGCATTTACCCCAAAGGTTTCTTTCTTCATTAGCCATAATCAAAGGTAAATCTAAACTCTTGACAAAATCACCGTGAGTAAAACCTAGTAAGTTGTTACCCCAAGTTACATATTGCCTAGACTTAGGACTTACTAAGACAGAAACGTCATCTACGTTCTGATACGCAGCCTCTAAATATAATGCTAGTGCTAAAGCAGCAAATCTATCGTGATTACCACTCATAAAGACTATTTCTACAGGCGCTACTTTTCTCAACATCTCAATATGCTCTTTTGCTAGTTCACAACCATTCATTAATATTTGTGCAGGTGTACCGGACATATCTTGTGCTGTACCCGCAGTAGTTGTACCACCATCATTATCTATATGAAACCAATCACTACCTGTAGCCAAAATTACTTTTTCCGGCTCACTAGGCAATCTATCAATAAGATTCTGAGTTCTGTTAAGAAGTCTTGACCTAGCCTCTTCCATATCAAAATGCACACCTACTTCATCTACCCAACCACCTTTACCATAATGTAAATCGGTAGGAGATATAACTACTGCATAAGGATTACCTTTAGGCATTTTTATTTTCTTAGGGTTTTTTGCTACAGATATTTTATTTATATTAGAAACAAACTCATCTAAAAGTGTAGCCCGCAGTTTTCTATATTTCATAGCGTCTTTTTCAATACTTTCCCATTTTGCTTTATCTATATCTACTAATAGTTTTTGTTTTTCGTTAAAAACTAATTCGGTAAGTAAATCCTTTCTATCTTTTGTGACTACTTCTTCATCTGTAAAAGGTATCATACTATGCTTCCATTTATGACTTCTTACATATTCACCTAACCATAGTTCGGGCATATTAAACTCTCTTGACAAATCACTTACAGTATAACCGCCAGTCATGTCACTATACGCTCTTTTCATATTTCTATGTGTTTCACCACTTACTGAAATCATAGTACCCATACTATCTAAATAAGTTAGATATATGTCACTAGCAGAATCGTAGTGCGTCTTTAATCTTTCAATAGGGGCTTGTAGAGGATTGCTGTATTCTTCCGCCTTTGGCTGAAAGTCGCCACCCCAGTCTTTAATGGCAAACCGCCATGCGTCAATACTTCTTTTAGGTTCTATACTATTTAGAAATCTAGCGAATTGACTAGCGTTTTCAAAACCTTCCGAAGCATATTTTTCTATTAAATCTGTACCACCGTGATACTTTCCCATATAAAGAGTACGGTAGCAGTAGGTTCTTAAACCTTTTTTTTTCTGTAACATACAATTCTTTCAGAAAAAATTAATGGCTCGCAGTACAGCGATTTTTTTAATTAATTTATTTGTTCAAAGGGGTACAATTTATTTCGCCGCTTATTCTAACACTATTACTACTATAATTACGTTAGTAATTTTTCTATACCTTTGAATAAAAAAAAGAATTAAAAATATTGGCCGCAGTATAGCGTTTTATTTTTTTTACAAAAAAGGTAAAAAATAGAAAAAATTAAGGAAAAAGTTTATTATACGCTCAAAAAATGCAAAATACATGGCGGAACGTAGTTCTTGGAACCCCTTTAGGTCAAGACAAGTTAAGGGGGCAGAAAAAACAATAAAAAGAATAGGGAGTAATCAAAAGTTCTCTGCGGTAGCGGGTATTCCCGATATAGTTAGAGACACGGAAAGGTTGAGACAGGACAGTAAGTTCGATAATGAGTTTGACCTTTACGACCACATGATTAAATTAGACCCCGAACTAAACGGGGCGGTTCGTGCTGTATCTTTGACAGCCAACAATTATGAGATAAATTACGATAAAGGTAAAAACGCTACTATTAGAAATGCTATACAAGAACTTGTAGAAGAAACTCTAGATTTAGATGATATACTAATCAACAAAATGCGTAACCTAATGGTTTACGGTAATGACATAAATAAATTAGTCGGTAAAGAAGGTGTGGGTATAACCAACTTACAAAACCTCCCAATCAAACAAATAACTATAGTTGACGAAAGAGGCGGTCTTGGTTCTTATTTCGTAGCAGACGAAGATAACCCTATTATGAATGCTACTACATATATGGTGAGAGAAGGTACGATGTACGAAGTAGCAATACCTAACCGTGAAATATTACACGTTAGAGTAGATTATAGAAGTAACTGGTTTACCGACAACAAAGGAAGAAAGACCTACGGTGTGTGGGGTGCATCCCGTTTTACATCACTTAAACAAGCAATAAGAATGAAATACAACACAATGAACAACCGTATCTCATTAGAAGATGCTATGACAAAACAATACATAACTATTGACAAGTCTGCTATCGAACACATACAAGACCCTGCCGAACAACAAGAAAGGTTACTTTACATTATGGATGAGGTTATTACTTTGTTTCAAGGATTACGGGGCGACCAAATACCTGTACTACCGCATTATGTCGAACTGCATCACGTTGATTTAGGTAACGCTTTACCTAACTCAAGTGATTTCTTAGACAGCGTAAATGCTGATATTGCAGCCGTACTACAAGTACCGAGAGTTGCAGCAGGTCAAGAAAAAGGTTCTACATTTGCAGCGACATTCAATGCTAACCTTTGGGCCGTACAAGCAATATCCCGTATGCACAGAATCCTACAAGACAGTACAATGAAAATGTTTTCTGAACACCTAACACTTATGGGTATAGACCATAAGATGAAAGATTTACCTACAATCACCTTTGACACTATGGATAGCGAAACACCGCTAAACGTAATGCAGAGAATGGTTATGGGTTACACAAATGGTATTCTAACACTAAACCAAGCATTAGAAGGTCTTAGCCTTCCGTCTGCAAAAGATGGGGATAAAAGAAAGGATAGTGAAAGTCCCGAAGGCGTAGGTGAATTACCTAGAGAAAACTCTCAACCATCAGCACCGACTGAGGATGAACTATGAAAGTATTAGTCGCTTGTGAGTTTTCCGGTAAAGTAAGAGATTCTTTCATAAGGAAGGGACACGAAGCATTGAGTTGTGATTTATTACCAAGTGAAAGTAATTTAGGTGAACATTATCAAGGAAATGTTATAGACATACTAAATGATGGTTGGGATTTAATGATTGCACACCCACCATGTACTCATTTATCTACATCGGGTGCAAGATGGTTTACCGAAGGACTCAAATCCAAAGAGTTACAAAAAGAGGCTTTAGAGTTTGTAAATGTTCTTATGAATGCACCTATAGAAAGAATATGTATAGAAAACCCAGTATCAGTAATTTCTACACAAATTAGAGAACCGGACCAAATTATTAACCCTTATATGTTCGGACATAATGCGAGAAAGAGAACGTGTCTTTGGTTAAAAAATCTCCCCACATTAATACCTACAGAAGTAGTTGACCCTCTTTTAATAACTTACAAAGGGAAAACATTTTCCCATGATTACGGAGGCACTAATTTAGGTTATAATAAAAGACGGTCTGTTACTTACGATGGTATTGCTAATGCTATGGCTACACAATGGGGGTCTGTAAAAAATGGGGGGCTTAATTTTTGAATAGTGAAATACAGTTTGCGATATATAGCCTACTTTTAGCGGCTTTAGGTGCATTTTCCGTACTAATACTTAAAAGACACCCGACACCACACAAGAACATGTCGGGAATGAAACAGACTAACCCAAATGAAACACTTATGCTAACTTTTGGTATGGGAGTAGTTATGGCTTGGGTTATAATTGCTGCTGCCGCTTCTTACTACAGCGTAGTAGAACAAAGAGATATTTCAGATTCACAACTTACAGTTATTGGTCTATTAGGTGGTCCGGCACTTCTTATTATAACAAGTGTACTAGATTTGTTTAAGGGTAAAGAAAGTGCTAAAATAGCAGTATTGCCGGACAGACTAAGTGCTGATGTAGAATCTACTAACGCAGCAAAAAATCACACCCGTAAACTGGAAGAGTTGAAACTACAACACGATTTAGATATGGAAGCCATGCAACAGAAACATACTTTAGATATGGAAGCATTTCAAATCACTAAAGGCGGCAAAAAGTAAATAATCATAAAACACTAATATAACCTAGTGTTATGACACTTAACGAAGTTTGTTGCATCTTATTATTTATCGCTATTTCCTTTATGGCCCTTGATACGGAAAAGTGGGGTTAATGGATAAAGACGAAGTAATAGAAAAGGTTATTGCTATATGTATGATGAGTATTTTTCTTGTGCCTTTTGCTGCACCTGCGTATGAAACAAGTCCTTTCTATGACCCCAATATGATTTCCTGTAGTAGTATTACCGGAGAAATAGTGGAAAAAGAACCATTTTATATTATTGTAAGAGTAGAAGATAACTACACTTATGTTAGTGAGGACTTTAAAGTATTTGTTAGTCCTAAAGCATATAGTAATTACAGTATAGGTGATACTCATATAGAACCTATATGTACTTTATCTGATTATTCTTTGTATAAAGATTTGATAGAAAGTCTAAAGCAGTCGGGTATCTTGGAATAATTAATAAGACAACGGCAAAGTCTTGCTGTCATGTCGTGTGGATGCGGTTGTAGTGGTGAAGTAGTAGCATACGAAGAATGGGATGAAGAAGAAGATGTTACCGCAGCAGAATATCAAGGACGTACAGTAACACTCAATAAACCATTTAGAACAAGTGGTGGCCCTAAAAAGTTCGCAGTATATACTAAGAACGGTAGTGGTACAGTAGTTATTGTAAGATTCGGCGACCCTAACATGGAAATCAAAAGAGATGACCCCGCTAGACGAAAAGCATTCCGTTCAAGACATAACTGTCAAACACCCGGTCCTAAATGGAAGGCTAGATACTGGTCTTGTAGACAATGGCGTGGTGGGAAAAAAGTAGAAGCAGAAGATGGTAGTCCTTGTGGCTGCGGTTGTAATGACGATAATGTAGAAGCAAAAGACGCAGATGACCCATGCACATCCGGTTATGAACAATACGGTATGAAAATGAAAAATGGTAGAAAAGTTCCTAATTGCATTCCTATTAAGAAAAGTGCAGAAGCAAAATATGAAGTTTGTTCTTCTTGTATGTCACAGGAAAAATGTGCTAATCACGGAGACTGTATGAGTGTTGCTTATATAGAGGACCCCGAACCTTCAATGGAAAAGGCTTTGAAACAGGCAGCAGAACCAACACCTAACGATTCTGAAACACATGATGAATATATGTCTAGGTGTATGGCTATGAACTATACTAAAGAAGAATGTATGGCTGCACACGAAGGACATACTTTCAAAGACCAAGATGAAGCACATGACGAAGAGGACCACGAAGCAGGTTATGGCATGAAGAAAAAGAAATATGCCGAAGAATGCGGTTACGGAGAAAAAATGATAGACGGTAAGTGCAGAAAAGTTTCCGTTACCTTAGATTTAGCAATATCAGATATGAGTATGCAAGTAGAAGCATCTGCTAACGGTGATTCTAAAATTAGAATAGAGGGTATAGCATTCCACGAAGGTAAAAATAAAAACAACTGGTCCTTAACAAAAGAGGGGGCTTTAGCAACTATAAAACAAATGGTAGGCGCAGATGTAACACTATTACATCCAAAACCTAACGAACACGGTGCAGGTTTTAGTAGAAATATGAGTGGGGACGTAGAAGAAGCCACAGTCGGATATATTGAAAGTGCAGAATTAGTAGAATTAGGTGAAGGAAAATGGAATGTAAGATATGTTGCTTATGTTGTAAGAGATGAATTATTCCCTAGTTTAGAAGCAGGTCTTTGGTCTAGAGAAGGTTACGGCGTATCTATAGGTGGTAGTGGCGTACCTATTTCCGCAGAAGAAAATAATATTGTTTTTGGAACTGATTTTACATTCGACCATCTTGCTATAGTACATAAACCGGCATATCAGAGAGCAAATATAGAAAAAGTTGAAAGAATTGAAAAAGAGGAAGTTAAGGCAACCTTGATAAGTCATTCTGAATCTGCATCAGTCAATAAAGGTATGGTAAGGTCTATGTCCGAAGAAGAAAATAATACAATTAATGAAGAAATGGAAGCCCTTCAAGCAGAACTAGTTTTAGCAAATGCTAGAGTAGCAGAGTTTGAAGCAGAGAAAATCGCAAGAGCAGAAGAAGAAAGAACAACTTTTGTTGCTAAAGCAACAGAACTTGGAATGTCGGGACACGAAGAATTGTCTCAAGACACATTAGTTTCTCTTATTGCGTCATGGGAAGAAGCGCACCCTGCGCCAACTCCTGTTGAAATGACTCCTGTTGAGTCTGTAGAAAAAGTTGAGGCATCAGTCGCAGCATCTACAGAATCAAGTCCAGTAGTAGCAAATTACCTAAACGGTAAAATGATTTCTACTGATGAACAAATCTATGCAAGAGCATGGAACGCATGGGCTAGTGCTTGGAACAGTACACTAGGTGTAGAAGAGAAAAAATCTATGGCAGCCCCTAACTATTCCCAAAAAAAGGAGATGAGATAAAATGGTAGCATATTCAGGAAATGACCCAGTAAACGTAGTAGATATAGCAGAAACTTTCGCAAGCAAAGGACTTTTAGTTAAGTACGGCGCAGGTGGAATACTAATGACAGCATCAGTAACAGATACGCCAATTGCTTACACAATGAGCGAATCAAGCAGAGATGCAGATTCAGCATTAGAAGCAGCAGGTACAGGAACAGTTTCAGTAGTTGCTCTTGACGGTATTTGCTATCTCAAAGCAGGTGCAGCAACAGCAGCACCTAAGTTCGGAATGTCCGTATATGTTTCACAAACTGCTTCTGATAACGGAACAGTCACAGTAAATGACGCAACTAATTCAGCAGTATTCGTAGGGTACTACTTTGGTGGAGAAGGTGCAATCGCATCGGGAGATTTTATTCCTGTATCTTGTTAGATATAGTATAAATTATAGGAGATGTAAAAAATGGTAAACAATACATTAGAAGAAATATTAAACGTAGAAGCAGCAACAGGACCCTTCGGAGTAGGGGATGCAGTCTTAGAGCAAACTCTAAGAGATTTCATACAACTACAATCAAATACAATCGCTATCGCAACTGACTTAGTTGGTTCAAGAAGCGTTTCTTGGTTAGAGTTTAAGTGGTACACAGGAATAACTGGTACATTCAGTTACCCATTAGATGATGTAGCACTAACTGACCCAACAAACATTGGAACAGCAAACTACACAACCAAACTTGAGAAAGGACAGGGTAGAGTTACTTTCCTAGATGCAGTACGCCTTCGTGGTGAAACATGGGAAAACATTGACCGTCAACAACTTGCTATCGTAAGAGCAAGGGCTGACACAATTGACAACCACATCTTGACAAAACTTGTTGGTGGCGCAGGTCAAACACAAGCAGCAACAGCAACTTTCGGTGCGGCTAACGCAGACGAAGAATCTGACTTGCTAGACTCAATGGATTTAATCTTTGCTAACGCAAAGGTTAGCGGTAACGAGCCAATGGCTCTTGTACTACCTGCTGATAAGAGGTCCGCACTTTTGAACACAACACTATACGGAAACGTAGTTGAATCATTAGCAGACCACTTGGGTAGAATCGCAAACCTAACAATTTACTACACAAGAGATTACGGAACAAGTGGCGCAATCGGAAACGATGGTCTACTATTAATTCCGGGCGCAGAAACAGCAGAGTTCTTTTCATACAACGGTGCAGGTTTCCAAGAAACAGAATTAACAAGATTGCCGGGTGTCGGTTTCGATTGGTTATTAACTTCCTACATGGGAAGCGTTATCCACGAACACCAAGACGGTGCAGCAGCAGGTAAGAACAACCGAATCTGTAAAATTACTGGCGTAAGGGCTTAAGGAGGCACAATAAATGCCTATTAACCGTAAGTTACAAAACCTAATGACTGGACTTAATACAAAGCAAGTCTCTAACGGTGGAACAAGTGGGTCTATACCTATTCTTTACAAAATAGCAGTAGATGGTGGCGCAACAGAAAGCGTTTCACTAACCGTAGATAGAAACTTAGAAGTTGTTGATGTATGGTCCCATCTTTTAGCAGATGGTGGAGATAATTCTAACAGCCTACAAGTTCTTAACGGAACTGACGCTATTACTGATGCTTTTGTTACAGGAACAGCAGGTGACAAAGATGTTGTAAGATGTGGTGAGATAGATGATGCTTACTACAAGATTAGTGCAGGTGGAACTCTTAAAGTTACATCTACATCTTCTGATGACACAGCACCGGCAGTCCACGTTTTCGTTCTAGGGTACTCAAACCCTTGAGAGTAAACAGTTGGGGGCTTATTAAATGACTGATAAAAACGAAGCGGCGAAGCCAAAGAAAGAAACTAAGGCTTCGTTAGTGAAAAAGTTAAATGCGGCTGACATACCTGTACCGAAAGGTGCAAGTATTGAAGTTATGAAACACCGCTTAAAACATTATAAAAGTGGTGTAGGTTACTTAGTTAGACCACATAAATTACAAAGTAGAAAATACAAAGACCATCCTATGTCGTTACTAACAGATAAAAACGGCCTATATTGGCTACCTGCTAGTGAAATGGCAGATAGAATAATTAAAACTAAATTAATTATAGTATTAGGTAGAACTAACAAACCTTCAAAAGACGCTACTATAATAGACGTACCAACAGACTACGCGGAGAGGTTCGGATATGGCAGTAACAACAAGTCAAATTAGAGATTTACTTAACAGACCGAGAGGTCTAAATGAAGGTACTATTACAGAATATATCACTATTAGAACAGCCGAAGTAAATAAAAAGGCTCGTCAAGCAAATTATGTTGGTGTTACAGCAGATAACGCACCAACAGACGCACTCAAAGAATCTGCAATTAAAATGATGGTTTGTGCAGACTGTCTTAAAGTATTGATAGATACTATCCCTGCATTAGTACCCGAAAAAGATAAAGGTACATCTGATATTAGATTCGCAGCACAGTTAAAGTCTTTTGAAAAGGCTGCATCTGAGGCTATGAAAAATATAGAAGAGAAAGGTGGTACTGCTTTCCAAATTAAAAGTACCACTAGTAGAGTTGGTGGCACAGTCGGAAGTGCTTTGGCAGGTTCTCTCACACAAGATTGAGGGATAAGTCATGGCTGATTATTATTGGAAAGGTGGAACAGATACCGAATCACAAACCGCAGGTAACTGGGTTACAACAAGTGGTGGTTCAACACTACACACTACTTTACCCGATTCTGACGATAATTTAATTTTTGATGCGACCGCTACAAAAAAATGTGTATTTACTAGTGATACTGTAGGCTATCTTTCTATCACCATAAAGAGTACATTTACTTTCACCGTAAAAATAGATAATAGTTTAATTAGTACACAAGGTCTTTGTGTAGAAAAAATATCTGTTTTAGAATCTGCTAGTGCGAGTTTTCTTAGATTTCATAGCACACCGGCTTATACAGCACTAGGTAGTAGTTCTGCTGATAACTATGTAAAAATATCAAACGTAGATACAAACTTAGATTTTAACACGTTGGGTATGTTCAAAGACTCTACTACTAGGTCTAATTTAACTTTTTACTTTGAACCGGATAATGGCTCTACCTTTATTATACAAAACGGTGTATATCCTAATGTAACTATGGATTGCGTTTTTAATAATGTGGCTACTTTTAGTCCACAGTTTATTTATGATACACAAGGAACTACTTTAGACAATGCCAAAGTATTATACAATAATTACCCTTTTGCGGATATATTAAATCTAAATATAGACAGTTCTATTACTGTTTCTCCTAGAACAAAAAATCAACAAGATACTGAAAAAATATATAAAATAAACGGAACTCTTACATTAACCACATCTACATTCAAGTGGGGGTATACAGAGTTACAACTAACCCCGTCTGCGGCAGGTACTAAATTACCTGTAACTGGTGAAACTGTTTATGGTAACAGTAACACATTCAATACACAATATAGAAAATTAACTATTCTCCCTTCTACATCCAGTCACTATTTTTCTTTAGGTAATAATTTAATATTAGGTTGTGAAGAACTACAAATACAAGGTGGCGCTAGAGTATACGGTCCTGTATATGGTAACGGTAATTCTGCTGAAATACATATTACTAACAGACCTACAATAGATGGTGACTGGAACTTTACACAAATAGCAGAAGGTATATACAGAAACAATGGTACTACATCCCCAAGATACTCTGTACCTCATGGAGGTACAGGTAAAAATACTATTACCTCTAAAGCATTATTATATGGTAACGGTCAAGGACCACTTACTGAATTAGCAATAGGTTCGGAAGGAACGGTGTTGACTGTATCTAGTGGTAGTCCTGTTTGGGCGGCTAATACTGGCGGTGATGGGGGCGGCGGTGGTACTCTTGATATAGGAGATTTGGTTGTAACAAACAATGATAGTGGTATCATTATTATGGGGTCATTAGTGATATAATTATAAAACATTAAAAGAGGGTAAAGTATATGGCACTAACAAGTAACAAAAATCTTTTTACTGCTACTACTACCCAAAGAGCAGGTGTCACGCCTACTAAGGAACAGATATTCTTAGATACAAATACAGGTTCAGCCGCTAATGGTGTTTTTATTGGTGATGGCGCTACCGCAGGTGGTAGGTCGGCAGACATTAGGCCATTAGAAACAAAAAATGCTAATTACACATTTACTAGAGCAGACGAAGCCCGTATGATAATACATACAGATTCCTCTGCATATACATATAAGTTACCGACATACTCTTCTGTTCCTTTTCCGGTAGGTTTAACTGAATTACAAATTATGAATGAAGGTAGCGGTAATATTACTATTGCTACTGATGACGGAACAACTGTATCTCTTGTAGGTCAAGGGGTAAGTAATGCAGGTACTAGCGGTACTTTTACCTTAACACAAAATCAAAAAGTATTTGTAAGACATAGTGCTACACAAGATACATGGATTGCATATCAAAATAATGCGACAGGACCAACAGGTCCAACTGGTGCAGCAGGGCCAACAGGCCCTACTGGTCCAACAGGTCCGACTGGCCCAAATGGTCCTACCGGCCCGACTGGGCCAACAGGACCCACAGGTAACACAGGTTCAACTGGTCCAACTGGTTCTACTGGTGCTGCTGCGGGTTTCGGAACCCCAAGTGTAAGTACAGGCCCTTTAGCCATAACAGCAAGTGGACCCGATACAGCAAAGGTTTTTGCGTTTGCTATCCCCGCAGGGCCAACAGGTTCAACTGGCCCGACTGGGCCAACAGGACCGGCAGGTACGGCAGTAAAATCCGGTTTTAATTGGAAGTTTAGTACAACTACAACAGAAGCAGACCCTACTTCGGGTTTTTTAAGATTCGACCATGCTACATTTAGTAGCGTTACAGAAATATACATTGATGAAGAAGATGCTGCGGGCGTAAATCAAGATGCTTTCTTTACTTATATGGCTGCTTCTACTGGTAGTAGAAAAGGTACTATACATATAACTCTTAGAGCAGGTGATTCAGAACAATTTGCTGATTTAGTAGTAAATACCGTTACAGATATGACAGGATGGTATAAATTAGGTGTTAGCCCTACTTCGGCAACACAAACGGGTGCATTATCAAACAATATAAAATATGTAGTAGAGTTTTCACAATCGGGAAATACAGGACCTACTGGTTCTACAGGACCTACTGGTCCGAATGGCCCAACAGGACCCGACGGCCCGACAGGTTCTCAAGGACCTCAAGGAAGCACAGGACCAACAGGTCCTACCGGACCAACAGGTCCGACAGGCGCAGATTCAACAGTAGCAGGTCCTACTGGCCCAACAGGACCTACTGGTCCTCAAGGTAGTACAGGACCTAGTGGTCCAACAGGACCTAATGGCCCAACTGGTCCAACTGGTCCTCAAGGTTCTTTTGGTGGTGCTACATTTAAGTATGATTTTAGTACAACAACAACAGATTCAGACCCCGGTGCAGGTAAAATAAGATTCGATAGTTCTACACAAAATACTGCTACGGGTATTTATATTGACGATTCTGATTTAGACGGTAGCGATATACAGTCCTTTATGAGAACTATTGACGATTCCACATCTACTATAAAAGGTCATGTCAAAGTAAGTAATCTTACAGACCCTTCACAGTTTGTATTATTTACTATATCTTCTTTAGTAGAAAAAACAGGTTATTTCGATATAACAGTAAGTGCCGTAGATTCTTCCGACACATCTCCTTTTAGTGATGGTGAAGATGTAGCAGTTACTTTCGCAAGAACAGGTGATAAAGGAGATACAGGTTCAACCGGACCGATAGGACCTCAAGGGCCTCAAGGAAATGTAGGGCCGGATGGCCCGACAGGACCGCAAGGTAGTACAGGACCGGCAGGTCCACCCGGTCCTACGGGTTCAACAGGCGCACAAGGACCTACTGGACCGACAGGTCCACAAGGAACACAAGGTAATACTGGTCCTACGGGTTCTGCCGCAGGTTTTGGTACACCCACAGTATCTAGTGGTCCATTAGCAATTACTTCTAGCGGCCCCGACACTTCTAAAGTATTCGCATTTACTATACCACCCGGTTCTACCGGACCAACAGGACCTACAGGTGCTACTGGCCCTACTGGTCCATCGGGAGGTACAGGGCCAACCGGACCTACTGGGCCTACAGGACCGGATGGAACCGCAGCAGGTGTAGGAACACCTACAATTTCGACAGGACCTTTAGCAGTAGCAGTAAGTGGGCCGGACACAGCAAAAGTCTTTTCATTTACTATACCTGCGGGACCAACTGGTCCTACCGGACCTACTGGTCCTACTGGTACTCAAGGTCCTACCGGACCAAACGGCCCTACTGGACCGACTGGGCCACCCGGCGGAACAGGACCTACAGGAAGTCAAGGACCTACTGGTCCTAGTGGTGCAGATGGTAACTTTGGTGGTGCATCTTTCAAATATGATTTTTCTACAAACACAGCAGATAGCGACCCCGGCGCGGGTAAGATAAAATTAAACAACGGTACTCAATCATCTGCTACTGCTATCTATATAGATGACAGCGATTTAGACGGTACAGATATTCAATCATTCCTTCGTACTATTGATGATTCTACATCAACAATAAAAGGTCATGTTAAAATTAGTAATTTAACAGATGCAAGTCAATTTACTTTACACACTATTTCATCTTTATCAGAAGATTCGGGTTATTTTGAGATAACAGTAAGTACAATAGACTCTTCTGCTTCTGCACCATTTTCAGATGGTGAAGATGTTATGGTAACTTTTGCTAGGACAGGAGACAAAGGAGATACAGGGGCTACTGGTCCTTCCGGTCCAACAGGTTCAGCCGGACCGCCCGGACCAACTGGGCCAACTGGACCTACCGGACCTCAAGGTACACAAGGAGATGAAGGACCAACCGGACCTACGGGACCTAGTGGACCAACTGGGCCAAATGGACCAACAGGTAGTACAGGAACAGCAGCCGGATTCGGTACACCTACTATGTCTGCCGGACCTTTAGCAATTTCAGCAAGTGGGCCGGACACGGCTAAGGTATTCGCTTTTACTATACCTCCCGGTGGCACAGGACCAACTGGACCTGCGGGTCCACCCGGCCCAACTGGACCACCCGGAAACGATGGGAACGATGGTGGTACTGGCCCAACCGGACCTGCGGGTGCGGCTGCCGGATTCGGGACACCGACAGTTTCTTCCGGTCCTCTTGCTATAAGTAGTAGTGGACCAAATACATCAAAGGTCTTTGCTTTTACTATTCCGCCCGGCTCAACTGGACCGGCAGGTCCTACGGGACCAACTGGGCCGACAGGTCCAACCGGACCGCCGGGAGGTACAGGCCCTACCGGACCAACAGGAAGTGCAGCAGGTTTCGGAACACCAACTGTTGCTAGTGGTCCTTTGGCTATTGCTTCAAGCGGTCCTAATACAGCAAAGGTATTTGCATTTACTATTCCGCCGGGAGATACTGGTCCTACAGGGCCAACAGGACCGACAGGTCCTACAGGGCCGACAGGCCCAACTGGGCCACCGGGGGGTACAGGACCACAAGGCGCAACTGGCCCATCTGCCGGATTTGGAACACCAACGGTGGCAAGTGGCCCACTTGCTATATCTTCAAGTGGACCGAACACAGCCAAAGTATTTGCCTTTACAATTCCACCCGGTTCGACTGGCCCTGCCGGACCACCCGGACCGGATGGGCCTACTGGTCCACCGGGTCCTGATGGACCGCCCGGTTCAAATGGTAGTAATGGGGCAGCCGCAGGTTTCGGTACACCTACAGTAGCAAGCGGGCCTTTAGCGATTTCTTCTAGTGGACCAAATACGGCTAAAGTTTTTGCATTCACAATTCCACCCGGTGCGACAGGGCCGCCCGGTTCAAACGGTTCGGATGGTAGCGACGGTGCGGCAGCAGGGTTTGGCACACCTACTGTTAGTAGTGGTCCTCTAGCCATTTCATCTAGTGGTCCAAACACATCTAAAGTTTTTGCCTTTACAATTCCGCCGGGTTCTACTGGACCAACAGGGCCGCCGGGTTCAACTGGGCCTACGGGTCCTACAGGGCCACAGGGTACGGCAGCAGGGTTTGGGGTTGCTACGGCAACATCACTTGGCGCAGGGGCAACTCCAACTGTTACTCTTAGTGGACCTAATGCAGCAACATCTTTTGCTTTCGGCATACCAAAAGGTGCAACAGGCGATGCGGGTCCTACTGGCCCAACAGGGCCTACCGGACCTACTGGACCTACTGGTGGTGCGGGTCCACCCGGACCTACGGGGAATGACGGGCCTACTGGACCGCCGGGTTCAACAGGTGGTACAGGCCCTACAGGACCAACAGGGCCGACAGGACCTAGCGGCTCTGTCTCCGCACCTACTGTTTATTCGGCTTCGACTGTTTATTCGGCGGGGGATGTTGTTCTTTATGCAGGTGCGACTTACATAGCAAATACTACTGCGGTTGCTAATGACCCCGATACTTCTTCAAGATGGACTTTATTTGCATCTCCGGGTAGGTTGTTAATAGTCGCAGAATGGAACGACCAATACTATACTTCATCACTTAGAAACGGTTGGAGATGGTCTTTTGGTGCAGGTATGAATAACGTAGATAACAGCGATTCATCAACAAATCCTGTAGGTACTATTTTACCTATTGCTTGCAGACTAAAAAAGATAGAATGGTTTGTAGGTAATGTAGGTGCGGAAACAGGCTCAACTTCATTTACTCATAAGATTACAAAGAACGGTTCGGACTTGGCTACAACATATTCTTGGGCTTCGACAGGAAGCGGCGGTAATTCTTACACAAGAAGTGCTTCACCGGATTTAGATTTTGCCGCAGGTGATACTTTTAACCTAAGAGTAACTTCACCTAGTGGTTATTCAAGCACTAGTCAAATAGGTAGACTAAGAGTCACATTTTACTTTGAAGTGAGGGAGAATTGATAACATGACTAGAAACTTTAAAAATGCAGATGCAGCAGAAAAAGCATTAAAACAAACCCAAAGAGAATGGTTAAAAAGAATAGAAAACGCATACGGTGAAAATTACTATGACGCTTTATCTGATTCAGAAAAAACCGAATTAGATACATTTAGAACGGCTATGAAAAACTTATCTTCTATTAGTACAAAATCATCATTTCACGATGACGGGGTTTTCCCTAGTATTCCATCATGGTTTGATTATGGAGAATTAGAAGAAGCACAGGGTGTATCAAGGGCAGCAGCAGGTCCAACAGGACCCACAGGACCAAGTGGTTCTACCGGACCTACCGGACCGACAGGACCTAGTGGTGCTAAAGGTAATACAGGAGAAACAGGACCTACAGGACCAAGTGGAAGTAATGGTTCTGCCGGACCACCCGGACCTACAGGACCAACGGGTCCTACAGGACCAAGTGGTAGCGGCGGCGGTGCAAGTATTCCTTTAATTATTGATGGTGGAAAAATAAATACTACTGTTGCTTCTATAGAAGTTCATAGTAGAAACGGAACAATGACAATTACGGGTGCAAATGGTAATATAGTAACCGTTGGTGTAACAGGAATAGGTCTTAGTTGATAAGGTACTCCTTAAATACCCTATGATGTAATGATACTTTATGTCAGAAATGATGAAACACCCTGCATGGATAATGTGGGAAGAAGCGTTGAGTGAAGAATTAGTGAATGAAATAATTGAGGCGGCAAAAGAAGCCGAACCTCAAGCGGCATCTACCTTTAGAACAGGTGAAGGTAAAGAAGATAGCCATAGGAAAACCCAAATAAGATGGTTACAAGATGAAAAATACAAACCTCTTACAGAACAAATGATGTGGTATATACAAAAAGCCAATGAACATTTTGATGTAGAAGTATCATATCTACCGCCATTACAATTTACAGAATACAAAGATATAGGCTATCACTATGGAATGCACCATGATATTGATTGGAATAGACAAGATGGAATGCACAGAAAAATAAGTATTGTAGTACAACTATCAGACCCCGAAGATTATGAAGGTGGCGAATTAACATTTAGTCATACTCAAAATCCCGACCCAATAGCACTTGCTAAGAAAGGTACAGTAATATGTTTCTTATCTTATTTTGAACACGGTGTTGCACCTATTACTAAAGGTAATAGAACAAGCCTAGTAGGATGGGCGGAAGGTCCTCGGTGGAAGTGATTTTTTTGGGAGATATAAGAATAGGCAAAATAGTGTATATAGCGCCCGAAAAGTCATATACTAATGTAAACATTGAAGAGACACTTCATGGGTTCAAGGTCTACAGGAAGGGTAGTGATAGAGCATTTACTGTTATACCACACTCTGCCGTTAAACAAGTAATATACGAGCGTGAAGAAAGATGAGTAATAATACAACAGCAGAAACGTGCATAAATGCACTAAATGAAACAATAGACTGTATACCTTTAGAAACATCCTCTTTGTTTGATGATATAGAAGTAATACTACTTGCAGTAGCCGCATTATTAGGTATACTTGCATGGGGTATGAAAAAATATAAAGCATTAAACGCAGACGGAAAAATAACTCTTGATGAAATTATAGATTCTTTAGGTGAAGTAAAAGAAAAGGCTAAAGAAGTAGAAGTAGAAATAAAGAAGATAGAGAAAACTCTTGATTCACACAATGTTGCTGAACTAAAAGAAATGTTAAAAGAAGCAGGTCTTTCGGTAAAGGGCAAAAAAGCAGACCTTGTGGCTCGATTAGAAGCACACATGGGGGAGGCTTAGTGTCAGAAGATGTTATTTCTCTTAGGATAGATAATTTAGAATCTATTACTGATAGACACGAAAGAACAATTGAACAGTTAGTTCAATCACAAATAGACATGAAAACAGGTCTTACTAAAGTGGCTACTGAGTTAGAAGTAACAAATGGTCTTATAGCATCTTATATGGCTAATATGCAAAAAGTAATACTAGCCTTAATAACAATTGTTGCGGGGGCTATGGGTCTTACACAGATGTGAGTTTATGCCTAGCGAAACGGAAAAATGGAATGCTTGGGTTAGTCAATTAGCAAATAGTATGGCTAACACCTCAGTAAAAGTTAGTAATATTGAAAAGACACTTGAGGAATATCAAAATAAAAGTATGCGTATGCTTTGGATAACACAGTTATTAATATTAGGAGTGATTGGATTAAATGGTTTATTATTGTTCTACAAGTGATGTTGGCGGAAGATTGGGATTAAACAGCGCACAGAGGCAACAAGCAGGTAGTTTATTAATATCTGCAATACGCAGAGCCTCAATAGAAATAGAACAAGTTTACAATGATTACGGTAGAGCAAATCCTACTGTAGTAGAAACAACTGCAAACGGTACTGTATCAGTAGGCGCTACTACAATAACACTAACAAGTGCATCTGCCTTTGCTACTTCCGGTAGCGGTAATATTGATGGCGATACAATATCTTGGACTGGTAAATCTAGTAATGATTTGACAGGAGTTACAGGTGTTTCCGTCGCTCACGCAACAGGTGTTATAGTTCAATCGGGACAATTTGCTCATGTACTTAGAGAAGTATGTGCGGATTTAGCGGCATCCTATTATATGGAAGATGAAGCCACCTTTCAAACAAGTGGACCGGAAGGGTCTTTGAGAGGTACAATGCTTAGAGAAAGAGGTACTGAAAATCTCAAGAGGGTTGCTCATCTCGGTAGTTTTTCTTGAGGTGATGTGATGGTAGTAGATTTGAAAGGAAGTGCGCTAACTATAGACGTTAGAAATTATATGTCAAAGTTTGGCGAAAGGGCAGAAGATGAGTTATTAAAACAAATGAAAAAAATAGGTCAGAGTGAAGTAAGAAACACTAAGGCTAGATTAACTAGAAGTATTACAGACCAAAAAAGTATGGCTGCTAGAGTTGCAGACACCATAGATTATGAACTTGCTGCCGGAGAAAAAGGAGGTCAATTAAGATTTGGTTCACGAAGCGAAAGCGGTTCAAACTTTGCAGGTATTAGAGGTAAAAGTAGAGGTGATAAAGCAGAAAACATTTCAGCGTTGGCTGCTTATGGTAAAGCAAGGGCATCACCCTTAACAAAATTAACTAGAGTAAAACAAAGTCAAAAAATAGAATCCAGTAGAAAGGGTGTAGGAACTAGCACAGGTAGATTAATAGCATTACCAAAAGGATATGTAAGTATAGAATGGAGGCCCATAGGCGGTAAAGGCGGTGCAGGTTGGATGGACACAGCAGAAACTAATATTATAGATAAAATGGAAATGATACCCGAAATGCTAAGACAAGTTTTTGATGAGGTGGGACAATGAGTGTAGCAACATCGACACAATACTGGTCGTCAAGATTAACAGGTAATGACCCTACAGAGCCAGTAGGTAATTTTAATGAAGCATGGACTGGTAGTGCAGGTTCAGAAGTAAACAATTACTGGGTTATTCCTTCTAGTGGGGGTTATTATGCTATTACTCCTACAACAACTAGTTACACAATACTTTCATCTTTAATCTATACTACTGCACCTAGTAATGATGCAATACTACTAGAACTAGACAACGGAACAAAAAAAGTACAAGTCAAAGCAACAGGTGATTCTACATCTCTAAAATTAGTAGGTGCTACTACAACTACGATTACCGATTTAGATTTAACAGCAACAGAGATAAACGCAGTCCCTACAATACTTAGACTTACTTTAGACGCTAATGGAAATGCTAATTTATACATCAATGAACATATACAAGATGATAATGCAGAGGATATTTACTACAGCGTAACTGGTGCTACAGGTTCTAGTGCTACTGTCAAATGGGGTAATAGTAGTGGAGAAATAAAATGGGGGTCAGTTTATTATTCTAAGTTCGGTGCATTTAATCCCGAAGAGTTAATGTCTAGTGACTTTGCTCAAGATGCCCTTAGTCGTATGGGTTTGTCAATAGTACAAGTTTTAAGAGACAGCGACAAAATGTACCTAAAGACACAAGTTCCCGATTCATCTATAATTTATGGCTATGACATATCTTCTAATATGCTTAGTAGATTAAGACCACCCCTAATTCATGTTATGATAGAAAGACTAAACTCACCGGAGTTCGATGCACTAGGAGGCTCTAGGGTTACACAAATCTACGAAGTATTAATTTTTATAACAACAAAAGGGACAAATTATGAAAATGCTTATCGCTCTTGTTTGAATATAACAGGGGAAGTTTTTGATGAACTTTATACTAAAACAGGTTTGTTAGGAAGTACAGATAGTATTACAAATTACACTTGTTTACTAGATACTAAAGTTGACCCCGATGAAACAGTATGTACTCACAGGTTAGGTTTAACATATATGCGTAAAATAGATATGCGTCATAGATAAGTACATTATATTTAAGTGACACTCTTCTCGTAACTATGTCTACATAGAGGGTATAATATGGTTGAGTTTTTGAATAGATATATTGGACTTCAAATAGAAAACGGCTACGGTTCAGCAGGTACTACCACAACATACGGTGAAGTAGACAGCGAAAGCCTACAGCATAAGTTTGAGTTGCTTACAAGAAACGATATGTCGCACCACATGGCTACAAAGTCTGTTGTAGGTACGTCATATTCAGAAGGTGGAATGGACCTAGCCATTCAATGTGATAATTTCTTTGGTAAATTGTTGTATGGTTGTTGGCCTCACCAACTTACTCCTACTGGTAGTGACCCGTACTCACACGTTATGTTAGAACCTACACTTGAAGCACACACCTACCCTTCTTTTAAGATTACAGTAGGAAGAGAAGAGAAGCAACACACATACACAGGTATGGCGCTTGACACTCTATCAATCTCTGCTAACGTAGGAGAATACACAATGGCAAGCGCAAGTTTTGTCGGTAAAGCAGAATCCGCTATTGGTGATTTACTTGCTACATCTGCTATATCTTTTTCCGGTGACGCATTAGACGCACTACACTTTGCAGATGGTACAGTAACTTTCAATGACGGTACTGCTGTTGATTCACAAGTTGCTACTGGTAAAGTAAAATCCTTTTCATTAGATATATCTATGAATAGAGATACAGATAACGCATACGCTATTGGTAACTCTACATACACATCAATACCTGCGGCTCAGAGAAGAGAAATAACAGGTACTATCGAGTTTAACCAAGTTGTTTACTCGGCTGCTACTGGTACAGACGAGCCTACATATACTAATCTAATAGCCGCAAATGGTGAAGAATACGTTAGTACAACTTCTTTACCTGCGTTGTCTCTAAAGTTTACAGATGAAGCAGGTGCAGATTACTTTGAGATTGAATTATATCATCTTAGATTTGAAGCGCCCGAAGCAAATGTTAGTGGTAGAGATACAAACACTATGTCATTAAACTTCGTTGCATTAGGACAACAAGGAAACACAAGAACATTTACTGCTACAACAGCAGGTAGTACTACCCTTACTGTAGACGCAACAAACTTTGACAAAGTAAAGATTGGAGATATTATTAACTCAGCCGGTGTTACAGCAGGTACATACGTTATAGCAAAACCAAGTGCTACAACACTTACAATAAGTGCTGCGGCAACTACTTCTGCATCGGAAACCGTTACTATTATGCCTAATTACACATCATCAGCAGTTACATTGAAAGGTGCAGACTTACAATCCGGCATCTACGCACATGACGCATGAGGTGATTAAGTATGGCTAACAATGGTGGTACAGTAATTGCAGACAAAACTAAACTAAAAGTCAATGCTTTTACAGGTACAGCAGCAGAAGTACAAACAGCATTTAGGGCTGCAATAGCCAACGATGACGTAGTAATTTCTTGTGATACTTCAAGAAAGAAAGATAGTAATTTTATTACATTGACCGTAGTATGGATTGATGTAGCATAAACATAAGGTGAGTAAGATGGAAACATACGAAGATAAAGAAGGAAACATTTGGTCTAAAGAAATGAAAGACGGAAGATTAGTTGAAAAACTTATCGAAAGAAAAAAGAAGGTAGCGCCCAAAAAGAAGGCCGCTAAGAAATCCTCCAAAAAAGAATAAGTCTTAAATAACTAATACTTTTTAGTATTAATTAGCGAAGCGAGTGGTAACTATGCCAGTAATGAAGAAAGAGATAGAATTAGAAGATGGAACGAAGATATGGGTAAAGCAAGCCTCCGGTACTAAAAAACTAAAAATACAGGCTATACAATCAAGAGTGTTTAGAAAATACTCACACTTTGGCGACCCTGCTGATTGGACTTTAGAACAGAATGAAGAGTTTGCAGAAGCGTTAGATGATGCGGGCGCAGGGTTTGAAGCACAAATAGATACTTGGCTTGGAGACTGTCTTATAGACAGCACACTAACTATTGACGATTTAACTACAGATGAGTTAATGTTAGTTCTTAACTTTGTCAGAGGGGATGACCCCGATGGTGCAGTCCCTTTATCGAGTTCCTAAGAGTTGCCCCGACTCTTTGTATGGCTTACAAAGGATTACTGCCTTCCGATTTATGGGGAAAGTATGACTGTGAAGGCGGTATGCACAAACTTATTTTAGATTTGAACGTAGCAGCCAATATCAATAAGATGATTAATGAAGCAAGTGGTAAGGCTACAAATCCTAAAGACGCAGTTGCCCGCAGAAACCAAAAAAGAAAGAAAAGGCAATTGTTAAAGGACAGTAATGATGTCCTCAATATGTTGAGAGAAAGCGGAGTTCCTACAGTAAGAACCGATAGTGGAGATAAGGTAAATGATTGAATCGTATATTCTAACTACTTTTACCCCTATTGTATTTATAGTTGCTGCTGTAACTATGATAGTCCTACGAACTGGGGCTTCGATGGTTTTCTTCGACATTGTTGGTACGTTTCAGTCTCAAAGATTAATCAAAGATGCGGGCGCAGCAAGTGTAGCATTAGAAGGTCTAATGGTAGACGGTTTCGCTAATATAGGTGAAGCGGCAGGTGAACTTAACGAGATATTTGAAGAGATACATGAATCCTTTATACCTTTAGCGGAGGATATAGAAAGGTCTAGGATTGAGTTTGAAAAGTTTATTGATAATAAAGCAAGAGTTGATGACCTTGCTAGAGCAGTAACTAACATAGGTGCTGAATATGGATATGTAGGTTCTGAGGCATTGAAGGCAGGTGCTAGGACTGCACAGTTGACAAGTATATTAGGTGAGGCTGCTGTACCTGCTGCTACTGAGATGGGTATAGCATTCGGTATGATTGGTGAGATGGATGCAGAAACCGCTATGACAACTCTAATTAATTTAATGCAGCAAACAGAGTTCGTATTTGATGGTACTACTAAAGCAGCATATTCACAGATGGATGGTATTAGTAGGGCAGAAGTAGTAACTAGAAACTTTGCTAATACTCTAAATACACTTAACAGTATTGAAGATAACTCGGCAAGTAACATGATGCAACTAACTGAGACTTTAGAAAAGTTCGCTGCACAGGGACACCTTACGGGTGAAAGTATTTCTTTCATGGCTGCTATGTCTGCCGTTTTGGTTGAGGCCGGTGAAGATGCAGGTAAAGCCGGTACAGCCATGAAGATGATTTATGCGAGATTGGGTGGAGACATAAATGGGGCGGCAACCGCATTACAAAATATGGGTATAGCAACTCATAGAACAGACGGGTCGCTTCGTTCTCTATCTGAGATTCTAACAGACTTACACGATGCAGGTTTCAAGAATATGTCTGCCGCAAGAAAACAAGATATAGCATTACAAGTAGCGGGTAATAGACACTATGTTCGATTCCTTAAGTTAGCAGAAAACTTTGACAGGGCTATTCTTTTGAATAGTTATGGTATGGAACAATCTAACGCAGTATTTACTGAGAGTGGTGACGCTCAAGGTTATCTGAGTGATAGACTTCAAGAAAATGTGCATCTATTAGATGTTCAAAGAGCAAAGTTAGCCAACGTAGAAGCAGAGTTAGGTAAGAAACTTATACCTGCTGAAATATCAGCAATAAAAACTAATATAGCCATGAAAGAAAGTTATATAGATATATTAGATGCTGTAGATAATTTATTTCCCTCATTAGGTAAATTAGGAAATGCGGTGGCAACTTCAAGAGCCATTATTTCTGATTCCTTTGCACCGTTCTTTAATACATACATAAATATCCGTTCCTCTAATCTAGCCTTGATGACTCAACTACAAATTATGAGAGCAGTTAGTGGTGAAAGGATTGCAGGGTTCGATAATGAAATGCGTTTTGCCGGTGGCCGAATGGATATAATGAGACAAGAACGAGATATGTCAATTTATAGTCTTAGAATAGATTACATGAAAAGAAACATGACTATGGAAGAAGTCAAAAATCAACTAATAGTGTTAGATAGATTGAGAATGGAAACGGAAGCAAAAATATTTAACTCTAAATTAGATTTAAGAAAAAGACAAGACCAAATAAATATATTAAAAAATCAAATTACAGGTATAGAATTACAACGAACTGATTTAAGAATAATTAGGGAGAAAGCCATAGAAGATTTGAAAGCGCAAAGAAGAGATGAGGAAAGGAAGAGAGCAAGGATAAAAGAAAGAATAGCACAAAAACAAATACAAAAAGAACAAATACAAAAAAATAGAGAACTTTCTTACGACGAAAAACAGAATGCAATATCAGCACTAAAAATGAATATGCAAAGACAAAAATTAGGTAGAAGTAATTTGAAAATGAAAACACTAAGTGTAGATATTGAACAAGCAGAAACAAAACTTGTAAATACTAAAAATCACGGCCTACTGAGAGAACACGATATAAGAAAACAAATCACTACGCTAAAGAATACTGACAAAGCAGACGAACGAGAGTTAGAAATACTTAGACAAAAAATAGCGGCATTAGAGACTATAGAGCAAGTAGAAGAAATGGATAGACTTACAGACAGTTTAGGTATGATGCGTACTAGCGCAGAGAGTAGTAACGAGGCTATGGGTAAGTTCAACATGGGTATGAACTTTGCTATGATTGGTGTAATGTTGGCTACTTCTGCTACTATGGCCTTTAGTGGTAGTATGAAAGATGGAACACGAAAACTGAGAATGCAAAGAACTGCGGCTATCGCTATGGGATTATCTACTGTTATGATGACAGTACAAATGGGTATGGCTCAAATACAAATGATGAACTTATCGGGTCAAATGATAAACGGTGGGTTGGCAGCGAAACACGCTGCTGCTTCTAACAAAGTTTTAGGAGACTCTAACCTTTATGTAGCGCAGACTTCGGGTATGGCCGCTAAAGGTATGAAAGCATTTTTGATTGCTTCTGTAGCAGGTACGGTGTTGTTGGGTGTTTCCTATATTATTGCTAGAGCAGGTGAATCTTTAGGTCTGTTTGATGTAGCAGTTGACGACTCAATAGAAGGACTAGATGAATTACTAGACGTAGGCTCTGCACAGAACCAATGGATAGATGACTTTTCTAGTTCTTTACAAGATGGTGAAGATGCTATGGCTAAGTTTAATGGTAGTCGAGAAGAAATGTTCTATGGTTTCAAGGCAGGTAACGCAGTAGGCGCTTTAATAAAACAAGTAAAGCAACAAGGTGTAGAAAACTTTGTAGCGAACACAGAAGTAATTATGACTAACAACTTCAACGGTATGACTACAAGAGAAGTAGCCAATGAAATACTAGAACTTATAGAAGAAGGTTCGGGTAGTAATATCAATATAAGTATGGCAAGTCTAGGGTGATTAACTTGGTTAGGTCGGTTACTGGTAAATACAATCTTTGGATAGCAGGTTACTATGATGACTTTAGCGGTGCTAGAGCAATAGCAGACGATAACAATAGTCCAAGTGCTACAGTAGCCTACGACCACACTAAAACGCATTACGGAAACCCTATGAATGGAGAGGCAACACTAAATCCTCGCTATCGTTGGTCTATTGTTGAAAGGTCTTTAGGTACTAATTATGACGCTGCTCTTACAGGTACTAACAACACATATAAATATCTACAAAACAACGGTGCTTTTGAGTGGATAGGTCAAGATATAATAAGACAAAAATATGATAGGTGGGAAGGTAAAGCGCAACTACAATATCCCGATGGTAACGTAGGTAATAAATATAGATATGGCGGTAGTGGTAATGACGCATACCAATTGTTCACAAACGGTTTTGATACTTTAGGGACATATATAGTTCCTCTAGGTTCTAGTGACTGTACGTTTGGTAGAACTACTGCTAATGAATATACAGACACTCTTTACGAGAGTAAAACTGCGGGGTATGTTGATGCTTCTTATGCAGTTTCTTTTACGCAGAAAGCAAATCTTATAGGTACTTGGATGGGGGAAACTATGGATTTTACAGACGCAGACGAAGTTTGTCCTCAAAATATTTTTTTCCCTGTTACTTCTCCCGCTAACAAACCCTTCTTAGCAATTCAGTCATACTATCAAACCGCGCCCACTAGCGGTAGTGTCCCATCTATACCTTCCATAATATACGATGGTTCATTAAACAGTAGGGCAGACGGTGACATATTCCACTTTAGAGTAGCGGTAAGGTCTTTCAACGGGAATACATCATCAAACGGTAATGCGGGGGCTAACGTAAATGTTAAATTGGGTTTCACTAGTAGAATTGGTACTATATATGAAGATGGTTTTACTCACAGTAGTAACACTCCCGCAATCAATTTTAACCTATCTCTCACCAATTACGATTCATATGGTTCGCTATATAACGGTAACGCTACTAAGACATCTTATACCAATGATACCGCTTGGATTGACGTTGACGTTACTTTAGATTATACAAACAGCACTTATGTAGTATATCAAGACGGTGTGCAAGTAAGTACAGCCTCTTTTACTGGTACTGCTGCTAATATGTATGGGTATCAAATTACTGCTTACCCCGATGATAACAAGGACAATTCTGTAATAACTTTGTTGTTAGATAGAGTAGCACTATACCGACCATTAACAAATCATCCCGCAGGTTTACAATTAGCGCCTGTCAAAGATTTGAAAGTTAGTTCTGTAGTCAACGGTATATCACAATGTAAAATAAATATATCAGATGATGCAGATATTAATGCTAACGGTACTATCGGTTTTAATTCTAATGAGTATGATTATACTTTAACCCCTATTTTTGACGGCAGTATTACTAGCGATTGGTTTCTATTAGTCTTTGCAGAAGGTGGAAATAATTGGGTAAGAGATTCAAGAATAGACAGGCCGATATGGAGAGGTCTAATGGAAAAGTTACGAATTAGGCAGAGTGGAAGGGGTAGAAGTTTAGAAATAAGTGCTAAAGATACTTTATCTCTATTAGATAGACAAGTACCTTTATGGGAAGTAGGACAAAGTGGTTTGAACGATGATGAATCACAAAATCCATATTGGCTTTATGATTCACAAGGGTTTAGAAATACTATGTACTTTGGTGTAAAACCATTTAAGTTATTAAATAATGAATTAGGATTTGATGTTGATGATTCTTTCTTAGAAAGAAACGACCAACGTATGCAATTGGGGTCGGGTCATCCTATACAAATGTCAATAAATGAAGATGCTGACGGCGCTACTTTTGTAGAAAAAGAATATGAAGGAGTAGGTATAGATAGTATTGGTTATACTGGAACATACACAAAGGTTTACATGACTGGTAATCCTTCCTATACAGGCGGTGGCGGTGGAACTAGTGTCTCTATAATAAACTCTGAAACAAGTCAATATAATATCAGTAATAAAACCCCGCATAGTGTAGGTACTTATACTGATTACAGGGACAACTCTACTAAACAATTTCTTAATTTCACGCAAACTGATATGCCATATCAAGGCGCTGCTGATATAGTATATGCAGGTAAGTACGATTTTGCTGATGCTATATCATGGACTGAATTATACAATAAACTTACTTACTACGGAAATTATATTATAAGAGGTAGTGACACATCACCTTCTTGGCCTACCACATATACAGCAAACAAAATATCTCAAGCATTCTTTACGGTATTAGAGGGTATGTTCATAATGGGTGCTTACGTTCAAAGAACTCTTGATGAAGATTCTACAAGTCAAACCTACACCTTCCTTTTTGATACAGACCCTAACCTTGAAGCGGGTGATGTGTTTAGAGTACCTTATAGTGCTACACCTAGTGGTACAAATATTGATTTCCTACAAGACCATACTGTTAGAGCAGTAAAAGAAATAATGACTTATCACAATACTGTCAACACACCCGCTAGTCCGTTGGGTAATATTTATTCTACTTTAGTGGATAGAAAAAGATGGGTTGTAAATACTAACACACCATACAAAAATACAGAGTATGGAGATTACGAAACAGTTAGTGGGTTATTAGAAAATAATTCTAGGATATATTACGAAAGTCAAAAAAGTATAGGAAGAATGTCGGCTACACCTACCCCAGTCGCAGACGGAGACTTGACTAAGAAAATATCTCAAGCAGTTTGGATGAGGGACTTGCCCGAATCTTTATGGTTCAAGTATCACTTTGGTGACATAACTACTGATTCTCATATAGACGCTACTGTCGCACCTAATTCTATAACTTCTAATGATACTTATGTTCAAATATCTTCTACAACTAAAACGGCGTTAGACAATGCTAATGTATCTAACGGCATAGCCCAATTAGGCGCTGACGATTTATTTATTTTCAAGGGTGTTACAACAGTAGGGAGTAATCATTATTTAGTAGGCTGTCAATTTATCAGTAATTCATATGGTGTAGGCGCTACCCTACAATTCCCTGTAATCAAAAACGATTACAAACATATTTGGTTGCTTTGGTCGGATATGAGAAACAACGGGAGAGGGGATGCTGATGCGGGAACTAGAAAGGTAGACTTTGGTTTAGAATATCCGCTATCTAGTAACTATGAAGTAAGTTTATTTTTCAAAGACCAAATAAATAATCAAGGTCAAAAGGATTTGTTTTCATCTCTAAAGATAGGAGAAGATATAGATATATGGAACGTAGATTCTACAGTAGACCCATCAACAGGTATACAATTTTCCTATCCTATAGATTATGATAATGCTTTAGGTATAAGTGGTTTAGCCGCAGTTAGTGGTGGGACTTACGATGGTAAAGTAGAAGTTACATATACATCTACACATTCCCTATCAACTTCGGATAATATATATATTTATAATAGTAATTTATATGACGGTTATTATACTGTACTTAATGTCCCTTCAACTACAAGAATTATAATAGATAAAACTTCACTTGGTTCTGACACAGGTAAAACAGGGGGTATTCTAGGTGCTAAAACAAAAGGTACATCTATACTGTCTAACACAAATTACAAAAACTGGCATGACAAAGGAGGGTCTTTCTTAGTTATAGATGCTTCAAAGTTTTTCAATATAAACTCAAGTGCTAACAACGGTAAGGTAGGACAGGCAGCAGGTGGTAAAACTACTTTAGGAGATTACACAGCAACAGTAAGGGGATTCCCTGTAATAATAGATAACTATTGGTCGGAGGCTATAGCAACTAGTTCTAATACAGGAACTACTTATCTCAATCATCCTAATAGTAATAAAATAAGAAATGACGGCGTGTTTATGTCTAACAATATAGAACAGGGTGATTTTTATTTATTATTAGATAGTGTTGACAACTTTGACTTTAGCGGTTATGGTAGAATCGTTGCTCTCAAAGATGACGGTAGTAATAAACAAACAAAAACAGAAAATTATTTTGGTTGGAATGATAGAAATAGTACAAAAAGAACAGGAACGGTAACTGTTTCACAAGCCTTTACTGCTACAGATGCGGGGTATTGGGAATTGACGGATTCTTCCGCTACATTCATAGACTGGGGTATAAGGGCGGGTATGTATATCATTAATGCAACTCTACCTTGTGAAACGCCCGTAGCCTCCCCTTACGGTGGTTCTGAATATAATACAAGACCTAGATATAGAATAAAAGAAGTTGTTAGTAATACTAAAATAAAAGTAGAATTAACCTTTTTCAATAGGGATTTAACAGAGAGTCTAACTGGTGTTACCTTCACAGGTAGAACTAGGAGAAAGACTTTAACATCTTGGGATGCTAGTAATAGGTGGTTAAGTTTAGGAGTACATACTTATGTAATACCTGTTCAATTGACTGGTGTTCTTACTACTAGTGCAAGTAGTATTTCTATTAGTGCTGATAGTTCGCCCGATGAAATTAGAAAGGCTATGAATGATTTCTATAGATTTTCTTCTCCTACATTTAACAATCTTACAGCAAGTGAATCTTATTCTGCTAATACTGTTATCAGAACACCGTTTAGAATAAATGAAACTAATTACTATAATGACGGTACTGTTACTGTAGCGGAAAGGGGAGTGAAAAATTATGATAATGTATCTGTATACAATACTTTAGCCCCTATTCACCTTATGGATATAATGATGTATATAGATGGTTATTTTAGTAGTAGGACTAGTAATACTTACTACGACCACGATAAGTTTAGGGCTTTGTGGTGTGCAGCAACTATGAAAACTTGGATGCCCAAAACAAGATTATCTACTACTTTTGATATAAACAATATACCTATAACAGAAAATATGTCAACTGACGGAGGTACAGTAAATATTGATTCTTACGGTGGCTCTTTCGATACAAGAGGTAAAGATTTGTTAAAGATAATATCGGGAGTTCAGAAACATAGTTCTCAAGGCGTAGACAATAATATAACTACAACCTTCTCTTACTTACAAGGTAGAGATGGTAGATTAGATTACAGGCCAAAGTATAATAGTGGTTATTTATTTACAAGGAACAATTTATCCATGAGCGACTTAGATGGTAACATAGCAGGTAAGGTAGAGAACGTAAGAGTTTACTATAAAAATGGTAAATCTTTCGTAGATTATCCAAAGCCAAACTTAACAGACACTACTAGATGGAAAATAGTAGAACACCCAACTGTAATCTCAAATAGAGAGGCTTTAAGTTTAGCACAGAAAGAATACAACTCTCAAAAAAATACTAGACTAAGTATTAAGGCTTCGCCAATGAGAGCAACCGAAACAGTAGCAGGTGTTTCAACACCAATAGCAGATGTTATGTTAGATGGTGGTAGGTTCGGTTACATATCAGACCCACAGAGAGTTATACAGGGTCATAATGATTTATCCCAAGCAGACGCTTATTCGTGGTCTAGGATAGGTACAGGTGGTGTATTATTCGGCGGTATGGTAAATGCTTTAGACGGTAATATAAATCAAAAATCAATAGATAATACTACCCCCGATGACATATATAATCGTAGTGGTAGAAGTATGTATCACAATGCTGCGGCTTCTAATGATATACCTTATTCAATAAACTACTATTGGTACGGGGCTAATAGTCTAAGCCATGCTGTCCAAGTAGTTCATATACCTAAACATATGCCAAAAGTAAGTGCTACTACCTCAGAGCATTTGAGGGTAGCAATTTCTATACAGGGTGGAACTACTATTGACGATGCGATATTTAGATTACATTTATTGGATTACCCATATAGTTTGAGTCAAGAAGGAGAAGGTCGCGCACCTTCTTTATCTATAAACGCAGGTATTACTAGTAGTACTTATTTCACCTATGTTGATATGAAGGGTAGTGGATTCCATGAAATATCAGCGCCTACTTCATATTGGAATAGTTCAGCATCTAAAATAGTTGTTAGTTTCAATGCGGAATATTGTAGAGCGTTGTTGAGACATAGATGTGGCGACACTACTTCTGTAAATATTCTAAAAAACGCTAATGGATTTAGTGGCGACGCAACCATAGTAACAGGAAACGGTTCTAGTATATTCCCACTAGGTATGAGAAATTATAATGAGTTTCAAGGATATGCTTCCACAAGAACTGCTTGGTATGCCCCTAGATTACTAATTACAGATGATGTGGTTTATGTACCTGCTACATATGTTACATATACTGATAAGGGTCTTGGTTTGACAGACGAAGTAATGACTATACAAAAAGTAGACTGGAAAGTTACAGCAGAGGGTTTGGAAGAAGTAGAACTGAGATTAGAAAGAGATGAGTCACTTTCTGCTGCGGGTATAATACCATATTTAATGTCGGGTGTAGATTCTATAAGACCTACACCAATAGTAACAGGTGGTAACGGGGACGAAGGAAACAGCAGTCCAGTAACGGGAGGAACATTTTCCCCTATTCTTGGTGTTCTAGGTTCAGAACTTGATTTGAATGCTAGTAACCCTAGTGGTGGAACTCAACAAGGAAATCAAGCAACAGAAGCACAGGGCGGCGGAGGTCAAACCTTTGACAGCACTATAAGTATAAATCAATTGAACACTCAACTGTATTCTGAATTGAAAGATAGAGCCAATTTATCAGATAGTAAGTTTAGTCACCAAAACGACTTTTCTATATTAGGGCAATCTAAGCCATCTGTACGGCCTTCTTCGATGCGAAGCATAGAAGGGCTATCTACAACAATCTCTCCCACTAGCGGCTCTCTAACGGTAACAAACAAGGGTATGTCGTTTGGTGGTGCAGGTCATCCCGAAGATACCGCAGAACCTAACACTACTACTTCCTTCTTTATCACTATGCCCGAAGATGTTATGAGTGATGAAATTAATATAAGCGGTAAAGTAACTATGAACAGTACATCTTCTTCGACATCCAAAACAGGAACATTAGCGATAAGGGCAGAATGTGTAGAAACAGGGGATGTTATTGAAAACACTATATCCATAGGAACTAATACAGAGTTTACTGTAGATTTAATTCCTAAAAGTATATTACGAGGTGTTTCTACAGTAGGTAATACTGTATTAGTAACAATCTCAAGAAATGCAGGTCAAGGTAGCGACAATGCAAATGACTTGTCAATCAATCTAAACGAACTTAGAGTAAGTTATAGAAAGGCATCCTTCTTTTCTGATAGCGGTTCATCTACTTTTACTAACTAGAGTATTTATCTCTAAGGGCTAAAATATCTTTAGCACGACCTCTACCTATACCTTGTACTTCCATAAGACTTTTCTGAGTAGTCTTAGAATTAAGTATCTTAGGTATAGAGCCAAACTTATCAAGTAGTTTCGCAGCCGCTTCTACTGATACACCTTCTATACTAGAAAGAGCCTTGATTCTATTGTCTAACTTTTTCATATCGTGTATCTTTTTTTCTTTAGCGGGTAATTTATCTCTTGTTACCGCACCCTGTATTGACATCTGAGTGTGATTAGTTACTAACCAATCACAGAAGTCATCCATACTTAACAGTTCCATATATTTAATTTTAGGAAACCTTTGGTAGAATTGCATCTTGAATGTCTGATTAACCTTCTTCATTCTAGCCAGTTCGATAGCCATAGACTTAGAGTTAGGTGTCCCTTTACCTACGACATACGGTTTGTATTTAGTTCCATATACAACTAAGATAGGATTCTCAAAGTCATCTTGTAAATCACGAAGTTGGTCTAAGATAGTACGGTTTCTACCCATACCTATTATACTTCTATACAGGTCATTGATTTCCTTTGCTTCTATACCCCATGTACCCATAGCGTAGTCGCCAGTAGGTAATCTCCTAATTTTCATGTTGCCGTCTTTACCCAAATCGGCATCACCTAAACGCATCAATAGTTTAGCCTTTATTTTATCATTTTCCCTATCGTCAACTAGAAGCACAAAAAATACTATTGGGATATTGTATTTAAGCCGTTCCATTATCTCGAAAACATTCTATACAACTTCTCCAATTAATTGTGGTGATACAAGCAGGTCGTTTCAAACAAACAGTACATAAAAAAGGTGGTTTGAGCATTCTACTACTGTAACTCTCAAGTTGACTTTTCTCTATTTCACTCATGTACTACCGTCATCTCTCCAACAAGAGCCTACACACAAACCCCTTGCTTTAATCCAAGCACAGGAAGGTGCATTGTCGTAGTTGATAATACTTTCAACGTGAAACTTACTTGTGTTTCTATTAAAGTCTCTCCAATTCAATGTTTCAAGATAATCAACTATTGATTCTACCATTACTTTCTTATCACTAGGTGAAACAGTTTCTACTGGTGCAAACCATCTAAGGTTTTCGGCAAGGTGTTGTACTAATGCCAGTCTAACTTCGTGTCTAGGATTCTCTACTTTAGTAGCACTATCCAAACAAGGTGGTATAGGTATCTGTTTCATAGTTCCTATCTCGCCATCGAAAACCAAATTATTATGCACCGTCAATTGTATAGGATTATTCGCTACCCATTTTACTATACTAAAGGAAGAGTTAGGTGTATCGCCCACGAAGGGGTCATTCTTACTTAGAGTGGGGTCGGGTCTTATAGGTATTACATATCCCAATGGGTCAGCCATGAATGCTTCCTTATCCACATTAACAGCCCACTTACCTCTAGTTATATTGTATGTGTCCGGCACTCTAGTTAGTTTCTGAGGATGACCTACGCCATCTAATGTGTTTAGTCCTTTACTCATCTTTCTTTGGTATCTATCAATGTGTTTAACCATAGAAGTACCGAACACTTTCTTTTCAAAGAACTGATGTATATGAAAACCCCTACCTGTAAAAACTAATCTTACATCACCTTCTAATCTATTTAATAACTTAACAACATCTAACTTTACATCATTCAAACTACCGCCTTCTAGCATATCAAAATCCCACCATGCCCTATCTATTATGACAGATTCTAAATCCGGTTTCCATGACCTAACAGGGTCTAACCTCTCAAAATTATAAAGAGAAGTATAACAAGATGCTTTACCGTTGATTTTATTTATGTAGTTATCATATTCCTGTTGTGAACGGCAAAGTCTACGCTTCAAGCCAATCTCTCTAGGAAATAATAACATAGTCATATTATCACGCCTTTTGTTGGTGTCCACATCTACAGGTAAGAACTTGTATAACTTCATACACCCCACCTACCTGTCCTGTTACTCTAGCCATCTCTTCCATATTTATCCAATCTGTATTACCACAATTATTACATTCATCATTACTAAAACTCATATTGTACTCTCCGTATATCCCGTCAATTCAGCCTCACAATTAAGATTAAAGTCGCACCAAATAGGGCAGAAATAGTCGTTCCATTTCATAGGCCATTGTTGGGCTACTAGTGATTCAATAGTGTTACTTAATGATTTGTCGAATGCCTTAATTGACCTAGTAGAAACTTGTTCCAAAAGAGCGTAGCCACCGTACTTTCCTTCAAAGACAACTTTATTTCTCTTCTCCCCCTCTGCCAATAATTTACATTCCCATGCGTTTTCATCTTTCTCATAATCGGGAAGAATATATAAAAAATGAGTTACTTCTGCATAATCCATAAGACCTAACAGTCGAAGGTAGTAAACCATTTCCTTTCGGGTGCGATTTATTTTACCTATGTTAGCAGTACCCGTTTTCAATTCAACAATAGTAAGTGTGTCATCGGGGTTACGAATAACACCGTCAATCATACCTACCCATATTACATCATAACCTTGATAGTTTTCATGTACTTCATGTTTAGCCTCGGCCTCAACCAAATCTAAACCTTCCATATGAGCCGCTATTTGATGAACCAAATCAGCCATTCTGATGACCGCAGGGTCGGACTCTACGTTCAGTTCTTGGGAGGTAATATTCATAGCCTCTTCACCTTGTAAAAGCCCTGCTTCCAGTACAGAGTGTATAGCAGTACCTCTAATCATTTCCTCAGAAGGTGGAGGTCTAGGTACACCACTAACGTAGTTCCAATAGAACTGTCTAGGACATTTCATGTATGTGATTAAGGATGATTTACTTACCCTCAAATATCCTTCGTCAGAAGGGTTGTAAGATGAACTACTCTTCTTCATCGGAAGCACCCTCTTGTGGGGCTTCCCAGTCCGGTAATTCAGACAGTACAGCGAGATATTCTGATTCGTCTATCTCACTTTCTAATGCAAGTAAATTGCCCCTTAACATACCTGCTCTAATTCCTACTCTTTCATTTACGGATGACGTTTGCCACCAAACTCTATCAGCACCATACATCTGTATGGCTGCTTCCAAAACTTGAAGTGACCCTGTAACTAATATCTTATCCATGTTATTTCATCTCCTATATGTTTAATAAATATTATTGGCTTATCCAACTTATTAATGCTCTATTGTTTATCAGAATGGTTTGGGCGCTGCAATCTAATCTCTCTCCGACCCTTCAACGGTTTTATTATCGTACCTGTTTCTTTATCCCTTTCTGTGCATATCGGTTATGGTTTTGGGCTACCACCTGTTTATGTAGCCTCGCCAACTTTGTAATATTTATTCTTCCTCCTGTGTTATGCCATTATCCCAATCCTGTACTTTAGTTTGGTTAGAATCACCAAAGTCATATTCAGCACCGCATTGAGGACAGGTAGTATCTAGTTCAACGTGTTCTAGTTTAGGGATTAAAGTAGTAAAGCCACACTTACATTCATATTCTTCAATTAAGTTATCCTTCTTCATCAATGCTAAAACTAACATATTTAGTTTATTCAAATCAGACATAACCGTCGAACTAAAACTTGTTAGGAATCCACCAATTTCTTGTAGACCCTGTTCGTGCTTTTCTACCATTTCCTTCATCTCATTATCCTTCATATTACCGCCGCCTTTTCGCATATTATTACCTTACTTCATTAAGCATATAAACCTATGTTATAGCCACTCTATCCCTGCTATACCTTCTAGTGAGTTAATCAATGGTTGCATCGACCAACCCGCTAATTCATAATAAGGTTTAGCCTTATTCACTATAAATCTCTCAGCCAATACTTTGTAGCCTATTTCACTAACACCTTCTATTTCATTAGGTTCGTCAAACGCTATATACTTTCCTTTAGGAGTTATAGTAGATAAGAAGTAAGAATCCTTACGGTAATTCTTACCTAAGTATTCGTTAGCCCAAGCCGCACCTGCTGATGAACCCGACAGGACTTTGTATTTACTAAGGTCTTGTTTCAACCTACCCTTCATACATATATCCAATGGGTCAATATCCTTTGATACTACTTTAGAGATTAAACTAGATAGTTCAAGGGTAACATCGGATTCTGATTTACCATTTAATATTCCTTGTATAACATCTGTCATACTTTCTTTCATTATAGGAGGCATACGACTCTGTTTTAATTCGATGCCTTTGAAGTATGACTTAGGTTCGTGGTACTTACCGTCAGTCCAAGATACAAGACCTGCGTATCTATTCTTAGCAGCAATAATTATTTTAGGACACCATTTCTCGAACTCAGTTTCTATCGGTTTCATATTCTTGTTAATTATTTTCAATGCTTCAACACCCTGTTCCGGTGTCTTGATTTCACAAAAGATAGAATCCGTGTGACCGTAAATTGTTTTCATCCCTAATTTATCCGCTTCATCCTTCAATTCTTGTAAAGTGTTTCTACTAGTATAGGTTATTGCTGCTGCTACTTCGGGATGATACAATCCGTACTTAGCGTCACCTGCTACACCGTACATAGATGCTACTAGGGACTTACAAGCAAACTGCATAGTGTCCCATTTATTCTTCTCATCTTCACTATCAGACATTATAATTCTCATCTTATATTCATTTCTCATACTAGTCATATTATCCATTTGTCTACATAACAATCCTTTACTTTCAAGGTTAAACTTACTACCGTTTCCACAATCAGAACCGTTAGGGTCAAGCGTGTCCCACGATATACCATACTTACTTACATTACTATGATACATGGCCTTAACATCAAGTATTCCTATGTTGTCATACACACCCGCAACAGGCTGCATAACATTAGCACCTTCGTAATCCTTCTTAGCAAACTTTGGCCTTGTAGGAATCCTACCCTTAAACTCAGTATCTTTCAACGCTAAAACAGAAAACATTTGAGTGATGTGTGGCGTACTACGAATCTCGCATTGAACTAGGTGTTGTAATGCGGTGTAATAACCCAACGCATTTACTGTAGCGTCTAATCTAGGCAGTAGTCTTACGTCTTGTCTACAATAATGTATGTATAGGGGAAGGTCGGAATAATATGTATCGTGACCGTCGGGCAACTCTACTTTATCCTCACCTAATACTTCCTTAGATACTTCACTAAGACTGTACGCAGGTAACTTACCATTCTTCAATTCCCATATCTTACTGAATGCAATCATTAAATCAATACACATTCTACCAACTATGGGCTGTTCCCAATCACCAAACTCATATCGTATAGAACGCATCGGAGACATACCTCTAGGTTCTATACCATTAACTCTACACCTCTCAAATATAGTCTTAATATCTGCACCAGTAACATACCAACCAGTTAATATATCGGGGTCATGTTTATCCATGTGTCTAATAAAATGTATTAACATACTCTTCTCATCGGGAAATCCTAATGCGGGCGTTTCATATTCAAACTCACCGTATTTACTGAATGATGTCTTTTCCTTTAGAGATGGTTCTACAAACCATACAAACTCTTTATCGGTATAGTTGTCGTAAACTACTATAACCCGCATTCTACTAGTGGAAGGCGACCATTCACAATCTAAGAACCATGTGCGGTGTTCATAATTAGGGATAGCGCCATGTTCTTGTAATCTATCTACCATAACACGATTAGCATGGGACACATTTGCTTCCCAAGTATAATCTCCTTGATTATACGCAGTCTCTCGCATAGTGTATGGGTCACTACAAACTATCTTAGTAAGAGATTCACCGTAGACACCCTTGTAACCAGTTTCCTTACCTACACTTTCTATATATTCTGCTGATTCATCAGCAACGAAAAAGTAAGGGTAATAGTTACTATGACTAATACTTTGCCTTTCTTTCGTCTTTGGGTCACGGTATCTAATACTAACTGTTTTACCCCTTAATTTATCTACTATCAAGGTTCTCACCATGTCGGTCTAAAAACACTTTACCTGCTTTTAGGTATTCTTTCTTGAATCCCCTGCTTCTAGGTGTGATACTATGTTTGGCTAACCATTGATGTATCGCTACCGCAGACACACCAAACTGCTCTCCTATCTCAGCACAAGAACGGTATTGGTTACAGTAATTTTCTACCATCCATTCACGGTTTCTATAATGTGCTTGAGTCGGGCATTCCTGTATGGTTATTTTAACGCTGAAAAGAGTATCTATTTCCCCTGCGGCAAATCCATCCACTCTTTCTACCCATCCCATTTTACTCATCAGTTCGTTCACTTGTTGTTCATTCAATTTTACTTCATGTGTTTTCTTATACAATATAATCACCTCGTTACACTCGCCTGTAAGAGAAAGTCGTCTGTACCTTCTCCGAAAGAGAGTAATAGCCTATGTCCTTGTTCGTACATACTAAAGTCAAATATAGATAATCTGACTGTACCGTTTATATGTGCTAGAGTTTGTTCTAACCCACCGGAAAATGTTACTGGGTCGGGAAGGTACTGACTACTACCACGTTCACTAGCATTTACCTGTGTAAGATTCTTGCCTTTATTGTAAGCACCAGTAGTAAAATACAATCCCTTGTCATGCAATTCAACAGTATAGCGGTTTAGTTTCTGACCGTTCATGTTATCAGTCCTAAGTGCCTCGTACAAATCAATAGCCTCAAAGTGCATATCTACACAAGGCTCAAAGACCTTTTCATTGGCTGCCGTATAGGTTACTGGCTCATTGAAATTAGAAGTCTGATTTATTTTACCCATCAACCCCAATGATTTATTCAACCAACTTTCTAAAGTCTCATTACTGTTGGCAAACGCCTTGGCATTTGGGTTAGCGTCTAAAGTAGTTGTCTTGTTGTTACTTACTAGGCGAACTTTATTACTAGAAGGACTCTGATGTATGTTTAGTTTCCCACCATGATATTTTAGAACACCGAGTAAAGTATCAATGTCTGACACATATATGTTACCGTCGTATGTTTTATCACTAACGTAAGATTCACCGTTCTCTAACAAAGGTATACTAAAATGAGATACAGAAGTAACACCATCTTTAACGATGGAAGTAGTTCGCATCCTACCACTAATACAAACCAACACACAAGACGTAACTTGATTAGACTTACTACCACCGATATAATGAGGCCGTTGTGTTTTCTTAAGAAGAATCTCCAACGCCCCAGTATCTACTAGGAAGTAGTTGTTAGTTATGCGGTTACTCATGTACTCACCACTTCAATACAGGTAAACCAGTCCAAGTAACTTTGTTATCTTTAACGCTTAGAATAGTATGTGTAGAACCTAGATGTTCCATGTTCTTACCTTTCATTTCTTCTATGGTTGCCTTGATAACCCACTCGCCCTCGGCAAGTTTCTTGTCACCTTTAACACCAGTAGCCAAATCTGCTTTCTTCATGTATCTCGCTAAGAATATCTGCTGACTGAAAAGTCTCATAGTACCTTTCTCCCATTCCGGTACTTCACCTACAGACATCATAACTTTCTTACCTGTACCATCATCCATGAACTCTTTAATATCTTTCAAGTGGAAAGTAAAGAATACCTTGTTTACAGGTAAACTATGTAGTCTATTCAAAACACCACGATTAAGTCTGTTTCTCTCTCTCCATTCTTTCTGATTGAATGTACCATCTTCTGTTTCTATAATACCTCTATCTAGTAATGAAGTACGCATAGCGTGTTCACACCATTTAAGGAATGTAGAACCACCGTCAAAGATAACACCGCCCCAATCATCGGGAGATGCTGCTATCTCATCAGCCAAGATATTAACAAACCATGATGTTTTATCTAAAAGAGATTTATGGTTGACCGAGTTGTCCTCATTAAAGATAGAGTCATCAGTCTCGTCATGTAGTGGTATTACCATAATATTTTCAGCGTTAGGATAGATATAATCTACCGTTGACTTCGCTGAATTATCCACATCGAAGATTGCTACTTTCTTACCCGCTTTGATTTCGTCATCAAGCATAGATAGTGCAAGACCCGTTTTACCACAATTCTCTCTTGCTACAAGAGCCATTCTAATATCTACTGATTGAGCGAGGTTATTCTTAAACCTCTCCCTAAAGTATTCCTCACCGTAAGTTACCTTCGGTGCATTCGTTTGTACTGCATTTGTTTGATTAGTTCCCCAAGCCGACATAAACATACCTCACTTCATTAAGCATATAAACCTACTCAGTAGGTAATGCTACAGCGACCTCCGTTGTCAAAACTAATCTACTGATACTCATAGCACTACGCAAAGAAGAGATTACTACGTCTAGTGGGTCTAAGATATTATACTCGTAAGGTACAGGCACTAATTTCTTAAGTTTAGCGTCATACCAATCACCATTCATAAAATTATGATATAATTCTGTACGTTCAATCACTTGTCTATCACTATTGTATCTAATAACAATAGGTATTTCCCAACAGGCTTCTTGTATTATATCATCAATAGAGTTTTTCCATCCGGCATCCGAGTACAATACTTGTAAGTATGCTAGACCGCCACCATAAACCACACCGGACTGTAAGGCAGCCTTAGTAGCATTGATAGCATCGTCAAATCTCTCAAGACGTTCGCGTATTTCCAACTCACTATTACCACCAACGTGTACGATAGATACTTTACCCTGTAATCTAGCGATTCTATTGTTTAATTTCTCAGCATCCCAATCATTTAATTCTTCGATACCTTCACCTATTGATAAGATATATTCATCCTTATCCTGTACGAACCTTTTCACTTTAGTGTCCGTATCAAGATTCTGCGATATGACAGTAGAAGTTTCTTTCACCGTTATATTAACTGTATCACCCAAGTCCTCTTTCACAAGTTCAGTAATTGTATCTCCCGCACCCTGCTTGAATACTTTAGCCCCTGTTATACATCCTATATCGTCTAACCATGCTTCCGCTTCTTCTCCCCACGCAGGTACTTTAACAATACAAGCATCAATAGCCTTGTTAGCCACATTGACTAAGAGATTAGGCAACGCATTACCACTAACATTCCTACAAATGAATAAGATAGGTTTATTGTCACCCTTAGCCAATTCGAGAGCAGGTATCATATTAGAGAAATCATCAATTACTTCTGTCGTTAAAACAACATACGCATCCTTCATATCTAGTTTGCCTTCGGGGGCAAAGTAATGTGATATGTAACCGGAAGGTATCTCAAAACCATTCTGAGTTTCTATTGTCGTAGAAGTATTCTTACTAGGTTGTAAAGTAACCGTAGAAAACTTGTTGCTCACATCGAATGCCTTTGAAAGTATTTCACCTATCTCGGAATCATTGTTACCTGCTACATAAGCCACATTAAACAAATCTTCTTTAGTGGCTAAAGGTCTTGCTATTGTAGTAAGACCTTCTATCATGGATTCAACGGATGCTTCCATATTATCTACTATCTTTAACATACTAGGATTTAACTTATCTAAGAAGTCATAGTAAGTAATAGCCGCTTGACACATCTTCTGTGCTAGGATAGTAGCAGTAGTTGTACCGTCACCGGACTTAGCCTGTGCTTCACTAGAAACTTGCTGTATTAGATTAACCCCCATATTAACAAATGGGTCGGAATGACTTACTGACTTAGCAATAGACACACCATCGTTCAATGCTAACGGAAAGTCATTCTCTCTCTCCAAGAGAACTGTGCTTGCACCTGCACCCAATGTAGGTCTAACTACATCAGTCACTAAATTAATTCCTTCTATCAAAGAATCTCTCAACTCATTACCACGTCTAATTTCACTCATCTGTTTCAACTCCTAAAATATTACTATAATGTATAAAGAGATACTTACCGACCTTCATTATCTTACTATCGTCACAAAGAATGCAACCCATAGGCTGTAGGGAGGGAAGAGGAACACCCTCACCTACAGACACTATAGAGAAATTATCTTTAACGACAAAAGAAGATGTCTCTTTAGATACAAGTTCTATCAAGACATATTCTCCGGTGGCCTTCACTCATCCCACCCTGCGTCATCTTCTACGTTTACTGGTGCGATTGTGTCAAAGGCATACCAACCGTTTACGGACATTCTATCATCCCCTTCTTTGGTTCTCCATGCCTGTCCGACCATCAGAACTTTAGTACCGACAGCGAAGTCAACTTTATCATCTTGTTCAGAGGGAACGTATATCTCAACACCTTCTGCTGATGACATAATATCTACATCGGAAACCATTAGTACATATCCGCCATTGTCCCTAGGGTCAATGTGAATTACTTCACCGACAACAATAAGACTTCTATCCCACCAACCATCTTTACCGTTGAAAGTATCGTAGTAAGAACCTAGTTGGTCTAGTCCAGTAATAGTATTTTCCAAACCAAATACCATTTGTGCAACACCGCCCGTAATTAATTTACCATCGTATTCTACTGGTGCGGCATCAAAGATAGATGCGACAGATTGACTAGCATTGAATACAGAAACTTTAGGTTTCACATAAGCAACAGTACCACTTGCATTAGGTCGCATAGCGAAAGTACAAGGTACGAATGTCGGGTATTGAACATCTGCTGCTGCTTGTGTAGCCTTTACTGTTATTACTTTAAGGTCTGAATTATCTCCTGTTGGCCTACCTAAGAATAGCATTGTTCTTTCTCTCTCATCTTGAGGTCTAGCACGACCATATTTGAAGTTAGTATCACCGGATGGGAAAGTCTTGTTATTCTTATCCCACACAACATAAAAGTGTGTGTTCTCATCTAGTTTCTGTGTGTGTCTAGGAAGTTCACTTACTTCCGCAGTTTCATTACCAAAGTATTCTTCTTTAGAATGACGGGTAAAAGAACCGTCGTGGTTGTCCTCGAATAAAACAACGCTTCCATTATCTACAAAGTTTTGTCTAACATCTTCACTAGCAACACGCAGTTGGTTAGCCATTTTGTTGTATAAGATTTTACCCCATTCTTTACTTCTAGGGACAGATACAAACATACCTTCGTATGTTACTGCACCGGAACGACTCAATGCCGCTTGTTCGGTTGTTAGTTGTCGTGCTGCAACTCTTAATGCTAATACATTACAGTCATCATCTGACTTACCTGCATTCTTCCATGCACCACCTTGTTCGGCTAGAATTGCTTGCGCCTTCTGCCTCATAATGTCTGCACTTACATTTACTTTTTTCGCTATATTTTCTATCATACTGTTATCCATATATAATCACCTCGTCGGTACACTCTCCGTATTTCTTTAGGCTAATAAAGGTACTCATATACACAACCTCACGAAATTATGGAGAGTAATTCTTGGGTCTACACCTAGCAGTAAATCCCTTTCTGCTGTGACTGCCGCATCAATGACCTTCAACTTAGAAGTTGGTTTAGCGGAGGAATTGACAGCATAATTAAATATTTCTTTTACCTTTGTTCTAACTTCTAAAAGATTGTCCGATTCACCTATCATTTTCAAAGCAGCCTCGTAATCCTTCTCGACAAAACATAACTTCAAAATAGGTTCGCAGTTCAGCCCATCATCCTTTAAGGACAAAAGGAATTGTTCTGCCTCCTTGTCATCTGCTATGTTCGCATAAACTTGTAGTGCGTTTATGGCTGCCCGCATATCACCTTCGTGTGCAGTAGCAATAAGATGTATCTTAGTGTTTCCTATCCTATTCGTGCCTTCGTGTGCTGCTATGTTAAGTAATTTAGCATACACAAGTTCCTTCGGTATATCGTGGAAATAATGAACAGTACACCTAGACTGAATCCATGCTGTGATTTTAGACAAATCATTACAGGTTAAAATAAACTTAGCGTGTGCGCCTTCCATAACTCCTTTCAAGGCTGATTGAGCCGCAGGGGTCAATTGGTCTGCTTCATCTAGTAAGATTATCTTGTTGTAATAACCATTACCACAAAGAGGAATTATTTCTTCTTCGATGAAGTCAATACCTCTAGTCCTTTTACTACTAGCGTTAAAGATATATAATTGAGAATTGTACTTCTCGGCTAGTGCATAGGCTAGAGATGTCTTACCTGTACCTGCACCTTTACTATAAAATATATGATTACCGACGAAAGTTTCTTCAAACTTAGCGACTATCTCATTCTGTCCGATTATGTTATCAAAAGACGGTCTATACTTTTCAGTCCAAAGTACATCTTTATTATTTTCTTCCCACATCTAAACCGCCCCCGATTCTCCTTTCTAATATAACTTGCTTTAATCCGTGATATACTTTAGATAATTCAATATGAGTTTGCGTGTCCCTACCCAATCCTCTCACTTTCCTATCAGTATCTAAAGCCATAGCCACACCTAACATCATGCCGTTAATAAAAGATTCATCCCACCCATCAATAGATGCTGCTAGTGAATCTAGGTCGGCATCACCACCACCGTAATACGGATTGGTGGCAGCATTCAAACAATGCCTAACGTGTGAAACATCTTCTTCTATCTCAGAAGTAAGTATTGTGTCCGTAACAGACGGATGTTTATTACTTTTAACAAACGAATCATTTAGCATATTCAGCATCCTCTCCCATTGGTCGGTTTCGTATGACATTGATTATGATACCAGTTAAGTGTTCTAATAACATTCGCTGAACTTGTTCTTCTTCTAGCAATAGTTTTACCTTTAACGTATTGTCTCCCAAACTCGTTTTCATATACTATCTTACATAACTCACATACTGGCAAGTTTCCGGCCACTCTACTATTCATGCTATGTTCCCCCCATGTAGTGACGGGTATCTTACCTCGGCATAATCTATTTTCACCATCAAAGGTAATGTGTATAATACTAGGTGTATAATTTCTAGGTGTCATTCTTCTACCCCCTTATAGATATACAAAGTGTGCTGTGCTTGGGTAGATGTGGATAATCCATGATTGGTTTGTGTTACCACCCCTAATCTAGTTATGTGTCTAGACCTTCTCAACTTATTAGCAATAGAGTTTCTACTACCCAACCTTTTGTTTCGGGATAAAAGATATTGATAAATATCTTGAACGGTAAAAGAACCATGTTTCTCACTATACTCTTTGATAGCAGGTAACTCTCTCCATGTATCTAACTTTGTTTTAACCTTCATTGTATACCCCTCCACCAGTCGGGTGCATCTCGACCCTTGTTCCATGCCGCAAACGTCTTACTGTGATAGTAGTCACGATATGCTTGAACTGCTGTCTCGGCTGTGGCATGATAAATAATCTCGTCGTCATCTACATTCTCCGGTCTGAACTCATCGGGCATACATAGTGCAAACGGTGTAAGGTCGCCTTCGGGTATCATGTGGGACATAGTGTATAGATGCTCTATACCTGCTTCGCAAAAGTGAACCTTGCCGAAACGCTTAGTGTACTCGTCACATAACATGGCTGCATGATGACAAGCCCATATGTAGTTAGTGCGTGACTCACCTACCCAACGGGTCGCAGGGTGGTTGTGGTAGCCACCGCGTAGTGGCGTTTGTTTTTTAGTAAGCGGCATCTGCTCAGGTGTAGCACCGTGTCGTATGACTGCACTACCTAGTTGTTGTAATAATTCTACAACCATCTTAGGTGTATGCTTGTCGCAATACATCTTGGCTGCTAGTATTGGATTCGCGTCTAAAATAAATATGTTCATTGTTTCACCTCTGTAAAGTCTACATGGTCGCTAGGCAGCCTGTGTGTTCTACGCTGTGCCATGTTGTTAATCAATGTTCTCACATTGAGTATTCCGTTCTCATATCTCGTCTGTGCTACCTTGTCATTATTAGGGACTAATCTATTTTCCAACTCTGTGAAATCTACATTATCCATAATAAATAACAATGCCTCGTATTCTACTTGTATCTGTGTTTTCGCTCTAGTCATGTGTATCACCTTTCTCTTAAATATACATGGTTGCATTAGGTTAATAAACCTTTCGATTAGATGCTCATGGGTTTTTGGGCTTTCTGATACAATGTAGACATATATCGCTGTTTTCCGGCATTATTCTTATTTTGCCACAAGAACACTTACTTGCCCTTGCTCTTTCCGATGGGGTCATAACGGTAGGACTTCTAGTATACATTATATCTTCTTTAACCCTTATTAGATTCCTGTCTATGTCATAAACTAAATGACTGGCCGAAGCACCAACAGCATTCTCAACTTTCTCAGAACCAACAGATACGATTTGGCTATTCTTACTGAGTAATGCTGAGAGAGAATGTTGTGAAGGTATTGCCCTTACGTTCTTCTCCTTAGAGAGTAAATCGGCTACGGCTTCCTTAGTCATAGCACCGTAATTCCACAACAATTCTACTATCACTCGTCGGATGCGACGATTGTTAGCACTCATATAAATATATCCACGATAGTTTAACTATATCAATCGTTCTCCATAGAGAGATACATTGAGGCTTCTGCAAAGGATTGATTCTCCGGCGCTCTACCGTCTACAACAAATGGTATTGATATATTGTAGGCATAGTAAAACATGATAGGGCCGCACACAACTAAAAAGAATCCAATAAGCAAAGTTAGGTCTACAATAATTTCCAACAATAAACTTATCATAGCCATTTAGTTACCTTCTGCCTCCGTTTCTTAACTCCCTTCGGTAAACTAGCCGACGCATTACCGCGTATAAGGTTAGCCACATTCACATCATACTTCACTAACATTTCCCAATGTTTCTCCTTTGTTCTAAATATACTAGGTACAGTAGTTTCACCCTTATTCTTCTTAGGATATTTCACTTGTTTATTTTCACCTTTAATCGAGTAAGTAAGAATAGCAATACTATAATCATCAGAAAGATGTTTGTATGTCTTACTTATTCTCCTATACAATTCTATGTCATTGTTATTCTGCTTCACAAATGCCATAGCCAATGGTATAGGAACACCTTTCATCAACTTATGTACTCTCCTTCTATCAGTCCATGAGAATAGTGCCTTTACCCACCTATAATTAGTCGGCTTTGCTTTCAATGATTTGTCAATGATTATATTATCCTCTAATCCTTTAGGGATTGAAATATTCTTATTAGTCTCCACTACCAATTTCCCCGAAACCAAAGGCAACCATTCTTTTATTTCTTTAGAGGTTAAAGAACCTAGTAAGATGTATGTAGTATCTTTATCCGACAGGTCGCAATCTATATGCTTATACATTACAACGTGTTTTCCTTTTTTGAAAATAGAGGCATCCCTCGTAAAAATTATTACCCCCACTTTTTTCAATCTCCTTTATTAACAAAGAGATGGGCATTTGTTTCGTAGATAAAATCCTTGAGCCTAGCGTATTGAGATTTACTAAGACCCCATGCTTCATACACCGATATGCTTTGTATAGAATAACCGTTGATGTACCATCTAATCCCTTTAGCGGTAATCATAGCAACAAGACCGTCATCATACATGGCTTCGCATAGTTTACCCATCTCATTTTCTTTAATCGCTGTTCTATATAATCTACGGTTCGGTTTACTTCTCCAACTTTTCACTCAATCACCTCAAAGGAAGCGTCAATAATACTGGGCGCTTTCAACGCAGCCATCTGTAATTCAAACCTATCTAACAATTGTGGATGTTCCCTTAGTGTCTCTACTAATATTCTAGATACTTGTTGTGTTTGGGCTTGTGCTAACATTAACTGTGAATCTACCCCTATCTCTTTCTTCAACTGCCCTACTAATTTCAAAGAGGTGTTTGCCTGTCCTATCAACTTAGCAGCGTCAGAAACGAAATCGGATGTGATTGCACCGCCTTGTAATTGCTTCTGTTCCTCTAGTTCGTTTAGATACCCTTGTATGCGTATTACAATGTCCTCTGCTGCGTCTAAAGTAGAAATAGATTGTACCCTAGCATCCTCAACGTGTTTGGCCTCTAATGGGTCGTATTCTATATGGTTGTCAAGATGCTCAATCACACTTCCTTCTTCCCAACCATACTTCGCTTCAAGATAAGCAGGTTCGTAATCTTGGTTCTTCAAAGCCATTTCAAAATCCTTCCTCAAAGTATGTTCGCAAAATGCACAACCGCCGTCAAGAACCCAACGTAATACTTCTATGGCGAAAGCATCGTTCTCTTTAGACAATCTTCTTCTAATTTCTATTTCCCTTTTCACAATGTCACCTTCCATTTGGGGGGCTTAGAGGAATCCTTTCTTTCTGTGCTTATGTAATACGAAGGATGCTTCTTCAAAGCGTAGGTCAAAGATTGAGCCTGTCGCCTTGCATCTACACCACGAATGTATCTGCTCTTGTGTAAAGGTTTCCCGTTCTTTAATTTTAACCTTAAAAGAATCTCGGTGGATGTCATCTCTTCTTTCATCTCCAAAGCAAACCTATCTAAACTATCTACGAGGAATCTATTCATCAGCATTTTCTCGCTTCCTCCTTGCGTACTCATTTCTTCTAGTCTTTACTTCTTTACTATCTGTATCATAGTAATTGAAGAACGGGTCATCATCTTCAAAGTAAGATATATATTGTTCTAAGGTACAAGAATATGTTTTAGGCTTGGTATCAAACTTCTTGAAAATAGGATGTCTATTTATTCTAGACTCTAATTGCCTTAGAGTAACAGCACTTTTACTTGACCTATACAGAGTCCCTTTTTTGTTAGTCATATTAGCATAGCATTCAGAGACACTACAAGGTTCACCTTTCTTAATGATATATCTAGCAACAGCCTTAACACCATTATTTTGTTTACTCATACTTCTAGAAGAAAGTATTCCTGTAAGTTTATGGTTGTCATTCATTGTTTTAACCCCCATTCTATTTCATTACTAGGTGTCGGATGTCCGAATCTACAAGTAACACCTTTACGGCCTCTTCTCTTGACATCGGGTTCATATTCAGAGTACCACGATTGCCCTTGTAGGTTTTCTACTATCCACCTCTTAGCGGATTGATAATCCCCATTAGTAACCATACGAGATACTTCCTTAACAACTTGAGACTTAGATAAATCTTGCATCCAAAATGTAGTCTTGATTAATTCAGTATCAGCATCCATCACTCTTCTTCTTTGTGTTAGGCTCTGTGATAAAATACCCCTTAAAGTATCATCCATAGTTATCACTAAAGGCACATTTCCTCTGTAAGTTGGTTGCATCATATGATAGCCTATTGCTAACCTTCTAAACAGGTCTGCTTCGTAAGAACGTACACTCGGTCTATCAATCCATTCTGCTATATCATCATCAAATAGAATACCGCTAGGAGGATTAGCAACTGCTTCAAACATACGATGTTGAATCCATTCTCTGATTTCAATATTCTTTGCCGCTAATTCTATTCTAGTTTCCCTAGTCATGTTGGCTTGCTTGTGTTGAGCCTGTTTGAACTTCAATTCTTTCTCCGGTGTCATCTCAATATCAATAATGAAGAATCTTCTATCTAATCCCGAATCCAACTCGAACCTAGCAGGTTGTGTTGCAGCCCACATAGTATAACGGGTAGTGTATTGTACCCAACCCATTTTCAATGCCTTCTGAACCCTACCATTATCTAGGGATGTAAGCAATTGATTCTTCATGTCTAGGCTATGGTCTTTCTTAGACGCATCGGACATAGAAGAAAACTCTTCAAATCCTAAGAAGCCTCCACACATCTCCCTAGCAATAGGTCGCCCTGCTATTTCTCCTAAATCGTTTAGACTTCCAAACATACCTGCCTCTGTAATAGAGTTAGCACCCATCATTGTCTTGTAGCCGTGTCCTAAGTCTGCATTAGTAGAATGTATTAGTCCAGTACCTTCTGCTAAGAATAGATTGATTAGAACGGACTTACCGCTACCTTTCGCACCTCTCATAAGAATGTGTATTCTTGTGTCGGGTAATTGAGACATAGGCGTGTAGAATGGCATATGGTTGTGTCTCAAAGGACAGTTATCAATAGTGAAATCTACATCGGGGTCTAGTAGTGGGTCATCGGGGTCGAAGTCGCATCTACTACACTTGTTCAAAGCGTTGAATAGATGACTACCAATACTGCAAATAAAAACTGGAATCTTATCTGCTACATCTACATAGTGATTTCTAGTCACGAAGTTATTTACCTCATCAAAAATATTCATTCCCATTCACCTATCATACCTTGTAAGTTCTGTGCTGAAACTAATAAATCTCTTATTCTGATATATTCCTGTTCAACATAATCCAAACCATATATTTCTTTTACTCTTGAAAGCATTGTATCTGCCGATACTTCATCAACCGGACAATCCGCACCTTGACAAATTAATATCTTACTAAGTCCATTAGTGAAAGCATCAAACATTTGAGCGAACACCCATGAAATAGGTACTAGGAAAATATCTTCTTCCATTTCCACTTTCTGAGTATCTGTCATTACCTTATACATTTCACTACTATTCCATTCGTACTCTATATATTCACCACTACTCAAAACATCAGTCCTACTACTGTATCTCTCTAACGTGTCAGTAGTCATAAACAACATCTCTTGTATGCCATACTCTTTTAGAGATAAAACTACATCTCTAATAGTAGGGTATGTGTATAACCAAGCATTTCTGTTCATGTTCTCATCTAAAGTAGGTTCAATCGGGAAAGTATTACTTATCCTAAGAATGAGAACGGTATCGTTACCTACCTTCCTTTCGTATAATCTCCACTCATGCCAAATAGGGTCGGGTATAGTTCCTATCGCACTTACAGACATAAGTTTACTATAGATACTCGCTATGTGTGTTTCTGTACCTAATACTAAACTAGCACCTGCTAGATAGGATGCACTTCCGTATTCATTCTGTGAATAAACTATAAGATTTACATTACCCTTGATAATTGGTTTCGCGTTACTGTTGTGCCACACAATTTCTGTGTCTTTCATTTGCTCTATATATTTCATAATATCACCTGTATATATTTAACGGGGTTCATGGCGTATTTAATTCTTTTATTGATTTGTTAAATCGTAGAAATAATAAAACGCTGTACTGCTCTATTGTTTTTATTATTTTTATTTATTTCAAAGAGGGTAAAGAAAGGGACTATTACTTTACTACCTTTGAACAATAAAAAGAATTAAGAAAAACGCTGTACCACGCCCCATTAATTCTTTTTGAATGCCCCCCTAACATCCAAAAACATTTCGTGCATCAATCTATTTCTGTCATGCCTAGCCAAGTTATAGATACGAACACTATGCTTTACATAGCCATTCAAGACTGGATAGTTTCTATCAGTCATCTCATCTTGGTATACTACCGGACACCATTTTCTAGTCTCTTCAATACCTGCGTGTAAATCTCTGATTACTCTTTCTACTTTGAAAGTATCTTCAAAATTAAGATTCTTAGCAAGTGTCGGTTGTATGAAATAATTAGTAGCCCACACCTCTTTGTCTTTTTCGTGTTGCTTCTGCATTACATTATATTTACCGTTAATGTATGTATCACCATTATTCAGTATTTCCATCTCAATCTCATCTGCATATTGTGAAGTGGCAATAAGTTTTACCGAGTTATCATCATAATTATATATCTTAGAAGTATATCCTAGATTCTCAAGTAAATCTACACAACCGTTCAAATCGTGAGAATCCTGTATATCCTTCGTGTTTATACTCGTAATTACTTTATGCCCTGTTGTAAGTATTCTGAATCTACCTGTCAAAGTTTTAGCCGAACCTTCTAAAGTCATCCAGTATTCGAGAGTTTCTTTTAGTGCCATTCTCTTGTAGATTGCCATGAAAGCCCTATGACCTATACTACTATCCAATAGACCCGTTAATAATGATTTGATAACTGCTCTATCTACAATATAGAAAGTCTGTCCTTTCATTTCTAGTTCAACAAGTGGTTGCCATATACTTCGGTTCTGTTTACCATTTCTAGCAGCACTAGCATAATGTATAGTACAAGACTCTACATCCAAAAATAAATTGTTCTGTATATTATTCTTGTATGGTCTTAGATTAAAGTCTGAATCAAACAAATCATCCAAGTTATTAATCCATGTCATAGTTTCACCCCCAAAGTAAGGGGTGTGACTACGCCTTTTGAAATACAGATGCACAAAACAAAACAACGAACAAAGGAAAGGCGTAGCCACGATGCTAATGAGGCAATACCTTTGTCGCTATTCTGTTGGTAGTTCATGCCGTAGTTAAATGTTACTACATTAAAGAATACTCTTGAGTGTTTATTTATCCTCATCATGCTAACCACACCCCTAGACCTGCTACTAATATTCCAATAGCAATTCCTCTACAGACGTAAGCAAATATCTCGAAGAAATAATCTTTTAAGGTTGATTGTATCATTCAGCCCACTCCAAATCTAAATCGTATATTACATCTTCTAAATCTAAAGTATGTCCTTGTGTATCTCCGCATTTTTCACAACGCAAAGTAATAAGAACGTCTGCACTTGGATTAGTAGGGTCGGGCTTGTTAATAATCTCAAACCCGTCAATATAAACATTCTCATGCAAACACAGATTCTCATCAAGATATTCTTGACCTCTTCCATCACTCATTCCTCATCATCTCCCTTATTAATCGGTGGGTCGAGTAGTAACTCTATAGAGTTTTCTCCATCGTACACAAGACCTATAACTTTACTATCTGAATTGTTTTCAATCCTCTCTATGGCGTGTTTTAATTGCTGACACCTAACAAAGTACCCACTACGTTGTGCGTGATTTACTTTTATGTCAATCATAACTCTTTCCTCACTCACTCTTCCTCACCCCCACAATACAGCAAAGATTCACCGTGACATTCATCACAGTCGCCATCATACATGGTCGGTTCAATATCATCCCCGTAGTTGTACGGCACATCGTCTATCGCTAGACATACGGCACATACGTTACCGGAGTCGCCCTCATCATCTGATACTCGGTACATCCCTGTTATACATGGTTTGTTACCTTTGTACCAAAATGTGTTCATCAACTCAATTCCTTTTATCATCTTTTCTCTTCTTGTTTTCATTCAATCAACTCCTTCAATTCATGTGTTTCTATTTCTAAGTCTAAGTAAGACTTGATACCTTTACGCAACCTCTTAATTTCCTCTAACAATTTTTCTGTATATACAATTGCATCCATCATTTCTTCTTGAAAATGATTTAACCATTGTTCTAAACTCAAATCACTTCTTTCCATAGTAACTCCGTATTTCTTTTTACCGACTGCTGCTCTAGCCTGTATCTTCTCACATACTTTATCCTCTATTCTACTCATTTGTTAGTCCTCCAATAATCGGGTTCGCTGTCATCCTCTTCTCTTTTATTTTCTTTGACAACATTAGCAACATCCTTCACTAAGTCTCGGTATTTCTTGGTTGCTGCTGCTGTCCTATGTGCTGCTACACCAACCCAAGGCCAAGTCTCTTGTATCAAGGCACGAAGGTGAATCAACTCATCCTCTAGTTGTTCCCTTGTGTAAAAATCAAGACCTGCTCTATCTCTTACCTCTGTTCTAAGTTTATCCTTTGGGCTTACATAATCACCTATCTTAACCATATTAATCACCCCTCTCGACCCAGTTCATATAGGCTTCATAGTCAATCATCTCGTAGGTTCTTAGTGCAATCTTCATTCCTGTCTTGCGGATAAATGTTGAACGTATTCCTTTGCTACCTCTCATCAAATTACTGATACTTCTTTGTGTGGATGTATTTACTCTAGGCGACCTTTCATGTAGTTTGTCTGCTAACTCTTGTGCAGTCAATCCTTCGTTTACTGATGAAAGTATTTCACCTATCTTCCTTCTACGGGATATTTGCTTTCTTCTACCCATAATATCAGTCCTCCAATATTTCTGATAACATCGCAGTCCTGAATGCTAACGACAATCCACCATTTCCTTCTATCGCAAGACCAAAATAATTGTATTTTTCTAAATACTTTATCAAGAGTTTAGACCTAAGACATTCATTTTCAATGACTGTATGGTATAGACTAAGTTGCTTTGTGAAATTAGTATTCTCGAAAATATTATCCTCTTTAATCAAATCTAAGAAACTATCTCTTATACTAGTGTATTGACGTTCCTTTACTACTTTCCTTGCGATTAGATTTACTTTAGTCCAAAACATTTCTGTCAATTCAGAAGATGTATACTCTTTCACTTCTAGAGGTAGATAGGGGTAGGACTCTATATCAGCAGTTTGTATTTGTCTGTAATAAGTCTCAATACCTCTGCCTATAGTATATTTATTATTACTACCCAATATCAAATCTCTAAATCTACCCTTAAAGTATTCATCTAAATCTATCTCAGAATCATTTAATTCTTTTGTCCTTTTCGCTATCATTCCTCTAACATTTTTCTCTACACGATTAACCAACTCAGTATATGAATCCATTTCTTTCTTTGTTTTGTATATATCATATTTATTAGTCACATCGGTAAACCAATTTATGAAATCGTCACTTAAGAACATGGTCTGATTTTGATAGGTAACTGTTGCACCTCTAGCGTTATACTTACCTTCCATCAAAGTCAAGGGCTTCGGACATATCTTAAAGATGGGTGAGTCATCATAAATACTAAAGGTCATCAAATGATTCGCGTATTTCTTCAAACAATATACACCGTGTTGCATTTCCTCTTTAGTATAGTTTTCTAATAACCAGTTTCTCATCTTCTTTCGGTCAAAGCGGCGATACCCTTCATACGGGCATTTATATCCCGTACATCTGTCAACAATACACCTGCCTCTTGTTCCACCATCAGTCCAATAAGGGGTAAAGACCGAGATAAGTAGGAAGTCGTGAAAAACATTAGGTAAGCCTTGCTCATTGGTTTTTACATTAGACCTGTAAAGACTTTGTGGCTTCTTAATCGTAATCCATTTCTTAGAATCAAAAGGTATTGAGACATTCTCTTTGGCTCTTAAATACTTTGAACCTTTAGTAACCTTTCCTTCTTTAGTCGTTAAAGTATTCTTTATTGCCATTAGAACCAACCCCCACATTTACCACAAATACTAGGGTGTGCGGGCATCTCTTCACCTGCTCTACCACAAGTACATTTACTATCATCATTAAAGATAAAGTCGTTATCTCCGAAAACCATTCACTCTTCCTCCTGTAATCTTTTAAGGTTTAATCTACGGACTTTATACTTCATGTTGTATCTGTATCTCTGTGCTGCTTTAGTCATTGTTTCATCCCTTTCCTTGATATTATACTAGGAGTTGTTCTCCATACTGAACCAGTAGGTATAACTCTTTTACCACGACCTCTTCCGTAACTTCTATCCTCAGTTGCCCTTATCGCAACTGTTTTTGTGTTAATTTTAACTACAACACCTTCCGTCATTTTTCCGCCATTCAGGTTCTTCCTACCGAATCTTACTTTCATGCCTATTTTAATATCCTCTATATTCATTCTACATCACCTACTGTAAAGATAGTTCCTGATTCTAAATGTATGTCGTAGGCTGTTCCTCTATTTGTCAAAGCAACGATTCGTGTTATGTCAATACTAGTGTGACCGGAATGGGTGCGGAATAATAGGTATCTAGGGTTTTCTCTTGAGAACTTAGATTGTGAACAAAGTGCGTCTTTGCATTCAAGTATAGTTTGTATAAGCATCTGCACATCTCCTGTATTTCTCATTGGGCCATCAACTAGTTTAAGGTCTATACTACTTTTCTTATATGGTGTATTGTTTAGTGTCATTCCTCATCACCTACAATATTCCAATTACGTTCCAAATCCCTTTGACTTTGCCATGCCGATTTGGTGTCCACATTCCAAAGTATTACTCCCGTATCACATACTTCATATCCTATCACATGAGATATGACACCGTTGTGTATATTCTTCAAAACACAATTACGGTAGTCTTTCATCCCTTCCGGTATAGGGGCATTCTTTCTTAATTCATCTTGTTCCTCATGGGTCATTTTAGTTTTACTCATTAGCATCACTTCCTGTATCTTTAGCGACTAGGCTTCCACCTTTAAGGGTGTCGCTATCCCTAATTCCTGTTGCTTTTCTTACCTGCTGCAACCACATCTCTTCTCTGCATATTTCAATATATTTAACGTGTGAATCTATCTCAGAACCAAGGCTCTTAACCTCTTTTTCATAAGCATCTATAATCAGATTACTTCTATCGTAAATGTAACTTGCGGTGTCAAGACTCTCTCTATACTTTTGTTCTAACACACTTTCTTTCTCCGTATTAGTAAGGTTGGACATTATCAATTGACTTCTTGCTTGTAACTCTTCTAAGTCTATGTTCTTCCATTGTCTGTTCGTTAAGACACTACTATTCTGATTCGGAGATGAAAGGACTTCTAGGGATTTTACTATATCGTCATAGGTTATTTCCCTTTCATCATCGAAGTTAATTGGGGCTGAAAGATAATTATTCGCTGCTTTAGTGTAATCTTCTAGGGCTGAATCAACTGCACTTAGTTGTTCCATCCTTTCTTCACCCACAACACCTTCTGTTTTACTCCAACTTCTTTTTATCGCTGTTCTAAAAGCATTAACTCTTACGAATGTTTCTAAGTCTATATCATTACTACCGAAGGCAGCCATACAAGCAGTTCTCAAATCCCCGCAACATTTCTTTATTCTCTCAAGTTTAATTCGAGTATTGGCTGTATGTCTAAGATGATTGTTAGGATGAGTGTTACCATCCCAATCTCTATGCCCCCAATATAATTCGTGACCTTCTTCAAACGGGGCTACTATATTCATAATTTTTATAGTTCTTGTTACAGTAGCATTGAGTTTTTCTCTTTCCTCTTTCTTTTTTATTTCAACGTCAAAGTTAGTTGAATCCTTCAAACAAGCAATTAATTTATCAAATACTTTCAAGTCTAAAACAAGTGCATTCTGCCACTTTGTATGAGCCGACCTATTAATTGTGGAAAATGTTCCTAAAGACCTTGCACCTTTCCACTCATCTCTCTTGTAATTTTGCTGTTTACCGTGAGATGCTATAAGGTAACGAGATTGAGTCTTTTTCTGCGTGGCTTCGTTTCTAAAATTAGCAACAAATCTTTCCAAGTCTTTTATAGAGTTTGACAAATATTGAAAGTCTGTGTTTTCAATAACTTTGTTTCTAATATTCGCTTCTATATCTGACAACGTGTTGTCGAACTTAACGTGTTCAGAATACAAATCATTATCTGTTTTTAGCCCTAAAGAAATCCAATATTGGTTGTAGTAACTTTTCCAATTGTAAATATAATAACCACCAAGAGCCGCCATCAAATCTGTCATAGTGTACTCTAATACTCTTCTTGTATCAAAAGGTACATCTTCATTAATACATCTTCTCGATTCGTACCAAACTTTCCAGTCTCTTATACCTCTTAAATTATTCATAAAATCGTATAAAGCCCAACTGCCACCAGTAGAGATTTTTGTTGTTTTGTTTGTTACTATATCTTTCATATTACATTTATTTGTGTTATCTAGTTTATACATATTGGCCTTAAAAAGTCTATTACTCAGATGTTGACCGTTCATCATCCCCCTAGAAAAATCTCGGTATCTAGGTGCTGCACCGCTATTTCTATCTTCTTTAGCGATTAATCTATTTTTAGTAATCTGTTCTTCAATATCTTTTTTCGCTGTTTCTGCATACGCCCTCATTCTATTAGAAGGAACATCTATGTGCTTCAAATGTGAAAAGTCTGTTGTTCTATACACTTCACCGAGAGGGAAAAATAATTCTTCGAGAAGCATATCCGATGTTAAATCAATCTTGAAAGTATTACTCATTGTTCCACCGCCTTCAATTCAGCCTCATAACCTCTAGGCATCCAAACTTTACCACCCCAAGTCCATCTACCTAGTTTTTCTGAAATCTTATGGTGTTTGATGGCATGAGCAATAAACACTTGCTCACCATTCGGTTTTACCAATACTAATTCTCCTACTTCTTGCTGTAACTGTTTTCTTCCTTTATTCATTTTATCACTTCCGTATTTTCTGAGGGTATTCTCCCCTCTCGTTCTAAATTAGGGGTTTCCGGTACATAAGCCCTTTCCTTCGCCCAATAGATTTTTCCTTGATTGTAGTACATTTATTCCCACCCCTCTATTACATCTATTCTCAATTTTTTAATATCATATACTTTACCTGCTAAAGTAATTTTATCTAGTCCTCTTAGTCCATCATTCCCTCTAACTTCTACATCAAAACCATTGTATAACCTGTCAATCTTTCGTTCGTTCTTTATCTGTCTGATTATACCTGCTCTGAAATCAATGTGTAAATCATTTAGTTTAACGTGTAATATATTTCTTTCTAAACTGTTTGGTAACTTTTTAATTTCCGCTAAGAAATCAACATGGGTTTGATATTGCTTTTGTGTATTTTTGATATTAACTAGGTCATACAAATTACCATTAGGGTGAATGACATTCTTTTTACAACTTTCTATCTTTAACCATAAATCCTCACATACTTTTCTTTGTACGTCATTTGTGACAAAGGAAAATACAGACATCAGAGCCACCCCGCCTGTATGTCTAACATCGTTGAACGCACTTTGAATACTTTACCTGCTAAAGTAATTGTATCTATCTTTTGTCCGTCACAATAGCCAGTTTCTCTAAGTTGTTTTTTCAAACGTCTTGTCATAGCGGTTTGGATTTCTATGTATAGAGTTTTTATTTTACGCTTCAATCTAAACTTTGTAAGAGGTTCAGTATATGGATATTCTAACTCTCTGATAGTTTTACGCCAATCATACGCAGTACAGTTTTTTGGGAAGTTGGGGTATCTTTGACAAACTTCGGACTCGGTGTTGATTTGCATATCTTTCAAGAAAACCAAATCTCGGATATTACCACTAGTATGAAATATCTTCTCATAGCAATTTTGTATGCCAGTTTCTATTTCTTCGGGACTCATTGTGCATCACCTACAATCATATCGCCTATGTGGATAGGCGGCTCATTATATCCAAACGCTTTCATAAAACTATGTGAAGAAATCAATTCTTCGTATTGTTCGTCAGTAAGTTTTACTTTAGGGTGTATTCTATTATTTATTGCTCTGATAGCCCAATCATCAGATTCTTTACAGTTGAGAACATAATTATAATCTATCTCAACATAAGCATCTTGTAGACTTGAAACTAGGCTTTGAGTTGCATGAGCAGCCATCCTCATAACAAATGTTTTAGGGTCTATTCTACTTACATTACTTTTGAAGTTTATATCTTGCATACGTTTTAGTGAACCTATACTTTTGTAGTAGTTATGAAAGTTAGGCATAAGGGTTGCGTAGTAATCATACAAATGATGAATCCTAATTTGTATTTCTCTGAGGGACATATCATTCATGTTTTGTATGCCACAAGACTCGGCTACTCTAGCCATTTCAAAACTTTGATAAACTTCGATTTCATCATGCGTAGCGTGTGCTAAAGTATTATCTCCAAATCTATCTCTTCCGACTTTTCTTACAGATACTTCCAACGGCATTATATCCACCTCTGAGTAATTGTATCGTCGTTTTCATAGAGAGCATAGGAAATACTACCGACAAGGTGATGACCCATATCCATACCAACCCCACCTACTTTTATTCCACCGTGTAAGTTGGAAGTTTTCCAATCCAATATTTTTGATACTAAATATGTGTAATCATAAGGTCTGTTATCAATGATACATATAACAGATATATACCTAGTCATGCCCGATTTTGTAACGTGGTTCAGTTTTGTATAGATTATATTACCTGCATCTTCCATAACTTCTTTCATCCTTAAAACATTATCATTAATTATCATTTTAATCGTGCCTCCTACCTGCGTATGGTAAATCTTCTTCTTTGATAGGCCATATGTTTCCTGTTCGTTCACCTATTGAAACTAATTCTTTTTCTGAGAAGTAACCCAACTCTTCTTCAAAGCCTTGTACTAATCCGAAATGTGTACCGTCATCGTTTAGTTCTGTGGCGAACCAAAACCAACCGGAGAAAGATTCCCAACCCTTGAGAACTGGTGCGTCTCTATCCATGTATTTTGAGGTCAAAAATAGTTTACCCTCTTTAGTAATTAACTTTGTACTCAAAGAGATTCCTCCCACAAGTATTCGTCAATCATTTTCTGTTTTCTGTCAAGCGTCATATTTTTTTGTTTTGCATTTTTCATTTTCAATTCCTCCTAAAAGTTATTTTAATGGTGATAGTAATTTCTCACAATCACTTTCCGCCGACAGCCCGATTTTTTGAATCGAGCGAATCGCTACGGGTTTTGTGAGTTGCCCCCGACGAGCCGAAGCCCGCCGAGGATTGAAGTAGTCTGTACTTTAACTGTTAAAGTATTAGGCGTTTACCATTTCGATGGCTAGTTCCCAACCTTTCCTCTTTTGCCTTGCACCTTGACCGAAGAGGGATGATTCTTGCTTCTTCATCATAACCGCTTGCATCTTTGCATCATCGGCATTTGCTTTGCCGTCACGCACCGCTTTAGGCACAGTTTCGATATGGTCTAGGTATTCGGTCAGAGCATTATATGCGGCCCATAGAGTACCTGCCATTTTACCGACACGGTTGGTTTTCTTCTCAAGCAATTTTTCGCATTCTAAGATTTTGTTAAGACCTTTGGTTGAGTATTGGAATGAACCGTCGGGCTGCTCTTTTGTTTCTATCCCTAAAGCATTTGCGAAGTATTCACGCATCTCAGATTTTTTCATCTTGATGCTTAACATAGATTCAGCATCATTACCCCACTCATCGAACTCATCCACCATCAAGCCAAGTACCTTACGGACATTATTAACTTGGTTGTGAACTTTGCCAGTATGTCTAACACTATGACCTTGACCGCCGCTTTGATTTAGAGCCATCGTTAAAGTATTATTACATACCACTCGTATAGGTGTAAGCATGAACTTAATTGCACCTGAACCATCATGCGTATTGCTGATTAAGATGTAACAGTCAATTTTATCTTTACCCATTAATTTAACTTGATAGGGAATCTTTGCTAAGACCCAAACTCTTTCACCGTTACCTAATGCACCACATACCTCAATCTTTGCCTCTTGACAATTTGTAAGTTCGTCTAAGAACTCAAACGCTTCAAAGTTCTGGAATGGTTTCCATACTCGACCGACAGTTTTGCCGCCCTTTGTAAGTGATACCATGTCGCCGTCTAAGTCTCTACGGAATACACCGAAAGTATCGGGTACTACAACGTGTCTCTTGTTTTGTTCGTCATACACTTGAAGCGGTATTTTTTCTACAAGCCAGTTAAGACGCGCCGCTTCCAACGCCTCTGTTCCTGTCATTAGTTCAGAACCAAAGTTCTGTCCTAATCCATGCCAAGGAGTATTCCCCGACCATGCTGTCATCCATTCGTCATTTTTTGTTTTTGCTAACTGATGTGCCACTTTTTTCACGTCCTATATTTTTTTTGTTTTTTTGTTTTTTTGGTTTGCCATTTTTTTCGCTAACCTGTTGAGACTGGCAAGTCTCTTAGTTTGGTGGTAAATCCGGCTACCCCCAATATTAATTAGGGGTTGCCGGTATTTAACCCTACCGTTTTACTTTTGGGCTGAATCTAATTCTAACCTCCTTTGTTCTCTTTTTTCTTCTTCTATCAAGAGCCATGCTTCGGTCATTAGGTCGGCGTGGACAAACCGTCTGTCTGTGCCTTTGTGTTTTGCCCAGTAAATCTCATCCGCTTTCTTTATCCAGTTACTAAGGTCTTGTGCGTAGTTTTTTTGTATCTCTAGTTCTTTGCGTAAATCGTCAATGGTGTCTTGAAGCATCATCGAATCACCCTCAAATCCTTTCATCACTAAATTAATTTGTTTTGTGGCTTCCTCGATTCTTTTTTGTGTAAATCTGCTATGCCTTATTCGAGGTGGTGAATCAGTTTTGAGTCTAAAGTCAAAACCCTGTAACACTTCGCTCGCCGTTGGTTCATTTTCATTTTTTTCCGTTTTCATTTATTCTTCCTCCTTAATTAGATAACTAGAGAATCCGCATCTTGTCGCACATCTGTAACAATAATTTCTAGAGTAACTTTCGCCAGTTGCATTAGATTGAACAATTACTTTTAGGGTTGTTTTATTTGTGCAATCGAAACGGTCACACTCAAACTCAGAAACTTTATCGGCAAATAATCTAACATCTCTTTGGTACAATATTTTTGAGATTTCTTTAATGAAAAACCGAGGATTATTTTTTACATAATCCGAGATAAATAGATTAGAGGTCATATGACCTAGATTATTTCCGACTCTTTGAAATACATTAGGGTTGAAATTATCTTTCATTCAAATCCACCTCGCATCAGATAATCGGCGTGGTGCTTTTTTGATAGGGCAAATGTAGACCATACCTACTCTAGTTCTTTTCAGAGTTAAAGTATTTAGGTCAATTCCATTGATACGAAGTTCTCTAGTCACAAGAGGATGAACCTTTATGTGAAGAGATAATGAGGAAGGATTTCCACCTTCACTCATCTGTATCACTCACCCAAGTATAATTATTCATTACGTTGTCAACTGGTATAACTTCGATTTTTCTAGATGCTAAAACTCTTTCAGCATATTTTTCTTTAGCGGCTAAAACAATTTTATTTCTCAAATCACTATCAAGCATATTGAACATTGTAAAAGGACAAGGGCAACCCATTTGAGTTTTCGGTAGCCCTGCTATTTTCATTTTGAAATGATTAGTCATATCGTAAGGAGAATCCGCATTTGCGTCAACAAGAATATCTAACAGATTTTTGGTGTTGAGATAATCAACAACCATCTGAAAGACCGCAGTATCATAAGCGGGAATATCCCGAATGATTACACCGTCACTCATTTAACCACCTCGTAAGCAAGAGCGATGTCACCGAACACCGCTTCATAGTTATCATCTACTGCTGCCTCGTACACGCCCTTGCGTGTGCGTTTTTCATAGACAGGATGTCCGTTGTTATCTCGGATAACCCAAGTGTTAACATTTGTTTTTTCTGGAATTACTTCTACCCTGAAAACAGTATTCATATCAATGCACATATGTGGTCGGTGTATTCTATCCATCGCGTCAGCCTCTTGACGACATTCATTACAAAGTGTTGCCGGATAGATTCGGTCTGATGACAAATCTATATTCTTAGTAACTACGATAACATGACGTGTTTTAGTAAACTTAGTCAGTCTCAGAGAATCCTCTATACTGTAAGAACAGATAGAGCATCTGAAAGGCGTATGCCTCTCATGAAAGAAGGTCTTGTTTGCGACCTCCTTCAAAACCTCTTCCGAAGAAGAGGGCAGTCTTGTGTGTGCCTCTAGGGTGGGTGTATACCTTTCCATATATATTCATCTTTCTATTTGCTTATAATAGTATCTATGTAGCATTCTCCACTTTTGTAACCTTTTTTACATGGTCTAAATAGATTCATCTTGAATCAAAACGCGATTTGATATATAGATTTTATTTTCTTACCTAATCTGTCGGGATATTTCTTATCATCCTGAAAGTAACTCTCTTTAGGCTGTATTCTAAACGTAGATACAAACCTAGTTTTAATTTAATAGTTGAATGAATAATAGTTTCAACTCTAATCAAGATAATCTTTCAAAACCTTACTTCATTCATTAGGTCATGCAGTTTTTTCAGATTTGCCACTTTCACCTTGAAAGTAGATTTTTTCTAGAAACTCAATTTTGTAACCATTTTAGTTCTGTAACCTTTTTAATTTTGTAACCTTTTCAATTTTGTAACTTTTTACTTTTGTAACCTTTTTTCTAATTTTTACTTTTGTAACCTTTTTACTTTTGTAACTTTTGACTTTTGTAACTTTTGACTTTTTTTTCGGGGGGAAAGCATTTAGAAAGGTTACAAAAGAAACGTAAAAGGTTACAAAAAAAGGTTACAAAAGAAACCGATGTACTGCATGACTTTTGTACCTATTTTCAATGCGTTTGGTTCATGTAGCGCCTCGATGCAAATGAATGCAAAAAAGTTACACATTTAATTTCAACCTCAAAAATACCACAATTAAAAGTCAAAAAACGCTGTACTGCGGCGGTGTAGAAAATGCACCGAAAAAAAATACCACAATTGACTTTTGTAACCTTTTTCGGTATCTTTTTTGCACTAGGTGTTTTTTTCAACACTAAGTATCTTTTTCACTTTTGTAACCTTTTGAATATCTTTTGTAACCTTTTACTTCACATTGAAAAATCGTAAATATAGGTACGTTCACTTTTGTAACCTTTTAATTCACATTGAAAAATCGCAAAAGCAGGTTCAGAGGGCTATGAAAAAAAACAGGCAAAAATTACCGGAAACCGGAAATTAAACGGGTGTAAAAACTACACCGAAAAAACCCAGAAATTAGCCTAAAAACAAAGATTAGTGTTAAAAAATAGTAAAAACCCAGAAATTAGGCTAAAATCAAAGATTAGGCCGACATTGAAAAAGTGCCTAATTAGGACAGAATCAAAGATTATGGCCGCCTCGCATCCGCAGTACAACGATTAGGTTGAAAAACCCCAGAAATTAGGCCACAATCCCACATTATTAACAAATGTAAAATAATTATTATTGGGAGAAACTGCCTACATTTCCGTTATTCGGAGTAGAAAATAAACCGTTGTACTGCATATCAAAAAGTGCGAAATTAGGCCAAATTCGTTCCAGAGTATACTATAAAGTAAAGGATGATTTGAGAGGTTGGAGGTTGTCCAATTATGTCAAATGATAATACAATGATTAAGACGCACAAAATGATAAATGCCCCTAGAGAGTTAATCTCGGTAGGGATTGAAGAGGTTGCTAATGCACCTCAACTATGGAGTAATGTTAGCCACGTTACTCAACTTCTCGGAGAAGTTAAGTTCACTAAAACTAGTTTAGTTCATGCCGTAAGAGCAGTTAACAGAGTTCTTAGATTGGAAGGAATAAAACCAATTTCAACAAGTAAGAAAACAAAAGAGGATATTATTGACGAACTAGATAGACTATGTTATCAAGATACAGAAATGTACGGATTCTCAATTAACAAAAACAAAAACTTGCTATTGACTAAGAAAACATTAGTTGACTTCGCTCATGCTGGATTATTAACACAGGAACTAGGATTGAAATCATACTTGAGATTCAAGAGTACTTCCCAAGAAGTTGAATCAATAGTTACAACAGGTCACGATTCATTCAGTAAAAAGAACTGGGTAAACTCAGCATGTGAGACAGAAGGATTCGTTGGTCGTCATGCCTTGAGTGGATTCGGTACATTTACAGAAGAAAGAAACCTATGCAATAACAACAAAGATGTTCAAACATATGGGATTGAGGACTATGCTGATTGTTATACAGAGAACGGCGTTCTGGGCTATGCTAGAAAAGGAACGACAACTTGTCAAGTATGCGGAGGAAAGGCGGAGTTAGAGTGGCATAGACCAAGCGTTTCAAAGAAGAATGGTACATTTCTAGGAATGCCATTCATTAGAACGACACGTTCACCATTCAAGGAAGTAACAATGTCAGCAAGAACAGAAATGAAACAAAAGAAAATATACATGCCAGTTCACAACGACGATGGAGAGATAACAGGATATGAAGACCAATTAGTTGATAGTAGAATTAAAACAGAATCAATTCAACCTAAATTAGTTCC
>MDTC01154339.1_pt1 | contig 67884 bp, 63 predicted proteins | sample 811181 | NCBI WGS metagenome assembly MDTC01 (sample SAMN05326644, study PRJNA326480) | marine metagenome | isolation source: seawater | place: Pacific Ocean: North | collected 2011
AGCAGGCGCAAGTCGAAGATCATAGCTTCCGGCGTAAACGGTGCAAACCCTGGACCGGACATCACTACGGCCCCGTTGACTGATATATGCCATAAGAGAACACCTGCAAGTGTTGCAGAATACTTGTTAAGCCTGCTTGAGAGTAAGGTGCTGGCTCCAATACAAAAATAGACAACGGGATAGAGGCTGCCTGACATAAGGGCGTCTGTCGCTATCATTATAGAAATAGGAAGCAAGTACTGAACGTATTTATTGTTTGTAAGGTATGGAAGTATTATTGCGGTCGCTAATACTGGAGTCCAGTTAGCGTCCATTCCGATAAGCCTGCTTCCGATGAGCAAACTGGCCAGGATAAATAATTGCGCCATGTATAAGAAACCTCTGATTCTACTTTTTTTAAAATTAAATCATAGCACAAACGGGTTAGTTAATCTTTTTTGCGGATGTGTGTAGTGCTGCGGGTAAAAAAAAGGGCCCTGAGGCCCTTTTCTTGTATGACTAAATCCGGTCTAGCTAGACTTAGTTTTTTCTTAGAGGTCAAACTGCATTCTAGCAAATACGACTCGACCTAACGGATCCTGAAGGCCGCCGATAACACCAGCGTATTCTGGGGAACGTTGCGCCTGTCGATCGAAGGCATTTCTCATACCGATACTTACCCCAGCCTCACTGCCTAAAATTTCTAAGCCTCTGTAGGTATAGGTAAGGTCCATGTCTGTCCAGGCCTTAACGCCAGTCGTTCTCATTCCGCCGGGACGGAAGTAATTAGCAAAGCCATCCAAGTGGGTGAACAATGGGCCGTCGTACGGCATGTCGTCGATATAGTGGACAGTGCTAGTTACGGCATGGTTTCCATTTAACCAGACTGCGCGGAGGTTTGCCTTTAACTGAGGTAGCTCTGGAGCCGCACCAGTTGTGTCGTTATATCCGCCAGCAGCTTCAATCGTCGGCTTTGTGGAGTCAACTTGATACATGAACGAGTCAATATAGGTTGCTTGTAAGTTGAATCTCAAGTTACCCATATTACCTAGGTCAAAGCGATAGTTACCCTGCAAGTCATAGGCAGTTATGTCTACGCTCGTCGCATTGGCAAATCCGATACCCATTTGAAGGATCGTTGACAGGTCGCTTGGGTCTCTAATAGTACGAGGATCTCCGAGGCCACTAGCAACCCAGGCAGCGAGCTGATCTGCACTTGGTTTCTCACCTAGGCGGCCAAGACCAGTAAATCCAGACCAGTCCTTAAACGCTTGGAACTCAATGTCATTGCCCTGCTGGGTAGTAGAGCTGATGATTCGGTTCACAAACTCGGTGTTGTTCCAAGTCAAGTGGAGATCCCAATCCTCGAAGACTAGGTCGAAACCGGCAGATGATGTTTGCGCAGTTTCATTTTCGAGGTATGGGTTACCGCCACGACAAGTCGTGGTGAATCCGCTGAAGTCTGAAAAGTTATCAGTCACGTCTTGAAGACCACATGCGACCGGATCATAGAGTTCTTGAAGGCTCGGTGCAATAAACGCGTCACCCATTGTGCCCCGCAAGGTGAGCCAATCGGTTGGCGCGTAAGTGATACCGTACTTCGGGTCTGTCGATGTCTGCCCAGTACTGAACTCCTCGCGACGAACAGCAAGCTCAACTTCTAAGTTGCTCAGAACTGGAACAGCAAGTTCCATAAACATCGCGTCAACTTCTCTGTTGCCAGCCGTAATTGTTTCCGGCTCGGTTCCGCCGATCCATGTATCGCCCGAAAGCTCAACTGCAGAAGGCGTGTTGCGATAGAACTCTTCTCGGTACTGGTACCCGACTGCTGCGCCGATGGGTCCGCCGGGGAGCTCAAAGCCGAATAATGGGACTTCACCATTAAAAACTAGATCTAAGACGTTAAGGTCATTGTAGTTGAGTTCTGCATCGCGAGCAGCGATGGCGTTCATAACGTGAATGTTGGTCAAGTTTGACGCGTCTGTTACAAAGAACGGGTTATAGCAGGCATCTCGGTCATTGACGACGTCGCAGGCCAACCCTTTTTTCATCTCTTCAATGTCGTAGTTCTGGTTGGACATGAAGGTGAAGTCTCGCTTGTTGAGCGTGTAAGATGCTTGACCTTCCCAGCCTTCGATAAAGGGAACCGTGAAGTTGGCATCTACACTAAAGCGAGAGATTTTGTCGACGCTGTCCGCTAGGTTATCAAAGTCAGGCGCGTGACCAATAGGCAAGACGTTCGTCTTGTTAATTGGACGAAGTGTCCTTGGGCGCACGTCTTCCATTAGTGGGATGCCGTTCGCGGTTGTGCCGGCGATTAGGTAGTCCATCAAACCGTCGTTGTTGCCGTCCAAGGTGCCTCGGTCTGGTATTCCGTCACCGTTAGCGTCAACTCCGTACAGCTGGTTGCCATTGGCGTCCATTGCCTTAAACGGGTTACCGGGGAGTTCGCCCCTGATTTGACCGAGTTCCGCGATTCTTGAGTTACCTGGGTTTGATGTTGATGTGTATGTCCTTTCTGCGAGGCGGGTCATGAAGCCTTGAACGTTAAGGGTAAGGTCATCGCTCACATCCCAAGTCGCATTCGCAAAGAACTGGTTGGTTTCAGTTGGCTCTCGATAACTACGAGAGTCACCAAAGTCGAAGAAGCAGCTCGTGCCTAAAAGCATCCCGTAAGGACTAGCCACCGTGTCGCGTTGATAGAAATCTCTCTCTGATGCAGGAGCACAGGCGGGGTCTGGCGTCCTCGCATCCGTGCCTGTGTACGCGCCATCTTCGTCGCGTCCAGGTACATACCAGTTACCAGGCGAGTTTGAAGATACAGTAAGGCCTGAGTTGGCGAGCAATGGCCGTTCGTCCCAACCGAGACGGCTGTTCGCGCGGAACTGACCGGCAAGTACAACATCTAAGTCGCCGATGTCTCCGCCCCAGAGGAATTGGGCTGAGTGTTCGTCGTAATCACCGGAAGAATCTTGTTCAACATAAGTTTCGACTCTTAAGCCGTCATATGATTTATAGGGAACAAAGTTAACAACACCGGCCACCGCCTCGTTTCCGTAAAGAGCTGCGGCTCCGTCAGCGACTATGTCCATTCGCTGAATTGCAATCGTCGGAATCAATGCGTTAACGTTTTGATTAGCTAATCGCTTGCCGTCTAATAATGTTAGCGTTGATCTTGGACCAAGTCCGCGCAAGTCGATGGTTGATGAACGCGAGTCTGTGCCTTGAATCGTGTTAGTAATGGCTGAGGAAGCACCGTTTACAAATGAAAGGTTTTGAATAACCTCACCAAGGTTCATTGTACCCTCAGCTTCAAGGTCTTCAGCACTGAGCTGAGTAACTTGCGACGCAGCTGTGAAACCCTCACTTCGTCGGATAAAAGAACCTGTTACCACAACCTCTTCTACAGTTTGTTCTTGCGCAAGCGATGTTTGTGATAGCTGAGCCACCGATAAAGATATTGCGGCACACAACAAGCTTCGCTTATAGACAGTAGGAATCTGCATAAAAAATCTCTCCGATTTCATTAGTTTAATACTTATTTATATTTATTATTTTAAAACACGCGTATGTGAACTAGTGCTTTTAATCAGCCAAAAAACAGTAGTTTTAACGCTGGTTACACAAAACTATAGTCTTATTATTGGTCAGATACAACACCAAATTCGCGTTGATATTAATGCCATCAATCGTCGTTTCATCGACAAATTACTTGATTGTTTGTGATCAGGGTGCTCGGCTAATTGATAAAAGCAATGGCCATTGTTAATGGCGTTGGAAAATCACACAACCCGACCTTGAATTGGAGGCTGTATTTAGAAATTATCAATAAAATCATTACTTTATGGGTGTTTTTTATAAAGAGGGTGCTCGTCGCACGTGTTTGCATGACAAGAGCTAAGTTTCCGATGTTGGCACTCGCAATGCGCGCTGGCTGGTATTAAGTCTTTTTAAATGGTTTTTGAGCAACGGAGTTCTGTGAAGCGCCACCCCGGTTGCTATGACATCAATCACCACTAAATGAGCGATTCTGGATGAAACTGGCGTGTGAGCTATGTTGGTTTCTTCTTGATTAACCTCTATTGAGATATTACAAAGTTCGCTTAAAGCAGTGTTCTTAGGTGCGACGCCAATTATATTCGCGCCAGCTTCTTTAGCGAGCCTCACACTTTGGAGAAGGGCTTTTGTCTGGCCAGACTGTGAGATTGCGACGACAACATCGCGAGGGCCTAAAGAAACCGCGGACATGTGTTGAATATGAGGGTCCGTATAAGCCGCCGTGGATAATTGCAGTCGAAAGAACTTGTGTTGTGCGTCGGCAGCTACAGAGCCAGAGGCTCCGAATCCATAGAATTCAACGCGAGCAGCACTTACAATTTTGTTGATTGCAGCTTCTAATGCAGCTGGGTCAAGCTCTTCCCGGACCGAAATTAGAGCCCCAACCGTAGTATCAAAGACTTTATTTCGTAAGATTTCAGTTGAATCAGAGTCGTTTACCGCAAACTGGGTGTAGGTTGTGGCTGTGCCTAAATTTTGGGCCAGCTGCAATTTGAATGACTGATATCCATCGAAGCCGATGGCTTTGCAAAAACGAATGACGGTAGGTTCGCTTACGCCTGACTCTGCCGCGACATCTGCTATTCTCATGCTCAGTGACTTATGAGCGTGCTCTAGTATAAAGTTAGCCACCTTAGATTCGGATTTTCTAAGGTGCTCGCTTGCAGCTGAAATTCTGCGTATTAAGTTTGGGGAATCCAAATCTTACCTGCTGCGCGTTAACGCTATAATTACTATATAATTTCAAAAGTGTTTTACTGGCCATCCAATTTAAATGCTAACTAGGCTTTCATCGAATCCAAAATACTAACAAGATGATCAACGTGTAAGAACCTACCATGCCTGAAACTCCAGAGCCATTCTCTTATTCTGCTTTAAAGCACGATTTTGTCAGCTCGATCACCAAAATCGATTGCGAAGATTGGAATCGCTTAGCTGGGAAAGAAAATCCATTCACTCGTTATGAATTTTTTGAGGCGTTAGAGGTTTCAAAATGCACTTCAAAAGAATCGGGCTGGCAACCGCATCATCTTGTTATCCGAATTGAGGAAGAAACTGTTGGAATTTTACCTTTGTTTTTAAAAACAAATTCTTACGGAGAGTATGTCTTCGACTGGTCATGGGCTCGCGCTTACGAGCAGGCAGGACTTAATTATTACCCGAAGTTAATAAGCGCTATTCCTTTTACGCCAAGTGCTGGTGAGCGAGTCTTTTTAAGTAAAAATGTTGCTCGTGCCTCACTTTTAAAATCGATAGTTGCGATATTGAACGACGAAGCTCGTGAAAATAAATTTTCTTCGTGGCACCTCCTGTTTCCCGAGGCTGAATTGAGCCGTGAGCTGAGTGAGCAAGGCGCCATTCAACGCGTTGGCACCCAGTATCATTGGTTTAACCGCGGGTATAAAGATTTTGATAGTTTCTTGTTAGCGATGTCGTCTCGTAAGCGTAAGTCAATTCGGAAAGAAAGGAATGCAGTATCAGCCAGTGGCATTAGATTTAGAATTATTGAGGGGCCGAGTATTACGCATGAGGACTGGGGAAAATTTATTTTATTTTATTTAACTACCTATGCAGTTCGTGGCCAAGCAGGATATCTGAACAAAGATTTTTTCAAGCGTATTGGTGAGTCAATGCCTGATCAATTATTTTTAATATTTGCTGTTCGCAACGGCGAAGATATTGCTGGAGCTCTTTTTTTCAAAAACAAAACCCACTTGTTTGGTCGATATTGGGGCTGTCTTGAAGAGGAAGCATTCTTACATTTTGAAACTTGTTACTATCAAGGGATTGATTATGCGATTGCGAATAAAGTTAAAGTTTTTGATGCAGGTGCGCAAGGCGAGCACAAGATAAAAAGAGGCTTTGAGCCCATTATGACCTATTCGAATCATTGGCTTGCAAATCCGCAGTTCGCGGCTGCTGTAACAAACTTTGTCAATGAGGAAAAGCCGCATATAGAAGAATATATGAGTGAGGCTTCATTAATGCTTCCTTTCAAAACAAACGTCTAATCTGCGTCAAAAATCATATTTGAAAAATTAAGGGAATGGCACATGCTAATCAAGCAATTGGCTACAAAGTTATATTTTTTTGAAGAGCAATAAGCGGTTGTTTGCAGGCATTGTGAAGTCTTTTTTCAAAAGTAAGCCTTTTGATTTACACAGACTGTTTATCCATTCGAAGTCCCTAATAGCGCTGTAATCTGATTTGTCTCTCAACCTACTATCGAAGTCTGCATTACTGACGCTGGTGAAGCGCTGTTCATACTTGAAAGGTCCATAAACAATTAATTGTCCGTCACTACTAAGTTTTTGGCTTGCTTCAAATATGAGATTTTCGACCGATTTTTCTGACATAATATGGAGACTGTTTGCTGTAAAAATTGCCTCAGTTTTTTGAATGCCCCATTCTTTTTGATCAACGTCAAGTTCAATTGCAGGCAATAAATTTTCATTTTGCGATGTGCTTAGTCTAGAGTTCAGACTTTTAATTTGCGATGGAATCTCTGTGGGCTGCCATGAAAGGTGTGGTAGTTTTTTTGAGAAAAAAATTGCATGCTGTCCAGTTCCACTTGCAATTTCGAGAACATGCTTATTATTAGAAAATATTGTTCTAATTTTTTCTAAAATCGGACCTTTATTATTTTCGCAGGATTGACTAAATGGCAGTTCTAATTTATTTGATTGCTCCGTCAAGGTGTTGTTTTCCGCTTGAACACAGGCTTTCCTGATGTAGAGCTTTTAGCGCAATATTTGTACCCGCTTGAGTCAAATGAAGTTAACTTAGACGCTGTTTTTATTTTGTTTTTTATAACGTATGCAGCCATCTCTCCTCGTGCTTTTTTCGCGTAGAAGCTAATTATTTTATATTGCCCATTTTTATAGTCTTGGAAGACAGGTGATATTACCTCCGCTTGTAATGATTTTGGTTTTACCGAATTAAAATATTCATTTGATGCTAAATTTAATACAAAAGGCCCCTTTGTGTTTTGTTCTTCAAGGTCTGTGTTAAGACTTTCGGTAATGCTTTCTCCCCAAAACTCATAGAGTGAAGACTTTCCATTTATGTCGAATTTGCGACCCATTTCCAAACGATATGGCTGCATGAGATCAAGAGGTCGAAGGACTCCATATAAACCTGAGAGAATTCTTAAATGCTTTTGCGCAAAGTTTATATCTGTTTTTGAAAAATTTTCCGGACGCAAGCCTAAATAAACATCTCCTGTAAACGCAAACATTGCTTGCTTTGCGTTTTTAAGACTAAACGGCGTTCTCCAATTAGCGAATCGTTCTTGGTTTAATTTACCAAGGGCGTTACTAATTCCCATGAGCTCCGAGATGTCTTCGGGAGAATAAGATTTAAGTGCGTTAACTAATTTGCGTGAATCATCGATAAATCGAGGGGTGGTATATGGTATCTTGTCGACTTTTGAATCGAAGTCTAGAGATTTCGCTGGTGAGACGATTATAAGCATAATTACACTATCTCCAAGGGATTTACTAATGTTAAGTGCTTTACAAATAAAATAAAAGAATTTCTGTAGCTATATTTCTTGTTGGTCAGTCCACCATCCTAGTGGTGTTTTTCCATCCTTGTCATCGTATACATTCCCATACAACCACATGGATTCATCAAACGCATCGCATGCATCATTAAAAATTTCTTCAATTTGTTTGAACCCGATTGAAAAGTGGATTGTGTAGACCAGAGCCCTTTCTGTTTGAAGATCGAGACTCCCTCCAAGCTTTTCAATTTCTGGTGTAAGGGTGTTCGCTAAGCTATCGAGTTCTCCACGGCAGAAAACCCGTATGCTCAGGTTTCCGCTGCGTTCAATGAGGTCGTATTCGCCGCGCTCTGGATTGGTCGGTCTAATTTTATCTCCCGCTGCGAGATTCCTCGTTAAAAGAGGAGACTTTAATAGCCTTACTTCCTCAGTGTCAGCGTTCAAAAGTTCAACGGTAAGGTTTTCAAAAACCGGTTGATTTACCTGATCAAAGCCCGCTAAGAAAGCAATATCCAATCTGTTTACAGAGTGACTCACGTCTTGTCCTTATGTTTATGTATTAATAGTTAGGTTACAATTTCCCTCTATGATAAATCGCATTCGCTTAATTGCCACTAATTTAAGGAAGTTTCGAGTTGTATATTGGTTTATCTGTATAGCAAGCTTAGGGGTGATCTTGTGGAGATTTCTATTAAGTTTGGAATTTGGCTCGGATTTACAACTAGATGGTTGGTTCTTCCCAAGTATTGTGGCCGGATTGTGGGGATTAACAGCTCTAAGTTTCCAAGGGATATTTTCTGCAATACCCGAGGATGTTGATTCCAACGCTAGTTGGCGTAATCGATTCGTTGTTTGGGTAGTTAAAATGTTTTTTTGGCCACTAAGTTTAATCTTTCTTTTGTTGATGTTGGCAGTAGTTTTTTTAAGTTATCAACTGCTTCGGCTGTGGTTTTTTTCTTAAGCCGACCGGATCAACAACTGAATATCTGAGTTTTTATGATTTCAAAAATAACCCGTTTAGCTCAAATCAGCTCAATCATCGATAACTTCACTCAACGCTTAGGGAAAGTAGCGTCATGGTTCGTTTCACTCCTCATACTGCTTGTAAGTGTAATTGTTGTTTTTAGGTATGGGTTTTCTTTTGGATCAATCGCGCTCCAGGAATCTGTTATGTATGTTAACGCGGCTATTTTCATTTTCGGCGCACCGTATACTTTAATGACGGATGGTCATGTCAGAGTAGATGTATTTTATTCTCGGCTCGGAGAGAAGGGCAAATCGTTTGTAAACGCGTTAGGCACTCTATTATTATTAATGCCGGCGATGATTTTGATCATTTTAACTAGCGAAGATTATGTAAGGATGTCTTGGCAAATTTTCGAACGCTCTCCAGAATCCAGCGGCCTCCCTTTTGTCTATCTGCTCAAAACTCTGATTCTTGTAATAGCAGCCCTCCTTTTTCTGCAAGGCGTTTCAGAGTTGTTAAAGTCCTGTCGCGTATTCGCCATTTCAAATGCGGCGCAATCAAAGGCCGAGACGGGAAAATGAGTTCATGGAAATGACGTTGCTATCTCTGGTAAAAGAATGTTTGTAGAATTATTGCCCCTGCTGTTTTTCTTAACTATATGCGTCGCATTGATGCTTGGCTATCCCGTTGCATTTACGTTGATGGGGGTATCGTTTTTTTGCGCTGGCATTGGAATGGGTTTCGGTGTATTTGATGGTGCGTACCTTAGTTTAATTCCGAATCGCTTGTATGGTGTTTTGACTAATCAGAATTTAATTGCAATCCCCCTGTTTATATTCATGGGTACGATGCTAGAAAAATCCAATATCGCCGAGGCTTTGCTTAAAAATATGTCCTTGGTTTTTATGGGGCTTCCGGGTGGGCTAGGAATTTCTACAGTAGTGGTAGGCACGCTTCTCGCAGCGAGTACCGGAATCGTCGGAGCTACAGTCGTCGCGATGGGAATACTTTCATTACCCACAATGTTGCGTGCCGGTTACAAACCAAGTTTGGCTGCAGGAACCATATGTGCAACTGGTACGCTTGGTCAAATTATTCCCCCTTCGATTTGTCTGGTTCTCCTTGGGGAAGTCGTTTCAAATGCGTTTCAGCAGTCGCAGTTGAATGCTGGAGAATTCAATGGTGGTTTTGTTTCAATTGGAGACCTATTTGCTGGCGCTTTGGTTCCAGGTATGATTTTAGTTTCTATATACGCGTTGTATCTATGTTGTGTTGGGCTTGTGAAGCCTGAGTTTGCGCCTGTCATAGAGGCAGATGAAAAACGCGCGGTTAAATCGACATTCTTTGCTTTGATAAAAGGATTGTTCCCCCCTCTTTTCCTAATGATTGTTGTGCTTGGCTCGATCGTAGTCGGTATTGCGACGCCAACAGAGGCTGCAAGCGTGGGCGCGATAGGAGCCGTGCTGCTTGCTTTATTGAAACGAGAATTGACATTTGAGATTTTAAAAAATGTAAACCTGGAAACCCTTAGAGTGACTTCGATGGTGTATTTGATATTAATCGGCGCAGCCATATTCTCTTCTGTGTTCCGTGGGTTTGGTGGAGACATTTACATCGAAGAGTTACTGGTAAACCTTCCCGGAGGAGTGAGCTCTGCGGTGTTAGTAGTTATGCTTTTGATTTTTATTCTAGGATTTATTTTAGATTTTATTGAAATTACTTTTATGGTGATACCCGTTGTCGGGCCGGTGATTCTCTCAATGGGAGTCGACCCCATTTGGTTCGGTGTTATGATTGCCATAAACCTACAAACTTCTTTTTTAACACCGCCATTCGGATTTTCATTATTTTACTTGAGAAGTGTCGCGCCTCCTGAGCTTGCGACTATAGACATTTTTAAAGGGGTAATGCCGTTCGTTATTTTTCAAATATTTTTGTTGGTGATTTTAGCGGTCTTCCCGGGAATTGTAACTTGGCTTCCACAAGCACTATCTTAAGACGCCAAGGAATTTTTGCGGAAATTCAGATAAATGGGTAGCTGATGATCCATTAATAGAAAAGAAGTACTCTATTTGGTCAAGCGTCGAGCACTTATATATGCCTCTTCAGATATGCTGTGATAATTCTCTACATTTTTTTGAAAATCTTTATAAGATTCATAGATCCGACGCGTTTGAGTATCGCTCGTTCCCAATTCCGTGACTACTTCTTCGGACAGTCGCCGTAATTCCTGGAGCACATCATCCGGAAGCTTCCGGACTAAGACTCCATGCTCCTCAACTAGGGTGGTTAATGCGCGGTTACTGAGCGCTGTGTATTCATCCATTAATCTTTGATTCATTGCCTCTGCCGCACTAAGCAGGATTGTTCTTAGATCTTGAGGCAATGAATCGAGTTTCTCTTTGTTAAAGACAAGTTCTATCGTGGAGCCTGGCTCATGCCATCCGGGATAGTAATAATATTTTGCGACGGTATGATATCCCGTCGCTAGATCGTTATACGGCCCTACAAATTCTGTTGCATCGAGGCTGCCCGTTTGCAAGGCTGTGAAAACATCTCCAACAGCCATTGTCGTTGGAATGCCACCTGCCCGCCTGAAGACCTCGCCACCAAGCCCGGGAATACGCATCTTCAGGCCTTGTAAGTCTTCGAGGGAGTTAATTGGATCTCGAAACCAACCAAACATCTGAGTTCCCGAATTGCCCCCTCGGACTGGATATAGATTAAAAGGAGCATAAATTTCTTGCCATAGCTCGTTGCCCCCGCCAAATGCTAACCAGGCGTTCATCTCTTGGCCAGTAAGTCCGAAGGGAATCGTTGAAAAGAAGGGGGTTCCAGAAATTTTACCCTGCCAGTAGTAAGCGCCTGAGTGTCCAATTTCGGCGACTCCTTGACGCACCATGTCAAATATTTCCAGGCCTCCAGCTAATTCGCCTGCGCCGAAGACTCTTATCCGCATTCTTCCACTACTCATTTTTTCTACGAGATCGGCAAAATACTCGGGCGTAGTTCCCAATCCCGGCGTATTTTTAGGCCAAGACATTATGAGTTTCCACTCATAAGTTTGTTTCTGATCAGGGAATACATCGTTGTTGGTCGGTTGAGACTCGCTGTCGCAACTGAAGAGAATCGAAATAACAATCGTAAAAATAATTGAATTAAGGCATTGACGCATTAACACGCTCCTCTGGCGTTTGAGTTAGGTCGAATGAATTTAAGTTATATGATCGATTGTAATTTGGCAAAGGACAATACGAGCCATTTGCTGCCGACATCGTCAAAACTTACTTGTACTCGCGCACTGCTTCCTTGCCCTTCATAGTTTAGTATAACGCCTTCACCGAATTTGGCATGTAACACCCTCTGGCCCAGAGAAAGGTCTGTATCCGGAACTTCAACTGAACCATTTAAACTTTTTGCTACATTGTTTTGACCTAATCGCCCCCCACCTACCGCAGGACGTGAGATGGAGGATTTAAGTCGAATTTCTTCAACTAAGTCGTTTGGAATTTCCTTGATAAATCTTGACGGGCGACAAAGATTGATTTCACCATGGAGCCGACGTGACTCTGTATGACAAATATATAATTTACTCATGGCCCGAGTAACGCCGACATAACAGAGCCTTCTCTCTTCCTCTAAACCGCTGAGGTTGTCTATGGACATTTTGTGCGGAAACAGACCTTCTTCTAGCCCGACCAGAAAAACTAAAGGAAACTCCAATCCCTTCGCGGAATGCAGAGTCATCAACTGCACCGCATCTTCCTCTGCAGCAGCTTGCCCTTCTCCGGCATCCAGAGCGGCTTGATCCAAAAAAGCTGTTAGAAATTCAGCAGATTCTTTTGAAGGGATTTCCGTTAATTCAGTCGGTTCAAAGTTGCTGGCCGCATTTATAAGTTCGTCTAGATTCTCAATACGGGTTCTCGCTTTTTCACCACCCTCTTTTTCATGATGAGGAATTAACCCGGTATTTTTTATTATGGCATCTACTTTATGTTGCAGCTCAAGGTTTTTGGTGCCTTCTTCGAGATCGTCTATTAGTTTTAGAAATTTTAGTAAAGAATTTGCTGCTCGTAGGGGAATAGTTGATTCATTAATGCAGGTTATACATGCCTGCCAAAGTGATACATCATTTTCCCGAGCGTTTTTTCGTATCGCCTCTAACGTTCGACCCCCAATGCCTCTTACAGGAATATTGATGACCCGTTCTACGGCAGTATCGTCATCACGATTTGCAATAAGACGGAGATACGAAATTGCATTTTTGATTTCTAAGCGTTCATAAAAACGCTGGCCGCCGTAAATCCGATACGGCATCCCGAGTCGAAGCAGGGCCTCTTCAAGTTCACGAGATTGGGCGTTTGATCGATATAAAATTGCCGATTCTGATCGACGGTTTCCGTTATTGAACCAGTCTTGTGCACGATCAACAACGAAACGTGCTTCGTCCTGTTCGTTTAGGGCTGTGTAGAGACTGATTGCTTCGCCATCCCCGTCCTCTGTCCAAAGGTTTTTGCCTAAGCGACCGGAGTTATTGCTAATCAAGGCATTTGCAGCGTTAAGAATATTAGAGGTAGATCGATAGTTTTGCTCAAGCTTTACGAGTTCTGCTCCGGGGAAGTCGGTATTAAATTTCTGAATATTCTCAATCTTTGCCCCTCTCCACCCGTAAATAGACTGATCATCATCGCCAACAACCATTAGATTGCTGGCGCGTCCAGCAAGAACTCTGAGCCAAGCATATTGAATGTCATTTGTATCTTGAAACTCATCTACGAGGATATGTTGAAAACGGCGTTGATAATGTTCAAGCAAACTAGGATTTTTAAGCCATAGTTCGTGAGCTCTGAGCAATATTTCTCCAAAATCTATCATCCCACCGCGCTGACAGGCGAGCTCGTAAGCCTCATAAATTTGAATCATGGTTTTCAGATATGAGTCATTTATTGGGTCGATATTATGAGGTCGTTTTCCCTCATCTTTTTGCCCATTGATATACCACTGGCATTGTTTTGCTGGCCATCGGTCCTCGTCTATCTGAAGCTCTCGATTAACACGTTTTAATAATCTAAGTTGATCGTCGCTGTCTAAAACCTGAAAATCTTTGATGAGGCCGGCCTCTTCCCAGTGCTGCTTCAAGAGTCGGTGAGCTAAGCCATGGAAGGTACCAACCCACATCCCGCCGAGAGCGAGCCCCATCAGTTCTTCAATTCTGCCACGCATCTCCCTCGCTGATTTATTAGTAAAAGTCACTGCTAAAATTGCAAAGGGAGATATGTTTTCAGCCTCTATTAACCAGGCAATGCGATGAACTAGAACACGTGTTTTGCCGCTTCCGGCTCCAGCGAGTACAAGAAGGTGATCGTTTGGATTCGCAACAGCGTTACGCTGTTGTTCATTTAAAGAATCAAGTAGATGAGAAACGTCCATATGTGTCTATTCTATCAAAGTATCACGGGTAATTTCGTTAATATTCTCGAATTGTTTGTTAGTAAAAGAGTATCGCCGGAAACCCTGAGATTAGTGATATACTTTGGATTCAGCAGTTTTGGCTACAGGCATTGTTAGCCGTTTGATTTTAGGAGTTTGGTATGGCGGGACGTTCGGGTGATGCAGTATTTAACTGGCAAGATCCATTTGATTTTGATTCTCAGCTGAGTGAAGACGAACGCTTGGTTCGAGATGCTGCGCGTCAATATGCGCAGGAAAAGCTGTTGCCCCGTGTTCGGGACGCATATCGTCAGGAAGAGACGGATCCGGAAATATTCAGAGAAATGGGTTCCTTAGGGTTGCTAGGATCCACAATTGAGGGGTATGGATGTGCCGGAGTAAATTACGTTTGTTATGGTTTAGCTGCGCGTGAGGTTGAGGCGGTGGATTCCGGGTATCGCTCTATGATGAGCGTGCAGTCGAGTTTAGTCATGCATCCAATCAACACGTTTGGTAGTGAGGACCAAAAGCAGCGGTTTCTTCCTAAGCTGTCTTCTGGAGAGTTGATTGGATGTTTTGGTTTGACGGAGCCAGACCATGGGTCAGACCCTGGATCTATGATTACTCGGGCACGTGCAGTGGATGGGGGCTATTCTATTTCAGGCGCGAAGAACTGGATAAGTAATTCACCCTTTGCCGATGTTTTCATTATCTGGGCTAAGGATGATGATGGTGTGATTGGGGGCTTCATCTTAGAGAAAGGTATGAAAGGTCTCTCTGCGCCAAAGATAGAGGGAAAGCTTGCTTTACGCGCATCTGTTACGGGTGAAATAGTTATGGACGAGGTATTTGTCCCTGCTGAGAACAAGTTGCCGAAAGCTGCGGGGCTTAATGGTCCTTTTAGTTGCTTGAACTCTGCTCGATTGGGTATTTCTTGGGGTGCAATTGGCGCTGGTGAAACATGCTGGCATGCCGCTTTACAATATACTCTTGACCGGAAGCAATTTGGCCGCCCACTGGCCGCTAATCAATTAATTCAGAAGAAACTAGCTGTTATGCAGACAGATCTTTCGCTTGCACTCCAAGGATGTTTGCAGGCATGTCGTTTAAAAGATGATGGAAAACTTCCGGTACCGCTAATCTCTCTCTTGAAACGAAACTCTTGTGAGAAAGCCCTAGCTGCGGCCCGAGAAGCTCGAGATATGCTCGGTGGTAATGGTGTTTCTGACGAATACCCGGTAATGCGACATATGCAAAACTTAGAGGTAGTGAATACGTATGAAGGGACTTCTGATATTCACGCTTTAATTTTAGGTCGTGCGCAAACTGGGATCCAAGCCTTTACACGTAATTGAGAATGATCCCGCAAAAAAGTGAAGCGCCCACCCAGTTGTTGTTTTTGAAGGCTGAGAGGCAATTAGCGGGGGTTCGTTCAGTTGTTATCCAAGCTTGATAACTAAATAGTCCAGCCGCCAATATTAAGCTGAGATAAAAATAAGTACCAAGCTTAAAATATAGTCCTGCAAAGAAAGTTAGCGTGAGGAACAGTATTTGAAAAACCCCTACGAATTTTTTGTCGTGCTTCCCAAATAAAATAGCGGTCGATCGAATACCAATTACTAGATCATCTTCACGATCAGCCATAGCGTATTGCGTATCATAGGCTATGGTCCAAAAAATGTTGCTAAAAAACAACAAATAAGCTGCTGCAGGAATTGTAGATCTAACTGCGGTGAACGCCATGAGGATACCGAATGAAAACGCGATTCCTAATATGACTTGTGGGATGTCGGTTACTCTTTTCATAAATGGGTAAATTGTAGCTAAACACAACCCTCCAACAGATAAAAGTATTGTTTTTTGGTTAAGAAAAAGCACTAACGTAAATGCGAAAAAGCAAAGTATGCAGAAACAAAAAAGGGCCTGTTTGCGAGTGATCTCACCAACAACAATTGGTCGATTTTTTGTTCGGGCAACATGCCCATCAAAATTTGCATCGGCATAGTCATTTATACAACAACCAGCGGATCGCATTACGAGCGTTCCAGTGGCGAAAATTAAAAAAAGTTTAAAATCTGGCAGGCCGCCCGATGAGACCCACAGAGCGCTTAATGTCGGCCAAAGTAGTAACAGTATACCGATAGGACGATCTATACGAATTAGTCGGCCTAATGCTTTTAATAACTTCAAATATTCAGAAGACTTATGCATTTAATATTACTCTCGCCCAGATATATTTTATATTAAAACAATTATTAAAAAATTTTTTTTGCTGAGATAAAAACTTTACGCCTTAAACTTGCGCATAATCTTTTTTTCCTCCGATCCATCTTTCTATTAGTGGTTGAATACTCTCCGGATAATCTCGAAAAATAATTTTTTCTGAATCTCTGGCGATTTCAAGCAAATCTGAGTCGCGATTTAAATCCGCAATTCGGAAGTTTGTGCTGCCAGTTTGTTGAGTGCCTAAAACTTGACCTGCTCCTCTTAGTTCGAGGTCTTTTTCTGCTATTAAAAACCCATCGTTTGTTTCCCGTAATACAGCAAGTCGCTGTCGCCCATTTGCTGAAAGTGGAGCGTGATAAAGAAGTAGGCAGTAGCTTTCTATTGCTCCACGGCCAACTCGCCCTCTTAGTTGATGTAATTGAGCTAGGCCAAGGCGTTCAGAATTTTCGATAATCATTAGGCTTGCATTTGGCACGTCGACCCCAACCTCAATTACTGTCGTTGCTACCAGCAGTTGAATATCATTTGTTTTAAATTGTTCCATAATTTTCAACTTCTCCGCCGGTTTCATACGACCATGAAGCAAGCCGACGGTTATTTTTGGAAGCAGTTTTGATAGTTTCTCAGCAGTGGCTTGTGCCGCTTCAGCTTGCAAAACATCTGATTCTTCGATCAGCGTACATACCCAATATGCCTGTTGATTATTTGTGCATGCCGCATTAATTCTTTCAATAATTTCCTCGCGTCTCGCGTCCGGAATTACTGCCGTTTTCACAGGGGTTCGCCCAGGGGGGAGTTCATTGATAACTGAATTATCCAGATTGGCGTAAGCGCTCATCGCAAGTGTTCGCGGAATGGGTGTTGCTGTCATCATAAGCTGATGAGGACTGATTTTCATTCTAAGAGCCTTATTCTTTAGTGCAAGGCGCTGATGCACTCCGAACCTGTGCTGTTCATCGACAATTATTAGTCCTAATTTATGGTAATGTACTTTTTCTTGGAAAAGAGCATGAGTGCCAGATATAAATTTACAGGTGCCGTCAGAGATTGCTTTGACAAGGTTTTCCCGAGATTTTCCTTTCGTTTTGGCGCTAAGGCACCCTACTTTGATATCTAGGGTTCTAAACCATTTCTCGAAGGCCATGTGATGTTGTTCTGCGAGTAGTTCTGTTGGCGCCATTAGTGCAACTTGGAAGCCAGCGCCGATAGCTCGCAAACTAGCCGCAGCTGCAACAATTGTTTTTCCTGAACCTACATCTCCTTGCAGTAGCCGCAGCATTGGGTATGGGCGTGTCAAATCATCATTGATTTCCTTGATTACTTTGGTTTGGCAGTTAGTAAGCTTAAAAGGGAGGGAATAAATAAAATTCTTAAGCAGAGAGTTTTGTTTAGGAAACTGAGGTGCGACTCGTTTATTAAATTCATTTCTCGACTGACGCATACTTATCCGGTGAGCAAGTAGCTCTTCGAATGCAAGTCGTTTTATTCCACTTGTGAAATCGTTGTTCTCATATGTTCTTAAAGACGATGGGCGAGGCCGATGGATTTGTGAAATTGCTTTAGTTAAATCAGAAAGACCCAATGTCGCATTAAGCTCAACCGGAAGGTGGTCTTCCAGAGGTTGGGCATCTTCTAGAAGATTAACTGCATCCTTTATGATGGTGTTTAGTCTATTTTGTTGCAGACCCTCTGTAATTGGATATATCGGACTAAGTGTTTTTGGTAACCCTTCTTCAGTAAGTGCTTTGAGTATTTTATATTCCGGATGAAAGATTTCGGGGCCGGTTCGTCCGAATCTTATGTCTCCATAGCATCTCACCTTAGCTCCAATTGAGAGAGATGATTTTTGAGTCGCGTTAAAATGGAAAAATTTTATTGCTAAATGTCCGCTTTTATCACTAAGGGTGCACACAAGTGCCCTGCGCCTTCCAAATTGAATTTGGCAGTTTGTAATCTCTCCTTGTATTTGTGATTTTTTATTAGGTTGCAATTCGTTAATTTTAGTAATTTTTGTTTTGTCTTCATATCTAATTGGCAAATGAAAACATAAATCTTGTATTGAGGTGATTCCAATAGAAAGTAATCTTTTCTCGAGAGCAGGGCCAACACCTTTGATGTAGGAGGTCGGTAAATCGCAGAGTCGACTTGTGGTCACTTGATAGTTGCTATGAATGTGCTTTCTAGTTTGTAATACTGCATTTTCTAATTCGACACACTCAGAATAGCATCGATTTCAATGCTAACGTTTTTAGGAAGGCGGCTGACTTCAACAGTTGCGCGTGCAGGGTATGGAGAAGAGAAAAATTTTTTCATAATCTCATTGACGATTGAAAAGTTCTCAAGATCCGTAAGATATATTGTTAATTTGATAGCGTTGTCAATGGAGCTGTCGGATGCATCCGCAACCGCAATTAAATTTTTGAAAACCTGATAAGTTTGCTGTTCTATGCCACCTTTAACTACCATCATCGATGATGGATCTAGTGGAATTTGGCCGGATATGAATATCAGGTCTTTTGCTTTTATTGCTTGCGAATATGGCCCAATGGCAGCCGGGGCATTTTCAGTTTTTATGGGCAGTAATTTGTTCATTTCAATCCCTGCGTTTATTGATAAGATTTCGATGCGGTTTTTTTTAAAATTTCTGTATTTTCAGTCATTAGCACCTAACATTTTTTTAATAGTTTTTCTTGCTTTGGAACTTTTTACCCGAGTTACTTTAGATACTGCTCTAATAAGCCTGACTTTTTTTAGTACATCTGCTAGGTGAACTCGGCTCCGAACATTAAGTAAAAGATTTACGATGCTGAGATGCGCGTCACGTTCTTCCGTTGAGATTCGTTCTATGTTTGCTTCTGTACTTGTAATGGTCGTCGCTAACACAGCGATTATTCCTCTTTCATTTTCTAGTTCGACTCTCAGCTCTACTGAGAAATCTCCGGTAACATCTGGATCCCAGGCGGCTGAAACAAATTTTTCTGGGTCGTTTCGAAATTCTGCGATATTATTGCAATCGTCAGTGTGCACGACTAAGCCGCGGCCTACACTTATATGGGCGATGATCGGATCACCAGGGATTGGGTGGCAGCACTTAGCATAAGTCATGACAACCCCTTCCGAGCCCCTTATATCAATTGAACCAATGCGATCTGATTCTTTTTTCACCGCTGCAAGAGATAGTTCGTCATTTGCAGTAAGCCGTTTGGCAACAATGTATGCCATGCGATTTCCCAGACCTATTTCTTCGAGGACTTGGTCTAGAGAGGTGCCGTCCGATTCTAGAACCATATTGTCGATATCTCTTTGAGGGATATCTTCAATTCGCTTTCCAAATCCGGCTAGTGCTTTAGTTAATAATCGCTCTCCGAGTGCAACCGACTCTGAGTGTTTTTGATTTTTAAGATAATGTCGAATATTGCTTCGCGCTTTCCCACTAACGACGAAACTAAGCCACGCAGGATTCGGTCTTGTGCCGGGGGCAGTAATCACTTCTACTGTTTGTCCACTTTGTAATTTTTCGCTAAGTGGAGCTAAACTTCGGTTTATACGGCATGCTACACAGGTATTACCAACATCTGTGTGAATTGCGTAGGCAAAGTCTACGGCTGTCGAGCCTGAAGGTAATTCTAGAATTGTCCCTTTTGGCGAAAACACATAAATCTCATCAGGGAATAAGTCAATTTTAACGTTTTCGATAAATTCAAGAGAATTTCCGGCATTTTTTTGCATATCTAGCAAGCCATTTACCCACTCACGAGCTCTGAGGTGCGCATCGTTTGGCAGGGCATCACTGGATTTATAGAGCCAGTGAGCTGCAATACCATTGTTTGCCATGGCTTCCATTTCTTCGGTACGGATTTGAATTTCAATAGGGACGCCATGCATGGAAAAGAGAGAGGTATGCAATGATTGGTATCCGTTGGCTTTGGGAATTGCGATGTAGTCTTTGAATCTGCCGGGAACCGGCTTATACAGGCTATGCACAGCCCCCAAAACGCGATAACACGTATCAACGCTGTCCACGATGATCCTGAAGGCGTAAACGTCCATTATTTCTGAAAAAGGCTTTTGCTGAAGACGCATTTTTTCGTAAATACTATAAAGATGTTTTTCACGACCTAAGCACCTTCCAGGAAGGCCTTCACGATCTAAGCAAGCTTCTATCGCTGTTTGGATTTTCGTAAGAATTTCTTTCCGGTTGCCGCGGATAGATCGGACAGCATTGTCAATCCGACGAGCGCGCATTGGATAAAGAGCCCCAAAACCTAATTCTTCGAATTCAATTCGAACATTATTCATCCCTAGGCGGTTTGCGATAGGCGCGTAGATATCGAGGGTTTCTCTTGCGACTCTGCGCCGCTTATCTGGCGTAAGAACGTCAAGCGTTCTCATATTATGCAGTCGATCGGCAATTTTTACTAAAATGACGCGGAGATCTTTCGCCATCGCCATCGCCATTTTTTGAAAATTTTCAGCTTGCGCTTCAGCTCGAGTTGAGAAATCGATTTTGTTGAGCTTGCTAACGCCATCGACTAATTCTGCAACGCTATTGCCAAATTGGTTACGAATTGCTCTTTTCGTAATGCCCGTATCCTCGATTACATCGTGCAACATAGCTGCAGTGAGAGACTCTGGATCCATGTGCATTTCGCTGAGAATTGTCGCAACCGCTAGGGGGTGGGTGACGTAGGGCTCGCCGCTTTGTCTTATTTGGCCATCATGCGCTTGTTGAGCGTAATAAAAAGCTCGCCGAACTTGGTTTACCTGGTGCTTATTTAGGTAACTAGCTAAATCATCAACTAGAGCGTCAACAGTCTTCTCTATGGCCACTGCGGGTAGCAAAGTGTGATTCTCCAAATTCTTCAAAAAGATTTGCTAAGAATTCGCTCGGAATCGTGTATGGTATTCCTAGTGCAATGGTTGTTGAATTCCTAGTCTGGCATAAGGGAACGGGTGTTTATTACACGCCAGCCCGAAACAATTATTCACGTAATAGATTCACAAATGTTGCAATCCTCTTAGTCTTCGACAACTGAATCAGTCTCGTTATTTTCTTGCGAGGAATCTGGAATTACAATCTCAGCCGCGCCCTCATTTAATGCGGCTTCCGCTTCGGCTAAGGCAGTAACTTCAGCTTCCATAGCGCTTTCATCAATCTCAACCCTCGGTTTTGTAACCAGAATGTCGGCATTTACATGACCCTCGGCTATTTCACGCAGAGCTATTACCGTTGGCTTATCTTTATCTATACTAACCATGGGGTCTTTGCCGCCCGTTTGGATTTGACGTGCTCGCTTGCTTGAAACCATCACTAGCTCAAATCTGTTGTCTACTTTATCTAAGCAATCTTCTACTGTAATCCGTGCCATCTTAATTTCCTAATTAACCTACGTTTTTTCATCATTTTACGCTAAATCAACAAAAATTGAAGCCTTTGTTTGGGGTTGGTTATAATCAAATAAAAATGAGTAGTAGCAAAGATCCAAACATTTTCCGTTTATTCTGTCTTATTTTTAAATTTCAGTCTTTCGGAGCGTATTATTGCAAGAATCTCTTCGAGCGCCGTGTCAAATTGATCATTTATAATTACATAATCAGCTTCGGTGGCGTGAGACATGTCTTCGGCGGCTTGATTCATTCTTCTTTTAATAATGCTGTTATCATCTTGGCCTCGAGCTTTCAGGCGTTTTTCCAGAGTCTCTACTGATGGCGGTAAGATGAACAATGAAGTAGATTTTGAATTTAGCTTCCTGGCTTGTTGAGCCCCTTGCCAGTCAATTTCTAGAATAATGTCAACTCCTGTCTCTAATTTAGATTTAATCCACGAGGCCGATGTTCCATAGAAGTTCCCATATACTTCTGCGCTCTCAAAAAACTCGTCTTTGCCGCGCATCTCTTCGAAGTTACTGAGAGACGTAAAATAATAATCTATCCCATGAACTTCACTTTTTCGAGGCGCTCGAGTCGTGTGGGAAACTGATACGCAGATTTCATCGCACCGCTCTAGTATTGCATCGACAAGTGAAGTTTTACCCGCACCCGAAGGCGCCGTAATAATGAAAAGGATGCCATGTTGCGTAGTCTTGATATTGTAATCCCTCAATTAAAGTTGTTTTTACGGTTTTATTACTTATGGGTGGCTATACCTTAATAGTAATACTGAAAGTTGCTATTATCCATGGGCTAATTGTTTTTAAAAGCTCTCAAAATATCGATGAGTCAGCCACTTAAATTTTGTACAAATTTAAGTTTTCTGGCAAGGTAGGCAAGTTGAAAAATTGCTTTTATAAATTAACTTTTCTGAATCAAGTGAGTTATCTACGAGCAGAATATGCCTTTTAATAAATTTCAGGACTTCTTAGCAGGGCTTATTGGTAACCAAGCCCTCCGGCTTTTTCCACCGAAACGAGATCTGGAATTAAACGATCTTTTAGAAAAGCTCATGGGGCTCACTGGCGAAATTTCGGCCTTAATTACGGCCCGAGAAATTCTAGACCGATACCGCGCACTATCCTCTCAGGGGAAGCTGGATTTTTTTTTGAATCTTGAGCAAAATTTTGGCGTACATCCTGAATTGATTTCACAATCATACAATACATACTTTGAAAACCCTTCAAGCATAAATCTAACTAATCTATATAAAAATACTGAACCGAAAAGAATTGAATTGCTTAGAAGGTTAAATCAAACGCCTAATGCTACTCACGACCTCGTTGCTATGCGCGTAGATTTGTTGGCATTTATTAAGGAATATCCAGGTTTAAAGGTTGTTGATGGAGAATTCAGGCAGTTATTTAGCTCTTGGTTTACACGAAGTTTCTTAACCCTAAGTCAAATAAATTGGTCAACCTCTGCTGAAATTTTGGAGAGAATAATCCGATATGAAGCTGTTCATGAAATAAAAGATTGGGACGACCTAAGGAATCGAATACACCCGCCAAATAGGCGATGTTTTGCGTTTTTCCATCCTGCGTTAGTTAATGAGCCGTTAATATTTGTCGAGGTTGCACTGACCAATACAATACCAAAGTCAATAACTGATATTCTTGATGACCCCCTGTCGGCGTCATTAAATGATCGAGGATATACGACAGCAACTTTCTACAGCATTAGCAATTGTCAGCCAGGTTTGAAACAAATATCGTTCGGAAATTTCTTAATAAAACAAGTGGCGCAGGAGTTGGCCCTAGAATTCCCAAGTATAAAAAACTTTGTAACACTTTCTCCTGTCCCAGGATTTTCGGCATGGTTGAGAACTGAACAAAACTTTTCGAACAATAATGATATTGAAAGTCAAAAAGTTCCGTTGCCTGATTTCGGCGCAAGCAATCTTGATATTGAGGAAACAGGTCTTAGGAAACTGGTTTTTAGGTATTTATTAAGCAGTAAGAAAAATGGTTTGCCCGCAGATCCAGTCTGCCGCTTTCATCTTGGAAATGGAGCGAGTATCTATGAAATTAATGAAAACGCAGACCTCAGCCCGAAAGGAATATCTCAATCATATGGGGTGATGGTGAATTATCTTTACGACTTGAGCAGTATCGAAAGAAATCATGAAAACCTGTTTTCTAGCGGTAAAATCACATATAGAGATAAACTTAGTTCTTTGTTGGATAAAGATTTAAAACTTATTTAGGCGAAGGTCTCAAGCTCAAGGTGTAAGAGTCATACGATTGACACCGGAAGACTCTACTAATTTCTGTTCTTTTCTTCTTATATTTCCCTCACGCTTAAGCTGTTCGCGATTCGAGCTGTCAACCTTTAAATAATTGTTACGCCACGATTGATCACTATTCCAAACAAAAGGTGAGCGTTTGATCAGGGGCGTTTCTATTTTTTCGTTAAAAAGGGCGAGTGCCTGTTTAAATATTGCATTTTGCATTTCTATGTTGTTTGGTTTTCCACATGGATTACCGAGAGGGAAATCAACATGTAGATATCTAGGGATGACGCAGGTTTTTATTATGTCTAGAGCTGAGCCAATAACAACAGTTGGGATATTCTTCTCTTCAAGGTGCCTAGCGACCAGACTCACGGTCTGGTGACATACGGGTCATAAGGGCACTAGTATGGCAACATCGATGTTATTTTGAACAAAATGTTCGAAAATTCGGGGGCTATCAAATTTTGTAGTGTTTCTTTGGGAATAATCAGTCGGCACTGTATAAAAACAGGGCGCGGCCCCGCCAATTAGTCCTTCAGACGCAGCATTTTGTAAAGCTGCGATCGGTAGAAATGATCCAACATCTTTGGTGTGAGTTGCGGTTTTGTCCCAAGATAACTCAGATGTATACATCGATTCCGGAATTGGGTCACATTTGACGGAGTAAATGTCCCTGCAAGTTCGGCCTTTCTCTGTATTAGGCATCGCGGTTGTAATTAGACCAACGCGACAATCAGCGATATTTTTGGACATTTTTGCGATAGGAGTCGTAGAGTGCTCTGCCCACTTGTAATCAGACGTATATCCCTGAGCACGATAAAACATCCTCGTTCGATCGATGTAAGAAATGTCGTAAACTTTTCTATCAAATGTATTATTCATAATTCTCAATACCATCCAATATTTTTAAAATTGAAGTGCTTCCTTATTCAACATTTTGAATTTGTTCTCGCATTTGTTCAATCAATACTTTTAAGTCAACCGCTGATCGAGTGGTTTCTATAACAATTGATTTAGACGACAGGGTATTTGCCTCTCTATTTAGTTCTTGCATCAGAAAGTCCAACCGTCTTCCTTTGGATTCTTTTAAGGTTAGTACTCGTTGAACTTCAGTGATGTGCGTATGCAAACGATCTAACTCTTCTTCTATGTCTGCTTTTTGAGTAAGCAAAACAATTTCGGCTTCGAGCCGAGAAGAGTCAACATCAATTTTTAGTTTCGATATTTTTTCGAGCAACTGATTTCGCTCTCGAGTAAGGATTTGAGGCATTAATTCTCTAGTTTTGGCGATGATTTCGAGAACAGAATGGGAGCGTGCTTGGATAAAGGACCCTAATTCTTTTCCCTCTCTTGCTCGGGAGGTTTTTAGGTCTTCCATGGTTTTTTTGAACAGTGAAATCGCATCAGATTCGAGAGCTAGGGAGTCACTGTCATTGTCGATTATCACTCCTGGCCATTTTAAAATTTCACTCATTCCTAGAGGAGATGTCTCTTCGGATAGGATTTTAATTTGTTCAGTGGCTGATAAAAGGTTTGAAACAAGCTGGGTGTCAATCTTAATTGAGCTGCTCGAATTTTCAGTAATTTGATACCGTAGATGGCATTCAATTTTGCCACGAGTAAAGCTGCTTCGTATGGCACCTCTAATCGAGTTTTCAATACTCCTTAGTGAGTCTGGAACTCTGATATTAATTTCGAGGTAACGGTGATTGACCGAGCGCATTTCCCAGACCAAAACGTAGCTTTCGGTACTGCTTTCCTGTCGAGCAAATGCCGTCATGCTGTGTGTCATCTTGCGCTCCTGGGTCTAAAGTTGTTTTTGATTAATCAATTTGCTCCAGTTGTAAGTAACCTTTACTCGCTCCGGACAAAAAATTCATGGATAATAAATTCACAAAATAACAAATCTTGGAATTCTAATGGATATTAAAGAAAGCTTATTAGTTAGACCCAGTGGACGTCAAGCCGATGAGCTGAGGCCCATAAATATTTCTCGAAATTATACCATGCACGCTGAGGGCTCTGTTTTGGTTGAGGCTGGGAGAACAAAAGTTCTATGCACTGCGTCAGTTGAAGCGTCAGTTCCACATTTTTTGCGCGGTTCCGGGCAGGGTTGGGTGACCGCAGAATACGGAATGTTACCTAGATCCACTGGTAGCCGCATGAACCGTGAGGCCGCCAAGGGGAAGCAAAGCGGGCGAACACAAGAAATACAAAGATTAATAGGTCGAGCGTTGCGGGCGGCTATTGATCTAAAGGCGTTGGGTGAAAATACAATTAAAATTGATTGTGATGTTATTCAAGCTGACGGAGGTACTCGAACGGCTGCAATAACTGGTGCTTGTGTAGCGTTAGCAGACGCCATTAACTTCCTATTAGAGTCGGATAAATTAAAAGTCAGTCCGCTAAAACAAATGGTTGCGGCCGTTTCTGTAGGTATTTATCGCGGTCACGCCGTGTTGGATCTCGATTATGCCGAGGACTCCTCCGCAGAAACAGATATGAATATTGTAATGACTGAAACCGGAGGGTTTGTTGAATTGCAAGGGACTGGAGAAGACGGAGAGTTCAGCAAGGAGCAGCTAAATCAAATGATTACATTAGGATCAAACGGCATTTCAGAAATAAGCTTAATTCAAAAAGTTGCATTGGGTGGAAGTTAGCACTTTTATAAATTAATTTTTGGTAGAGAAAAAAATGGAGAGTTTTCAATTAAAGTTCCTTAAATATGTTATCGACCATCGAATCCTACGTTTTGGCGATTTCGTCTTGAAATCGGGTAGAAAGAGCCCCTACTTCTTTAATGCCGGGCTATTTGATACTGGAGAAAAGCTCTCTTTTCTAGCAGATTCTTATGCAGAAATGGTGATGTATTCAGATCTCCAGTTCGATGTTATTTTTGGCCCAGCTTACAAAGGTATTCCATTAGCGTCTGCGACAGCGTCAGCTCTTGCAAGAAATCATCGAATTGATAAACCTTTTTGTTTTAATCGCAAAGAAGAAAAAGCGCACGGTGAGGGTGGAAACTTAGTCGGAGCCGATCTTAGTGGGAAAGTATTAATAACTGACGATGTAATTACCGCTGGAACTGCAATTCGCGAGGCTTCTGAAATTATAAAAAATAATGGTGCTATTTTAAGTGGGGTGCTTTTAGCGATGGATCGGCAAGAAAAAAGTCCTTCAGGGCTATCGACAGTTCAACAGATACAGGAAGATTTTAACGTTCCGGTATTGAGTGTCATTACTTTGGAAGACATTATTAAATTTTTGATTGCGGCAAATGATTCTGATTTGCAGAAGCATCTTAAAAATGTCCAGGACTATCGGGAGCAGTATGGAGCATGAGATAGAAATGAGGTTTTAACGCAATAGCGATTATGCAATAGAAAGATAGCGAAACGTCTAATAACCTCACCCTCAATATCGTTGCTAGAGTTCGGAGACTATAGGTTGCATCATGTTTACGCGCAAAAAGGCCCATTGCGTATCCCAATACTCCAGTGGCGATGCGTTAAATTCGCTTCTGACAAAATGTATTAAGCGACCTTCAACCACTCCCAAAAGTAAGCTACTTAGACAAGCAGGTGCAATTGTAGTTTCGAGGTTTTCTCTTATCTGTGCTTCGCGGAATACTTGCTTAAGGGTGGAATCTAAGCGACTGTAAAATTGCGATATCCTCTCTCGCAGGCGTTGCGTTTCACCCGCTAGAACATCGCCTGTTAAAAGTCTAGTCATGCCGGGATTCCGATCAAAAAATGTGAGTATTAGCGTTAAAATATTTTGACATTTTATTTCAGTGCTTTTTTCTTCAGCAATAATGCGATTAATTCTAACGAAAAGGGTTTCTTCAATGAATAATATAAGACCCTCAAACATTTTAGCTTTGCTTGGAAAGTGTCGATAAAGAGCAGCTTCAGAAACACCGACTTCGCGAGCGATTGATGCAGTAGTTATGCGGGCTCCTGGTAGTGTTTCGAGCATCCGAGCGATTGATTCTAGAATGTCATTTTTGCGCGAAAACTTTTTAGATTTTTTCATTAATGTTGTTGCTTTTTATCTTTTCACTAGTTATCAAAGTGCCAACGCCTTGATCGGTAAATATTTCCAATAAAACAGCATGCTGGACCCTGCCATCTACGATTGTTGCACTATTTACGCCGTTTTGAACCGCGTTAAGTGCACACTCAACTTTCGGGAGCATTCCGCCTTCAATAGTATTATCGGCTATTAGTTCATTTACTTGTTTAATCTTGAGCCCTGTAAGAATATTCCCTTTTTTATCTTTTACTCCTGGGACGTTCGTAAGCAGCATTAATTTGTCTGCCTTTAAAACCTTGGCTATCTCTCCTGCCACGGAGTCTGCATTTATATTATAGCTAACGCCCTCGCTATCAATACCGATGGGGGCAATAACCGGAATGATATTGCTATCTTTCATCACATCTAAAATTTCGGTATTTATACTTATCACTTGACCAACTTGACCGAGATCAACTGCAGGCTCGGGATAGACTGAATTTTTATTGTGTATTTCCAATTTCTTTGCATAGATTAGGTTTGCATCTTTCCCCGTTATTCCGACTGCTTTTCCATTGTGCTTATTGAGAAGCGAGACAATTTGTTTATTAACTAGTCCCCCAAGCACCATTTCGACAACGCTCATGGTCTCGCTATCGGTAACTCTCAATCCATCGACAAAATTTGATTCAATACTGAGTTTTTCAAGATGTTTTCCGATCTGAGGCCCACCACCGTGAACTATTATGGGATTTATGCCTACTAATTTCATCAAGACAATATCACGTGCAAAGCTATTCTGAAGGTCTTCGTTCGTCATGGCGTTGCCGCCGTATTTTATAACGATAGTTCGAGACGTAAATTTTTGAATGTAAGGCAACGCTTCTGTTAGGATCGTCGCAATGTTTTTTGCATGAGATAGAGAATTTGACATTTTTTTCCACGTGGGAGGTTGTTTTTTCGAACTAAAAAAAGCAGATAATAGTGTTATCTACTAAAGACTTTGGTTTGTCGAAAGCTTGTTAGCTATGATTTTTAACATGTGACGTGCAACAGCTGATTTTTTCCCAGGTTTAATAACGATGTTTTCATCTTCGGAAATTGCAGTAGAGGAGACGACATCGCTTCCAAAAGTTTCTGTAGCGTTATTGGCGAACAGCATGTCTAATTTTTTATTGTTTAATTTCTCAACGCCATTTTTTATTATGTTTTCGGTTTCCGCCGCAAATCCTACGACGAATGGGCGGTTGGGTAATGACGAGACTTGTGAAATGATATCAGGATTTTTTATCAAGGTTAAATCTATTTGATTCTTGGTTTTTTTTATTTTGTGTTGTTCTGTTTTTGCGGGTCGATAGTCAGCTATCGCAGCAACGCCAATGAAAATATCAACGTCTTGCATATTAGAGAGAACGGAGTTCAGCATTTCCTCAGCTGATGTTACTTTTAAGCAATTCACGCGTTCCGGAACAGTTTCTGCGACAGGCCCACTAATGAGCAGCACCTCTGCACCTGAGTTTACAGCTTCATTCGCCAGAGCATAGGCCATTTTCCCAGAGCTATGATTACTTATGTATCTGACTGGATCAATTGCTTCCCGTGTTGGGCCTCCGGTTATAACTACTTTGCGTCCAGTGAGAATGTCTGTTCGAAACAGTCTTGTTATAGAATTAACGATTAGTTCAGGTTCTAACATGCGGCCCAATCCGATATCACCGCAGGCTTGTGGACCTGACGATGGCCCGAGTATGGTGAAGCCTCTTTTTTTTAATATCTCTATATTAGTCTGTGTTTGTTTGTCTTCCCACATTTCTCTGTTCATCGCCGGTGCTACTGAAATTGCAGACGGGGTTGCCAGTATTATTGTTGTAAGAAGGTCTTCGGCTCTACCTTGCGCTGCCCGGGCAACAAAATTTGCGGTTGCTGGCGCAATAATAATAAGGTCAGCCCAACGAGCGAGCTCGATATGTCCCATCGCGGCTTCTGCCTCTAAATCCAAAAGATTCTGGTGTACTTTATTGCCAGACAGAGCTTGAAGGGTTAGAGGTGTAACAAATTCCTCTGCTGACTTTGTCATAACTATTTTAACGTCTGCGCCTGCTTTGACAAACTCACGGGTGAGTTCGGCGCATTTGTAGGCAGCGATTCCGCCGGTAATTCCTAGAATAATTCGCTTGTTAGCCATGGATAGCATTCGATGTCCAGCTCAGCTATTAAAATCAGGGACTTAGGTTAACAGCGGATTACTTTAAGGGCAATTAGCATTGATGTAGCTAATCTAATTTATTAACACTCGACAACCTAGCTTTCTTTAAGTTATCGCTTGAATAGTAATTAAGATTACCATAGAGCATGTTTTCAAAAATTCCTATATTTCTTGCGTTCATATGGCGTATTTGCTATAAAACGCAGCTATTTTTATGAACTCACTCCCTTGTCCCCCGTGTCTGTAGACAGTGAGTCTAAAAAGTGACTTGAGCACTCAGAGAGTTCTTTCCAACGATTTGTAAAATCCTTTTAAAAGGGGCTGTAAAATGTCTAAAGTTTGTATGGTAACTGGTAAGAAACCAATTACAGGGAATAATGTGTCTCACGCTAACAATAAAACAAAGCGTCGTTTTTCGCCGAATCTTCACACACATAGATTTTGGGTAGAGTCGGAAAACAAGTTCGTTAAATTGAAGCTGTCGACTAAGGGTATGCGTATTATTGATAAGTTAGGGATAGATAAGGTTCTTGCGGATGTACGCGCAAGTGGCATTCGCGTTTAATTTTTTAATATAAAGAGATTGCAAATGAGAGATAAAATCCGATTGAATTCTACTGCTAACACCGGTCATTTTTACACGACTGATAAAAACAAGCGTACTATGCCCGACAAAATGGAAATCAAGAAATTTGATCCGGTTGCTAGGAAGCATGTTATTTATAAAGAGGCGAAAATCAAATAACTAACATTATTTGGGTCTCGTTAATTTTTTTTTGCCGTTATAACTACCCGCCTCGGTGCCGGATAGCCCTCCTTGGTAAGCTTAGGATCTTTCTCATGTAAGCCTTCTTGCAGAGATGCAAAGGGCATCCATGTGGTTGCCCTTTGCTCAGATATAGTTGTTATAGATTCATCAATAATTTGCACATCCGTAAACGCGGCCCGGCTAAGCCACTTTTTTATCGTTAAAATCGTTGGTAAAAACCAAACATTTCTCATGCGAGCGTATGTTTCTTTCGGTGTTAAGCAATAGCCTTCCGGCCCATCAACATAAATTGTCTCCAATACAAGTTCGCCTCCAGGCTTTAGCGCTTGACGAAGTTCGAAGATATGATCAATTGGTGACTTACGATGATAGAGAACCCCCATCGAGAAAACCGTATCAAAATATCGGCATGAATCTGGAAGTTTGTGTAGTGGAATTGGTAAAATAAAGTTATTAATGTTTGGCGCGAAACGGCTAAGGACAAAGGCTTGTGCGACGTAAGCTAAATGTGGCTCTAACCCGATTACAGCATCTGCTCCTGCTTCGATCATTCTGTATCCGAAATACCCATTTCCAGAACCGACATCTAAAATGTTTCGACCATTTAGCGGCGAAACCCCGTCTACTACCCGTTGCCACTTAAGCTCGCCTCGCCATTCGGAATCAATCTTGATTCCGAATAAGTTAAAGGGACCTTTTCGCCAAGGAATAAATTGTCGAAGCTGCTCTTTGACAATTGAAATAACAGTTTTTGGCGCATCACTAGCAAGGCCAATTTTAACCTCTTCGCCAAGGTTAAAAAAGCTTGTCTCAATTAGCGGCATTTCGCTGACAAGTTTCAACCATTTTGGGAAATCTCCCTCATTTATGGTATTTAAATAATTTAAGTCCAATAAATAATCTAATGGCTCTAGAGTTGAGCTTGCGATTATATTCTTAAGACGTTCGTTTATCATAAAAGAGAGTCCGCGCAGGGATATTGACTTGAAGCTATTTTCTAAACGCAATAATTGACGCAAAGTTGAAGTACTTAAGCCAAGTTTCGATCGATTCAAAATCAGCACCTATAAGCCTTTCATAATGCTTTTCTAAAGGCTCTGGAATTAAGACAGTCTCTAATGCATCTCTTTTTTGGCTTATTTCCAGCTCGCTGTATCCCTGTTTTTCTTTAAATTTGTGATAGAGGTCTATAAATAGATTATTTACATCCTTATTTGTAAACGAGATTTTTTCAGAAATTATTAGGATGCCTCCAGGTATCATTCCGGCACTGATCTTTCGTATCAGCTGGTCTCGATCTTTAACAGAAATAAATTGAAGAGTGAAATTAAGAACCACCATTGATGCTGAATTAATTTCAGATTCTCTGATGTCCTCTAATTTAACTTCAATTTTGCTTGCGGTAGCTTTCTGTTCTTGTAGATCGGATTTAAACCGTGTAATCATCGCTTCAGAATTATCGATAGCAATAATCTTATAATCGTTATGTTCGATATTTTGAGCTATAGATAAGCTGCTTGCGCCAAGACTACAACCAAGATCGTAAATTAAGCTTCCATTTTTACAATAACGCTGAGCCAGCTGACCAACCATATCAATAATAGCACTATAACCTGGCACTGATCGGTTAATCATGTCGTCAAAAACGCTGGCAACTTTTTCACTAAAAGTAAAATTTTCATGTTCGTAAGGGGCGTTGAACAAGGTATCTCGAGATTGATGATTACCCATGAGTGGCACTTCTTTTTTTAGTGAGTGTATTATCCAATATTTTAAACTGCAATTCGTAGAATCTGATATTATAACAAGAAAAATTTCTTATAGCGCGTCTCTCCAGTAGAGTCGCTTTGGATTGAGAGTGAGAGTGAGCGCGAGCTATTCCAATAGACGCACTTTCTTTATAAACAATAACTCGTGCATTAGGTCAAAATTTTTGATTTCGAATAAGCAAAATAGAGTTAGATGTGTAAGGACAAGTCATGCCTAGTTTTGAATACATTGAGAATGGAGTTAATTTTGAGGTTTACCGCAAAAACCGAAAAACACTGGGCCTATTTATTTCCCACCGTAAAGTTGAGATTCGCGTTCCAAAATATGCATCGAAAAAAGAAGTCAATGAGTTTGTTTTCAGTCACCGTGATTGGATTGCTAAACGCTTAAATGATGAAAAGCAGCGTGATTTCGAGCGGTTAAGATTTAAAAATGGCGGTATCATTTATTTTAGAGCAAGAGAGTTAAGAATTGTATTTAAAGAGTCGAGGTTGTCGAGGGTCAAAGTTGACGGCAACCAGTTCATTATTTATGGCCATGGCTTAAATCAAGTGAAGTCAGAAGAAATAGTTAAGGACTATTTGCTTGCTAAAGCTAAGACATATATGGTTGAGAGGACCATAAAGACGGCTAAGTATCTAGGTTTAGATAGAAAAATATTGGATATTAAATTTAGAAAAACAAAGACCAAATGGGGGCACTGTACATCACAAGGTGTATTGCAGTTCAATTGGCTTATTATGCTTGCGCCTCTTGGTGTTATCGATTATATGATTGCCCACGAGGTCTGCCACTTGAGGTATATGAATCATTCTCGGAAATTTTGGCAGATGGTGGAATCGATTTGCCCCAAATCGAGTGAATACGCCCTGTGGCTCAAACAAAATGAGCATCGACTTTGGTTTTAACTTCAAGTTTCTTTCTCAAAAATTAGATCGTAGATGTTATGTCCTAAATTTTCTCCTCGCTTCTCGAACTTTGTTTGTGGTCTGTCGGCATTACAGCAGTATTTCCGCTCACCCATTATATTAAATGCGCCGTTAGTTGATTCGAGTACATCCATCATGTGTTGAGCATACGGGTACCAATCAGTTGCCAGGTGTATGCATCCGCCCTTCGTAAGCTTTGGTAAGACAGAATCTATAAAAGCGGATTGTATTAATCGTCTTTTATTATGTTTTTTTTTATGCCAAGGGTCAGGGAAAAGAATGAGAAGTTTGCTTATTGTGTTTTCTGCGATCGAGAATTTTAAAACTTCGCTAGCATCGTGACAAAAAATTTTTAAATTATTTAATTTTTCGGTAGCAATTCCGTGAAGAAGCTTTCCGATGCCAGGTTTATGAATTTCTATTCCGATAAAATTTTTATCGGCGTGGTTCTTTGCCATTTCAAGAAGGGAATCTCCCATTCCAAAACCAACTTCCACGATCAAAGGCGCTTGATTTTTGAACGTTAGGCCAAGGTCTATAGGATTTTTTGTAAATTCTATTATGTATAGCTTCCAATATTTCTCTAAAGCAAGTTTTTGAGCATTGGTAATTCTACTAGCGCGGATCACGAAGCTTTTAAGGGGTTTAACACGATTTTTGTTGTTAAAATGGTGTGTCATTGGTGCTTATAATCTGTGCATTTAAAATGGAGTTGAACGTTTTCTTGCTTTAATAGTTTTTGTACATTTTTTGTTGCTACTAATTATGTTTTATTTTTTCGTAGGATTGAAAAACTTTTGGCAGAGCACGTGTTATTTTTAAACTTTGTAGTAGGAAATATATCGTGACCTTATTTCGATTTTAAATTCGAGCTTTTATTGAAAATCTTATAAGGCATGCCCAGCCGCAAAGAAAGGAAACGCCGCCAATAGGCGCTACAGCCCCCAGAGTTTTAATTCCACTAATGCCGAGTAGATACAAGCTACCTGAAAAAAAAACGATGCCAATCGTAAAAAACCACCCGCTCGCATTCAATATTGATATATCTTTAAATTTTGTTATGAGTATACTGAGGCATAGCAAGGCTAAAGTATGAACCATGTGATAGAGGACGCCCGTTTGAAATGTAGCGAATGACTCCGAGGTAACAGTTGACTTTAAAGCATGCGCACCGAATGCTCCAATGCTCACAACCAACAAGCCATTAATACCAGCAATAGTCATGAACAGATTTGCCATAAGGTAGTTGCTTGATGAGTGTCTCAATAACTTAGTGGATAAAAAAAAGCCGCTGTTGACGCGGCTTTTATAGTTGTATTCCTATATGGCAATTTTTTCTTTCATTTTATTCATCGCATTTTTCTCAAGCTGTCTAATGCGTTCGGCGGAAACATCATATTTGTCAGCTAACTCATGTAGAGTGGCTTTATTTTCGCTTAGCCATCGGGACACAAGGATGTCTTTACTGCGGTCATCTAAATCGCTTATTGCTTTATACAAATTTTGATTATTTGCCTCGCTCCATTCGTCATCTTCAATCTGAAGAGAAATATCTGAGGTTTGATCTTCTAAGAAGTATGCAGGGGCTTTGTAAGCCTCATCGTCGTCACTGTCGTCACTAGCATCAAACGCCATATCGAAAGAAGCCATTCTTCCTTCCATTTGTCGTACAACTTTAGTATCGACGCCTAAGTCTTCTGCCATTGCGTCAGCTTCTTCATTATTTAGCCATCCCAACTTCTTCTTGGAGCTTCGAAGGTTAAAAAATAATTTTCTTTGAGCTTTTGTCGTAGCAATCTTTACAATTCTCCAATTTCGAAGAATATATTCATGCATTTCAGCCTTGATCCAATGAACCGCAAAGGATACGAGGCGGACTCCTACTTCAGGATTGAAGCGCTTAACTGCTTTCATTAGACCGACATTACCCTCTTGGATTAAATCTGCTTGAGAAAGCCCGTATCCTGAATACGTTTTCGCTAAATGTGCTACAAATCTTAGGTGCGCAAGAACCAATTCGCGCGCTGCAGTAACATCATCTTCATAATAGTACTGTTTCGCTAATTCGAGTTCTTTTTCAGGCGTGAGAATAGCTATGCTACTTACTGATACCAAATAACTCGATAAATCACTACCAGGAGAGATAGGGCTTAAAGTTCGCAAACTTTTTCCTGCACTCATAATTAAATACCCTTATTATTAAATCTGTCTTTGCGTAACGGGCGCAACCCATAGCCGAGCAGGTAATTCTAACATTTTTCAACAAAATATGCCATTTCCCACCGTTTGCAGATTGATACGTTTTGGGGGATGTTAAAAGATCAATCCTAGCGGCTTATAGTTGTACATTTGGGTTAAATTAAAGTTTTTCAACCTTTATTTTTTAATTACGAATTATTCGACGGATAAAAACAAATGCGCCGATAAAAGATGTTGCCCATGAAAGAAAAGTGGCTGTAATTATAAGAATTGCAGGATTTGCACTTCGAAGATGAAGTGCGGTGGCGTCAAATAAAATCGGAGTCAGTTCATAAAGTTCATAAAAAACAGTTATTTGTGATGCAATTAAATGTAAAATGTAGATATGCAAGATATAGGCTAAAGCCCCAGCCGCAAACCCCAAGAAGAATCCTTTATATAAAAGAGGCCTCATCATGTCAAAAACATTGCCACCAATTACATGGATAATTTGGAGCTCTTCTCGTCTCTTATTGACTTCGGTGTAGGCCATAAAACCAAGAATTGCTGCCAATGCTGCCAAAGAGAGGACGCTCACAATGAACGAAAATATCTGTAAAGCTTGGTACCAAGATTTGACTCGGTCAGACCAGAGAAGGTCGCTATCTACAGTCTGAATGCCAGGGGTATTTTTTAGCTCGATGGTTAATTGTTCGATTATTTCTGCTGTTTTAATCGCGGGAGTGACTGTTATCGACGCTGGCAAAGGATTGTTGGGTAGTTGTAATGCTATTTCGCCTAGGCCTGGCGTAGTGCTGAACTCTCTCAAAGCTGCGTCGCGGGTAGTCAACTCTGCTGTCGAAATATTTTTATTTGTTTGTAAGCGCTCACTTATACCTAAAGCATCCTCGTCACTGAGTTCTGTGTTGACGTAGGCTATTAATTCGATCTCATCAGAAAATAAATCCACTAAGCTTTTCAAGCTTAGAACCGCAGTAACGCTCAGGGAAGGAAAAACCAGGGTTAACATTACTATTAATACGGTAATTAGTGAAAAAAAGGGAGTTTTCCGAAATTGGTTAATGCTTCTGCGAGCATCACGCAGATGCTTCTGAAGTCCGGTGCCTTTCTTGATTTTTTGTGCCTGCATTTTCACATTATTTACCCGAGACGTCGGCTATTAAGCTGCCTTCTTTCAAAGTTAGAGTCCTTTGACTGAATTGATTAATCAGGCTCTTGCTGTGGCTGGCTACAAGCACACAAACTCCCAGAGATTTAAATTGTGTAAAAAGGGTCATAATTTCGTTTGACAGTGTGTCGTCAAGATTACCGGTTGGTTCATCCGCTAGGATGATGCTTGGACTATTGACGATCGCACGAGCTATCCCAATTCTTTGTTGCTGTCCTCCTGAAAGCCATGAGGGCATTGCTTTTTCGTCTCTCAGAAGGCCTACTTTGTCGAGAGCGGCTCTGACTCTGTTCTTTAGCTCTTTCTCGGAGAAACCATTAATTTCAAGTGGTAAAGCTACATTATCAAAAACGTTACGATCTGGTAGCAGTTGGTGATCTTGAAATACAGCTCCTATTATTCGCCGCCTGATTGCAGTCTTTTCGGCGGAAAGTTGCACAATGTTATGACCTGCAACTGAGATTATTCCTGAATTAGGTTTTTCAAGACCGAGGATCAATTTTAGGAGCGTGCTTTTACCGGCTCCTGAATGGCCGGTTAGAAACGTAAACTCTCCTTTTTTTAATTCAAAGTTAACGTTTTTAAGGGCTTGCTGTCCGCCCGGGTAACGTTTGCTTACGCCATCGAATCTTATCATTGCCGTGTTTTCATGAGCCTTATTCTTATTCGTAGTCTAATTGAAGATATTTTGAGAAGGTGAAGTCTAATCATCTTTATCGGGGAAAAGTGCTTCGACAAAATTTATACTGTTAAAAGGAATAAGATCCTCAACTTTTTCTCCGACGCCCACGAATCGAAATGGGATATTAAATTTGCGAGCTAATCCGAACGCAACACCGCCTTTGGCTGAGCCATCGAGCTTTGTAAGAATTATGCCACTAATCGGAGTCGCCTTTTTAAAATTGGCGACTTGGCTTAAGGCATTTTGTCCGGTTGTCGAATCAATTATCAGTAAAACTTCATCTGGCAGTCGTTGGTCTTGGTTCTTGAGGACCCGACTTATTTTTTCGAGCTCATTCATTAAATTATCTTTGGTATGCACTCGTCCAGCGGTGTCAGCGATTAAAATGTCGATACCCTTTGCTTTTGCCGACTGATAGGCATCAAAGATAACGGAAGCACTATCTGCGCCAATTTTTTGAGAAACAACGGGCACCTCGTTCTTTTCTCCCCAAGCTTGGAGCTGATCTATGGCTGCGGCTCGAAAAGTGTCGCCAGCAGCCAACATCACTTTTCTTCCGCCTTTTCGGTATAGTTTGGTGAGCTTGCCTATCGTGGTGGTTTTGCCAACTCCGTTTGCGCCAATCACTAAAATCACAAAAGGCTTCTTGTTTTTTGATATTTCAAGCTGCTGTTCGCATGGTTTTAGAATGTCGATCAATTCGGTTTTTAAATGTTGAATAAATTTTGCGGGGTCGACGAGGTCTTTCCGATTATTTTTTTTTCGAAGATTTTCGATAATTTCTGTAGTCGCCTCAATTCCCACATCTGAAGTTAGCATCTGGGTCTCTACATCCTCTAGAAACTCGTCACTGATGCCTTTCTGACTTAATACCAACCCAGCGATCCCTTTGCCAAGCTTAGTTCTAGTGTGACTAAGTGTTGTTTTAAACTTGCCCAAAAGTCCGTTCTTGTCCTCTTCGCTCACAGCTGTATTTTTCCTTGATAGTCTGGGGGTTTTTTTAAGTAATCCGTTGCTGTTCGTAATGTTAATAAACAAAGTTTAACAGGTTAATCGTTGGTTCTTTACGATAGAATGGATTTGATTGCTTTAATCTTTAAAAAATTAATCGAAATGCATGAAAAAGCCGAGAAATATCCCAAAGCAATGGGGCAAAGTTAGAATTATAGGTGGTCTTTATCGATCACGTTTTGTTAATTTTGTCCAAGCAAAGGGCCTAAGGCCAACTGCCGATCGTGTCAGAGAAACCGTTTTTAACTGGCTAGATAGCGTTGTCTCTAATGCTAAGGTGCTTGATCTCTATGCTGGATCCGGCGTTCTTGGAATAGAGGCAATTTCGCGGGGCGCAAAGCATGTCGTGTTTGTTGATAAAAATCCTGAGGTGGTCTTGCAGCTAAATCGAACTTTGGTCGGCTTTGAAATTCAAAACTGCCTTGTTTTAGAGACAAGCGCTAACGAATGGCTCTCTGCCAGTAATGCCTCTGCTCGGGGGAGTATTGCAGGGTCGCAGTTAGCCGAAGTAGGGCCTTTTGATATCGCATTTGTCGACCCCCCCTATAAAGAGTGTTCTATTTTAGAGTCTTGTAATTTATTAGAGAATTCTGGATTGCTGAAACCGGATTCAAACGTTTATGTTGAATCGGACGATGCTATACATCAGGCCTTAATGCCAACAAATTGGCAGTGCGTTAAATCAAAGAAAGCCGGGAAGGTTTATTTTTACCTCTACCAGCGATTTAAGCGTGACTCATAATTCTCAGTAGGTAAATTTTGTCGTATAGTCTGATAACCTGTTTTATCAGTTATGAGACGCAGATACATTTTCAAAAGGGAAAGGCTTATGAAAACCGCGGTTTATCCTGGCACCTTTAATCCTATAACCAATGGACATACTGATTTAATCGAGAGGGCCTCCGGACTGTTCGATCATATTATTGTTGGTGTGGTTGGATCGAATCGACAGAAATCCTCGGCAATGTCATCAGTTCGCCGTGTTGAATTAGCTCAACGAGTGCTGCAGCACTTGCCGAACGTCGAGGTTCAGTCTTTTGATACACTTTTAGTTGATTTTGTTCATCAACTGGGCGCAAAAATAATCTTGCGTGGATTGCGTACGGTCGCGGATTTTGAGTATGAGTTTCAATTAGTCGGAATGAATCGTGTTTTAGATCCAACAATAGAAACCGTTTTTTTAGCCCCGGCTGAGCATCTTTCTTATATTTCCTCGACTTTAGTGAGGGAGATTAGTTCTTACGGTGGCGATATTTCCAATTTTGTGCATCCAGAGGTAGCTGCTGCAATGGCGAAGAACGCGTATTAATTTTGACATTTTGAACAGTAAACTGTGCTTCTTTGATTAATTCTAATTTCCTTGAGTGTCGTCGCGCAGTGGATGCACGGTTTGCGGGCGCGCCCGTAAACTTGCAGGGATTGCGAGAAGTATCCAGGCTTACCATCTTCATTCGTAAAATCCCTCAGAGTCGTTCCGCCCATGGAAACTGCCCTCAGTAAAATCTGTTTTATCGAATGGGTTAAGGTGACGTATCTCTTTTTCGAAACCCTGTTTGCCAAACGTTTTGGATGGATACCAGCGCTGAATAGGGCTTCGTTTGCGTAAATATTACCTACGCCCACAACGGTTTTGCTATCCATTATGAACGTCTTTACTGAGGTTTTTCTGTTCCTACTTTTTTTAAATAAAACATCTTTATTAAATTCTGCAGACAGGGGTTCAGGCCCCAGCCCACTCAACAATGGATGCTGGTATGCGTCCCCTTTCTCCCAGAGTATGCAACCAAATCGCCTGGGGTCGTTGTAGCGCAGGGTTTTCCCGTTTTCCAAGATAAAATCGACGTGGTCATGTTTTTTTGGTGCGGCAGAATTAGACAAGATGCGGAAGCTGCCAGACATTCCGAGGTGTGAAATCAGGCTGCCAAGTCGGCTATGAAAGATCAGGTATTTTCCGCGTCGCTTGATTGAAGAAATAACTTCTCCAGATAGTTCCACTTTCAAAGCCATTGGTACGGGCCACCTCAACTTTGGTTGTCGAATTACTACCTTCAACACTCGGACCCCGACTAGATGCGGCTCAATGCCTCTGCAGGTGGTTTCGACTTCAGGCAACTCTGGCAAGTGCGTTCCCTCACGTTGTATAAAGTACTCCATCATACTCTGAATTATTCAAAGCGAGGTGCATTCTATAAACTCTCTTTTCTATAAGCTCTTTTTTCGAGATTAACATGGTCAAGATGATAATTGGCATTGATGCTGGTGGAACTTTCACGGATTTTGTCGTCGTTGGTTTTGAGCCTACTTTAACGGTAAGAATACATAAGGTCCTGTCAACACCCGAGGCTCCAGAAAAAGCCATTTTTCAGGGCATCAAAGACCTTGAGCTCGAGCCCTTTATTGTAGAGGGCTCTGCGCGAATAGTTCATGGGTCAACGGTAGCAACGAATGCTGTTCTTGAGGGCAAGGGGGCGGCAACGGCCTTTGTAACGAACCATGGTTTTCGAGATTTGCTGCAACTCGGCAGGCAGGATCGACCAAAGCTTTATGCGCTAGAATTTGAACCTCAACGAATTAAAGTTCCCAGAGAAAGGTGTCTTGAATTGCCCGGCAGGGTCGCGTCAGACGGCACAATTATCCAGTCGATATCGAGCTCTGAAATTGATGAATTTGTACTTAAGGTCGCTGAGCAAAACGTTGAAGCTGTGGCGATTAACTTTCTTTTCTCGTTTCTTAACGGCGACCAAGAGAAGCAGGTTGAGTATGAGCTCAAACAGAGGCTACCCTTTTTAAAGGTTAGCTGTTCTCATCAGGTTTTACCGGAAAGTGGTGAATATGAGCGTGGCATTGCAACCTGGCTAAACGCCAGTTTAGCGCCACTGATAGACTCGTATCTTAAAGCCTTGGATGTTGGATTACGTGACGCTGACTTACAAGTCATGCAGTCCAGTGCCGAAACTATTGGGGCGGCTCAGGCCGGTGACAATGCAGTTAAGTTGCTTTTATCGGGCCCGGCAGGAGGTTTAACAGGTTTAAAGTTTCTTGGTAAGAAAATTAGTCACGAATTCTTTATCAGTTTTGACATGGGAGGCACTTCTACGGATGTCGCGCTAATAGATGGTGAACTGGCTATAACGAATGAATCAAAAATAGCCGACCTCCCTATAAAAGTGCCGATGGTCGATATGCACACTATAGGAGCTGGAGGAGGATCCGTTGCCTATGTCGATGAGGGTGGAATGTTGCAAGTGGGGCCGCGATCTGCCGGGGCTTTACCTGGCCCCATATGCTACGACAGAGGCGGGACCGAGATCACTGTTACAGACGCGCACTTGGTTCTCAATCGTTTACCAGACAGTGAAACTCTGCCAGGCGGTTTGAAATTAAATCGTTCTCGCGCCGAGGCCGCGATGGAGCGTCTTGGCCGTTCCCTTGGATTGTGCGTCAAAGAGACTGCTACAGGAATAATCGCGGTAGCAAATGATCAATTGGCTGCCGCCATTCGACTTATTTCGGTCAACAAGGGGCATAACCCTGAAAACTTTTTATTAGCAAGCTTTGGTGGTGCTGGCGGGTTGCATGTCTGTGCCTTGGCAGGGCTAATGAACATGAGTCGGGCCATTGTGCCGGTGTTTAGCGGAGTGTTTTCCGCCCTTGGAATGACCACGGCCAAGAGGGGTAGGCAGTTCTCCAAAACTGTTAATATGGAATTACATAGTTTAGATTTAGAACGGCTATTAAGGGAATTTTTGGAGTTAGAAAGCATTGGTCGCGCAGAGCTTTCGAAAGAAGGTTTGACTGAGAAAAGCTTGCGTGTTGCCCGAAGCGTTGATCTATGCTTCAGCGGGCAGTCGTATAATTTAACCGTTGCATGGAAAGACCGTTTTCAAGCACAAGTAGATTTCGAGTCATTGCACATGCGGCGTTACGGCTATTGCCATAAGGCTCCTATAGATGTCGTAAATATCCGTGTTTCTGTGGCTACGGACGAGATCAAATTTGACCTGCCGGAAAGGCACGAAACTGAGTCCGAATTCACAGAAAAGCTAGGGTCCCCCGATAGCACAGGACATCTAAGGGTCGATGATATGGAGCTCAATAAAAGTATCAACGGGCCGCAGGTTCTGGTTGCATATGGAACGACAATATTTGTTGAGGATGGATGGGTTGCTTATTTGGATAAAATAGGAAATATTCATTTAAAAACGGGTCGAATTCCTGAAGCGCTTTAGACAAGCGGCAGTGCGCGGCGGTGCCCTACTCTCGTGCGTTATGACTTCTGGGATAAGTCTTGTTGAAAGGCGGTGGGTTTGCAAAAGCGCGAAAACATGTGGTTAATCAAGAATTGGATGATTGTAAGTTATGCTTAATTCATATCCTATCAGTGAATTTCTTAGAGTTAGTTACCGCATAGTTCCGATGCTGTTTTGGCGTTTTTCTCATATTTTTCGTTGCCGTTTGCAGTACGTGAAATGCTTTATTGCGTGTTTGTTGATTGGCTGCAGTATTTTTGCTTTGGCGGAAGAGAATGATCCGGAAGTCGAGTCAGTCGGGACTGACGGAGTTGCAGAAAGACGAGACACGCTGTTCTTTGTCTCTCAACCGCGTCCGATTGCATCTTTTGATGCGCTCGATCTTGAGAAAGAACAGGTCGAGCGGCCATCTGCGCCAGCTCAACAAGTGGATGTGACTGAGCTTGATGAGGCCGTCGCAGCTTATGCAGAATCTCTGAATTTGATCGAGAGCGATGGAGGGGCTTGGAGTCTTGAGCTAGTCGAGAACCTTGCAGCGCTTGCAGGATTAAATCAGAGGCAGGGGCGTCATGACGAGGCGGTTAACTTATTTAACAGAGCGATTCACATTTCTCGAATCGGTGGTGGCTTGAATGCTGTTGATCAGGTGAAGCTTGTAGAGAGATTAATCGCAAGTGAGCAAGCGCTGGAAAACTGGGAGGCGGTAGATAATAAATACGAGTACCTTTTTTACCTTCAAGAACGCGCATATGGTCGAAACGATCCGCGCCTTATTGCATTGTTTGAGGCAATGGGGGACTGGAATATTAAGGCATTCAACATTGGGTTCGGCGAAAGTCGAGGTTTGGCATTAAGAAAAGCTCAATTGTTTTACGGTGCTGCAGCGCAGCTCCTTTACATTCACTTCGGGAGAGAAGACGAGCGGTTCATACCTTACTTGGAAAACGTTGTATATGCCGCTTATTCAGCTTCACAGAACGGAGAGATAATGACCGAGTTAGGCATTCCTGAGTTCAGAAAAGCGAATATTAGGTTATCAAGGCGTTTGCAACCTCCCCCTTCTGACATGGTTCCGAAGGGTTTTCTTAGTGGTGTCGGAGCCCTCAGTGAAATTATCAACGCTAAGCAGGAGAGCAATTCAGGTAGGTATGAAATTGCTGAATCTATTGCCCAGCTTGCCGACTGGTTTGTAATAATGGGTAGGCGGGATGCCGCCGCGTTGTACTATAATCAGGCGTGGCTTATGGTTTCGGGAGAAGAAATGCAGGTTTCTCGAGATCGCTTGTTTGGTGGTGTTGTTCCGATACCGACATTCCTCGAAAAGGTTTCGTATGATCGTGAACGAATTGAGATAAATGATGAGCTTAGTTCTGACTTTGTTGATTTAAGTTTCGATGTGACTGTAGGCGGAGCGGTTCGTAATGTGAGGGTTGTTTCTGAAGAGACTGAGGATAACGCGGCTCAGCATAACAGAATAAAGCGCCTGGCACGAAGGTCGCTTTTTAGGCCATTGCTTGTGGATGGTGTTCCGCAATACGCAGCCGGCAATCTTTTTCGTTATAGGTACTGGTACTAAATATTGACAGGTCGAGTTGCAACTAACCTCGCTGCGGAGATGTGGCTACACTGCGGGTTTTGGCCTATTCGGATATGTCGATTACAGTTAAGGGATTTATCGGGTAAAAAGCTCATGCGTTATGAGCATGCAAATGCTTTGAGGAGTGCGACGTTTATGAATAATTTGAAGTGTGATTTTTTTGCAGCTGTCTTAGTCGCTGTTAGTATGAGCATGTTGGGATGTCAATCGACAAGTCAGAACGCTTCATCTTCTGGTTCGTTGCCGAAGCCGACGCCGCCTTCGGTGTCCTCTTCCTCTTCTTCATCGAGTGGCTCAATGTCATCATCCTCTGCGAGTACGAGTGGGTCACCTTCGCAGACCGGGATCCCCGCTGCGCGGCAGGCCCAAAATGGTGGCGCTAGCGCCCCAGCCTCCCTGCCTCAGATAAATCAAGGGGGGCAAAGGCGCGGCGCAGAAAGTCAGCCATCAAGAAGAGAAGCAACACAGCCCAGCATTCAAAATGGAGACATGGGTCAAGATAATGACGGGAATATCTCAATAAGTGGAGTTGATAGTGTTAATTCTGATCCAAAAGAATCAAATAGTGGGAATTACACACTTGATCGATTGCCAGGTCTGGATACTGGTGGGGGAAATGTAGTTGCGAACTCAGGTCGAGACTCTCAAGGTGGGGCGATGACATCTTCAGAACGCGCAGCGATTTTAGATAGAGAATTGCAACGCGGATATGAAGAATTCGACGGATTTATTTTAGGCGAGCGCGAGCGTGCCCAATCTCGAAATAACGCTATCGGACCGTCGGGAAGCCAAGCTAGTTCGGGGGATGGGCAGGGACTTCCTCAAACACTGCCTCAAGTTTCGGCGGGTGCGGCGGACGTTGAACCCCTCTCTCGACCCGTTTCATCAGAGCCGCGGTCCACAGAAACGTTTGCGCCTCCGGCAGACATTCCTAGTGGGAGGGATGATGATGTTGTTGCGCGTCAGCTAAGAGAGGCGGCAATGGCAGAGTCAGATCCAGAACTTCGCGAAGCCCTCTGGGACGAGTATCGAAACTACACAGGGTTAGGAATTGATAATTAGACCAAAGAGCCCAGTGTTGTGGTTCTGAAAAATTGTCGGGAGCAGTAGTCTATGAATAAGAGTCTTAACGCTAGGAATCAAAGTGTGTTTTATTCCCAAGCTAGAAGTTTAGTCGCATCTGTAAGCAGATTATCCATCATATTAGGGTTGTTCTGGGTCTCTGGTTGCGCAACGCACACTGTTAAATCGACTAGCTATACTCCCGCCATTCAAGCAATCGAGAGCGTTCCTGAAAATCTGCTAATGGACGTTGGAGTTGCTGTTTTCGACCCAGGTATTGACGAACTGAGCCGCAGTCAGGAAGAAATAGTTAACCAAGATATTCGAATCGCCGAATCTCAATATGTTCCGTTTTTGTTGGCCGAAACGTTGCAGCGCACTGGCAATTGGGGGATCGTTCGCGTTATGCCCAATACTTCGAGCCCTATGGATCTTTATTTATCAGGCACGATTTTAAATTCGGACGGTGAGTCAATGGCTGTGCGTGTGAGGGTTGAGGATTCTACCGGAGAGGTTTGGTATACAAAGGAATATAACGAGGCCACGAGTCGTTTCAGTTACGAGCCCAGCCAAAAGCGTCAAAACGATCCCTTTCAGACAATCTATAATTCTATTGCGAACGATTTGCTGGCCTTTAAAGAAAAGAAAATTAAAATCGCTGACGTTGAAGAAATTCGCGCAATCTCCGAACTTCGATTTGCAAAAAACTTCATTCCAGAAGCTTTCGAGGATTATATAGACGTCGATAGGAATGGAGAATTCGTACTTGTTGCCCTTCCGTCCGAACAAGACCCTTTGCTAGGTCGGCTTCGGACCATTCGCGAGAGGGATTTTATGTTTATCGATACTGTGCAGGATTACTATGACACATATGCGCGTCAAATGAGAGAGCCTTACGACTCTTGGAGAGAGCAAAGTTTTTATGAAACTTTGGAGTTGCGGGAGCTGGAGGCTTCAGCTAGGCGTCGAATTCTTGCTGGAGGGGTTGCTGTTCTGGGAGGGCTTGCAGCCGCGACTAGCGGAGGAGATTACGTTACTCAAACTGGCGGTGCATTTGGTGCAGGCGCAGGCGCATATATGATTAAGAGCGGTTTCGATAAACGAGCGGAAGCGCAAATGCACAGAGAGTCTCTACGGGAGTTAGGTGAATCGCTAGAAAATGATGTGGCTCCCCGCGTCATAGATCTTCAAGATCGAACTATTACTTTGTCCGGGACGGTAGAAGAGCAGTATGAGCAATGGCGTGAAATTTTAGCTGATCTTTATGCGTATGAATTAGGTGGTCTCTAGGCTCGAAAAAAAGGATGAGGCGTTTCGTGAATTGTTTTGTTGCGACACGTTGGCGTGAGACTTGTGGGAATTGCTGAATATGTCTACTGATAATACAAATCGGCCCGACGAATATTCCGTTGACGAAACAAGCAATGCTTTTTTGCGTTCCTCGGAAACAAATGTCAGTCCGCGTGAAACTTTGTCTGTTTCCTCTGTGCAACCAATAGCTGACGCAAAGATTCGATTACTTTCTTGGATGGGTTTAGGCGCGTTGTTTGTCGTTGCTTTAGTCGTTATTTTTATTCTCCCTTCAATTGTAGAAAAGTACGAGCTACCGCTGGCCCCTCGGCTAGACCCCACAGAAATCATTGTAACTACTCCCAGTGTTCCGCCTTTGTCTGTATCGCCTTTTCAAGAAGCACAAATTTCGAAATCGCGAAGAGAGGCGCAGGACAAACTGGCAACCCTGTTAGAAAATCAAAGTCGTTTACAGCAAGTAAATGTCGAGCAATGGGCAGAGCAGTCTTATCTGGATTCTGTCGGTGCGGCAGCAGCGGGAGATGATTCTTATAGGGTCCAAAATTTTGTTGAGGCGACATTGGCCTACTCCCGCGCTGGAGAACAAATGAGGCTATTAATTGACACGATTCCAAATGTTCTTAATGAGCAGGTAAGTTTAGGGAAATCTGCTATTGCCGAGAATCGCAGCTCTGATGCGATCAGTCATTTCTCGCTCGCCCTGCTTCTGCTGGATAGCGAATTTGAGGGTTTAGACTCGTTGGAGTTGCAGATGTCTCCAGAGCTTGGGCTGCAGCGAGCGAAAGTGATGGATGAGGTGGTTGAGTTAATTGATTCTGCAGATCAACTTTATCGATCGGAGCAGTTTGAGTCTGCTGTGACTCTGTTCAGAGAGGCTCTTGCGCTCGACAGTTACAATGACGATGCTCAGAAAGGGCTAAACGCTGCGGAGTTCGCAATAAAAGAGCATGAATTTGCTCTAATCATGTCCGAGGGGTACCGGTTGCTAACGGCCGGCAAACCTTCTGAAGCTATCGAAAAATTTCGCCTAGCAGGTGAATTAGGAATCAACGGTAACGAAGCAGAAATGGCCATCGCGCAGACCGAGAACGCAATCGCCTCCTCGGATATAAGACGTTTGAGGGTCGACGCAGAGGCGGCAGCGCAACAAGAGCTCTGGATAGAAACATCAAATTTTTACAAATTGGCTCTTGCTATTGATAGCAATCTTTCTTTTGCGAAAAAGGGGCTAGACTACGCTACGAAAAGAGCCCGACTTGATGAACTTCTCATAGCAGCACTGGATAATCCTGAAAGACTAGCTGAGGGCTCGGTTTACGACGAGACAATGGAGATTTATATGATCGGGCGAGCGGTGGAGGGAGCTGGGCCACGCTTACTAGAAATGCTCGATAAATTGGAGACTACTCTGGAGCAGTCACAGATTCCAATTGAGGTCATATTTCGCTCGAATAATCTTACAGAAGTAACGCTTCAAAGAACTGAGGTTTTTGGCAGTTTTACCGAAATATCAAAAGGGTTGAAGCCTGGGCGCTATGTTGCTGTGGGTAAACGCGTCGGATATCGTGATGTCCGTGAAGAATTTACAGTCGGGTTTGAAATGACCCCAGAAATCGTAGTGGTTCGTTGTGATGAACCAATAAATGCGTCAAGGCGATGAAATGAGTTCTGATTCAGAGGGTTACAACGAGTTTGATCAGTCCGAAACTGACGAACTTATAAGTCCGATCGAATTCGAACCCAATTTTAATAGGGTTCGCAGCCCATTCTATCGATTCAGCTGGACCCATATACCCATCGCCGCATTTGTTTTGATCTCTGGTTTAGCAGGCTGGTTCGTTATTACAGCAAAGTCAATACTTATTGAGCCAGTACCGATTACATCTCAAGTGAGTGTTCGCAGTGGATTTGGGGTAAAACTGGGTTCGAGGTACCTCATGCGCACAGGTGGTTATGCAATCGAAATTTCCAATCCGGGTTACAAAAACTACCGAAGTGATATAACAGTTGGTAATAACCCCTCTCAGGTTTTCAAATTTGAGCTCGCTAAATTGCCTGGTGATATCAGTATCAATACTAATGTATTGGATTCAAGGGTTATGGTTGATGGCGTCGACGTTGGCCTTTCACCATTGAGGCTCGATTTAGAAGCAGGATTGAGGATAATTACCGTTGAGAAAGAGCGGTATCAAACGAGAGAGCTTGAGTTAAATGTTGAAGGTTTGCGCAATAAACAAGTTGTAAATATTAAATTGGAGGAAGATTGGGCAAATGTTCATATCGATAGCCAGCCGCAAGGAGCTGAAATTTTAGTTGATGGGGTTGTGAGAGGGGTTACGCCTTTGGCATTGGAACTTTTACAAGGCGATCGAGCGATTATGGTAAAGCTTGATGGATTTAAGGCATGGGAAGACAAATTTAGAATAAAAGCAGGGGTTAATTTTTCGGTTCCACCGATTGCGCTAGAGAAGTCTGATGGAAGGATTTTTGTACAGTCAGATCCGCCTGGCGCAAGTATAACTGTGAATAGTTCTTTTGCTGGGCTAACGCCGTTGGAACTTTCTTTGGAGCCAGAAAAGGTGCACCGCGTTACCTTCTTCAAGAACGGTTATGAATCTTCAATACAGACGGTAAGGACCGAACCGAATCAGTCGGTTGAGATTTTTGCTACTTTATCTCCAATTATGTCGAAAGTGCTAATTTTAGCCGAGCCCGCCGATGCAGAGGTTTATGTCGACAATACATACCGCGGGCAAGCGAATCAAGAAATTGAATTAATGGCGGCAACCCAAGAAATTGAGATAAGAAAGAAGGGGTTCATACCTTATAAATCTGAGTTCACTTCTCGGCCTGGTTTAAACCAGGAGATAAGAGTTACTCTGCTTTCTGAGCGCGAAGCAAAGCTTGCCCTGATACAGCCTGAGATAACGGGGTTTTCTGGAGTTGGGTTAAAGCTTCTATATCCGAGCCAATTTACAATGGGCGCATCGCGACGAGAAGCGGGAAGGCGGCCGAATGAAATTTTGCGCGAGGTGGATTTAAATAGACCGTTTTACATTGGTGTTAAGGAGATTACCAATGCTCAATTTAAAGCATTTAATCCTGAGCACTCCTCGGGAACAGCAAATGGTATGTCGCTGAGCAACCAATTGCAGCCAGTTGTTCGAGTCACTTGGGAGCAAGCAGCCCTATATTGCAATTGGTTGAGTGATCAGGACAATTTGCCTCAGTTTTATCTGACTGAGTTAGGGGAGGAGGGAGAAGAAGTAGTGGGGTTTGATTTAAATTCTCATGGTTACCGCTTGCCGAGCGAGGCTGAATGGGCTTTTTCGGCGCGGACAACTAAAAGTGGGTTACTAAAGTATTCTTGGGGAGCTGATTTACCACCTCTTCCTCAATCTGGGAATTTCGCAGACATCAGTGTTCAAAACTTCCTTGGAGATATCTTGTTCAATTATAACGATAGTTATATTCATACTTCGCCAGTTGGTACCTTCAGCTCTAATCAATATGGGTTGTACGATTTAGCAGGAAATGCTGCTGAGTGGGTTCATGATTTTTATGGTGCTTCAGGATCTATTACTGGAGTTGAAAAAAATCCTTTTGGACCAGATAACGGTCAATATCATACGATTCGTGGTTCTAGCTGGGCCCACGGAGCCATTACGGAATTGCGGTTGTCTTTTCGAGACTTTGGTGATGAGCCTCGGGATGACGTTGGGTTTCGTATCGCAAGATTTTTAGAGGAAGATTTAATTCAATGAAAGCCGTTTGCTTAACTATGTCTTTGTTCATTCGAAATTCGTTTTTTTTCCTTGTATTTACTGCTGTACAGGCGCAAGTTGATGATGGGGAATATGCTGATGCTGTAAATGAAGAGTTAGAGTTGAACCAAGATATAGAAGAACAAGAAGAGAGTTCGGATCAAGATGAAGACGCTGTTCTGCCGAATCAGAGGTTTGTTCCTCGTGAGGAAATTTCACAAGACTTTGGCGTCTCATTTCCAATTGATATTTAAAAAGTTATGTTGTAATTCATGAGTTTTTACCAAAGGAGAGCGTAATGCGTCAGGGGCAGCTGAACGATGCGATTTTTCAAGTTGCAGCATTAATCACTGCGATAATATTTGTTCATGCGATTTATGTAGCGTTAATAAGGCCAAGTGCGGAGCTCGTGCAAGAGCAACAAAATTTTCTTCAAGAAAACGATGAGAATTTTGTTCCGGAACGTTCGATTTTTATAATATTGAAAGATTATGAGCAAGAAACTTGCATCGTTTTGTTTATTTGGGCATTTGCTATTATTGGTATGAAGGCACGAATTACTCTTCAAGAACGTTCATTACTAGACAGAAGCCTCCTCCAGATCTCTGATGGTTTAAGTGTTTTGCCGGAGGATGCGAGAAATTTTGCGCGTCCTGTGCAAGCCCTGCCAACAAAAGAGCAGCACTATTTATTGCCTCGGGCTCTGCTTGCTGGGCTCCATAGGTTTCAGACAACACAAAGCATCCAGGACGTTGCAACAACAATAAAAGATATTTGTGAGAGCGAGGCCGATCGAATGGAGACCGAGTTAGCGATGGTGCGGTATATTGCGTGGGCGATTCCCTCTATCGGATTCCTTGGTACCGTAAGAGGTATCGGTACAGCTTTGGGTCAAGCTTATCAAGCAGTGAGCGGTGATATTGTAGGGGTGACGGTGAGTCTCGGTGTTGCATTTAACTCAACTTTCGTTGCGCTCGTTGTGAGTATCTTGTTGATGTTTGTGTTGCACCAATTACAGCTAGTGCAAGATCGATTGGTTTTAGATACGCAGAAGTATTGTGATGAACACATGATTAAGCATATGCAAGTGCCTAAATTATAGTAAAGGATTGTGCGTCTGGAGATTTAAATCAAAAAGCCAGATGATGGATTGAGGGTAAGAGATGGCAGCATACGTTATTGACTTGTCAGCTTTTCAAATTTCAGTTGGAGACAAAAACGGCTGGCGTTTTAAAAGTCGGCACTATGCGCTTCTTGATAACGAGGAAGTCGTTCTCGGCGCAGAGGCAAAGAGCAAGGCTAAGCTTTATCCAACTGCCAGTTTTAATACCTACTGGGAAAATTTAAGTACGGAGCCGATAAACCATTCTCATCAGAGGCATTATGTAGATTTAGCTTACGCTCATCTTTTGGATCTATCAGAGCGGTTGAGTTTAAAAACCAAAAGTGATCTTCTAGTTATTGTTCCCAGTCATTTTGATCGGACGCAGCTTGCTTTATTTCTTGGAATAGCTAAGCACACTTTTTTTAACGTGATTGGGTTGATCGATGCTGGGGTCGTTGCTGGAATGACGGTAAAGCCAACAAAGAATTTTTTTGTCTATCTTGATATTCAATCACAGCAAGCGGTAACTACACATGTTGCATTTAATACAAAGATCTCGAGAGGAATGGTGTCACAGATTCCGGGCATTGGAATTGAAAATATTTTTGATAAATTACTGCGAATTATAACCGATGCCTTTATTTCGCAGTGCCGCTTTAACCCTCAGCACGATGCCGAGACTGAGCAACAACTTTACGATAAAATCCCAGCTTGGATTGAATGCTTGGCTAGCGAGTCTACAGCAGCATTAACGCTTGAACAGTCTGGTTCGAATTACAGTGCTCAACTATCGCAGGAACAGCTTGTGGAGGCCTTAGGTGAGTATTATAAGAAGATCTCAAATCATTTGCTTTCTTTGAGAGCGAACGCAAAAACTGAATTGCCTGTTGTTTTGCTTGCCGATGCTTGGTTTTCAAGCCTTCCAGGCGTCGAGGATTATCTTGACTCGTGTATAGAGCTGAAGAAAGTCGATCATGATGATCGGTTAAAGAGGATTTTTTTGCGGAAGTTTGAATTAACAGAATATGGCACTGACGCTCGGCTGATCACTTCGATTTCGCAAATAGATCCAAAATGTAATGAAAATACAGTTTATAAAACTGAAGAACCAACTAACATCCCTACTCATGCCCTTGTAGGCAATAAAGCTTTTTCTGTTTGCGATGTCTCGATTTTAAACCGACGATTAATGCCAGAATCATCGAGTTTTGCAATGACATCTAAATCTTCTTTAAAAACTCTTGGGAGTCTAGTTTTTTTAGATAAAAAATTGTTTGCAAGGGATTTTGTTTCGGAACTTTTGGTCAATGATAAACCCCCAACTAAGAATGAATTAGTCGTCGGAGATATTTTATCAATCGACGGCTCATCTGCTCGCTTAATCACGGTGCAAGATGTCAAACACTAAGGCCGTGCGGCGTAGAGTAAGTCCCTTAAGTCTCGCATTTTTGGACGTTATGTTTTGCGGGTTCGGTGCAGTAATTCTTATCTTTTTAATTTTGGATCACGCAACTAATCAAACAAACAGTATTGTTGACCCAACTATAAGTGCAGAAATAAAAAAGCTTGAAAATGAGGTGCTTGAGGGCCAAGAAGGGCTTTTGGATATTCGTAATACTGTGGATGATATTAGCTTAGAAATCGTAACGGCACAGGGCCGCGCTCGGCAAATTCAGGAACAAATTAATACTTTTTTACAGGAACTCGCAGCCCTCGAAAATAGTAGTACCGCATCAATTGAAAATATTGAGAAATTACGCGCCGATGTGGAGTCGTTGAAAGAAGAATTGCTCAGGCTTCAAGCAAGCGCACTTGATCAAAAAGGAGATAGCGTTCGTCAGTTTTTGGGTGATGGCAGTCGTCAGTACCTCAGTGGGCTATATCTCGGTGGGCAACGTATTCTTATTTTAGTAGATACAAGTGCCAGCATGTTGGATGAGACTCTAGTTAACATCATTCGGACTAGGAACATGGATGACAAAACTAAGGTTGCATCTACGAAGTGGCAGAGGGTAGCGAAAACTGTCGAATGGCTCAGTACACAGCTTCCTATAACGAGTCAGTTTCAGATATGGAGTTTTAGTGACGAGGTCTCGGTTCGCGGGACAGATGGCGTTAGTGATTGGCAAGAGGTGGCAGATCGCGATGCGTTAGATGAAGCGGTCTTAAGAATTACCAGAACTGTCCCGGCGAACGGAACTAACTTACAAAAGGTCTTTAGTGCCGCAGCGGAATTAAGACCGGCACCGGACAATATTTTCCTTATAACAGATGGATTGCCGACGATTGGAGTTGGTAGTAAGAGCGGAGGTATCGTCAGTCCTGAAGAACGGATAAAGCTTTTTGAAGCGGCAGTCGATGACGCGCCGGGAGGGGTACCTTTCAATGTCATTTTGATGCCGCTTGAGGGCGATCCGAGCGCAGCAGCGGCTTATTGGCAGTTGGCTCAAATTAGTAAAGGATCGTTTCTTGCGCCATCTAGGGACTGGCCGTAAATGAAGGGTTTTCGCTTTTACTTTTTGGGTGCTAGGTATGCTTAATCGTAATCGAGAAACAGACTCATTTACAGTCTCATTCCTTGATGTGGCTAGTTGCGGATTTGGAGCGATGATTATTTTATTAATGATCGTTAATCCCTCCTCTCCGTCGTCGATTGAAGTTAGTGACGAAGATCCCTCTGCGACGATAGCTGAGTTGCAGCGTGAAGTATTCGAGATCCGAGGGCAAACATCTTTGGTAAATCGTGATTTGAACGCGAAAAGGGAACAGCTATCGTCGGTTTCCGAGCAGGTTGCACGGTTACGTCAGGATTTAAGCGAGGTACAGGGCCAGTTTTTAGCGTCTTCTGAGTTATCGGATGAAGCGACAGATGAAATTGGTCAATTGTCATTAGCCCAGCAATCACTCACGGATGAGATGCAGCGTCTTTTAGGAAATAGTCAGCAAGCTAAGGATTTAGCGATTGGAGGGATTCCAGTTGATAGCGAGTATATTATTTTTGTTATCGATACATCTGGCTCCATGTTTAATAACCCAAGCTGGGGAAAAATGCTTAGCGTTATTGAAGATACTCTTGATGTATACCCTGATGTGAAGGGTATTCAGGTAATGAATGATATGGGAGATTACATGTTTGACTCTTACCGTGGGGATTGGATTCCTGATACTCCAGCAAGAAGGCGACAGATACTCTCTACTCTTCGAAACTGGAACCCTTACAGCAACTCGAGCCCAGTTGAGGGCGTTACAAGAGCAATTAATACGTTTTACGCACCAGATAAAAAAATAAGCATTTATGTTCTTGGTGATGATTTTCAGCCAGGAGGGTCCATTCGAGGCGTTTTGCAAACGATAGAGCGCATTAATCGTACCGATGCCGACGGTAATCGCTTAGTGAGAATCCATGGTATTGGTTTTCCTACGATTTTTTCGGGCCCAGTTCGGTTTCAGCAAAGCGCATATCGATACTCAACATTGATGCGAGAGATGACACACCAGAATGGTGGAACATTTGTCGGCTTAAATGACTTCCGATAACTTTTTCGGTATCTTCAGAAGCAGGGCGTTAAAAAATAAACAATGGGCGCTAATTACTTAAAGATAAGAGATTTGCGGTGAAAAGAAATATTTTTTGTCAATATACGAAGCAACTGCTCGGTGGATGTTTAATTTTCTTCGTCCAGAGCTGTGGCACTAGTAGCATAGTTATCGAGGGTCAATATCCATCACCCAATGTAACCAAGATTCCTTTGTCGATCGGTGTTATATACCCTCAAGAGCTTATCGATTTTAATTATGTTGAATATTCTGAAATAGGAGAGGAAGAGTATAGAGTCCAGAGTGGACAATCACACCGAGATTTGTTCGACGCTTTATTGCCTTCAATGTTTGAGAGGGTTGTTGTTCTGGATAGTATTGAAAGCGCAGTCTCTCAGGAAGTGGACATCGTTTTCCTTCCGGCGATAGAGGAGTTTCAGTTGGCTTTGCCCTCTAAAACCAAATTAGACGTGTTCGAGGTCTGGGTTAAATATAATCTTAGAATCAGCGATTCTGAAGGGGAAGGAATAGCTGATTGGATCTTAACTTCCTATGGTAAAACGCCGACGAGGACTATGCGGAGCGTTGAGAATTCGATCAATCAAGCGGCGGTGGTTGCGCTTCGCGATTTTGCTTCAAGTTTTACTTTAGGGTTTTCACAGGTCCCTGAAATCCGCCAGTGGCTGAGCCAAAGATGATTTCTTATTTTAGGCAAGAGGTTTTTTAGAAAGTTATGAACAAATTAAGAATTCATAAATATTTAGGACTCATTATATTTGTTGTTCCTTTTCTTTTACTTCAGTCAGCCTGCACTAGCACTACCGTAGATGAGTTCAGACAAGGGGCAACGGGAATCACAACAGATGAGTCAGTTGTAATCCTTGGCCGTCGGCAAGGCAGTGAGTATGAAACGAGAGAAGAGTTTGTTGATTGCGTTGGGGATCGTGTCAGTTCAGGACAGGATGCAGTTACTGTAATTCCAGAGAGAGAATTTGTCGATGCGATGTTTCCTTGGTTCGAGCCGCGCACCGCGCCAATGGGTGTAAGCAACTTGGAGCGTCTCATGGCTGATAATTTAGTTTCGGAACAAATGGAGAAGTTTGGAATACGTTATATGGTCTGGTTGGATGGCTTTACCGAGACATCTGGGCGCACGGGATCAATTTCTTGCACTGCGGGTCCCGGCGGAGCTGGATGTTTTGGATTTGGTTCTTGGGAAGATGACTCTAGTTTTAATGCCCGTGTGTGGGATGTGAAAAGCCGCCAGAATGTTGGAACCATAAACACAGACGCTTCTGGCCAATCGTATTTGCCGGCATTGGTAATTCCTATTCCCCTTATCGCGCGGGTTGAAGCCAACGCTTGTAGTCGATTAGGCGATCAATTAAAAGCGTTTGTTAAGGGCGGATAGTTTAATCGAGATGCTAAGAGGTTAGTTTTGAATTTTATACAAAATTCCAAGTCCGGGCTTATACAAAGCTTAGCGATCCGCGTCTTTTTATTTGTGATTTTTTTAAGCGGCTGTGTTGTTAAAGAGAGTACCGAAATTAGTAGTTTTGTCTTTATGTCCGAAAAGCGAGAAAAAGAAATTGGTTTAGACGAGCATGAAAAGGTTTTGGAAAGCTCTTTGGTTTACAAGAACGAGAAGCTACAAAAGTATATAGAAGAGGTAGGTAACCGAGTAGCCGCAGCGAGCGACCGGCCAGATTTAGATTACACGTTTACGGTCATCGATAGCCCTGAGATAAATGCGTTTGCGCTGCCCGGTGGATATGTTTATGTAAATAGGGGTCTTCTGGCATTCATGAACAGTGAGGCAGAGCTGGCTGCAGTTCTTGGGCATGAAATCGGCCACATAACAGCTCGACATGCGGTTCAGCGTCAAGGTCGTGGACAGTTAGCAAAGATCGCTTCTGCGGTTGGCGGTTTCGCAACTGCCGTAGCTACAGGAAGTGGTTATGTTGGTCAGCAGATAAGCGATATCGCCTCTATATGGGCTCAAACTGGCCTAAGCGGATTCGGGAGAGAGCAAGAGCTGGAAGCGGATCGGCTCGGGGCGGAATTCATTGTGAGTGCTGGGGATGAGCCGCAGGCCGTAATTGATGTAATTACAGTATTGAAAAACCATGACGACTTTAATCGTAAAGTCTCGGTAAATACCAGTACTTATCATGGATTGTTTGCAACTCACCCTCGGAATGATAAGCGACTTAAACAAGCTATTGAAGAAGTTGACCAAATGTCAGACATACAACCTGCTCTGACTGATAATGCGAATTTTCGTGCGGCGTTAGACGGTTTAGTGATTGGTGAGAGTAATCAAGGACAGAGGCAAGATAAACGCAACAGATATTATCAAGATGCTTTTGGTTATACTCTTATTTTCCCTGATAATTGGGAAGTACAAGAGACCATTACGACCGCGACCGCAAGTAATAATCTGACTGGGACTTTAAAAATTGAGGCTCGGAGAATTCGAAGCAATATCTCTCCGCGAGATTACATCCGAGAAGAGTTGGGTGTAGAACAGTTAAGAAAATCTGAGGCTTTGCAACAGTATAGACTGCTTGGGCATACTGGAATCGTCGAGCGTACTGATATCGAAACCATGGAGCGAGTTGCCGTTTTTTATCTAGGCGGCAGAGCTATTATTTTGCGTGCCATAGCTTCGGATGCGTCTACGCAAGCTGATGATGTTTTTTTGGATGTTATTCGCTCGTTCCGAGCTATTCAGCAGGGTGAAGGCAAAAAGACGGAAGCACAAATAAAGTTTGCGCAAGCAAGTGAGTATTTTGATTTTCGAAATGTTGCTGGTACGAGCCCTATAAAAGAATTTCCGGAAGAAACCTTGCGACTATTGAATGGATATTATCCGGCCGGTAAACCTGAGGCAGGGGATTGGATTAAGTTAGTAAAGTGAATGCTTTTATGAAGTAAAAATTACATTAAATCTGAGAGTGCCAAAGAGATACTCTTGATTCATGAAAAAAGAACTGTTTTTCGAATGGAAGCGGACTTAAAATCTCAAGATGATAACACCCTTATTGTCGGCCCCTCGTGGGTTGGCGATATGGTAATGGCGCAGGTTCTTTTTATTTTATTAAAGATCAGTCATCCCAAAGGAAAGCTCTCTGTCCTTGCGCCCGACTGGACTCGTCCTGTCTTAAATAGGATGACCCAAGTTGATGCCGTTATAAGCCTACCTTTCAAACACGGTGATTTTCAGTTGCGCGCAAGACGAGACCTAGGAAAATCGCTTAGACTGAACAACTATAACCGCGCTATTGTATTACCCAATTCTTTCAAGTCAGCGCTTGTGCCTTTTTTTGCAAAAATAGAAAATCGTATCGGCTGGCGAGGAGAAGTGCGCAACTTATTGCTGACTGATTGTAGGCAGCTTGATAAACGTAAATTTCCGAAAATGATCCATCGATTTGCGGCACTTGCACTTCCAAGTAGCGCGGAGCTGCCACGAGAGTTGCCGAGCCCGAAGTTAGTGGTTACCCAGGGAATGATTCACAATGTGCTTGAAAAGTTTAAATTAAAAAAGTACGGGCCTATATTAGCGATATGTCCGGGTGCAGAGTTTGGTGTATCCAAACAATGGCCCCCGCATCATTTTATTAGTTTATGTAACTCCGCGCTAAAGGATGGGTGGTATATTTGGCTATTCGGCTCAGTTAGCGATGTGCCTGTTGCAAACGAGATCTTCGCAGGAGTAAAGAGTGAATTTCAAGATCGGTGTGTGAATTTTACTGGGCGCACTTCTTTAGAGGAAGCCGTCGACCTCATGGCCGCCTGTTCTGCAGTGGTTTCAAATGACTCAGGGCTTATGCATGTTGGAGCTGCTCTGGATAAGCCTTTAATTGCTTTTTATGGATCCTCATCTCCAGATTTTACTCCACCCTTATCAGAAGCATCTACTATTTTAAAAACAGATATTGAATGTCGACCCTGTTTTAAGAGAGTTTGCCCGTTAGGGCATGGTAAATGCTTAAGTGAATTGTTACCTGCAGTAGCTTATTCAGCAGTTCAAAGTTTAGAGATCCTTTGACATAACAGGTTCATGTGATTTTGCCGATAACCAATCTGTAAAATGTATTTGATGATTTAAAAATATTAAGGAAGGAACATTGCGCGTTCTAATAGTAAAAGTTTCTTCATTAGGCGATATTATCCATACTCTGCCAGCAATCACTGATGCAAAATTAGCTCGAAAGGATATTGTTTTTGATTGGGTTGTTGAAGAGGCGTTTACTGAAATTCCTAACTGGCATCCAGCTGTTGAAAACGTCATTCCCGTCGCTTTGAGGCGGTGGAAGAGGACTCTATTTCGAACTTTTTTCAATAGAGAATTTAGGAATTTTCGTCGTAATCTCAAGAGGCAACATTATGACCTTGTTATTGACGCGCAAGGATTGATTAAAAGCGGGGTTGTCAGTCGACTATCAAGTGGGCTTACGATTGGCTTAAGTGACAAAGCGGCTCGTGAGCCACTTGCTACTGTGTTCTATAATAAAGTCTACTCCGTATCATGGGATGATCATGCTGTAGAGAGAGTGCGGGAATTGTTTTCACGTGCGCTACAATACTCATATGATAAAGAAAGCACTGACTACGGTCTTGATTTATCCCTAGTGTTAAAAATTGCTGGAGCAAAGGGTTTTGAATGTCACTCATCCGAATCTCCTACCATCATTTTTTTGCACGGGACCACGTGGGCAACAAAGCATTGGCCGGTGGAATATTGGCAAGCTTTGGTAAGGCGCGCGGTGGACTGCGGTTATAAAGTTTTATTGCCATGGGGAGATGAAGTAGAACGATGTCGAGCTGAGGAAATCGTTGTCGAACATAGCGAGGCTATTGTGTTACCGCGACTATCTCTCTCTGAACTTGCCCTGAAAATCGCTTCGGCTGCGGGCGTGATTTCTGTTGATACGGGACTTGGGCATTTAGCTGCGGCCCTCGGAAAGCCGACGGTTTCGCTCTATGGGCCCACCGATCCAGCGCTATCGGGAACCGTTGGTAATAATCAAGTGCACTTATCATCATCTTTTCCATGTGCGCCTTGTAAGAAAAAAACATGTTTTTATCAGGGGGGCTCTCAATTAGAAAGCCTTTCCGATAAAAATAGTTCTGCTTTGGTCACTAAGCCTCCATGTTTTTCAAGATTGCCACCTGATTTAGTGTGGAAGCAATTTGAATTAGTACTGGAAGACGCTTCGTGAAGCTTAGTTTTATCATTTATAAGTATTTTCCCTTTGGTGGGCAGCAAAGAGATTTTGTATGTGTACTCAATGAATGCATTAAACGTGGTTACGAGGTGCAGGTTTTCGTTATAAGCTGGGAGGGACCAATTCCTGACGGAATAAAGCTTACGAAATTCCCCCATGAAAAAAATGGTCACCTTCGGAAGTTACGGCATTTTTCCTCGCGAGTGCAGGCAGTATTATCGGCCCAGAAAAGGCATTTAGTCATTGGATTTAATAAGATGCCCGGCCTAGATATCTATTTTGCTGTAGATCCTTGCTTCGCTGAAAAAGCACAAGAGCAGCGCGGTAAATACTATAAATTTACGCCTCGTTATCGCCATTTTATCAACTATGAACGGCATGTTTTCTCAGAGAAGAGCAATACTGATATTTTTTACCTTACAGAGCACCAAAAGGACTCTTTTACCAGTTTTTATCCGGATTTTAAAGGTTATTTTCATTTCTTACCGCCCGGTTTGACACATGACCGACGAGTGAATGACACGCAATCTAAAGACGTGAGACTAAAAGGTGGCAAGGCGGAAACAGTTAGAAAGTCTCTTGGTCTCAACTCAAATGACTTAATGGTTCTTCAAGTTGGATCTGGGTTTAAAGTAAAGGGGGTGGATCGGTCACTAAGAGCTATGGGCGCTCTTCCAAGTGAGCTTAAAAGTCGAGTTTTCTACGTCTTAGTTGGTCAAGACAAAGTAAGAAAATTTCATCGTTTAGCAAAAAAGTTAAGCGTCGCCGAAAACTTTCTGTACTTAGGTCCTCGGGAGGATGTGCCTGATTTATTAGCTGCAGCTGATTTAATGCTTCACCCTGCGTACGAGGAGAGTGCGGGATATACGATTCTCGAAGCTGTTGTTGCCGGTCTGCCAATTTTGACTACGGCTTCTTGTGGCTATGCCTTTCATGTTGAGCGAGCCAATGCAGGTTATGTTGTTGAGGAGCCTTATCAACAAGAATCTTTAAACGATGTTTTTACAGAAATGCTTGAAGTTCTAAGACGGCTTGAGAACTCTAGATCAGATTGGTCTTTAAATGGCTTGACTTATGGATCTGAGGACAGATTTTTTGAAATGCCTAAGGTTGCAGTAAATAAGATTGAAGCTATAGCCGAAAGAAAATCACTGGCAAGTTAAACAATTCGATTTAATTATTGATTGCGTTCTTACTTATTCACCTGTTTTTGAGATTCTTTCGAAGATTACAATTTTAGCGGCATTTAATTCAGAACTTTCCCTAGGAAAAATCGCAGAAAATGCTACGTAATTTTGAACTCCATTCTCTACTAAAATTGCTTCTAATTCACTTAAAGTTCCTTCGTATTCCACAGCTACAAGGGCCTTATCAGGAAGACGCATTAAGTCATCGCGGTTGATGAAGGGTTTGGTTTGATCGTAGTTTTTTATTTTTCCGCTCTCGTAAGCTATCGAATAATTATTTGTAAGAATTGGAACAGAGGGATGACCTTTAATCCAAAGATTTGCCTCAGATATAAATGACTTAGAGCGACCAAAAGAAAAGAAGGAATCTATAAAGCAGAAGAAAAATATAAGAGACATGGCAATGACAAACGCTTTTTGCCGATTTAGATCGTATTCCAAAAATTTTATTCTTATAACAATTGGTACGAATAACAAAACAATTATACAAAGCAATACGCTATAACGATTGGAAGAAAATCTTGTTGCAAAAACAAATATCATTAAGATCAGTAGATTTAAACCGGCATAGGTCGCAAGGACTTTTTTGTTGTTAGTTGTAATTTTTGAAAAATATGATTTATATTTTTTCATTCCATAAATTACAATTAAACCTAGGGGCAACCCGATAGTGTTGAGAACCGTTGCTAAAATCATCGTTAAGAAACCACCAATTAGAAATAACGGAAGGTATTGCCTTGAAAAAGCAGCGCCATACTCCCCAAATAGCGTAGTGCTCATTAAAGAAGCCTGAGATTGGTAAGAAAGAATATTTGTTTCTAAAAATGGCTCGTATCTTAATACAAGGTTTTGGAAAGCGGTAAATAAACTGATTGCGTTAATAGATAGAAAAAAACATAAAAACAAAAGGCTAGAAATTGCAATAATGCCGGTCAAGAAAAACGCATAGAGTGCATCTTTTTTGTTTTTTGTAGAATGAAAGGCCAGTGAAATTGGGCAGATAAATAAATAGATAATAGCTTCTACCCTAAAAATAACTGCTGAAAGGGTCGAAAAGGTAAAAATAAAAGCGGGTGATATTATCTGGCTTAAGCTTATATTTTCATGGTTAGTAATTTTTTTTGAAATAATCAAAAGTTGCCACAAGCTTATCATCGAAAATGCCCAAAATCCCATGTCCCTAATGATTAAGCTGCGGTACTCGTTGAGTTGAGGATAAAGTAGTATAACGAGAGCAGCTATTGTGGTGGTAGTTTTGTTGTTACTTATCAAATGTGAGCATTTGATGAAAGCGAAAATGAGTAACGCATGCATTGCGCCATTTACAAGCAAACCGGCTTGAAATAAATTAAAACCTAGCTGTCCGAGCCCAGCAATTAACGATGAATATCCGAGCCAATTTAAATCTTTTATATCCGCTTGGAAGCCGGTCTCAGTTATAAGTTCAGCAGCACGAATATAACTATACGCGTCGTTGTTATAAATTTCAGTCGTTAAACTGATAATTAGTGTGGAGACTATGCTCGCGAGTACAGAGAGAACATAAAGATTTGGGAGAGTTAGGCGTAAAGGCATTTTGTGTTTGGTACCATAATTTTTGCAGTTATTTTAAGAAATTACATCTAACAAGGTTTGATGTTTGATTTATAGTACCCCAAGACGATAATAGGCTCTATCATACGCCAATATGTTATTATTTCTGCAAAAACATTTTTTTTAAAAAAGTCAAGATTTAGACTACGAATTCACAGGGACATTTTATGAAGCTTGAAATGCCTGCTCTTCAAGATGCGCGCGTGCTGGTAGTTGGCGATATTATGCTCGATCGTTACTATCATGGTGAGACTTCAAGAATTTCACCTGAAGCTCCGGTCGCAGTCGTCAATGTTGAAGGACAAGAAGATCGACCTGGCGGTGCGGGTAATGTGGCATTAAATTTAGCTGCGCTTGGTGCTGCTGCGACTCTAATGGGTGTCGTTGGGAGAGATCCTACTGCAGATTCATTGCGAGAACGCTTAGCTGCTGCCGGAGTCCGATGCGATTTTTTTGAGTCTTCAAAAAAGCCGACAATTACGAAATTGCGGGTAATAAGTAAGCATCAGCAGCTTTTGCGATTAGATTTCGAAAAAGAGTTTGACGTGTCTGATACGTCAGGTATAGCCGACAGTGTCGAGGAAAAACTTTTGAATTCACAAATTTTGGTATTGTCGGATTATTCTAAGGGGACCTTGAGAGCTCCTGCTGATCTGATCGCGATAGCTCGGCGACTTAAGGTACCAGTGATTGTAGATCCAAAAGGTAAAGATTTCGAAAAATATCGCGGTGCAACTTTGATTACGCCAAACTTGCCTGAATTTGAGGCAGTGGTTGGAGTGTGTAAAACTGAAGAAGAGCTTGTTGATAAAGGACACAATCTGATGTCGAGTCTGCAGTTAGAATCCATCCTTATCACTAGGGGTGAAAACGGGATGACACTTTTGCGGTCAGATGCGTCAGAATTGCATTTGCCAGCAAAAGCGCAGGAAGTTTACGATGTGACGGGAGCTGGTGATACTGTTGTCGCTGTCCTTGCAGCGGTAATTGCTGTTGCAAAAACCCTAAGCCAACAAAGTCTTGCTGATGCCACTAGAATTGCTAATCTAGCTGCTGGTCTTGCTGTTGGCAAGTTAGGAACAGCTGCTATTAGTGGACCGGAATTGAGGCGCGCGGTAAGAGATGAGCAAAATTCTGGAAAGGGCGTAATGTCTGCAGCACAGCTTGAAGCAACTGTCAGAGACGCTAAGGCTGATGGAGAGCGAATAGTATTCACAAACGGTTGTTTTGATGTGATTCACGCAGGACATGTGGGTTATCTTACTGAGGCTCGTCAGTTGGGTGATCGTTTGGTTGTAGCAATAAATGATGATTTGTCGGTTGCGCGTCTCAAAGGGTCGGGTAGACCGATAAATCCGGTAGATCGAAGAATGGCTGTCTTAGCTGGATTAGAAGCGGTAGACTGGGTCGTAAGTTTTGATTCCGATACACCAGAGTCTCTTTTGAAGGAACTTCGGCCAGATGTTTTAGTAAAAGGTGGTGATTATGCGATTGAGGGGGTCGTTGGTGGGGATTTTGTCAAGTCTTATGGTGGTGATGTAAAAGTTCTAAATTTTATCGATGATTGTTCCACTTCGGCAATTGTCGATAAGATTCATGAGTTATCTTCATAACAAAAGTCCGGCTTAATTTTTGTCCAACTTTTTTTTATGTGCGTTTAACTGACTCAGAATTAGGCTTATTTCTCTGAATTGCTGATTGCTCTCAGTTAGCGCCTCCATCTCAGATTGGAGCTGTTTATACTCTTCTTGCACAGATCCGTTTACAGCTCGCTGGGTCTCAGAAAGTGCAAAGCTATCTTTTAAATCAGTTCTATTGTTAGTTCTCGCATTTACCAAAAAATTTGGTTCACATACTCGCTTGCTAATGTTGGACCCTGTAGATTTGACTTTCGTACAATGTATATCGTTTGCATCGTTTTCATTGTTCGCGTTGAATAACTTATAAAGTTGATCCTCTGCTTCAATGATAAATGCATTCACCTCAGACCGAGAAAGCTCTGAAATTATGATTAGGTCTTCGTCATCCCCGTTTGCGGCTAAGTTCACCGAAGAGGCTAACAAATAGATTGTGGAAATTATTAATATTGATCGCATAGGCTTCACCTTCTTTAACCGTAAATAATTCGCAAAAAATTAGAGTCTTTCCGCTACGCTAGCATTTTTTTGTAAATGATCAAGACTTAAAGTACCTATAACAACACTGCTAACTCCACGAGTTTCTAAAGCGTATTGCAGATTTTTTGCTTTCAAGGCTGCGTGACCACTATTGAAAACTTTTTTTATCAAAACGCCGGTATTAATTTTATTCGCACTCTCTATTGCCGATAACTCTGCCTGCATATCGGGGCTTAAGGTTACCATTATGATATCTGTTATTTCTGCTGCTCTTATTGCCCCATCCGGTGTTTTAGTCGATACTCCAATCGCTCGTATTATTCCCTCTTTTTTCAATTTTTGTAAAGTAGGCAAGCAGTCCGTTTTATCAAGAATCTCCTCGTCAAAACCGTTCGAATGAATGAGAACAATATCTAAATAATCAGTTTTAAGCCTTTTTAAAGAACGTTTGATACTGAGTTCAGTAGTTGTGGCGGAAAAGTCAAAATTTGATTTGCCATTTTCGAACTGCTCTCCGACCTTTGTTGATATAACCCAATCATGACGAGAGATTTTCTTTTTTTGAAAAAGCTCTCCAATCCTTTGTTCGCTAGAGCCATAAGCAGGTGCGGTATCGAGCAGGTTAAAACCAAGTTCTTCTGCTTTCTTTATTAAGTCAGATATTTCTTTGTCGTTCGGTAAATCAAAACCTTCTGGATACTTAACATTTTGATTGCGGCCAAATTTTACAGTTCCAAGACCTAGGCAGGACACTTCTATATTTGTATTTCCAAGACTTCGTTTCGGTATCATAATTTATTTAGTTTTTACGCTAGTACGCTTTCCATTCGGGAACCGCAAGGCTAGGTGAAGTTAAAAATTCTGCGAGGTCGACTTCGTTCGCATATGAATGTTTCATTGGCGAGATGCCTTGAGAATTAAGTTCTTTGATTACTATATCGCTAAGCGCAGGCGCAAGAGTGAGTTTGGTAGGCCAGACAACAATGCAGTTTCCATCTGGAATACAAATCGCACCGTCTGGACGTTTGTTATTAATAATTTTTCCTTCCGCTCGGTCAACTAGAATGGTGTTCCAAGACGCTCCATTAAAATTAATCCACGGAACGAGTTTTTTCAAAAGTGCTCTTGTCTCATCAATGAGTATTTCTGGAGTCTTTTTGACGCCATTCTCAGCCACTTCACCTCCAAGGTACCACACCACCTCACCGTCGGCGCCCACGTGTGTGGTTATAGTTAATTGAGGACTTAAGCTTGGGTTGTTTCCAATAATGTGTACATATGCGTCGGGAAGTCCCGGTTTGCTGAGATATACCATTTGAAGTGGCCGCCGTTGTGCCACAGGCTTTCTTAACCTAGCGGAACTGATAAGCTTTTCGTTGCCTAGCCCTGCTGCGAAAATGAACCTTTGAGCCTTAATTTTTAGAGTGACTTGATCCGAAGGTGAGTTGTCATGGTCTATTATCAAATTATCAATCTCGCCTTTTTTATTGAGTTCAAAGTGCGTCGATGAATTTTCAATAGAATAAATATATTCTTGCATTTGGCTAGAGAGCAATCGAACGACCGACTCAGTGTCGATTGTAAAATCTGGCAGCTGATAGAGCGTTCCACTAATGGCGCTACCGTTGAAGAGTTTGGGATAGTTTGATTTTTCAACGATTGAAATTCGTCCGGCAAGACTCTTACTCCCTAGATAAGCTTTTAGTTTCGCGCGAACGCCTGAATTTGACCACATGTAATATCTAGCGCTAGAAATTAGACTATCTGACAGGTCAATCTCTCCTTGCCCTCTAAAGCAAGCCCGCCAGCGCTCTGGCATTCTTGCAATGTTGTTTTCAGCATTACTCAAAGATCCGCTAAGCGAATATTTCAATCCCCCGTGAATGATTCCTTGAGAGCGAAATGTTTGCTCAGAGCCTAGTTTAGAAGCCTCTAACAAAACCGCGTTATAGCCAGTTTGACGAAGTCGGTGAAGAAGCCATAGCCCTGCTATGCCGCCACCAAAAAGAACTATGTCACATGAATAATAGGATTTCATTTTTTGCTTTAAGTTTGGATAAAACTTCCTATATTATGGTTTTTTATTTGCTTTTACTGTCCTAGTATAGTTTCAGAAACTTTTCTATCATAGCGTAGTTTTCCTATTCCTATTAGCCATATTTTACAAACGTGCACGATCAGGAATGTCTATGTTAAAAAAGCTCCTGCTATTATCGTGTCGACGGAGCTGTGAAATTGGCAAGACAATTTTTTCAGGCCTATATATTTATGAATCGTTTTTTTTATATATTTGTAGTTAGCTTTATTCAGCCTTTTATAGTTGCGAGGCTTTTACTACGCTCAATTAAAACTCCAATTTATAGAAAACGTATTTTTGAACGTTATGCTATGCAGCCTCCCCTTGCGCACGCCAGCACCGTAAAAAAGCCAATTTGGATCCATGCGGTTTCAGTCGGTGAGGTTGGAGCTGCTTCTGGCTTGGTTAACGAACTACTCCGATTTAACCCCCATCAACAAATCATTATTACAACAACAACACCCACAGGTTCG
>MDTC01255630.1_pt1 | contig 67745 bp, 48 predicted proteins | sample 811181 | NCBI WGS metagenome assembly MDTC01 (sample SAMN05326644, study PRJNA326480) | marine metagenome | isolation source: seawater | place: Pacific Ocean: North | collected 2011
CATGAGCATGATGTTGAATTTTCCCCGTAGGGTCGGGCCTTGTGTCCGACCTCGATGTTGTATGTCTTTTTCGCGAGAGGACCACTAAGCGTTCTTTTGACGAAGCATGTGTTTTTTGGGAGTGAGTAACGTCTCGTGACCTTTTTGTCCCCGCCATGACTTTCGAGAATGATTCTTCGAAGCTCTGCTGTCATGTGGGGTCTCAATATTCGACCCCTCACTCTCTCTAGACAACAGAAGATCCTCCAGCACAGGGATATTGGGAAGAGTCGCAACTAGTTGCGCGTCAGGGTGGACTGTTCGACGTTGAGGACTTTCGCTCACAGGAACTTCAGGCTCATCCGCTTGCTCATGGTGCAAACGTGTAACCTCTTCGATCATCGAGAGCGCTTCGTCTTCTTCAAAGGATTTGAGGGGAGATGTAATTGTTGTGCCCAATGATCCAGCGTATACACGAAATGTCTTGTAAGAAATCCCAATTCTCTCGGCCATCTCGTACACACGGATCTTTTTGCTCTTACTCATCGTCTTCTCCTTGGTGCTGCCTCCGCTTATGTGCGGAGCTGGTCTGGTACAACAAAGGGTGGTGAAGATGCATCCACTATGTACCATAGCAATGACTGGAGAAGACTTCCAATTTTTTGCAAATAAATCTGGTAGATACGTTCAAAAAAGGCGGTCACGACTGGCCAAAAGACCACCCAAGAAAATCCCCTCAATCCCATCAAGGCCCGATTGATATTCAATGAGCTGGCTTGATGTTGAGGCCAAATTGATGTTGATAGACCCGGCGTTTATATATCCCTTGCTCTTGGAGAGCTTTTTCGTCTAGGGACAGGGGCTCGTCATTACTGACCATCTCGGAACGAGACAACAAACTCACCGTGTATTGGTCGTTATCCGTCTTAAAGATTTGAAGTAGCTGATTATTTTCAAGATCAAGGATTTCCCTTCCGGTCATCCTCTTTACCACATCACCATGCTCAAGCTTACGAATCCCCCTACCATTATTGACCTCCTCTTCCTCGACTCCAGCTCCCCCATCGTCTTCGTCGGCCTCTTCTCCATCGGCATCTCCAGCGTCCTCATCATCTCCGGCGTCTCCAGCCTCTCCCGCACCTCTCGCAGCATCTGCGTCTTCGGCGCCATCTATCCCATCGATCGCATCTCCCCCCAACTCCTCTCCTCCAAGGACATCTCCGACCAAACAGCCAGATAAAACTTCTCCTACGCCGAGAAATGCTGCACCTAGCGCTATACTCCCACCAACGGCAATAAGCACAATTCCCCAAGTCGGTATATGTCCGCTTGGGTCTTTGTACATAATGGGGTTGCCATCGGCATAGTTGTAGGGGTTGATTGTCAGGATACTATCTCGGTTGATGAAATTCATCCGCTTAGGAGAGTAGTATCGGGCCCTCAAGTAGACTTGGCCGGACTCAACATCAGTGTATTCACCACGGTACCCGAAAGGATTGCTTGTGATGTCCCCGCTTCGCGGCTGGCTGTTGCCATATGCGTCGTACGTCGTCACGTCTTGGATAGACCCTGCCCCATCAAATGTCGCGAGAACACTGTCTCTCTCAAGCAGGTAGGTCTCGACTGTCGTCGTTGCACCATTTTTGAGGAGACGAGCCAATCGGTAAGAGCCAGCCATCAAATAACTGGCTTCAACATCTCCCTGGACTTCGTTGACGATGTCCGGATGATTGGCGTTGTTATAATAGTACGTGATGATCTCATCATCCCCGCTTTGTTTGGTGGCCCGCATTCCGTTGGGATAGTATGTGTATACTGTACTCTCCCCTTGCACTGGGGTGAACTTTGTGAGTTGATTCAGTGCGTTGTACTCGTAGGTATTCCCACTTTCATCCTGCTTGAGATTCCCATTGGGATCGTATTGCAACTGGGTGCTCTCTCCTCCAACCTCGACGGAGCTCATTTGACTGTCTTCGTCGTAATGGTAGGTGATGGAACGATCGTCGCCCCCCTTTGTGTCCGTGCGCGTTTTGACATTGGCAACAGCGTCATAACCATATGCAATGCTCCCAATGGGGTCGTCACTTGCGTTGGAAACAGATTCATTTTTCACCCTGCCAACGCCATCAAATTCCAACACGAGCTTGGAGTCGAGCACGCCTGGACATTGGTAGCTGACACCCTCAACAAACGTTGTCACGTTGTCGCGGGTGTAAGTGACTGTAAGGGTAGGACTCTCGCTTTGCGCCTTGATTTGATGGGGACATCCATAGCCATCGTACTGGCTCGTGAGTACAACACCATTGGAGAATGTCAAGGACTCAACTTCCCCAACATTTGTGGGATCGATGTCTTTCGTGACATAGGTGAGTTTGACAGAGGCAGAGATGTCATCTCGAACGACCTCCTTCAAGCGACCATCTTCGTAATACACGTAATTTGTGACATTGCCGAAGGCGTCTGTGAATGTATCGAGAAGACCTGTATCATCATGGTAAGTCCATGAGACGCTTTTTTGGTCGGGGTAGGTGATGGACAGGATGTTACCATCCAGCGTGTAGCTGTACACCATGACCTCAGGCGCACCATCATCAATAGTCCGCGTGATGGAGTCCAATTTCCCCACACTGCTGTACTCGTAAACGAGCTTGATCTTTGAGCCATTGTCCGTGTACGTACGTGTGTAAATTTGGTTATTGTCAGTGTAAGTCGAGATAAATTCGTTTCCACTGAAGTCTACGAGATGAGTGCGGTTGCCAGCTCCGTCGTACTGGAACGTACGAGCTGCGTTTGTGGCTGTTGTTTCTGTTTGAAGCTGAGCAAACTCACCATACTGTCGAGTTGAGGAGTTTGAGGTCTGAGAATGTCCTTGCTCATCGACGACGGTGCAAGTGCTCTGGAGAATTTTTCCGTGTAGGTCTCTGGTGTAGTCCAAGGTTCGTGTTGAATCCTTGCTATTCAGGACCTCGTGAATGGGTCGTTGTATGATGTCGTATTGCTTTGACACCCAATACTTTTTCGATGTGTCTTGGTTTCCAAGATGGACCCCAACGTTGAGTTGAAGCCCATTCCATAACCTCGTGATACAGGAGAACTCCCCGGATTTGTGGGTATCAAACCTCTTGACAGAGGACTCCATTCTCCTTTTGTGTCGTTTTTTGTGCCTTCGCTGGTATTTTCTCTGTGCGTTGTTTCTTTTGAGCGTATAAACGACCTCTTTCGACTGGACACCGTTCAAGGTCGTCGTTTGGCTACACGCTACAGGATCATTGGTGTATGTCTCGACATTCCCATGAGTATCAGACTTTTGGGACATCTTGCCCCGAGGATCGTAGAGGTAAGTCAGGGTCGACACATCGCCAAGGATTCCCGACTGTGTGTAGAGTTGACCAAGATCGTTGTAGGTGTTGGTTTGCAACGTCCGCTCAGTCCCGCCCGAACCGAGGTTGTCGCTCTTCACCAAGAGTTTCCCAAAGCCACTCAAGTACGAATAGGTGACATATCCGTTGGGAGCTGTCTGTGTAATCTTGTTGTTTGGGATGTCATAACTCCAATGGGTGACATAACCCATCGGATCCGTTTGGTTGAGTGGTCTTCCCAAACCATCATATTGGTAGGTTGTCGTTGCGTTCAGTGCATTGCTTTGGGATGCAAGAAGCCCTGTCGCAGTATCATATATTTCGACGGAGAGTACATCGCCATTCCCCCCTTTTTGGGTCCGAGTCAACGATCGTGATGTCGAGTCGTAATCGAACTCGAAGGTAGAGGTGACATTCGGGATACCTGGTTGATTGGATGCCACCCATTCACGCTCGTAGAACGAGAGACGCCCTGCGCCGTCGTAGTGAACAGTGTTGACCAACTTTGCTTCGAACGTATCTCCAACTTTGGCTTTGCGAGTGGATGAGAGGATGTACCTCCCATCATCGGAGAGTGTGTTGGACGTTTGGATCACTTCCGGTGTATCGCAGGGAGTTCCTTGGGGCTTGTAATCGTAGAGCGTGAGAAGAGTCGGCACGTTGAACCTGTCATCGTAGGTTGTCACCTCTTTCCTGACGAGTTTCAAGGTACCATCGACAGTTTCGTACTCAGACAAAGAGAGGAGCTGGCTGGTGTTTGGATCGTAGCTCCGTACGACTTTCTCTTGCCTTGTCTCTCCTTCATAGTGGAATGTGCTGAGTGTTGTGGTGGCTTGTTGATAATTTGGATCGAGATCATTGGTGGGCGGGAAAGTAGTGTTCCCATTACCATCAGTGCTCTCTCCTGGATAGTGGTATGTTGTTTTCTTGAACAGCTCCGTTTTATCAGCACTTTTAACCGTCGATGTCAAGAGTAGATGAAGATGGTTGTATTCGTTTGTGACCTCCGTCAGGCCATTGTTGATGCTTGTCTTGTAGGTGTAGGTGTCATTGTTGCTCTCAAAGAGGCTGTCTGATCCAGGACAAACTTCATAGTCGTTGTATCCCAAGTAATTGGGGATGCCGTTGGGGATATTGTCGGGATTGTAGTCGTACTTGGTGACTCGGGTGAGGCTCGGGCATGTTTGTGTCACAGAGCTCACAACATCTTGCCGCGAGTCAGCAGTATCTCCCTCCAAAATGTATTGGATGCTGTCGTAAGCGATATGTGTGCTGGACTGGTTTGGATACGCAATGTCTGTGAGGAGGTCATAGCGGTAGTAGTTGTCACCGCCGTACGTGAAGATCGTCTCTTCGTTGGTTGGATCTGTGTAAGGGGAGAGATCACCACCTGATGTGATCCCGTAGGAGAACTGGATGGTGGTTCCAAGCACAGAGTCAGGGTAAGTGATCTTGATCTCGCTAGCGCTATGAGAGAGCAAGATCTTTTGACCGTAGGTGTCGAGAACTTGCGTGAGTTTGGCCTCGGTGATCAGACTGTTACTGTTGTCATAGGTGTAAATGATGTGATTGTCGCTCTTGTCAGCCCAGCAAATCAACTTTCCGTATCCATCAAAGTACTGCACATGTCCACCCAACATCGTCAAGTAGGAAGAGTATTGCAGTGACGGATCGTACTTGAGTGGTGTTGGTGAACATTGAACGAGTTTCAGGTCTGTTTTGTAGTAGTACTGCAATCCAGATTCGTAGTACTGGTCGATTTGATAGCTCTGTGTGCCGTTGACAACCAATGTACTGCCCGACATGTAACTCAAGGGAAACGACCAGCCATAAGGCAGCCCGAAGAAACGCTGTGTAGGGTTAGTCATTCCTTGGGAGTACGTAACTCCAAGGTTCACATCCATCGAACGAACCCCTGACAAGACAGGAGGCGCGATGCTCACACTGAGCAAGCCTGTGCGAGGATTGACTTGCGTTTGAAAGGTTTTTGTGTAGGTTTGGGCAACAGATGTGCTGGTTTGGCTACTAGCATCAGCCGTTTTTGCAGGGGTCTCAGACATCATTCGATCCTTTTGTGGTAACTGTATCGACTTTTTTCAAGCGCCGACAGCGATCAGATGGGGATTTGAAAGTCTTGACTTGTTGTGTTTGGCGAGGCATGGGAAGAGGAAAGAGATTGCTTAGCCCTCTTCACGACACCAAAGCATAAGGTGGGAGGTATGGGACCCTGCGTTGGTCATTGAGATACGTGCGTTGTAACTCCGATCCCATGACAATTCGTTGAGAGAGTCAAGGCATTCGTCATACATTTTGTCGTAATCCGTGTCCGCTTTGTTATCAGACCAATCCCATGTTCCAGTGAGGCTCGTGTCACGTGGGGTAGGAGCGTCATCGGTTGTGTAGTAGATGACAGCACGACACGGGTTTGTGCGCAGCTCGCTACTGTTGCTAATGTTGGACATCGCAATTTTCACAGAGCTTCGTTCATTTTCAGTCTCCAAGGCGTTGAGCAACTTGAGGACATCGTCCCAGATGCAGGTTTCCCCTTCAGAACCGTTTGGATTTGTTTTGGTGCAACCATTGGCTTCTTTGTATGTGTAGGTCAACTTTGTAGACATTGTTCTTTGTCTCCTTGGTTCTTGGGTGTGAAAGGAATGTGTTGTTTCATTTGAGTAAGTAGGGGCAAGTTGGTATTCAACCCCCTACTTTTCGGAACCAAAGAAAGACATAGAACTGGTTGTCTCCAGTATCGCACATGGAGAGGAGAGCGTAGTACTTTTGCAGATCGGTGAGTGTGCTTCCGTTCAGAAAGCTCACACAATCATTGTAGGCATCATCAGCATCTTTGGACATTTGCTCGAATCTTTTGTAATCCCAAGTCGTCGACAGCTCACTTTGAGTCCCTTCTGGTGCGGCATCATCGGTGTAGATGATCACGGTTCGTGAGGCTCCATTTTGCCGATCAGAGCTGGCTATTTTGACGGAATTTCGTTGATTTCCATCCAAACCATCAAGTGCATTTTTGACCGGATTCCACAAGTGTTTGTCTGCTTCGTTGTGATGGAAGCTTTGTTTCTCAAACTTCATCTCTGCTCCTGCTGTTTGATTGTCCTGTGATTACCTTTCTTTTCGGGCACATACGCAAACATACAGACACCCTAACAAGGAGTGTCTTGAGGATATGAGCATCCTAAACAGATCCCTTGAATCCTCAAGACTCGTCTGATGACATATCTATTTCCATCCACTTTAGACGCACGTGTCCACTGCAGATTGAAAGGTAGATGCATGTACAAAAGATGTTCGCTGTTGTCCGTATTTACAGGGTGGAGAATACGCTTCGCAGTCATTCAATGTCAAGCAAAAAAAAAGTGACAGGCTCCCCAAAGAAGACACACACATGTTTTTATTATACTATTATTTCGAACAACTAAAAAAAGTGCAATATACTCTTTTATAAGGCCGGGCATAGGCAGGATATCGGAGTGGTAGTGAAGACTATTACAGAAAAGAAAGTAAGAAAAAATCCTCAATGAGCAACACAGGCGATACCATCCCAACATTGGCCTTCGCCACAATCACAGCCTGACGGCGTATCATCTGTGCAATTTTGGTTGCTCACAAATTGACACGCGTCCATACAACCATTCTGGAAAATCACCCATTGCCCCCCTTTGAGCTCACAGTACAGGATGTTGTAGCGAGCTTTGCACTTGAGTTGGTTGTGGACGTTCTTTTGCTCCATTGAGCATTGTGTCTCTATTTTTTGTGCGAGATCGTCTGCAGATGTCGGCTGATGCAGCGAGACTGGAAGATCTGTATCAGGTGTGGCTTCGTGTACGCCAGCGTCCTTCGTTTTTTCGTAGGATGGAGGTTGCTGATCAGTGCACGCCAACATGCACAACACACAGATGAAACATACAAGCCATCGCATCAAACAGAACCTCCCTGAAAACATTTGGTGTCTCCACCAACATCATTTGAAGTATGTGGGGTTGGAACCAAAGAGCCTTTCGAGATCTTCGACAAACGCTTCAGTGGGATCGAGTGTAAACTCTTCGGGCAACTTGATGGTTGTTTGTAGCTTTTGAGGCACTTGAATGTGCACAAACGCACGACAACGTCCGGGGTGCTTTCTCATCACAGTGACGAGTTCGTTGATTCGGCTCTCAGAGAGATCAAGTGTGCTCAGTTGAAGATGGATCTCATTTGCTTTTTCGGCGCGCGCTTCCATCAAAGAGCGAACACTTTTGGCCTTCAATGTCGCGCCCTTTTCGTCGTGTTCCACGTCTCCAGTGAGCAACAAGGGGACATCTTGATCGAGGATATCAACAGCGGTCTGGAAGACCTTCGGGAAGAGACAGACTTCGACATATCCCGTGAGGTCTTCGACTGTCAAGATCGCCATACGATCCCCTCGTTTGGTCGTGAGATCACGCCTCGCGGTGATGATACCAGCGATATTCACCTCGGACTTGTCGGCTTTATCTGTGAGATTGACAATTGTCGACGACGTAAAACGCTTGAGGTCCGAACGATAGCGTTCGAGTGGGTGACCTGAGATGTAGAAACCAAGAGCTTCTTTTTCAAGATTGAGCTTTTGCTTGTCAACCCATTCGGTGATGTCGGGAATCTCAGGAGGTCTGACAGGCGCAAGCTCTCCACCAAAGAGAGAGAATTGTGCACTGTTTTTCTCCTTTTGGACTTTGGCACCAAAGGACAAAGCCTCTTCCACACAGGAAAACATTCCAGCGCGTGTCTTTCCACAAAAGTCGAAGGCCCCACACTTTACGAGCGATTCGAGAACACGTCTGTTGACCTTCTTGGGATCGACACGTTGGCAAAAATCGTACAGACCAGTGAACGGACCATCCTCTTTACGTGCCGAAATAATCGAATCAATCGCGCCTTCACCGACGTTCTTCACACCAGAGAGACCAAAGCGAATCTTTTTGTCAACGACTGAGAAGTTCTTCTGGGACTCGTTTACGTCCGGCGGAAGCAGCTCTACATCGTGGAGACGACAGTCGTTGATAAAGTTGAGGACTTTTTCAGTGTTCCCCGCATCGGAGGTGAACAATGCCGCGAGGTACTCGTGGTAGTAGTGGGCTTTCAACCAGCCCGTTTGGTATGCGATCAGTCCGTAGGCCGCACTGTGCGAGCGGTTAAAACCGTAGGCCGCGAATTTCTCGACCTTATCAAACAGATCTGCGGCTTTCACAGCGTCGTGACCGTTTTTCTCTGCACCATCCAAAAAGCGGGTACGTTGTCTCTGCATCTCTTCGGCGATCTTCTTACCCATCGCACGACGCAACAAGTCCGCTTCACCGAGGGAGTAGCTCGCGAGGACGTTGGCGATCTGCATAACCTGCTCCTGGTAGATGACAACGCCGTATGTCATGTTGAGGAGTGGTTCAAGAACAGGGAAGAAATAGTCGATCTCTTCTTCACCGTGTTTCCGCTTGATGAAAGAGTCCGCCATCCCACTCTCAAGAGGACCAGGGCGATACAAGGCCACGAGCGCGATCACGTCGTCAAAAGTTGACGGCTTCAGACGAATCATCAGGTTCCGCATCCCCGAAGATTCCAACTGGAATACACCTAATGTATCGCCGGAAGTGAGCAGCTTGAATACTTTATCGTCATCGAGCGGGATGGCGCTGATATCGACATCAACGCCGTGGTTTTCCTTGATCATTTGAAGACAGTTTTGGATCAAGGTTAAGTTTTTCAGTCCCAAAAAGTCGAACTTGATCAAGCCAATCGACTCGACACCTTTCATGTCGTACTGCGTTACGACGTCCTCTGTCCCTGCTGGTCGATACAGGGGCAAGTGCTCATCGAGTGGACGTCCATCGGAGATCACAACCCCGGCAGCGTGGATGGAGGAGTGTCGGTTGAGTCCTTCAAGGCGTAAGGAGATATCGATGACCTTGTTGATCTTGGGATCCTTGCTCATCAAGTCCGCGATCTTGGGCTCTTGCTCGATCGCTTGGGAGAGGGTGATGTTGAGGACGTTGGGGATCAAACCAGCGATCGCATTGGTTTCGGAGAAGGACATGTTGAACGCCCGCCCAACGTCCTTGATCACGGCCTTGGCCTTCAACTTTCCGAACGTGATGATCTGCGCGACAGATTCGCCATCTGGAACAGCGTATTTCTTCTTCACGTAATCGATCACCTCGATGCGCCTATCTTCGCAAAAGTCGACGTCGATATCAGGCATGGAGACACGTTCGGGGTTCAAGAACCGCTCGAACAGTAGGACGTGTTTGATCGGGTCGATGTCGGTGATCCTGATCGCAAACGCGACGAGCGAACCCGCAGCCGATCCACGACCAGGGCCAACAGGGATACCGTTGTCTTTGGCCCAGTTGATAAAGTCGGAGACGATCAAAAAGTAATCGGAGAAGCCCATCGACTTGATGATGCCCAATTCGTACACGAGTCGTTCATCGTACTCTTTCCGCAGGGCCTCACGTTCCTCCTCGGGGACTTGGGGCATACGAACTTTGAGTCGTTCTTCGAGACCTTCTCGGGTCAACGCTTCGAGATAATCGTCGTTGTTATCGATCCCCTCGGGCGTGTCGATCACAGGGAAGTAGTAATCTTTGAGGTTGAGTTCAAAGTCGCACTCATCGGCGATTTTGAGCGTGTTGTCACACGCTTCGGGCCACTCTGCGAATTGTTGGTACATCTCTTCAGGAGACTTGATGTAAAACTCCTGCACCTCATGTCGAAGTCTGTTCGGATCATCGACGGACTTCCTCATTTGGATGGCCATCAAGACGTCTTGTGCTTCGGCGTCTGCTTTGGTCATGTAGTGGACATCGTTAGTCGCGACGAGAGGAATCTTCAACTCTCGCGCGATCTTGACGAGCATCGGATTGACCTTCATCTGCTCTTGGATGCCGTTCATTTGCAGCTCGATGTAGTATCGACCTTCAAAGATCTCCATGTACTCTTTGGCCGCCTTTAAGGCCTCTTCGGGTTGGTTGCGCAGCAAAAATTGGCAGACCTCCCCTGCGAGACATGAAGATGTCCCAATGAGTCCGTCTGCATGGCGTCTTAACACCTCTTTATCGAGTCGTGGTCGATAATAGAAGCCTTCGAAGTAACCGATGGTGATCAGCTTGCAGAGGTTTTTGTACCCCAACGCATTTTTGGCGAGCAGGAGTTGGTGGAATGTCTTCCCTCGCGTGCTTTTGTCTTTTCGGTGACCAGCAGTGACGTAAGCTTCGCAGCCGATAATCGGCTTGATCCCGGCGGCGGTGGCTTTCTTGTAGAAATCAACGACACCGAACATGTTCCCGTGATCAGTGACCGCGACAGCGCTCATTCCCATCTCTTTGACGACGTTGAGCATCCCATATTCTTTTTTGGGTTTCTTCACATCGCCGATCTTCTGTGCACCATCGAGCAGGCTGTAAGTCGTATGAAGGTGAAGGTGAACGAAATCTTTTTTGGGTGTGGTAGGTTCGTTGGGTCCGATGACTTCAATCTTGGACATCAAGCATTCCTCTTATGACTGTTGTGAAAATTCCTTCCAGAGGCGGTCAAACTCATTTGCAAAAGCGCGAACAACTCCTGGCTCGTTGGTCATCTGGATATTCTCGTGGTTGTTGTAGGTCGCGCTGCGAGTCCAGTTGAAGCTACCATTGATCAGCCATTGACCATCGACGATCGCGAATTTGTGGTGCATATGGTGAGGGCTGTTGTCGAACCGGACCTCGATACCTGCGTCACGAAGTCGATAGATATCGGAACCACGATCCAATGACTTATCGTCATCCGTCATGATCCGCACTTTGATACCACGTTCATGAAGGTCTTCGATCACATTTGAGATCATGTTATTCGTGATCGTGAAGACGCAGATATCGAGCGATTGGCGCGCACGAGAGAGCGACTCATTTAATTGCTTCATGGAGCGCTCGCTGGGAAAAAAGAGCACTTTGTGTTCAACTTCTTGTTGTGCTTGGGCAGGGCTGGTCATGGCAGACATAAGCGCCTTCACCCACTTGAGGACATCTTTGTCGTGTGGGTGTTTTGTATGCTGTTCGGCGATCGAGAAGATCTGATGACGTACCCAAGCGATATCATTATCGTTAGGTTGGTGTTCGTCGAGTAACTGTTTGAACACAGAGGATTCGTTTCGGGAGAGTCGTTTGTCATCGAAGCTTTGTTCGAGAAAGTCTGCGATTTCTTTTTTGTTCATGGGGTACACTGATCGTTAAGAGAGACAGGAAAAAACCGCAGCAAGGGGATTCCAAGCAGCGTTAGCGGAGAAAATTGATATAGATGAGGTAGAAGATGAGGATCGCGATCATCCCGAGTCCCACTCCGATCGCGCCGTATATCAGACTGCGCGAGGAGGAGTTTTTACCAGGTTGGGCGAGAGTTTGTTGAAACAACGGATCCAGATTTCCGGGTTGACTCTCCGTTGGCAAGGATTCATCGCCTGAAGGATGTGAAAAACCGATTTGAGTAGGCTCAGTGTGGTTGGCACCGTATTCATTGGGTGCATAACCAAACGGAGGTTGGACGGGAGGCAAGGTGCCGGGCGTCGTCTTCTCGTCGGGAAAAGCAGTCGGATCGTTATAATCAAATGTACCTGCTTCTATCGCCTCTTTCGCAGCTTGCAGCTCCTCCCACATGTGATTGCCTTCGGAGCTAACGACAGTAGCGTCAAAACCTTCCTCTTCCTCATCGTCAACGCGCAAGACGTTACTGAGGGCATCGTACAGTTCTCGCGCATCTTGAAACCGTTCGATCGGGTTTTTGGCGAGCGCGCGCCGCATAATTTCTTCAATTCCCGCGGGAAAGTCGCGCTCAGGAGCGATGTCGTGCAGTGGAGGTGGCATCCGACGGAGGTGGCGCTCCATGACTTCAACGGGCTTTTTGGCCCCCCAGAAGGGAGGTTGACCACACAGCAATTCGTAGATGATCGCGCCAACGGCGTAGAGATCAGCCCGGTGATCGACTGGTGCGTCGACGATGATCTGCTCGGGAGCCATGTAGTGTGGTGTTCCGACAACCATCCCAACAGCAGTGAGCTTGCGGGAATCTTCTGTGAGGAGTGCGATACCAAAGTCAAAGATTTTAAGGATACGCCCGTACAAGCTGCGAGAGTTTTCCTCTGCAATTTGCTGGGGGTTTCCGTAGATAAGCATCATGTTTTCAGGCTTCAGATCACGGTGGACAATGCCTTGATCGTGCATGAAGCTGAGGGCATCGGTCATTTGATCGACGATCCAAAGGATCTCGTCAAAGTCCAGGTACTTTCGACGTTTCCTCTCCCCAAACAGCGTGGAGCCTTCGAGCCACTCCATCTCCATATAGGGGCCGATACCAGGGACATACCCGGAGTCGGTGATCGAGACGATGTTTTTGTGGTGCATACCTGCGAGGACTTGCACTTCGCGCTCAAAGCGAGCTTTACTCTCTTCGTCGGTGACCAAATCAGCGTGCAACACTTTCACCGCAAAGATCCGCCCCATCGTCGAGTGGACACCTTTATACACGGCTCCGCTGCCACCCAGGCCTATCTTTTCTTTGAGGATACACCGCCCCACCTGGCGACCAATAAACGGGTCTTCCTCATTGAGGAACGAAGCACCACATTTTCCGCAAAACGTGGCGTCCGAAGTGTTACGATGTCCACAATTGTCACATTCTTTGAAATCTTGTGCAGACATTCATCATCCTTGTGCAGGTACGCCCCAGCGACGTACATGATTCATCCGCTCTAGCATACTCCAAGCTAGCAAAAGAAACAACCTTACAATCTCATCAAAAAAAAGTGGAGAAATCTACCATCTCACTTTTTCCGATCAACAGCGCTTGAATCCCTTGTCTTTCAGTGGTATGTTCCGCGCGTTGTGATTGGGCCTCTACGTTGCACGTCACGCTCCAACGTCGTGCCCCATTGATCAAAGCTGTTACTGAACCACACAGTCACTGTGTTCGTAAGTTTGCGTGACCAAAAAGGTCTCGCTTTCAATAGATTCAAAAAAGGAGTGTTCTCATGTCAGTTCGCGTACGTTTTGCACCAAGCCCCACAGGGCAACTCCACGTGGGAGGTTTGCGGACAGCCCTCTATAACTACTTGTTTGCGCGCCAACATGGCGGGACTTTCGTCTTGCGCATCGAAGACACTGACCGCAAACGGTTTGTCGATGGTGCGACAGAGAAGCTGATCGAGAGCACCAAGTGGGCTGGATTAACATATGATGAAGGTCCACACGCGGGCGGAGAATACGGCCCATACGTGCAAAGTGAACGGCTTCACCTTTACAAACAGTACGTCGATCAGCTCCTCGAAGAAGGCAAGGCGTACTACGCATTCGACACCCCCGAAGATCTCAAAGCAGCACGCGAAAAAGCGATCGAACAAAACCTCTCCGATCGACGCTACAAGCGCGATGAAATGAACAACAGTCTCACATGGTCCGAGGAGAAGGTGAAGGCCTGGATCGATGAAGGCAACCCCTACGTCATTCGTCTTCAAGTCCCTGACGATCGAGAAGAATACGTGATCCAAGACACGGTCCGTGGTGAAGTCAAATTTCACAACACACAGGTCGATGACCAAGTCCTCTTGAAAGCCGATGGATTCCCGACCTATCACATGGCGTGTATCGTCGATGACCATCTCATGGGGATTACACACGTCATTCGCGGTGAAGAGTGGCTACCAAGTACAGCCAAACACGTCCTCCTTTACGAGATGTTCGGATGGGAACCACCACAATGGGTCCACCTGCCACTGCTGTACAACACTGATGGTAGCAAGATGTCCAAACGCAAAAAGATCAAGGGCGAGCTTGTACACGTCAACGTCGAGGACTACCAAGAGCTCAATTATCAGCCCGAAGCTTTGATCAACTTCCTCGCGCTGCTCGGCTGGAACCCCGGTGATGAGAGAGAATTCTTCCTCCTCGAAGACCTCGTTAAAGAGTTCTCCCTCGGACGTGTCAACAAATCTGGAGCCATCTTCGACGTCGCAAAGTTCAAGTGGCTTAACGAGCAACATCTCCGACACCTGGACAATACGGCACTCGCAGCCGCAGTCAAACCACATCTCGAAGCAGCTGACTACAACATCAGCTCGGATGCTTACCTCGAACAAGTCGTAGAGCTGATGAGAGAGCGCATCTCCTTTTCAGTCGATCTCGTCGAGGCAGGTAAGTACTTCTTCGAGGATCCACAAGAGTACGACAAAAAAACGGTCAAGAAGCGCTGGAAAGCACAATCTGCCGAGCTCGCCAAAGAATTTGCTGAGAAACTGGAGGCTCTTGAGACCTTCAACGGTGAGTCAATCGAAGCAGCCCTACGTAGCCTCGCAGAGGAAAAAGAGGTGGGCGCAGGACAATTGATCCACCCCACGCGACTCGCAGTCAGTGGTGTTGGTGGTGGCCCTGGGCTGTTTGAAATGCTCGAAACACTCGGTCAAGAGACATGTGTTCGACGCCTCCGCAAAGCCGCTGACGAGTTGGGATAACCCCTACACCATTCACCGCCCAAGATCCTTCCCCTCTCCCCTTGCCGCCAAACACACAACAAGCTATAGATCGACACAACACATCGCACGGATGTGTGAACGACAATGATGTATCATCAGCCCCAAGATATGGAGAATATCAGATGATCCGAACCCTATATATCGCCACCCTTTTTTGGCTTCTCCCTGCTCCTCTTGTTGCGCAGACAACCAAGCCACACACAAAACCAGTCGATACTTACGGCCGCGCAGAAGCGTTGTACAAACAATTTGTCTCCATCGTCCTTCCTAAAAAAGGGGACAAGAAGATGTCTTCGGCGCCCTTTAAACAAAAGCGCGCGTTAGGAAAACAAGCCAAAACCCTGTACAAACAGATATTTTTGACACACAGCAAGCAACAGAGAGGTGTGTTCGCGCTCTGTAGAATGGCACAAATAGACGAGCAAGTCGCGCTTTTATACAAACGATGGCCTACCCCAAGTGAAGCACAGCTGCGCAAAAAAATCGCAAGCTTGTTCGCGAAAAACCTGAAAAAACGTGGAATTCCACCACAAATGATCCCCCACATTCTGCAAACAGAACAGATCAAACAGTCTATCGACAAAGTCTACAACAAGGTGAAAGGCTCATTCCAAAAGATCGACAAACAGAGCCAATTACAATACTCTCTCTATATGGAGAAGAGCCGCGAGAACAGACGCTCCTGCCTCGACTTGCTGACACAACACAACATCCCCAAAAACAAACAGCCTGCATTTTTGACACCTCTCCCCTTACTCGATCCCCCCTCTTCCCAGCCCTCCTCCACCAGTCGACCAACATCACAGCCCACCCAATAGAACCTTACTGAAAGCGCGTTCGTCATTGTATGTGATGAGAGCATGACATCCCCCCTACACAGGAGCACATCATGAATCACTTCAGCGAACTCAGGGCGCTGTTGACAGATCCATCTCCCCGACATTGGCTCCAACTTATCGACTTATTCGACAAATGGGAACACACCCCTGAGCGCGAACTTGCCCTTCAGTACGCAGAGCAACACCTCAACGCTTGGCCTTTTCGGTTGCGAAGATATCCCTTCATTCCCATCGATGAGATCCTTGATAAGTCGGCACAATGGGCTCCCTTCAGGCTCGCATTACGTCTGGAACTCTCGCGCACCTATCCCAACCTCGATCAGCTCACAAAACTCTTCAACTCTCCCATCTCCGAGCGACTCCGAATCCTCGACTTGAGCACCAACCGCCTTCAACATCTCCCAAACAATCTCAGCAAACTCACGCAGCTTCGCATCCTTCACGTAGATCACAACGAATTGACACAATTTCCAACGTCCTGTGGTGAACTAAAAAAACTTGAAGAGTTGAAACTCAGCCACAACAAACTCACCTCACTGCCTGAGTCCATTTGCACCTTGGAGCACCTCAAAACACTCTCATTAAGTGTCAATGAGTTGATACACATTTCCGAGAACATCAGTGAATGCAAACAACTGGAAGAGCTCTACCTGCGCAACAACCGGCTGACAAACATTAGCAGCAAACTCGCCCAGCTCCCAAGGCTCCAAGTTTTGACGCTCTCAAACAACCAGTTGCCAGGAGAAAACATCAACCTCTTTGGTCAACAAGAGATCCGCTCGTACTTTCTTCAGCTCAGACACGTGACAAGGGCCAGCCGTTAAGAAACAACACATGGACGAAATGAGCCTCGATACGCGGCCTTTCTCCATCTGAGCGACTCAATCACATCGCGTGATTGAAGTTGCTCCATCAGTCCAACTCTTCGAACATATGAGGTATTTTTTTATAGAAAGTGCAACGCTACGATCAAGAATGATCTGAACAAGATATAAATGACTACATTTCTTTGATCAAGACTGATCTAACTTTCCCCTCACCAGAACCACAACTTGATCAATATTGATCAAGCTCTATCATACAAAGTCAGCCACCCACTCTTCGGATCGCCTCCAAAGCTCGGATGCAAGGGCTTCATCACGTGCAAGCTTGCTGGGCTTCTTTTGCTTGCATTCATCATAGTAAAGACCAGATTCACCGGCAACATCAGGAGATGTTGCACAATACAAGGTGGTTTTTGCGCCCTCTTCATTGGAGATCATAAACATTTTAGCGAGGGGACGGATGATACCGGGGATACGTCGCCATATATCAGAGGCAACAACGCCTGGATGCAGTGCATAACAGGTCACACCAGAGCCTTCCAATCTTTTGGCCAACTCCTTTGTAAACAATATGTTACAGAGCTTGGAGACTTCGTACTCTTTGAGCCCGACGTACGTATCTGTTGCCCCCTTCACCGCGTCCAGATTGAGCGCACCTTTCACGCTGTAATGGGCCTTACTCGCAACAGTCACAACTCTCGAAGGTGTTGATTTCTTTAGCAATGGAAGCAACAATTGCGTGAACAAAAAGTGACCGAGATGGTTCACCCCAAAAGCAAGCTCAAATCCCTCTTGCGTTTCCCCTCGGATCGAAGCCACTCCCGCATTGTTGATAAGTACATCCAAGCGCTCTTCAGTGTCGAGAATGTGCGACGCACATGTTTTGACTGATGAGAGGGAGGCGAGATCGAGCTTGATAAAGTGAACATCTGAATTTCCCGACTCTTTTTGGACCTCTTCGACAACAGGTAACGCTTTTTGTTCAGAGCGACAGGCCATCAGAATGCGACCACCGCGTTTGGCCAGCTCTAGCGCAGTCACCTTACCGATCCCTGTATTGGCGCCTGTGATAACGTAGACTTTTCCCTTGTCTTCTTGTGACATGCATATCTCCTTGAAGTTCAAAAGATTGAAGTCAGATGTGTACCATACTTGAGAGAAGGATGCGAGAGGCAAAGATGTGTGGGGCTCATGTGAGGAAAGAACGCGGGATGAATCAGGCAATTTCAGCCATAAATTCGGTCTCTGCAAGTTCTGCTCTGAGGGTCTCGTATCGCTTAATGGAGAGGTCGAGATACTCGTCCTCTTTTTCGATACCGATGTATCGTCGACCCGTTGCGATCGCCATCAGTCCAGTGGTCGAGCTGCCGTTAAAAGGATCTAAAACAAGCGCACCTTCGACAGTTGAGGCAGTCACGATCCTTTTGAGCAGAGACAAAGGTTTTTGTGTCGGGTGTTTTCCGAGTTTCTTTTCAGAAGGACGGGGCTTGCCAAGCGACCACACCGAACGCATTTGCTTATTGGGTTTTTTGAGTTTGTCTTCCTTGTACCACTCGCCATTCTTCATCTCATTGTACTGAAAAATGTGTTTTGCTTTCGGGGACTTCATTGCCCAAATCAGCGTCTCGTGACTGGCTGTAAAGTACCGACAGCTCAGGTTTGGTGCGGCGTTGGGCTTATACCAACAGATGTCGTTGAGGACCTTAAAGCCCGCGAGTTGGATGGCAAATCCACAAGTGTAAATGGAGTGATATGAACCACTTACCCACATTGTCCCTTCATCTTTCAGCACGCGCTGTGTGGCTTCGATCCAAGAGAAGTGGAACGCGAAGTCAGCCTCGACGCCCTTACTTTTGTCCCAAACGCCCTTGTTTACGGGGACACGCTTTCCAGCATGGCATGTAAACCCACCATTGGAGAGTCCATACGGAGGGTCCGCAAAGACCATATCAACGCTTCCCTCCTCAAGGCCATCGAGAATCTCCCGGCAGTCGCCTTTGTACAGAACAAATTGGCCATCATCGTAGTAGGGTGTGTGTCCATTGATTTTCATCATTTTGCCGCTCTCACTTGGTCAAAAGTCGTGTTCATTCATCTGCTTGAGATGAGTGTCCCAGGTCATTTGTGTTGATTCTATCTCACGTCTTGTTTGCTTCTTCAGTGGGCATTCGCCATGCTTTTGTTATACACTGAGCAGATCGATGATTGCAAAAAAAAATCATAAAAAACCCTAGTAAAGGGAGAAATCCCAGATCTAAAAGCGATCCAAAATCCCGATCTTAAGGCCCATACAGATCTTTCGACTCGACGTCAAAAAAATTGTCAATTTCACCCCAAATGCTCATTTTGTAATACTGCTCATTTGAAACCTTTTGTGTACAAAGTCTCTCTTGATCTCATTTCGTGATCTCAAAATCACACAAATTCGAGATCAAGCTTACAGATCAACACACAAGCGCAACTCCACCACTTCCAATTCATACTGAACAGACAACTGCACAACACAACATATCGTGCATCTTGCTAAAAAGAACATACAAGATATAGTGCACAGACATAAATCAAACAACAAAACGCAAAAATCCCCGCCACCATCGAGGATACAGACATTCAACAATAAGAAGACACCGAGAAAAACTAAGAATGGATGAGTTCAGTGGACTGCGACATAAAAAACCAGCCTAGAACACCCGCCCCTACAAAACCAAGCGCGTTAACGAGACCATGATACAACAACATATTCGGAATGGAGATCAAATGCACACCTGCAATCTCGGCATATGCATATAGGCAGGCAAAACCCATCGCGACGACAGAGCAGAGTGAAGAACAAAACAGTAACACACGCACAAACCATCTCATCCAGAGACTGGAAGTGGTGACTCTTGAGAGTCCCCAACATACAGTCAACACAGCGAGCGTAAGAACACTTGAGATCAAAAACAACGCCGCAAGGAACTCAACGAGTGGAGAGAGAGTGATACCAATCGCGATCAAAAAAGGTGCCGCAGTCAATCCAAGCGCTGCGTACATGTACCAACGACGCACTGAGCCACCTTTGTCTGAAAGCAGACGTCCTAACAACCCTGCGAGGACAGGCGCACTGAAACCTGCATAGTGAAAGTGAACGGCAGTCAATCGAGCGATCACGTGACCATACCCCAGATCATGTCCAGCCCTTGTGATCACAAACCACATGCCACCAACCAATAGATACAAACAACCTGCATCCACACACATCTCGCCAGAGAGTAACGCTCCCCTGCGCCACCAACGCTTCCAACCAATGTGGGCAAGCGCTGCGGTCACAAAAAACCACGGACAGGCAAGCGCTGCTCCGACCTTCCCCACAGGAAATGCAAACGCAAAGACACCCAACCAAGCCGCAAAAGGTGCACAAACGCCGATCCAACTCAGCCAATCGTGCAGATCAGCCTCCGCAAATGTGTCCGTCTTCGCGAAAATCGACAACACCAAAGGAAACAAAACCAACGGACAAAACAACATCAATCGACCAATCAAGCTCGCTTGCAATGGAAGCTCCGGAAAGAACATCCACACCCCCCAAGCGACACCACCAAAGAGACTCCAAAACACATGCCATCGTGGCGACACACCAAGTCTTTTGATTCCAATCATCTTCATTCTCCACAAAAAGTGAGTGCGATCACAACCGCATCTTTTCTTCCAAACCCAAAGAAGTCAAATCATCCCACCTTCCACAAAAACCGGAACATCAACATGGTAAAATGTGTTTGTGTTGAGCAACAACCGCGTTCATCTCTCGAAAAGAATATCCAGAGAGAACCACGTAGAGCTCAAAAGATGCGTAAAAAACGCAACGCAACGGCGGAGCAAAACTCATGTGTTCGTAGCGCTTTTTGACGAACACCCAAAAAAAATGTCAATCACCAGAGATCAGATCACCTCATGGTGGGTCATTCACAATGAGCGAATGAGATCAACATTCAACGATGTTTTCGAGACCGGACAAAGGTTCATTTTGATGCATACAAAACCAAAGTTCATCACATATATATGTCACGCCTTCGTGTGGGTCGCCCTGTTCATTGGAGGTTTACAGCTCCCAGCCTGTACATCTCCTATCCAACCACTCCCAGACGGAGGGCTGTTTTGTGAAAAAGATGATGACTGCGCGATCGGCTCGATCTGTCGTTTCCATCTCTGCCAGCTCCCCATCGAGTTACACACAGAGCGCAACACCGAACCACTCCCAGACACCCACCAACAAGAAACCAAGGCCGAGCAAAACTCATGGGATGATGCATGTCTTGATGGACAAACACGCTCTTGCTATTCGGGTACGACACCTCCCCAGGGAAACTGCAAGAGAGGAACCCAGCTCTGCGCAAATGGCTCATGGGGCGCTTGCAAAGACGAAGTCTTGCCCAAAGATGAGACATGTAACGGTATAGACGATGACTGTGATGGCTTCATCGACAACCAAGACAAACAGGGCAATGCGCTGACACGTCAATGCACCAATCGCTGTGGTGAAGGCACAGAGCGCTGTCAGGATGGTTTGTGGAAAGACTGCACCGCCCCCCAACCCAACGCAGAAGAATGCAATGGCAAGGATGACGACTGTGACGGTCAAATCGACAACGACATCCAGGGTCCGTTATGCAACATCCAAGAAGGTGTCTGTGCCAACGCACGCAAACAATGTGGTGGTGAGAAAGGATGGCTAGACTGCTCGGCAAATGACTATCGCCAACACAACCAGCACTTTGAAGAAAGCGAGACCTCTTGTGATGGCAAAGACAACGACTGTGATGGCAAGACAGATTCCCAATGTACCTGCCTTGATGGTGACACGCAAAGTTGTTTCAGTGGTCCCGCTGGAAGCGAAAAACATCCCCCCTGTTCTCCAGGAACCCAAACTTGCGCGCAAGGACAATGGGGAGCTTGCAAGGGTGAGCAACTTCCAGGACCGGAGACATGTAACAACAAAGACGATGACTGTGACGGTCAAATTGACAATATCAAGCAAACAATGACCCCTCTTCAGCGAACCTGCCAGAGTAAGTGCGGTCCGGGAAAACAATTTTGCCGACAAGGACAATGGAGCGCGTGTAACGCTCCACAACCAACCCAAGAGACATGCAACAACAAAGACGATGATTGTGACGGTCAAATCGACAACAAGCTCTCACGTGCATGTCAAAGTCAATGTGGTACAGGGATGCAATTATGCCGGGCTGGACGCTGGGAGACCTGTGATGCACCACAACCAACCCAAGAGATATGTAACAACAAAGATGACAATTGTAACGGCAAAGTAGACGAGGGCTTGTACAAAACTTGTGCGAACGCTTGTGGTGCAGGCAAACAACTCTGTGTCATGGGCAGCTGGGAGAAATGTAGCGCGCCCACTCCCAGCCCTGAGACTTGCAACGGCAAGGACGATGATTGTGATGGAAGTATCGACAATATAAAAAATACGCCACAACCACTCCAAAAAGCATGTTCATCCATTTGTGGCAACGGAAAACAACTCTGCAAGGGCGGCGACTGGAAAGACTGTGATGCTCCTCTGCCAAAAATGGAGGTGTGCAACAACAGAGACGACGATTGTGACGGCAACATCGATGAAGGCTGCTTTCAAGCCAGGACGAACATGCTCCCCAAACCATCCTTTTTGCCAAGTCTGTCTCCAGATGGTGCGGCGCTTGCGCTGCTCTACACAGACAGCACAGCACGCATCACACGGTTGAGCGACGGTCAACAGGCCTGGACATCTGGTGGCTACTTTGTGAGAGGGCTGCGCTTTGCGTCACAAACCATCCAGGCCCCAACCATCAACTCCTACCTGCTCGGCACAGTAGGACATAACAAGCTCAAAAAGGCGACCTTCTGGACACCGACGTATCCTCCCCTCCCTCGCCCCATCCAACCTGTTCCACTTGGCTCTATCATGTCCGTCAGTGACGTACACATGGGCAACACACCGACAGAGTGGTATATCCTCTCCCCTCACCAAAAAAGCATCTGGCAAAATGTCATCACACAGACATCCGGTCTCCCCGTGATCAAACAAACACAACTCTATCTCAAATCACCCCAAACATTCAAGACTTGCACCCCACTCAGGCTCGCAGTCCACCAACACCATATCGCCGTCATCTGCTCGGGATTCACTTGGTCACCACAGTATCCAAGTAACGCAACACTCCAACAGCTTCCCACTCCCAAACAACAAGCAACGACACCATTTAGCGAACAGTTCTTGATGTTAATCGATCTCAAAAAAGGCTGGAAAGTCACAGAGAGTGTGCGCCTCCCTTCTGCCCCACTTGACGTCGTCCTCCAACCCACGAACGGGACAACCAGGATCTGGGTCACTCTCGCAGGTACACCCAACATCAACAAAAGCACCAACGGCTCGATCTGGACAAGAGAGTTTGCGAGCACAAGTCAAAGCACACATAGACTCGTCCCCTCCTACAAAACGGGGACTCACTCTCGCCCTGTTGGCCTTCGAGTCACACCACAGGGTGAGCTTCTTCTGACTGTACAAGATTACAAGAGCAACACCCTGACGCTCACAAGTGGAAGACTTGTGGTGTTGGAGTCAAACGCATTCATTCGAGGAAAGTGGACGCTAAAACAATCCCTCCCTTTGTCCACCCCCCCACATTATCTCGACAGCGCAAACAAAGGTACAATCGCAGTCACAGTCTCTCCGAGAAAAACAGACGCGTTGCTGACAACCTTCACGAAAAAGTGATCATCACTTTTTCTCTTTGCTGTCCTCGTCTTTTTCGGGAAGTTGGGGAATAGCAGGAACCTTCCCAACAACAACTCCCCCCATCAAATCGTTGGAAACACCCACCTGATACGCTGATGACAGAACACAGATGTTTTGGAAAGGCAACTTGATCTCTTGGTTGGTAAACGGATCGATCGGTTTGATCGCCTGAAACCCCTCGGGCATCTCGATCCCTCCCTCTTTTAATTTGCTCACAAGCAACGCGCGAAAAGCAGCAAACTGACATTGCATCTTGTACCAAGAGATCAGGACATTTCTGTACTCGACAGGGATTTGACTCATCAAAAAGCGTCCGACAGCGTTGTACTGGTAGTAACGCAAGAGTTTTGACTGGGTGCGCGTGCGTGCCAAGAGAGCCTCGATTGGCGAGATCCGCCACGCAGTGGTGTTTCGGATGGATGTTTGTGAAATAAACACGTACCGTCGAGCATACCGCTGCAACAACGTCCTGGTATCAGATGCATCACTCCAGGGTGCTGGTATCCACGCGTAATCAGGTTGTTTTTTGAGGTGAGCAATCATCCGATAGAGCAAGCGAGTGTGACGGTAGATCAACGCGTTCATAAAACGAGGTCTTTTCTGCCATCGTCGAAGTGCCTGGAAGATCTTCACTCTGGTCTCACTAGAGAGATGAGGATGGACAAGCGCAAAGGCGAGGTAGTGATGAAGGCGCCCTAGCAGGTAAATCAAACCAAACGCATCTTGCGGCGTGATCGCGCAGTCATCGAGGTATGCAGCCAGTCTCTTTTCGACAACGAGCATCTCTTTCGTCGCGCGCTCCGCGTCTCCGGACTGTAGCTCTTTGACGGAGTACAAGACAAAGATACGAAGAGCGGAGATCATCTTCTTGATCCGCGACCACCTCGCGTCCTGCCATCGCGCGAAGACCTCCTTGGGGGTCCCACCTTTTAACGCCGCTGAGATGTCAAAATCATCGCGGAAATAGCAACCTTTTGAACGAAAAGTTTGCAAAATAGTCCAGTACTGCGCTTGCAAAGAGGTCATCGCCAACTTAAATTCTTCGACCTGTGTGGGCCAGCGCCCTTCTTTGATGGCCGCGTGTGCTTTTTGAGCGGATGCTGGGATCTTGACGAGAAAGGCGTTGGACTGGAGCAAGCGCTCCCACTTCGCAGAAAATGTTAAACGTTTGGGTTTTTTGATGGAGAGTGACTTGAACTCTTGGGCTGGTGGCAGCGTTCGATTGGCCATCCAATAAAACAAGCCTGAAAAGGCCAAAAACCCAAAAAAAACAAACACACCAATGTACAAAATGATTTTGAAGACGCGAGATGAGCCGATCGCCATTCTATCTCCTCGATGGCCAAAAAACAAACGCCATGGACGACATGAAGACATCCAGATGGTGGTGATGGAGCATCCTGCTCACAGGTAATGCTTGTGCTTACCACTTCTTTTGTGTAATAGAAAGAGCTTTCTTTGTGGCAATGGTTTGTTGCCATCCAGCGCCAGCTTGGATACACAACCATTGTAGTTCTGCTCTCCGCAAAGAATCATAGCCAAAGTTTCGAGAAAATACAAAGTACGAGGACACTTCAATGTCGCTGAACGAAAAAACCGTAATGGATGCACTCTCGAAGGTCAAAGATCCAGACCTCGGCCGCTCATTGACCAGCCTGAATATGATCAAAGATCTTAAAGTCAAAGGGACGTCCGTATCTCTCACCGTCGAATTGACCACTCCCGCATGTCCCATGAAAGACAAAATCGAAGCGGACGTGAAGCAAGCTCTCGAAGCCGTTGGCGCACAAACCACAGACATCAATATGACCTCACGAGTCCGACAAACCCGCAATGATGATAGTCCAATGCTCGCGAGCGTCAAGAACGTGATCCTCGTCGCGTCTGGAAAAGGTGGTGTGGGAAAATCAACAGTCGCAGCCAACCTCGCTGCAGCCCTCGCGAAAACAGGAGCCAAGACAGGCCTGCTTGATGCCGACATCTACGGCCCCTCCGTCCCACTTTTGATGGGTGTTGATGGTGCAGAGCACCAACCAGAAGTCGTCGTCATCGACGGTGAAAAGCGCATCCTCCCCATCAAAGCACACGGGCTGGAGATCATCTCCATGGGATTCTTTGTCCCCCCCAACGTCGCGATGGCATGGCGTGGCCCAATGGTTCATGGCGCCCTCTCACAGTTCATGCAAGAAGTCGCCTGGGGAGATCTCGACTACATCATCCTCGATTTGCCCCCAGGGACAGGTGATGTCCAGATGACACTCGCCCAACGTGTACAAGTCTCAGGTGCGCTGATCGTCACAACCCCACAAATGCTCTCCGTCGCTGATGTCGTCAGGGCCAAGTCTTTCTTCGACAAACTGAAAGTCCCCATGCTCGGTGTTATCGAAAACATGAGCTACTTCGTCTGTCCCAACTGTGACGAAAAACACGACATCTTCTCCTCCGGCGGTGGAGAGCGAGCAGCACGGCAGTTTGGACTACCACTGCTCGCACAAATCCCACTTGTCGGTGGCTTGAGAGATTCATCGGACAACGGTGTGCCTGAAGTGATCGCAAACCCAGACGGCGCAGTCGCTGAAATTTTCACAGACATTGCGCAAAAAATGGCCGCACAGCTCTCCATCCAGGCTCTTGAGGACGCTTGATATGGCTGTATTCTCACTCGAAAGACTCGTGCAGTCAGTGACGCGACAAGATCAAACAAGCCTGGACTTTTGCGCAAAGCTCCACATCCCCAATGATCTGCTCGCGTTTGATGGACACTTCCCTGATGAACCCATCCTGCCGGGCATTGTCCAGCTTCAGATTGTACGTGAGCTGATCGAACAACAACTCGATCAAACCCTCACCCTGCACGCGGTCCCCAAGGCACGTATGTCACAAATGGTTCTCCCCAACGACGACATCGAGATCGACGTGAAGCTCAAACACGAAGACCCCAACGAGCAGCTCGACAGCCCACACTACTTCGCCAAGGTGGTGATCAAAAAGGACGATAAAATCGCCTCCAGGGTCCGATTCCTCCTCAAACCCAACGCAGTGTGACATCACGACACGAAGGTGATCCCCAGCTCGTGTAACACAACTGACGCGTACACACCTGCAGGCAGGGAGAACGTCAACCAGACAAGCCCTCCCTTCTCCTCATATGAACACTCCGCAAGAGGCATCCTCATCGCACGTCTCGTCCCTTTGAGCAGCTTTCCAAGCCCCTCAAGGTGTCCAAGATGAATCTCATCACGCGATAGCAACGCCTCTTCCCACTCGCCAGGTCGTCCTTTGGCTCGCATCGCTTTGTAACCAGGCATCCAACCAGTCGGGCTGATTTCCAACGCATCCACACGTGGTTGATCCTCAGCTGGAACTTCACAGTGAAAGCTCCCCCCTGAATCGTGCTTTTGTAGAACATCCCCCTCCAACGCAGTGTCGAGATATCCCTTGGACATGCGGTACGCCAGCAGATCGTTAAAACAACCTGACTGGTAGCTACTCAGTAGGAGCTTCTCACGCCACGATTTACCAACACCTTCACCAGCCTTGATCATCGCGAGCCCCTGCTCTCTATTGTCTTCAAACTTGCCGAACCTTTGGGGTCCATAGAAGTTGGGAATGCCTTTTTGCTGGAGCACATTGATCATCTCCTGAAGCATCGTCATGCGCGCTCCATCAATGTCTTTAAGACCGATGCGAAAGGTGTTGTGTTTGACCTGCCCATTGCGCAATTTGTTGCGGTGCCACTTTCTTTGGAGAATGGAGACCCCTGGTATGGAGATCTTGTCGAGCAGATTGGCTTTGATCCCTTGTATGCTGATCCACTGCGTGGTGGTGGCTTTCTTGTCTTTCATCCCAGCCACGCCGACATCTCTTGCTCGTATACCCAATGCCTTTGCAAAACTGTCCACAACAGCCTTTGTCGTGAGATCACGCTTGCGAAATTGCACAAACAGATGCTCTCCCTTACGACATGGTTCATACGGAATATGCTCTTCAACGATAAAGTGCTCAGCGTCTTGAACAAAGATCGTCCCGATCGCTCCCATCGAATCGAGTCGACGAGGAAGGTTGTGTGGGTCAGTCTTGGGGATATCGTTCACGCTTGCTCCTGCATTCGCAACAAGATGGAGATCTCGTTGTTCGGTTTTTTGGGGAAAAAATTGTCTCCACAGTCGCCCGTGTGGTACATCAAAAAGAGCATCGAAACAGGTCCATATGACCGATATAATGTGGACATATCAGGCAAAGGAGAGAGGACAACGTGTTGAGGCAATGGCTGCGTCCGTGGCTCAAAAGATCGACAACCCACCACACGACTCTGGAAAGTCTGGGGGCTCCCGTAGAGCTACGGACAGATCAACGAGGAGTATGTCACATCCTCGCCAAAAATGAAGAGGATCTTTTTCGAGCACAAGGGTACATCACCGCACGTGATAGGCTTTTTCAGATGGACATGCTGCGGCGTACAGCAGGGGGCAGGCTCGCCGAATTCTATGGAGACGTTCCAGGCGTAGGCCTCGACAACTCCATCGATGTCCGAGGCCGTGGTCTCGCGAGCATCGACTACTTGATGAGAGTGTTTGGACTCCAACAGGCTGCACAGCAAGGTCTCTCATGGCTATCTCCTCAGACACACCGTGCACTTCTGAGTTATGCCGAAGGGGTCAACGAGTACATCGAACAAACACAAGACGAGTTACCTCTTGCCTACAAGATCCTCAACGCAAGCCCAGAAGAATGGCACCCAACAGATAGCCTCCTGATCTTGCGATACGTGGCGTTCCAGCTAAGTTTTCCGTGGAAACTTCTGCTCAACTTCGGTGCCATCTGCGCTCAACTCAAAGATCACCCAAGAAAACTCAACAGCATGCTCCCTCCTCACCTCGATCTGACCCTCGGCGATACAAGCCCAGAGAGCATGCACCAACTCTTCCCAGATGCCCCACAGGACGAACACGAGACCATCCCCGCAACCAAACAGCTCTACGAAGGAACAGGTCAAGGTAGCTGTGCATGGGTCGTTTCTGGAAAGTGGACACAACACAAAAAACCCCTCCTCTGCAATGATCCCCATCTGCTCTTGCGACTGCCATGCACCTTTTATCAGATCAGATTGCACGGTGGACAATACGACGTGATTGGCCAATCCATCCCCGGCACGCCAGCGATCTACGTTGGTCACAATGATCAAATCGCTTGGGGCGCCTCCCTCGGCCGCGTCGATGACGCTGATATCTTCGTTGAAGAGCTGGATCGGACAGGAGAGCGGTACAGACACAAAGACCGGTACATCCCATTTATCCGACGAGAAGAACTTATCAAAGTTCGAGGAGAGACGACCAAGCACCGATGGGTCCGCTCCACAAGTCGGGGTCCCCTCTTAAGTGATGCGCTGCGTGGTCCTCTGCCCCAACATATGACGTACTCCCTCTCGTGGGTCGGTCACGAGGGCGTTCGAGAAGCTGAAGCCATGATGAGACTTGCGCGGGCCAATCATTGGGATGACTTCCTTGACGCGATGAAGTACGCCCGTGTCCCGGCACTCGGCTATGTCTATGCGGACAAACAAGGTCACATTGGGGGTATCCTCGCAGGACGTTGCCCCAAACGCACACACTCTCCAAGGATCTTCCGCCCACTACCAGCAGCACAAGGCGAATACGATTGGTGCGGCGACATCCCCTTTGACGAACTTCCCAAAACACTCGACCCGGAAGAAGGGTTTCTGATCCTCACAGGGCAACAACCCTCACGCTCTCTGCCTGAGCACACGATACAAGGCTTTTGGGCACCTCCACACCGCTATAAGCGGATCAAGGAGATGTTGAAACGCCAACTCAACAAAGGCGCAGATGGCAAGAGCATGGGACGGCTCCAACGCGATCAGTACAGTCTCTGGGGAAAAGAATTTATCGACAGAGAACTCAACCACTACGCACAACGCGCCCAGCTCGCAGGCCCAGTCAAAAAGAGTTTGCAAAACCTACTCGAATGGAACGGTCGTGTCGGACCAGAGAGTCTGGCAGCCACCTTCTTCACGATGTTCCAACTCCAACTGATGGAGTTGACCTATCGGCCAGCCCTCGGCGAACATCTCTACAGACAATGGATCGATATCGCGACAGAACTAGAAGCGCCTGTGGAGCCACTCTTTCGAGAAGAAAAATTGTGGAGCGACCTGTCAAAAGGTGTCCTGCTCCATCACGCTCTGACCCAAGCCCACAAAGAGTTACAAAAACGCCTGGGAGCTGACCCGCAAACATGGCAATGGAATCGCCTACACAGGTTGACACTCCACTCCTTGTTCTTTTGGGCAGGTGGGCTCCAAGACAATTTCACGAGGGGTCCTTATGGGACGGGGGGCAATGGCTTCTCGATCAACACAGGAAGTCACTCGTGGAGTCGCCCTTTTGAGCACCGTGTTGGTTCGGCAGCCAGACACATTATCGAGCTCGCAGATTGGGATCAATCGCGCTGGATTTTGTGTGGTGGTCAAAAAGAAGATCCTGAATCCGTCCATTACGACGATCAGTTGGAGATGTGGCTGAGTGGGGGAGAATTCCCCATGTCATTTTCTTTCGCTGCGTTGAGAAATATGCAAGAAAGTTGGTTAACCCCAAGGCATCACAGACAAGAGGTGCGCTCCAATCTCAAGGAGACGCACTAAACCACCTTCTACCAAGCATGTTATCCATTCATCAAAGACACCGAGGTAACCATGTTAAAGCTCGAACAAGACAAGCATAAGACCCCCTTTGGCAACCAGCACGTCCAGCAGGCCTCTACAGTTCAATGTAAAGGTCGACCAGGCGCGCTCGAGTTGGTGTTGGATCCAGATGCAGCCCTGCTGGAGATTTTGCGAGATCTGGAAAGCATGCTTCAACAAAACAGACACCTGATCGGCCAAACGTCGATCAGACTTCGCTTTGGACAACGCCCTATCGATACACTGCAATTTCAGGAGATCAAGCAGATCCTGGACCGAGAAGGCTTAGAGCTCGAACGAATTGATGTCTCCCAAGAGAGTATCGAGGAGTTTTTGGAAGACACCTTCGGACTCCCTGTTCGCTTTAGAACCTCGGCACAAGCGGCAGCCAAACCCATCGCGATCAAAGAACCTGCAGCAGCTCCGTCGGTCGAGCAAAAGACCACACCAGCGACGATGGCGACACAACCAGATCCCGTCCCCATGCAAACAATTCCTGCACAACCAGCCACACAAGCAGTCGCACCACCGATGCCAAAACCGGTCGCACCTCCCATGCCCCAAATACAAAAAGCATCGGCCAAAACGTTTCCTCAGACGCCCCCTCGCCCCATCTCCAGAAGACCCTACAACGAAAAACTGCACGGTCCTTCCAATCCGCCACCAAGGGGACCACTGCCTGAGCTTGAGACCAAACCGGAGTCCACACACCAGCAACCACAACGCCCCGGCCTGCAAATGAACACCAACCCCTTCACGCAAACCTCTCCAAAGCTGCACAAGATCGCCAAGACTTGTCGTGCCGGCACTTTTTACGATGTGGAAGGTGATATTGTGGTGTTTGGTGATGTCAACGCAGGGGCAGAGTTGAGGGCGACAGGGGATATCATCGTGTTTGGTGCGCTGCGAGGCATCGCTCACGCAGGGAGCAAGGGAGACAGAGACGCGACGATCACAGCCTTTACCCTTCAACCTACACAGTTGAGGTTGGGAGACCAAATCGCGATCGCCCCTCACTCCGAAGAGAGAGGAAGACAGTCTTTCAAGACAGAGGTCGCATACGTCAACAACAGCGGCGCGATCGAAGTCGAAACGTGTCAGGGACGTATGCCTGATTTTCTACAGCTCCGCCTGACTACTTCTTGAACAACGCCTCCAGACGAGCCTTTGCTTCTGCCGCTTTGTCGTAGTCGGGAAGCTCTCGCTCCTTGTCAAACGAGAATTGTGAACAAAAGTTGGCCTTCTCTCGATCCCGAATAAAGTCACCCAACCCCTCACGACAAAGGCTCGCGTTAGCATCCCAAAAGCGACAGTTAATGCACGTGTGAAGATCCATGCCGCAGTGGTGACAGGTGTCACGACGTTGCAAAAGCCGCACATCATCATCTTGCAGTTCTTTCTTACAGCTCGCACAAAATAACATTCTATTTTCTCCTATCACTCATTGATATCATCACAAGGGAACACTTGGTCATTAACGATGCAACGTTGATTGTGCAAAGTCACGCGCATTGATGCCATAACGCTGCATTTTTTGCCAAAAGTTTTTTCTGTCCATCCCACTCGCCTTCGCGGCTCTGGAGATATTTCCCATATATAAAGACAACATCCGATTGATGTAGCTTTGTTCAAACTCCGACAAAATTCTGGATTTCTCTTCTTTGAAAGTGCCAAGTTCACCAGAGAGATGGATTCCACCGGGCTCACTTGGTTCATTTTCCTCGAAGGTGACCTGCTCTGGCATGATCACACTTCGATCACTCATCACGACGATCTGCAGGATCTTGTTTTCAAGCTCGCGAATATTCCCAGGCCACGGATAGTCGAGCATTTTTTCAATCGCCCTTGGCGCAAACACGAGCCCGACCTTTCCTGTCTGCTTGGCGAACTTACGCAAAAAATAGTCGGCCAACAAGGGGATGTCCTCTTTGCGATCACGCAAAGGAGGCAACGTGATCGGGATGATGTTTAACCTGTAATAGAGATCCTCTCGAAATTCTCCACGCTTGGTCTCCGCGAGGAGATCACGGTTGGTCGCGGAGATGAATCGGACATCCGCCAATGAGACCTTGGTGCTCCCGATCGGCTTAAACTCTTTCTCCTGCAAAAACCGCAGCAGTTTGACCTGTAATTTAAGAGGGACTTCCCCGATCTCATCGAGAAAAAGAGTCCCCTCATTGGCTTCACTCACCAACCCATCGTAGTCCTGATGGGCATCCGTAAAGGAGCCCTTTTTGTACCCAAAGAGTTCAGTCTCCAAAAGGTTCTCAGGGAGCGCACCACAGTTCATCGTCACCATCGGCTTGTGGGAACGATCGGAGAGCTGATGAATCCCCTTCGCGATCAGCTCTTTACCAGTACCAGAGTCTCCGTAAATGATAACAGAAGCGTCTGTTTTTGCGATCGAAGGGAGCTTTTTGAGGACATCCATTAACTGAGGTGATTGTCCTACGATATCGTTGAGGCCTTTGCTCCTCCCCAACTCCTCCCGAAGCTGATCGATCTCCTCAGCGAGCCTCGACGTATCGAGAACTGCGCTGATCCTGTGTAACAACACGTCTTTGTGTAGCGGCTTTGGAATGTAATCGACAGCACCGGCGTTAAGAAAACGAACAGCGCTATCGATGCTCCCATGAGAGGTCATCAAGACGACGGGGATGTGTGGTGCGTGCTTTTTGATCGCGGCGAGGAGATCTTCACCTCCCATCAACGGCATCATCACATCGGAGAGGACCATGCGGATCGAGTTATCTTCATCTTTCTGAAGATATTCAAGGGCTTCGCGACCATTGGAGGCAAAAACAAGATCATACGTCTGCCCCCGACACATCACCTCGATCAGGCGCCACGTGTGCTTGTCATCGTCTGCAATCAAGATCTTGACGTGTTTTGGTTCAGCTTGTGTCATCCATTCTCCTCTTTTCAACATCGACGCCCAGATCGTGGCATAAAAGCCTCAACCACCATGGTAAAATAACCCCATCGCATATTTCATGAATGGATAGTAGGAGATTATTGGATTTTGTCAAGATAAAACGGAGAGAATATAAGGGTATTTTCACCACACTCAGCATGGCAAAAAAAGGCGTGCTCAAAAAAAGAAGCGCGTGGATTCATTTTTGTATTGACAAATGGCTCCACAGGGTATACTTTTTGCGTGTAGAGTTAATCTACAAAACGTGGACGACAAGAACGGTTTCCCCCAAAACCAGTTGTCCGCGTCATGGGTGGACGTTATTGTGATACAGGATAAAAGTGTACCCCCTCCACTTCTGTAGACGATTTCGTCTGTGAGGATTGATGACAACTTATAGCAGGTTCCCCCTCACCTGTCTTGTTTTCAATCGTAACCCCTAGACAGTACAGCGTTTGCACGAGAACCCCTTTCTCCACTTACGCTAGCTACACTGACTAGTCAAAAAAGCCGTTGATTCTTTAAAGCGAGCACCCCTGCTTTCTTTAAGTGTCAGCGGCTTTTCCTTTTCTCCCCCCACAATGCACTTTCAACATCATCTTCCAAGCAAACTCAAAAATGAGCATCTTCCTCGAAAAGAACCCCTCAAGAAGGGTTGCAATGATGGCTCCATCTGTGTTACAACAGACGGTGAAACAATGCCCCAGAATGGTCCAATCCGAACATGGATCCGGTCCTCGAAAAGACCCGAGCGAGGCCGCAGTACAAAGAAGCAAACCATGCGAAAAAGCAAGGTTTTCGTCTATATGTGAGGAGTGCAGAATGCGCCATCCGCAAGCGGATGAATTATACGAACGTTATGTCAGTAGCCCCGAGTTTGCTCAGCTTTGTAAAGAAGCCTGTGACCGATCACGAGGAAAGAAGGGATCTTCCTACACCTACGTCAGGCGCAAACTCAACAAACTGCTCGGAGATCATCAAGATCACCTCGGACAACAAGCCTTTCAACGGTTATTCCAGCGCCTCTATATCTCCCTCATGAAGGTCGTCTCACAACAGACCAAGATCTCCTTCACAGGCGTCTTTGATGCGAGTCAACACTTTGGAGCCCCTCAACGCGCTGAGAACATCGTCGCGCAACTCTTTGCGCCCAAACCTTCCAATGATCTGTTCCCACAGCTCGATCAGCAGATGACCCCTCCCGCCCCCTCCTTCATCGATCAGACTTACTACAGCGACACAGAAGAACCACTCACCCCACCAGACTTTACATCGGTATCCTTTGAACACAATCTCTCATCACCACACAACGGACACAATCAGCCCTCACTGATCGATGAGATTCTCGCAGAAGGACACCACGAATACGACGTCACCGCTAACGAGTTTAACCCTGAAAATGCAGACCTCCATCCATCTCCAGCGGACATGGCCCTCGCGATGGACCCAAGCATCCCTGATTACCGATACGCCTCTGTCGAGATCGAAGTACCTGATCCTCTCTCCTCAGAGGACCTGGACGAAAATCCCATCACACTTCATGTCGACGCTCCGCAGCTCGATCCATCCAGCCAACAAACACTCAACGCACTCGCCGACAAACTCGACGAAGAGGCCTACCGTTCACAAAACCAACTCCCCGAGATGCCTCCACAACAAGCTCCCCCTCCGTCTGGGCTTGCTCAATCACTCCCCATCGGCTTGATCCCTTCGCCTGCTGGGTACTCGACTTCAGGCTCGTATCCACAGTACCCAAGCCCGCTGCCCATGAACGCAGGTGTCCCTGATCTCTCGAAAATCAAAAACAAAAACTCGCGTTTTGAGACCGTCTCCTTCCCCGAAGGCTTCTATCTCCTCGATCAAAAGACCGGCGCGTCCTGGTTTATCTCAGCTGGCAGCCACCAATTTGTCGCCTGCCAGTTTGAAACCGCTCCACAACCAGCACACAATCCATCTCCGCTCCCCAACGACAGCACCACATCCCTGGACAACGGTCCTCAACACCCTTCTCCCATGCCCCTCTTCTCCTCCCCAAGTGCATCGTCCTCATCACTCAACGCTATCTTGTCGACATCTCCCATGCCCAAGATGAGCGCAAAATCAACGATGCAAATCAACCAAAATAGCTCCGACGACATCTTACCCACAGAGCTCTTTCCAACACTTGTCCCTCCCAAGTATTTGGACATCCAAAAGAAACCCTCAAGCTCTTACCCAACACACGCCTCACAACCATTCGATCAAGAGGTGCTGCAAAACTTCCCCTACCCCATCGCGCGATTGTTTGACGCATTTCTCGTCGAAAGTGATCCTCGCATCCGTTTGCGCTTGCTCCTGCTCGTCTTCAACCTCGTCCTCAAGTACTCGACGTTCCCACTGATCGTACAGTACTTAAAGAGCAGCCACCTCAACGATGTAAGCGCTTACTACGCACTACAAAGGCTCCAATCTTCGCAGCTCAGCACATGGCTGGAGTTCGCTCGTCATGCGTTTAACCTGCTACAAAATGACCCCCCTCCCTTTGCAGCCAAAGCCCTGCACACGTTCAGCAAACTCGAATTTGAACGACTCCCACAAGAGCGCTTTTTGTACACACAGCGCTTTCTCGACCCACTCGGTAAAGAGCGCTCCAGCCACCTCCAACTCGGTCTACTTGAAGCGCTCGTCGTATACAGAGACTCTTTTGTCCACGGCTTCAACCCCACGCTCGAACAAGCCCAGGAAGATCTCGTCGTCTACGAACCCCTGCTCCGCGAGATCCTTCAGGAGATGACATGGGTCGTCGACTATCCATTGCTCTACACCTTCCGCAAACAAGAAGATGGCACCTACCTGACATACCCTCTTATGGGAATGTATCCAGAACAAACGACCCCCATTGAGTTACCTGCGCATCCAGATCTGCCCACGACCAACCCTCTCTTTCTGTACGATCCAGACCATCCAGAAACCCCTCTATCACTCTACCCGCTGCTGATCACGGCCTTACCTCTTGTGGACGACAGCCCGATCCCGTCGCAACGCCATGCACTGTTCTTCTTCAACGACTGTAGCAGCGAAAAGATCAACTACCACAACCTCTGGCAATATCCGTACTCCACAGACGAGAGCGTCGAGTATTGGCAGACAGCGCTCGCGCAAAAATCCATTTCCCCGGCGAGCAGTGGCCTCTCCGAAGCTGGACTCTTCGAATATTCAGAGTTCTGGACAAAGCGCAATCTCGAACACCTGATCCACGGTCAACAGTATCTTCCTGAGCTGACCATCCCTCGCCGGGCAGCACAACGCCCACTGCTCGATTTTTATGCAAGTCGATTCCTTGGGATGATCATCCTTGGTGCTTCGGGAATTGGGAAGACATCCTTCCTCGCGGCTGAGGCCGAGCGACGACTCACACAACAACAACCTGTCCTCCTGCTCAACGGACATGATCTATCCTCCTCAAGTATCCAAGAGAAGTTCGCACAGATCTTCGGCTTCTCAGATGTACACCCGAACCCCACGTTCGAAGACATCATCCAACACTTTCCACCTTACCTGACACAAGAGAAGCCTCTGCTGATCTTCTTCGACGCGATTGAAGAACATGAACATCCAGAGGAATTCTTTTACCAACTCGATGAGTTTGTGCTCTCCATCGCCCAAGGCCCCTTGTGTGAGCGAGTCAAGTTGGTCCTCTCTCTGCGAAGCGACTTTTACCACAGCTTACGCCACAAAGGACCGCTCTTTCCGCAATCACAGCATTACTTCTTCAGCTTTGAAGATCCTCGCCTCGGATTTCGACCAAGCTCCATCACGCTGGAGTTGCCCCCCTTCCAGCTCGACGAATTGGAGGTCGCATACCAACGCTACAGAGACTTCCATAGTGATCACGGTATTGCTCCCTTCAGCCCACGAACGAACTGGCAACAATTGCCACAACACAGCCGCACACGAACGCTGTTGCGTCACCCCCTCTACCTACGCCTCGCGCTCGCGACCTTCTGCCAGCAAGATCTACCAGAGGACCTCACACTCGAAGAGCTGTTGCATCGCTTCCTCGAACAAGTCATCGAAGAGAAACACTCTCCCCTCCCCGTACCAGAGCGACTACAATTTCTCCGCGCGATGACGAAAATATTCGATGAGCACGGACGCAATACACTCTCCAAAGAAGTGCTCTACTTCTCCGACGTGCCACAACTCAGCCGCGCGGTACAAAATGCCCACACAGACTCTCCATACATCCAACTGCTGCATCTCGGTATTATCCTGGAAGAATGGCACCCACGAGTCTGTCTTGTGCGCTTCACCGCGGAGACACTCTTTCACTTTTTCCTGACACGACACTGGCTCCAACAAAACGGACACCTCACACTTCCAGAACTTCTCGACGCGCTCAAACACAGCGACCTCCCCAACCTTTACTTCTTTGCCTGGCTCCACATCCTCGAACAGTCCAACGAAAACGCCAGCGAGTTGGTCCGTTGGATTTACAAAAATATCAACGAGACCTCACCGTTCCTCAAGTCGTTCTTGACGCAAATTATCCAGTCCAACGACCCCAAACAACATATCTTCTTACAAGAACTCCTCCTGCAAGCAGACGAAGCCATCCTGTTCGACGTCTTAACTGTCGTCGATCAACTCCTCAACTCCGGCTTTGAAGAATCCGCGAGTCAATTACTCGATGCGATCTTGACGTACTCCACAGGCCCACAGGTCAACCCTCTACGCAGCGAGATCTTGTTTAGGCAAGCACGCATCGCCGAACTTCACGGCGACGTAGAGCACGCAATGTTGCTGTTCAAGCACAGCCGTACAGAAGCAGAGCTCCACGACCTGCCGCGACTCCTCACACACGCATTCCTGAGACTCGCATCACTATACCGAGCCCACAACGACATCTCCTCTTCAGCTGAGGTCCTTCATGAAGCTCTGATCCATCTCGATGGGACACGACACGGCAGCCTAAAAGCGCGTGTGCTCCGCCAACAAGGAAACCTTTCTTATGAGCAAGGTGAGCTAAACGAAGCGCTCTCATCTTACGAAGAGAGTCTGCACCTGGATGAAGAAGCCGACTATGCCCGCGGTATCGCAGCTTCTTTGAGTAACCTCGGAACTGTATTGGGTTCGCGTGGGGATCTCGACGGTGCATTGGAACACTACCACCGATGTATGCGCATTCAACAAAGCTTGGGAGATCGCAAGAACGTCGCGACGACGCTCAACAATATCGGGATCATCCTGAAAAACCAGGGCAAAACGTCAAAGGCCTTGCAACACTTTCAGCGCTCACTCAAACTCCGCGAAGAGATTGGACACTTCAAAGAGATCGTCACCTCACACAACAACATCGCGTTGATGCTCAAACAACAAGGTGATCTTCAAGGTGCCCTCGAACACCAACGCCAAAGCTTGCTCATCAAGAGCCGTTTGCAAGATTCACGTGGTATCGCGTCTGGACTGCAACATATTGGTGATCTGCTCTACCACCTTGGCGAGCTCGACGAAGCCCTTCAACACTATCAACAATCTTGTGACCTATTTGAACAGCTGGGTGAACTCGATGGATGGGCTTCTACGCTCCTCTCGCTGGGACAAATTTGGGAAGAGAAAGGCCAACTGACCGAAGCGCTCCCCTATTACCAACAAGCACAACAACATTACCAACAAGAAAACGACACCGAGCATTTGGCAGTCTCCATGCGGATGTTTGGTCGTCTCAAAGCCCAACAAGGCGAACTAAACGAAGCCCTTCAGGAGGTCCATAAAGGCCTCGCGCTCGCAGAGAGCGAAGGCAAGCGCAAAGAAGTCTTGCAGTGCATGCTAGAGCTCGCCCAGATCCGACTGCTCCGACATGAGTTGCCTGCGACGCGGGCATATATCGACAGAGCACTCAGCCTGAGCGAAGAGATCGAAGCCGAAACATGTCGCAAAGACGCCTTGTGTCTTCTTGTTCGCGTTGCCATCCGTGTCGAGAACTGGCTGGAGGTCGAAGAGAACCTCCAGCAGCTCGAAAATATGCTCGAAGAGTTGTCCTTTGATCCAACCCCACACCATACAGTGTGGGCGCTGTTCGAAGCCGCTCAGTTCTATCAGGATCTCGACCACACGAGAGCGCTAGGACTCTCAGATCTCGCGATCCAAAAAATGGGCAGCCGACACTTTATCAAACGACAAGAACTCGAAGAATTGTACTTGGAGCTTCAAAACACCCCACACACGCCCCACCCTGTTCGCAATCTGTAAACGCTTGGGTTGTACCGCTCGTTGCTCCTTGAGACATTGCTTTCGACATATGTTCTTGTTAAAGTACATAGAGTCTATTGTTCACTTTTATCATGTGATGTCCCGTGTGGGCAGAGAGTAAGCTTATGTTTAAGTATGTTCTTTGTTTTTGCGTTTGTTTGTTTCCCATGTCTCCAGCCCTCGCATACACTCCCGACACAAGCCAACAACCACAACGTTCTGGGTGGTTGATCGATACGGAGCTTCGTCCCCAAAACGAATCGCGACAGACGCTCGTCGCCAAAGCTTCGAAGAGCGATCAAAAATACTACAAAAAGCTTCGCAAGAGTTTGCGTCAAAATTGGCGCACCAATCGATTTTGGTGGAGTATCGAGCTTGGTAACTTCATGCACTTCTTTGTCCCTTTCAAAGAAAACAGACCCACCCACAAAGCCTTTGATTACAACGGATTTCTGATCGGTGGTCGCTGGGGGTATGGAGGCAAAAACCTGATCGTAACAGGCGACATTATCTACGCAATGAGCGATGACATGACCCTCCAACTCGGTATCACCGTAGGACTCCCGTTGCGCTCGTTCTTCATCGTCGAAGCAGGCACAGGACTCACCTTCATCTTCGCTGACGACTTCGAAAGTGGTATGTCCCTCCACATCCCCATTGATGTAGGTTTCACTGTCCGTATCCCCCTCAAAAACATCAGCTTAGGTCTCAGGACAGTTGGCTCTATAGCCTTCAGCGCAGACCAAGGCGGCGGCGTCATGATGAGTCTTCGCGTGAGCCTTGTCCTTGGCATGATGTGACGCTCTGCAGACAAAGATAAACAACGCCAAATAGATTCACGTTGTGCGCGTCGTTGTACGTCGAAAAAACAGACATCCACACACATCACACTATGTGTTGGAAAGAAGCCGTACCTTCTCTGTCCGGCTACCTTTGCGCTGTTTCTTTCACATCGCGGCGGGTTCTATGCTACACCTGCATCCAATGAAAGCATGCCAAAGGAAGGGATTGCTTGTCTCGAAAATCAGGTCCGAAATACATGGAGTAACGATAATGTGTCGATATCTTTGTTGGATGATGTTTGGACTCTTTTTGTTGTACAGCCCACAAGCATGGGCTCTCGACAAACCATGTCGCGCTCTCTTCAAACAAAAACAATACAAACAAGCAGCTTCGTGTTTCCTCAAGTTACTGCCTGTTGTGGACAAAAAGAAGGAACTTGGCACGATCGTGCCGCTCATGAAAGACCGCTTTTTGCGGTTCGCATCCGTCTCCCTACATCGAGCTGCCAAAGCTGAAACGGCGTCAGCGGAGAAGGCATTTCTCAAAGAGCAAGCGATCAAGCACCTCCTGCACTCCTTCCAAAAAGGATATTGTGAGTCGGCCCGAAAGTGCCGAACGAATAGACTCTTCGCAGATCAACTTAAGAAAGAGATTCGTTACAGCTCCCTCGTGATCATCACAGGCTCTCCGACATCCACACTGCAAGTTACAGGGTACAAATTTTCGGCGACGACAAAAGGCACCTTCAACAAGCAGCTTCGTCCTGGAACCTACAAAGTCCTGCTCACCTTCCCCAACAAACAACCTGCCAAGCGAACAGTCACCCTCAAACCAAACACGACGAAGACGCTCAACGCCACGCCTGACAAAATCATCATGAAGGAGAAGCGCATATATATCGCCAAAAAACTCCCTCCAATCGTGCTTGTCAGCTATATCGTGGGTGGTGTATTCGTCGTCACAGGCGCGGTCATCGGCGGACTGGGCTTTGGAGAGCTGCAAGAATACAACAAACTCAACGATGACCTCGATTACAGAAATGAAAAATATCCCCCGACAAAAGACGCCCAAGGTAGAACAGTGACAGGGTACGGTGAGTCAGAAGAGAAAGCAGAGCGCGCTGAGTACGTGAACTTGATGATCATCGCGGGTGCGACACTTGGTGTAGGTGTTGCGATCGTGATCGGAGGGCTTATCATGCATAATGTCGCCTCCAACAACAAACAAAAGCCCAAAGAGGAGATACGAAATCTCTCTTCGCTTCGTACACGGCCAACATTCGTATTGTCGACATACGAATAATCCTCTTCAGAAAGGAGACATCATGATACGAAGTCTCGTGTATCTGTTGCTCATCACAACCACATGGGCTTTTGCCTGCTCCGAACCCCAAAAGTCATGTACCTACAACAGCGACTGTGGCGAAGGATACTTTTGTGTAGAGACTCTATGTGTTCCAAGCTCGGAAGTACGAACCTGCTCGACAAAGCAAGACTGCCGCTCCGGTGAAGTGTGCTTTGAGAGGAGGTGTTTTCCCGAGGTGTGCACACCTGGAGAGACCAAACCATGCAGCGGTGAGGAGAAGGGAGAGTGTTCGCCTGGAGTGAAGATCTGCAACAAAGCAGGAAGTGGCTACACACCCTACTGTCTTGGGCTTGTCAAGCCCACCGAAGAAGGCTCCCAATGTGATGGCCTGGACAATGACTGCGATGGTGAAGTCGACGAAGGTCTCGATTGTAGCTGTCAAAAAAGAGACACACGCTCTTGTCGCGTGAGCGGGAGTTTTTCCAGTGGCCATTGCCGTGCGGGTACACAAATTTGTGAAGAGAAGGATGGAAAACTTCAGTGGGGACCATGTCTCGGTCGTGTCTCGACGAAAGACCTGCTTCCGCTCGGACTCACTTGCTCGATCACGGACCTGAATTGTGACGGAGACGTCGATGACAATGATGGAAAGTCCATCATTTACACAGAACGTCCAGTCTCCTGCCGGTGCCTGCATACAGACAAACCACGTGCATGCAAACGATTCTCCGAGACAAACGACTCCTCCTGTAATATGGGGACACAATACTGCCTACGTGAGAGCGCTCTGCGCAAAGGGGAAGACCCCACTGTCGCAAGCAGCCACTGTAAAGAAGGTGACAATTGCCTTTGGTCGGACTGCAAAGCCAACACCTCGGAAGTCAAAGGAGAAGAGTGTGACGGAAAAGACAACGACTGCGACGGAAAAATCGACAACATCCCTGGTACAGACACCCCCTACTTCGAAGCGTGCAATGACACAGAGAAAGATTGTATTGCGACCTGCAAAGACGGCAGCCTGAGCCTGTGTAAAGACAAAAGCGGCGCCGTTTGCCAAACCAAACCTTAACAATGGGGGAAACCATGTCCAACGCATCACAGGAAACACAGTGCCCACAGTGTCGTAGTCATGTACAATACCCAGCCTCAACGACGACCGGAGAAGAAGTTCGCTACTGTCCGACATGCCGACTCCCCCTTGTACACGTCGCAGGCAAATATAAACTCGAACGCGAGCTGAGTGAAGGTGGTTGCGGTATTCTTTACCTCGCCCGTCACGTCCGATTGAACATGGAACCCATCAGGGTCGTCAAATTCCTCAAACCCGAGCTCTTCGAAAAAGCCAACGCAGGCAAACGATTCGCCTACGAAGTCGAGCTGACCTCTGCACTCTCGCAGCGAAATGACCACATTGTACGAATCTATGACGACTTTGGCGAGCTCGACAAACTCGGCCACTACTACGTCATGGAGTATCTCGAAGGACAAACACTCTCCGAGCTGCTCGAAAATAACAAGGATTTGTCACTCCACACCATCAGCTATATCTTCGAACAACTGTGTCTCGCCATCAAAGAAGCCCACGACGCCGGTGTCGTACACAGAGACCTGAAGCCCGACAACATCTTCTTGATCAGGCGCGGTGATGATCCCTACTTCGTCAAAGTCATCGACTTTGGGATCGCGAAAGACTTCGCCTCCGAGCACGCCACCAATCTCACACAAGGTGTTATCGGTACACCTGAGTACATGTCCCCTGAACAATGTACCGCGCAACCTATCGATCACCGCTCGGATATTTACTCGATGGGGACCATCTTGTACGAAATGGTCGTCGGATTCACACCTTACCTTCCTCCTAACCTCACGCAAAATGTCGACCTGATGTATCTCGTCTTCTCGCAGCTTAGTACACCACCCAACCCCCCAAGCCAGGCTGCCTCAGACAAAGAGATTCCAGACGCCTTGGAACAACTCATTCTCAAAGCTCTCGCCAAAAAACCCGAAGAACGACAACAAACCGTCGATGAGTTGCTTCGGGAGTTGAAGGCCTTCCAGCAAACACATCTCGGCCTCATCACTTCCAACCGCCACACTCTCGACATCACCCCGATGCCTACGCAAGAGGCGAGTACATCCACCTCCCAACCTGTTGTCGAGACCCCCAAACCACGCCCGCTCCCAACAGCCGACCCCGTTCTCCCCGCTCCCATCCCAGTCACGCCAAAGCCCCCAACTCCTATCACACCTTCCTTTGAGGAAGACGCCCCTGTCACAAAGCCACCTTCATCGAAGGGCTTGTTTTACGGCACCATCGGTGCGTTTGTCATCTTCCTGCTCGCCGGTACCTATGCGCTCTTTGGCACACGCGCCCAAACAATCCCGCCGACAAAACAACGACAGCGAAAAATCGCCAAAAGGCCGACCAAGCCACCAGTAAGAGAACGTCTTGAGCCTCGTGTCCCCGCTCCCCAACGCCCCTCATTACCCCGAGTGGCCGCTCGACCTGTCAGACGAGTGACAAAGAGAAAAAGGCGGCGAAGACGCCGGCGGACAAGGATGATTGTTCTCAAGAGAAGAACGAAGTCAAAGACCAATATTGAGATCTCACAAAAAGCTAGAACACCAGGATGTCCGATGGATCCAAAGGGTGGAAAGTGGTTTCGTATCAACGCGAGCCCTTCTGGTCTTGAGCTCAAAGCTGTTGGAGGACGTGCACTTCGCACGGGAGGACATCACTGTGTCCTACGCAAGGGTACACGTCGTGTGCGCGTCGTCGTGACAGGACTGAATATTCAGGAGTGTCTGTTTCTCCTCCCCACCCACAAACGTGTCATTCGCATCCGACTCAAAAAATCGACGGGGTTGGGAGGTGGACTGGATGAAAACCAAAACTACTGCCTTTAAGACAGACTTCGCGGGAAGACTATGAAGCGCGGAGAGAGACAGCCTCGAGGATCTTCGTGTAGGCTTCGATGAGTTCTTTGCGAATCGAGACAGACTTATTTGCGAGCGATTCTTGTCGCTGCTGGTAGAGCTGCCTCCCCTCCTCTGTTTCGACACGGATGGGGGTCAGACCGACACTTGAAACATCATAGGGACTTGCCTGCATATCGAGGGTTCGAGCTTCTAGTGCGAGAGAATACGCCTTCGCTATCAAATCACTCCCCACCCAAGGGTACAACTTATACGCCCACTTATACAAATCCATATTGGTGTGAAGACAGCCCGGCTGTTCGAGGTCTTGCATATTTTCCACAGAGGGTTGAAGGATGTTTTTGGGGCGGGCGGGTGGGGTAAAGAAACGGAACGCGTCGAAATGGGTACACCGAACAGGTCGTGTGTCGACAAACGCGTCCGTCTCTTCCGGAGACATTCGCAGTGGTAAATTCTCGTGGCGAATGGCGTCAGCTTTGTAGACCATCGCCCACTCATGCATCCCAAAGCAACCGAGAGCCGGTGGACGCCTCGCTACGTGCTCCAACAAGTCACGAACCCACGCAATGGAGCGACGCCGCTTTTGTGTGACCTCCATCTGACGCAGATAAACACCTTCGGGATGTTTGACGAGTTTTTTGTGGAAGAAAAAATCCTCAGGAGTTGCCCCCTCCAAAAAGACCCCAAACCCCGGTGACCACCGTAAAAATTGAGCAGGTCGAAAGGCATAGTATTCGAATAAAAAGTCCGTCACAGGTTCTTTTTGGTGTCGGCTTCGTCGTTTGACGATCGCGTCCATCTGCGCCTGATAGGTAGCCTTGTGTGCAGCCCGACGTGCGGTCCAATCGTCAAAAGCAAGGTGTGTATGTAGGTAAGATGGGTCCATCAATCTTTTGTATGTGCTGAGTGGGTCTGAAATGAGCGAATCACATCCATGTATTCATCATCAAGCCCACCGAGTCGGAAAATGACTGCCTGATGAATACCGTGCGTTTGTAAAAACTGAAGATCTGCGCGCAGAGACGAAGGTGTGAGAATGGGTTCATTCCCAAAGATCCCAGTCGCGATCGTTCCAAGCCCGACCTTTACAGGATGTTGCGTGTGTTTGCAATAGTGAAGCAGGCTTCTTTGTGAAAGTTTGTGTAAGAACGTGGGGATGATGCTCGTGTAAAACATCAAAATCGTGTGGTGTTGTGTGTGTGCGTCGTACGCCAGACCGAGTTGATTGAGGAGTCCCTGAAAGAACGAGCCAAACAACGGATACTCAGCGGTGGCGATTTGGATATGGTGTCGTGACGCGTCTTCAAACACACCGCGGATATGACGGCGGTTTCGCAAAAAGTGGCGGGCATTTTTCCAAAACAAGCGAGGGGCGCGAAGAGGCAGCTCCAGGTCGAGAAGAATCTCCAACCCCTCTTCGTGTGGGCGCTGTAGATCCTCAACGAGCTGTCGCAGCTCGGACGGGAATGAAAACGGAGAGATCCAGTACGAGTCAGGTAGAAGGGGCCAAAAACTCCAGGAGATGTGTGGTGCCTTCTCTCTCCAAGGAGCCGTCAGTTGGCGAAATTCATCGACAGAATGTGCAGCCAAGTAGACCGTGCAAGGACTCTCCAAAAGAGAGAGCTTCTCCAGATTCTCAACAGTGGGAAACTCTTCGAAAAAATCAATTTGCATACAACTATCTTTCGGGTGGCGTAGGGCCGAAGCCTAACGAGCTTTGCAGATGATCTTCATGCGTTGTTCGAGTAAAACCTTCATCTTTGGTTTGAGGCATGGTCCCCACTCTCGAAGCCGTTTGCCAAGCGCACACGCCTCACCCCATGACTTTTGGTCATACTTTCCACTGATGGCTTTCCAATAGGCAAAATCCACGCGATATTTTTTCTTGCGACAATTTCCGCCCGCAGTATGCGTATCACCTTGCACGACCTTCGTCACGGCCCCCTTTTCATCAAAAAGAAATGAGCGGCGAATGGTGACATTGTGCTGCTTGACGATGTGGTGCAACGTGTAAAGGAAACGTGGATCGTTCAGATCTCGTTGCTGTGTTTTGACGTCAGCACGGCATAATGAATCCGTCGAAGTGTCATCGCGTACAATCATATAATGATCGCCAGCATCTCGAAGTTGATAATCGTCTCCCAACAACTGCGTCAAGAATTGCTCGATCCAATGTCCCAACATTTTTGGGTTTTTCTGGTTTTTGATCGTGTTCCAGAGGGGCACAATTTGGACCTTTACGGCCTGAAGCCGATCAGGACACGTTGGATAGCTCTTACAAGCGGACAGTGAGCACAACCCCACAAAAAACAAACAAAGTATAAAGTGCTGATACAACCGAGCCAATGAAGAACCTCATCGTTGCAAAACGTCATCGTTGTCTGTGTTGAGCGCACGGCGAACGTATCGCTCTCGTCGAGAATGAAACTATAGCACAAGCACAAGGACTTGAAAAACAAGAATCTGCTTACTTCACCCCGAAAAGGTGGTTGATTTCCAGTCGCAATAGGGTTAGTGTATGGGAAATTAGTGGTATCTCACCAGAGGGAAATCTATGAGTACAAAGCGGATCCTTATCATCGACGACGAAGAAACGAACCTGGAAGTGCTCGGTGGTATGGTAGAAACTTTAGGTCACGAAACGCTCTTCGCGCAAAGCGGCTGGGAAGGTTTGAACCTGCTTGACCACAACATCGACCTGGTCTTGCTCGACATCGTGATGCCTGGAATCGATGGCTTTGAAGTCCTCCAAAGAATCCGCCAAAATGAACAATACAAAGCACTCCCTGTCATGATGGTCACTTGTATGAGCAGTCGCGAAGACCGTCTCACTGCGATCGAGCTGGGTGCCAACGATTTTATTATCAAACCTGTCGACAAAACCGAGCTATGTGTCCGTATGAACTCGCTGCTCAAGATCAAAGAAGCACGCGACGAACTACACAACCATCAACTGCGCCTCGAAAAAATCATCGAAGCACGCACTGCTGCTTTGCGAGAGAGCGAAGAACGATACGCCCTCGCTGTTCGCGGTGCAAATGATGGTCTGTGGGACTGGGATCTCAAGAGGGAGTTGATCTACTTTTCTCCTCGATGGAAGGAGATGCTCGGATACAAAGAGCACGAGATCTCCTACGAGAAAGATGAATGGTTTCGTCGTATTCACCCAGATGACGCGCCTGCCATGCAACGCGCACTCGAACAACATGTCATGGGACAGTCACCTCACTTTGAGAGTGAACACAGGCTCATGCACAAGGACGGCTTCTACCGCTGGATGCTCTGTCGAGGACTCGCCGTCAGAGACGCACAGAACAACGCAACCCGTATCGCCGGTTCGCTGAGCGACATCCACGCCCGAAAGCAAGCTGAAGAACAGCTCCGTTATGACGCCTTCCACGACTCTCTCACTGGACTCTCTAACCGTGCGCTCTTTATGAACCGACTCGAACGAGCGATGCAACGCGCCTCCACCTCGGAGAGCGTCTACGCAGTGCTGTTTCTGGATCTCGATCGATTCAAAAATGTCAACGACGGCATCGGACACGTCGCAGGAGATCAGCTCCTCGTCGCTGTCGCGCGAAGACTCGAAGGCTGCCTCACATCTCTCGACACCGTCGCGCGTTTTGGTGGAGATGAGTTCGCCATCCTCCTCGATGGCATCGAAGAAGAGAGCGAAGCCACCCGCATCGCAGATCGACTCCTCAAATCGCTACAAGAGCCTTTCTACCTCGATGGCATCGAAATGTACACGACTGCGAGTGTCGGCATTGCCATCAGCGATGGACACTACCACAGACCCGAAGAGATCCTGCGAGATGCTGATAATGCGATGTATCGGGCAAAGTCATCGGGGCGTGCTTGTTACGAGACCTTCAACAAAGAGATGCACGCGCGCGTGCTCGCCTTGCTCGAAACGGAAAATGACCTCCGCCGCGCCATCGAACGAGAAGAGTTTATCCTCCACTACCAACCGATCATCGATGTGCAAACTGCATGTCTCAGAGGTTTTGAAGCCCTTATCAGATGGCAACATCCCGAAAAAGGGCTGCTCTCTCCCGGCCGATTCATCTCCGTCGCGGAAGACACTGGATTGATCATCCCTATGGGGTGGTGGGCGATGAATGAAGCCTGCAGACAACTCGTCGAATGGCAAAAAAAATTCCCAGCGTTCCAATCCCTCAGTATGAACGTCAACCTCTCTGTGAAACAATTTATCCACACCGAGCTGATCCAAAACATCCAACAGATCCTCAAAGAGAGCGGACTTGCACCATCCCTGCTCAAAGTTGAGCTCACGGAATCCGCCCTGATCCAAAGTCCAGAGAAAGCCAAAGAGCTCCTCCACGCGATTCGCGAGTGCGGGATCAGATTGTGCATGGACGACTTTGGCACAGGCTACTCTTCACTCAGCTATCTACACAACTTCCCCTTTGACACGCTCAAAATCGATCGCTCCTTTGTCAGCCACATCACCGAAAACGTGAAAAACCTCAAGATCGTCAAAACCATCCTCTCCTTGTGCAATGATTTGGAGTTGGACGTTGTCGCAGAAGGTGTGGAGACCGTTGAACAGCTCGAAAAACTAAGAGAACTCCACTGCATGAACGCGCAAGGGTATTACTTCTCTCATCCCAAATCCAAAGCCGAGATCGAAGAACTCCTGACACACGCTCCTGACACACCGCTCCCCATTTCCAGCTAGTTCCCCCATCGCCCTGACAAACTTGTACATCAAACCAATGGATGTTATGTTGTGGACAGCTCTTTCACGAGCCAAATAACAACCCCCAATCGGATTCGTTTAAACGAGGAGACCGCTTTGCGTAAGGACACACACAACGCCACCCCCCAACCCCCAAACGCACGACGAACAGGACCACCCAAGTGGGGACCATACTTGTGGCTTGGTGTTCTGTTTTTGGCTGGCGTGTTCCTCGGCGCAGGTGGTGGCGCACAACTGTTGAACTACGCGCGTGCCCTGCTCAAAAAGCAACCCTCGGCACCACAAGCGCTCAACATGCTCGCCAACAAAAACCAGCCAAGTGCCGCACTATGTTACAAACTCATCGGCGACAACGACCTTCATGGTGCCTTTCGCGAGCTTGACTGTCTCGTCACCTTCCGCAGGGCGTTTCCCAAAAAAGCCAAAGGACTCAATACCATCATCCTCGCAAAATTTACCAAACTTCACCGCAGACTGCGCAAAGAATCCGTCGATTGGCGTACGGTCGCTCGGTGGAAGTTTTTGTATTTGCTGAGCACGAAGATGTACAAAGTCCGCAACCAGTGGGCAAAAAACGCAGAGATCCCTGTGTACCGAGTCAACGGACACCATCTCGCGATGCCTTTTTGGCTCAAAGAGAGCATGAGACGAAAAGTCGGTCCACTCTTCCACCTCGACACACACAACGATATGAGAGCCGTCCCCAGCCCCAAAGATGTCCTGGAAGCCGTGCGCAAACTCAAAGCCAATCGCGACACCAAGAACGCATGGCATACCATCGCCCATGCGATCTATGACTGCGCGATGCCGGTTGCTGGTGGTGTCCTGACTGTCGGCTACAAGCAAGTGGTGTGGGGAAAACCAAGCTGGAACGGATATCCTGAGTTTGTGAATCGTTCGTTCTTCTTCGCCCGCCCAAAATCAGGCGTCCCCGCAGCCATCCTCCCTCCAGACCTAAAAGGGAAAAGCAAAGCAAAAAAAATGAGAGAGTTCAAGTCGATGGAGGCCAAACGCAGCCACTTTCGGCTGTACTACGATAAGCTCAAAGAGAGGGGACTCCCTGGCTTCGAACGACAAGACGCGTGGGTCGAAATCCAACCGAAACAACGCCCTGTAAAAGACAAGTTTGAGCTGTTTCGCCCCTTTACCTTCACTATCCTGACGACTGATCAACCTATCGACTCACATGGACGAGGCACAGGTGGGAGCACCTTCCAAAAGCTGCTCAAAGCCATCCCCAAAGGGCGCTTCACGCTGGATCTGGATCTCGATTACTTTGCCTCTATTGACTCTGCTGACGACTTCAAACGTAAAGCCGGTTCGGACCCAGACTGGGATCTCGACAAATTTGCCAAAGGCCGTAAGATCCTCAAAAAACACCTCTCAAACTTCCACAACCTGCTCATCGCGCTCAAACGCAATGGTCGGATCCCCGCTGTCATCACGATCGCAGACTCGACCTATATGACCATCGCCTTCGACCGCATCGCACAGGGACAGTCAGAATACACGCCCATCGAACACACCGCGCACATAGGCAGAGAGGTCCGCAAAATCTTCCACAAAGTGTACGGCAAAAAAGTGCAAGGCCGCGAAGACAACTCCACCGTGCTGCTGGGCAACTTTACACCACCTGTCCACACCAACAAGACCCAAAAAACCACAACGAAATCGGCACCAAAAAGACGAAGAGAACGACGCCCCGAACATCACTAAAGTCTCCACCATTCGCCCAAACTGCCCCCTTTCTCCCAAACTGCCCCCTTCCTCCATCGCACCGCATTCAGACACTCCCCTTCAGCAAAAACGCTACCATCTTGCCTCTTTTGCATCCATATGTTACTCGTAAAGTGTAAAAATTGTCATTTGTGTAAGGGAAATCGTATGCGAATGGTTCCACACATAAGCAAGCATGTGGTCGCTGTGATCGCTTTTTCTTGGCTTACAGCTTGTTATATCGCGCCCAAAAAAGTCATCCCCAGAGGGGAGTGTACAACCAACGAGGAATGCCCTTCAGGCATGAAATGTGACGCGTACTTGTGTGTGTCTGTCCCTTGTACATTCCCAAACTGCGTCACACAAAACGACGCAAGCCCCGCTGACATATGCACAACACCCCCTTGTACACAGAACGAACAAACGCCGGACCAAGTGACATACGAGCGCAACGGACCCGAGCCACAACCAGAGCCACAGCCTGAAAAAGAGTGCACTTCGGGCTCTACAAGATCTTGCTATACCGGCCCAGAGGGGACACAAAACAACCTCCCTTGTAAGATGGGAACGCAAACTTGCATCCTCCACCAATGGGGCGCTTGTTTTGGCGAGATCACACCACAGAAAGAAGCCTGCGATGGTGTCGATAACAATTGCGATGGTACCATCGATGAAGGATGTGTATGTAAAGATGGTGAGACGCGAACTTGTGGTTCCAACGTTGGAGAATGTAAAGCAGGCACCCAACAGTGCAAGCGAGGACAATGGGAGCAATGTCTTGGGGAGATCAAAGCGATCGCCGAAACTTGCAACAAGCTTGACGATGACTGTGACGGCCAGACAGACGAAGGAGATGTCTGCCCAACCTGCAAAAATCCATGCATCACCGATCAGGACTGTGGTGGCTGTGGTCACCAATTCTCTTGCCTAAACGGCCAATGCCTTCCCCCACAGACCAAGCCAGGGGAATTTGGAACGCTTTGCAACAGAGACCAAGAGTGCAATGTTCCCTTTTTATGTGAATACTACACAGCGTCCGGGAGCAGAGGCATGTGTACGCCAGAATGCAAAACCGACACAGCGTGCAAACAAGTGACGGTTGGACTTGTCACATACCAAACATTCTGCTCACCATCCGGTCCCAACAACGACCCTCGCTTCTGCGAATTCAAGTGCCACAAAGGTGTCTCCTGTCCGAATGGATTTGTCTGCACAAAGCACTACATCCTTACCAACGAGGTCGTTTGCGTTCCATTGTGAGATGTCCTATCATACAATTTGCCATGAGGCTCCAACAAAAGTACGACCGGACATATCAGGACAATGCCAACAATGAGAATATCCCAAACCATCCTCTTCCACCTCCTTGTGTTCCTCGCAGTAGGATGCTATGTCGCCCCCAAAAACGTACTTCCAGAAGGAAAGTGTCACACGAGCCTGGACTGTCCAACCAATCAGGAGTGTGCAAACAACAACTGCGTCCTGGTTTGCACTGGCAACAACTGCGGCACAACATCCCAAGATGGTGGTGTGACAGAAAGTACTCCAGAGAAATCGACCACTCCAGAGAAATCGACCACCCCAGAACAAACGTCGCAGACAGACAACACCCTCCCAGATCAAAACAAAGACTGCCAGAGAAACCAAATACGTGCTTGCTACACAGGTCCAACAGGAACAGCAAATGTCAGCCCTTGCAAGCAAGGGAGCCAAGACTGTACAACGGGACAATGGGGTCCATGCAAAGGGCAAATCCTCCCTTCTCCAGAGACCTGCAACAACATTGACGATGATTGTAACGGGACCATTGATGACGGTAGCGCTGGATGTGTATGCAAAGATGGAGATACCAAGCCCTGTGGAAGCGACCTCGGCGCATGTCGTTCTGGCTTACAGACATGCACACAAAACAAATGGAGCGCGTGTGTCGGTGAGATCAAACCGAAACCCGAGAGCTGTAATGGTATTGACGATGACTGTAATGGTATGACTGATGACGGAGCGGGTTGCAATTGTAAAGAAGGTGCGAAACAGAGCTGTGGTAGCAAAACAGGCGAATGTATCGCGGGTACACAGATCTGTACAAGAGGCAAGTGGGGGAGCTGTCTGGGCGAAGTGAAAGCCACCACTGAGCTCTGTAATGGAAAAGATGATGACTGTGATGGGCAAACAGATGAAAAGTTGACGCGCTCTTGTTACACAGGTCCCTCTTCCACACAAAAAACGGGCTCATGCCGAACTGGCATCGAAACGTGCCGCGCTGGAAAGTGGAGCTCTTGTGTGGGGCAAGTGCTTCCACAAACTGAGACTTGTAACAGCAAAGACGATGATTGTGATGGAAAAGTTGATGAATATCTCACCAAGTCTTGTTATTCGGGTCCAGCAGGGACAGCCGGAGTTGGCATTTGCAAAGCGGGTACACAAAGCTGTCAGGCCGGAAAACTGACCGGGTGTGTTGGCGAAGTCACCCCAAGAAAAGAGATCTGCAACAAATACCAAGACGACGACTGTGACGGACAAGTGGATGAAGGAAATATTTGCCCCATCTGCCCATCAATATGTACTTCTGACACACAATGCTCTCAGTGTGGTTTCAACACAAAATGTCGTAACAACAAGTGTGTGTATGATGCAAAATCTGCGACGGGTAGCTTTGGGACACGGTGCACGAGTTCATGCAATGGTTTCTCATGTACCCACCTCGCGACACAAACACAAAAAGGAATGTGTACAACGACATGTGACTCTCTCTATCTGTGCCCCAGCCTTTACCTCAATGGAAAAGTTCGCAGTCGCTATTGCAACAAACCCACAAAAACCTCCAATATAAAGGTCTGCTTGTTGAGCTGCGTCTTTGATCCTTGTCCTACAGGATTCGACTGCGTACCTGATCACAGTGAACCAACCATTAAAATTTGCGTACCTCGACCATGAAAAGAAACCTCTACCCCCTCTTGCTCCTCGCGTCCTTACTTTTGTTTGCACATGCATGTTACGTAGCCCCCTTGCGACTGCCCCCACAGGGGAGTTGTCGGACAAACAAGGACTGTCTGGAGGGGCAAGTATGCTTACATGGCATCTGTACTCCAATGTGCGCAGGCGAACAATGTACACAACTTGAAGACGCAGGTTCAACGCCTGAGGGCTCAAATGTATCGTGCCAGTCAGGAGCAAGTCGCCTCTGCTTTACAGGCCCCCCAAATGCGAACGGAGTGGGAGCGTGCAAACCAGGCACCCAAAAGTGCGTCAATGGGGGTTGGGGAACATGCCTTGGACAGAGACTCCCAACAAACGAAACATGCAACGGAGTGGATGACAACTGTAACGGCCAGATCGACGAAAACGCAGGGTGCCAATGCAAGGATGGAGACAAACGTGTTTGCGGCTCAAACGTCGGCGAATGTGTCGCAGGTGCACAAGTTTGTACAAACGGCCAATGGGGTTCGTGTATCGGAGAGGTCGCCAAAAAAACAGAGAGCTGTAATCAACTCGATGATGATTGTGACGGACAAACCGATGAGGATGGTGTATGTCCAACGTGTAAAGGCAGCTGCACCACCAATCAAGACTGCGTCCCCTGTGGAGTCAACGATACCTGCGTGAGCGGAAAATGCTCATCCTCTTCGACAAAAGGCGGTGGGTATGGTGTTTCGTGCGGAAAATTATCATCGTGTACATCTCCAAACCTCTGCTTCTTGATCAACAACAAGGTGAACATGTGCACGATCAGTTGCCAGGGGAAAAATGACTGTCCAGCCTTTGTGGTAGGTAACAGTAAGTACTACTCTTACTGTGGTCCTCCCGACGATTTGAGTCGAAAGACTGTATGCCTGATCTTGTGTGGCAATGGGAAATACTGCCCTAAAGGCTACCAATGTGTCCCCTCTCCTACACTCATCAACACCAACATATGTTTGCCAAATTAAACGGTTACTTTCTATTCACTTCCACTGCGTGAGACAACGCTGAAGTGCAACGGCGGCCGGTTTTCCCCTTGGTGTAAATGTCCGATCCAACGGACCACCATAGCCAAACCAATTCCACATGTAGAAGCCCTCCAATATCCGCCTTTTTGAAAAGACATCGCAAAAAGCACGATACAAACGTCTTTGCAAGACCAAATCACTCTTCGCTGAAGTCGTCTCATCCCACGGCATCTTGGCCGCAGAGGCCAACGAAGGATACCCAATCTCCGAGAAGAAAATCGGCTTGTTGTAGACCTTCTTTATCGTATAGAGCGCGGCGACAGGTCGCGTCCAGGCCGATCGCAATTGTGAAAGTGTCGGACGCTCAGAACCTTCTGACAGGGAGAAGTACCCACTAATCCCCAACTCATCAAGCTGCTCTACAAACCCAATATTCCGAAAATGATCCCAATTGGCCGAATAAAAAACCTTCCCCTTGTAGACGCTCCGCACCTCACGTATCAACTTTTGCCAACGTTGTGTGTAACGCTCCATAGAGAGCAATTCACTCCCCACGGCAAATCGCACCACACCTTCTCGTGCCGCAACACGAGCCATCGCGAGGATATACCTCCGATAAGAAGCAAACCAAGCATCGACCCCACGAAAAGGGTGTAAACGACCACGCCATTGTGCTTTTCCACGACGCGCGAGCCGGATCGTTGGCATAAAACCGACGCGAAATCCCCTCTCACGCGCCTGCCTGAGCGTTCGGCGCAGATTCGAAGGACTTGGAGAGTGACCCTTTGAAGGCTGAATGATATCATCGTGCATGCTCTTCAGTGTCCACGAGCTGACGATCAAGACGTCGGTCGCACCAAGGCGGACGAGCTCATCGAGGAAACCACCGTAGTCGTATAGGGGGTCAGACGCAAACAAACCAAGGCTGACACCTCGGATACTCTTGCGGTATTGTTGGCTTGAGATATGCTTGGCGGAGAAAAAGGGCAGGAGAAACCAGACTAGAAACCCGACACCTAGCGCAAAGATCCCCAGGCGTCCCCATTTTTGGTACGAAGCGCTCATTTACCCTTTTCGATGGGCAATTCTTTTAAGCGGCTGTACTCAGCCCAAGAGCCATCGTAGTTGAGCAGAGCAGATTCATCGATCCCCATCTGCGCAAGTGCAAAGTACACAGCAGCCGAACGTGTTCCAGACTGACAGTATGTGACGACGAGAGGATGCTTCTTGACGTCATATGATGCAAAGAGCTCTTTTAGCTCCTTGGGCGACTTCATGCGGCGATCTTTTTCACTGCGGATGACCTTGTGCCATACCAAGAGGCGGGACTTTGGAATGTGTCCGGCGCGTGCTGCCTTTCGGTGGTGCTTTTTTCCTGTAAATTCATTGGTATTGCGTGTGTCGAGCAACAGGTGTTTCTCTTTGCCAAGGCGATCTTTGAGTTGGCTCCAAAGCAAAAGAGGTGCTTTCTTGGGTGTGTCTAGCTTGATATCTCCGGCCTTGTGCTCGATCTCTTTTCCACCAGCGATCGCGTGTCCTTCCTTCTTCCATTGTTGAAGGCCTCCATCCAAGATCCGAGTGGGTGTGTTGGTCACCTTTCTCAGCGTCCACCACAAACGGAACGCTTCGGGTCCACCGTCTGTGTAGAGCACGATCACAGAGTCTTGATTCACACCTTTTTTGCGCAACAACGCCTGCAACTCGTCCTTCTTGCGTGACAAGCCTGGGATGGGTTTAGACGCCGAATAATCGGAACGATACAATTGCCGAGCAGATGGGATATGACCAAGTTCAAAGCGCCCTTTGGGTCGCACATCCAACAAAATCAACTTGGGACTCCCGAGCGCTTTTGCGACCTCAGAGACGCTGACCATCCACTCGGGAAAACGATAACCCGTTGCTTTTGCTGCGGTGCCAAATGCGGAGATCGCCTTTGTCGCTTCTTCTGGTGACGATGAATAGGCTGACTTCTTTGCAGGCGTCACGGCCGGCATCGACGAAGCGACCTGCTCGCCCATCATAGGAGTGAGAAAGGCGACTTTTTTGGGCTGGGCAAAGTACCACCCCGCACCCAAGACAGCAAAACCAAACACCCCGCCGATCACCGCCATCGTTTTTGTGTGTGGGAGCACCATCTGTAGAGGCCAAGCGGCGTGCCCAAAAAACTCCTCGGGAAACTCTTCGACACCGTGAAAACCAAGCTTCTTTGGTGGATCATCTGGCATTTTCGCCGTCCCAAAGATCCAATCCCAGGTGCTGAAGATAATGCCAAAGTTCACAGTTGTTCTCGAATCACCGTCATAGTCGTGGTGCCAGATGTGCATACGGGGGCTGTTAAAGATGTACTTCCACCAACCATACCCTAAATCGAGATTGGCATGGTTGAGGTGACCGATCAGAGTCCCAAAAATCGCGTGGAACAAGATGGCATACTGGGAAAACCCAAAAAACGCCAAAGGAAAGTACAACACAGTCTTGTACACAACAACCTCAGTCCATTGGAAGCGGAAAGAGACAATCCAGTCCATCTCACCGTCTTTTACACTGTGATGACACTTGTGAAAGTCCCAGAAGAAAGGGACGCGGTGAAGGAGGTTGTGAACACACCACTGCACAAAGTCAACGACGACGAGTGCGACGATAATTTGCACCCATAAAGGCCATGAGGCTGCGGCGTTACGATAGACAACTCCGGTCAAATTGTAAGCAGCGAGCCATTGATCCACGTATGGAAGGACATACAGTGTCGAGATACCAAAGATGATGATGCCGAGAAAGTGGCCGTTAAAGATGAGGTGTAAAAAGTCCGAAAAAAGAGCCTCACGGAGCTGTTTTTGCTCTTTCCGCCATGGAAAGAGATACTCCAATGTGGCGACAAACGCCGAGATAATGGCGAGTGATATTGGATACAGATACGTAATCACGATCATGGATATTGTACTCCCTTGGAACCAAGAAGCGCCAGCAGTGAAATCTAGTTTCAAGACGGGTCTCTTATCTTCCGAAGAATGGAACAAATGAAGTCGATTCAAATGATGAAAAAGACTGCCACTACAAGCCAAGTTTTGCGCGAAGCGCGCGAAGTTCTTTGGCAGTTTGTTGTTTCTTACGAGCTTGCGCGATATCTTTCGCCGTGACATTTACAAATGACTTCGGCAACATCGAGCTATTTCCCCACGCATGAAGGGCATAATGGATCGCAGCAGCGATTTCTTTGTCGTCCTTGGACGGTACAGGAGGCATGGGAGCAGTATATGTTTTCCCTTTGATCTTTGTGGGACCGGGTAAACCGTATACAAGAATTTGGGCAATGTACTGTTTACCGATAGGCTGTTGGACGAGCGCTGGGATGTGACCTTTCAAAGGAGGAAAGGCGCCAGGGATACCTCCTCCGTTGTCGCGGTGACAGGTCGAGCAGAGTTTTGTGTAAGATTGCTTTTGGTACGCGAGCGTCACACTTTGCTTCCCGCCTTTCGGGAATCTCGCCTGATACGCCTTCTCTCGCGCCTTGGGTGTGTAATGAGCCGCGAGGTAAGCGATGATCTTCTTGGCGACGTCATCAGGGATCGTCGCACCATACGTCTTGATCATCTTGTGTACTTCCTTCTTCCACATGGAGGGCGGATGAGGAGGCTGCATCGTAATATAAGAAGTACTGTGACAGACTGTGCAATATTGTTGTACCAGTTCACGTCCCTCTCCTTTCGCAAGGGGAGGCGTGTACATCGGCAGTTGACCGATTTTGTAGACGCTACCAGGCTTCAGCGGGACGGGTTTGGCTTGAAAAACCGCACCGAGTGGACCTTTTGGGTACACAGAGGTGCGACCACCAGGGTGTTTCGCGCGAAGCGAAGAAGAAGATCCAGCGACCGCACGAACAGGTGCAGCTTGTCTCTTTGAAGGGCCAATCCGCGTCCCCGGCTTATCAAATTGATCTGTCGCGGGCTTGTGGGGATTGGGCAAGCACCCAAAAAACGCACTTGAGGCAAAGGCCAGTGATACACAGACAGAGAGAAACATTGGGTATCGATTACGTGCTTTCATTTATTTGGACTCCCCCACGATAATTACTTGTCGCTCGATCTGATTTCGCATGTAGCCACCGGGATTCCAGATAGGAGAATCCGGTTGAACATGACCTTTTTTATCAGTCGCTCGGACTGCGATCGTGTAACTTCCAGGTTTTTTGGGGGTCCATTGCATATGCCATACGCGGAACGCATAGTCGCCGTGACTTTTATCCAGCGTCGCAGCCTTCCAGGTTTTTCCATTGTCCAGGGAGACCTCGACCTTTCGCACTTCACCGTGTCCACTAAAAGCGATCCCTCTCAGGGTGACGGGCATATGTGCAGGGATCATCCCAGAGCCATCAGGTGAGATCAAAAAGGAACGCACGGGCATGCGGCTGATCGGTACCTTTTTCAACTTTCCTGCGGCGACCTCCTTGGGAGTCGTCGCGCCTCTTGCGTTATCCGGTACGTGATAGGCCTTCTTCATCCAAAAGTTTTCATCGGGCTTATCGAGCACTTTAAGGCCTTCAACAGCCTTCACCCAGTACGTTGAAAAGTATCCAGGGACGATCAGCCGTAGGGGGAAACCGTTGAGCAAAGGAAGCGGCTCTCCGTTCATACTGTATGCCAGGATGGCTTCTTTGAGTACATCGTTGCTCAAATCAAGGGATTTCAAGAAGGCATAGGAACCTTTTCCCTTTGGGCCTTTCCCCCGGTCCATCGCCTGGAATTGAACTTGCAGTGCGCCTTTTTTGAGACCTGCTTGCTTGAGCAAATCCATCACACGGACGCCCTCCCACATCGCACATCCCATCGCACCATTCCCCCACTGCCCACCAGCGACACGAGGTTGAAACGTGCTTCGACTGTTACCTGAGCATTGGTTAACAGCTGCCACTGACACTCTTGGGAACTTGGTCATCAAGTCCGCCATCGAGAAAGATAAGCCTTTGTTGACGTGTCCACCAATCTTCAATCTGTACTTTGCGAGATCGACAGCCGTAGGGTGTCCATCAAGGTGCCAGCGCACAAAGAAGGCGTGGTTTGGAGTGAATGGTGTCAAAAAGAAATGACGTGGAGTTTCCAGCTGGATCGGACGATCCGTTAACATTAAAAGAGGTGATTTCTGGGGATAACTCACATAGGGCCCAACAGAGTTCCAATGTGTGTTAGGGCCTGGACCCGTAAAGTCCTTGACTGGCGTGATCGACTGTCCTGATACTGTCGTCGTTTTTGCTTCTGCTGTGTTGTTGAGGCTTTTGCTCATCACAGCGCCAGCAAGGCCCGCACCGGCAAGCCCAATCCAGCCTCTACGTGATAGTTTGTTTGATTCGCTCATCCATTTTCTCCAACCTGTGGTATGAGAGGAAGTCTCTTTGCATGATCATTTTAAACATGCAAAAACAAGACCATGATGCCTTCTCTTTTCTCTAGAGTATTTACAAGTAGATAAGGCAATGTAGCATAAAAAAGACGAAGCACATACTTCATATTGCATCATCTCGGAGAACAAATAGCAACATGCGTTGCAACACCACACATGTTTCAAAGATAAACCCCTATTTCACATATTCTTTCAGGAGATAAATTTGTCTATGGAGCTTAGCTAGAGATAGGAAGAAGCGAGAGTGGAGCTCCCAAATCGATTTGCGCTTGGGTTGTTGGATAAAACGCTGGAAAGTGAGCTGTGTACCCCTTTGCGAATTGGAAAAATGTGTTCGGTGGGGTCGTATTATCGATCCAACTTTTGCCTGAGTGTTCGTCTTGCCCGGACAATCCTCTGCTCGATAGCCTTTTCTGAGCTCCCTTCAAGTGCGGCGATCTCAGAAAGACTCAATCCCCCCATCGTATACAATGTAAAAGCGACTCTTTGGGCCTCAGACAAAGTGTCCAGCGCACGAAGAGCTTCTTTGAGCGTGAGGTAAGACGTCACCTTCGAGGGTACAGAAGGCGACATAAAGTCTGTGAAGTAGGTTGTCAGACGTCTCCATCGCCGCTTTAGGGAGCGCAGATGATCGATGGATGCTCTCGTCGCGACCTGTCGAAGCCAAAACATATACCCTTCTTCGCTCAAAGAGTGTTCTTGTAGGTGGAGATGCAATTTGATGTAGACCTCTTGTGTCACCTCTTCTGCATCTGCCTGTTGGTGTAAAATGGCCATACAGATCTTGTACACGTCCGCGTGTGTTTCTTCGACAAACCTCCGAAAGCAAGTCTCATCCCCTGCCGACATCCCCTCCAATAGTGCGTGTACGAGCTCCTTCTTCGATGTCATCTGGACCTCTAGATTGAACAAACAGAGCGACTTCACAAACACACCTACGAAACCACAAAAAACACTCCAGCGCAATGAAAAAAATGTCAGAATATCTCCGTCTCATCGGCGCCAAATTTTTTTATTTTTTTGCGTAGGAGATCCATTGGTGGTGTCGTTTAAGTTTATGAGAGCTACAGTGAGTCTTCTCCAAAGAGCAAAGGAGGACATCATGCACGATGATCAGGAGCGAGAGTTGGTAGAGGTCTTACAAACACTGGACTTGCTTCCACCAACAGGACAGGTCGAGAAGATCATGCAGGCTGTTGAGACGCTGCCCGACGCAAATGTAGCGCCGGCAGTCGAACAGATACTGCGTTGGAGCATCCCATCATATGCGGCGATCTGCCTCCTCGTCTGGGGTTGTGTCTACTACCAAGAGTACACCTCTTTGGCAAAACAAATCGCCTTTCTCACAGGAAACGCAGGATGATCAAACGACCCAAAATCTGGCTCACCATCGGGCTTTTCTTGACATTTGTGCTCGGTGGACTCAGCGGAGTAGCGCTCGAACGAATCCGCATGAAGCGTCGATTTATTCGAGCTTTAGACCTACCACCTGCGCAACAAAGAGCCCGTCTGTTAGCAGGGATGTTGCGTGTCTACTTTCGCCTGGGAAAAGCACAACACAAAAAAGTCCTCCGCGCGGCGCTTACGCTTATCCAACAACAACGCACTGCACACGTACGTTTTCAGCGGGAAACACAGCCCCATACACGAACCTTTTACAACTATGTCAAACAACAACTCACACCGAGACAACGAAAGAAGTGGCCAGCATTGTTGAAACTTCTTCGAAAGTATAAGAAACCACAAAACACAACGCCCCAAAAAACCATCAAAGCCCCTCATTAAGGGTCTTTGTACTGACCTTACAAACACCATCGCTTCACGGAGACAAAGGCATGAAACGATCCTTGTACACAACCCTTGCGCTTACAGTATGCATCTGCACCTTCAACTACGTCACGGCCTGTACAGGACCGGCACCATCGGAACAAACAAACAATGAAACGACACCAGCAGAACAGCTTCGAGAGCAAATCGAAGACGCCTCCTCTCCAAAAGAGACGGCTCCACAAGATTCGCAGCCACAAGACACCATCACTCCAGAACCGACCCGAGAGATCACCACTGAAAAAACCCCCGAAGCGATCGCCGAAGCTCCTCAAGAAACGACTCCAGAAGTCCCCCAAGTGTGTACATTGCTCCCCAACAAAAACATCCAGGACACGTGGACGTGGGCACAAAGTGCAACCCCCCCAGCCACTGGTATGATGGTCTATCAAAACGAGACCAAGCTGTTCGAGGATTACAACCGCAAAAATGCCGGAATCCTCCTCCCAGCAGGAGGCGCTGCGGATAAAGAATTCTCCATGTACAGCATGACAAAGTCTCTCTCAGGGCTCGCAGCGCTCATCCTCGTCAAGCAAAAGAAGCTGACACTTGACGACAAAGTATCCACGTACATCACCGCCTGGAAAACAGACGCAGACAAATCCAAGATCACCATCCGCGAGCTACTGAGCCTCTCAAGCGGTATCAAAACGGAAGTCAAAACCACCAACAAGATCAACCTCCAAGACGCCATCGATACACCTTTTGTAAAAAAGCAATTCCAGTACGGTTCAGAGCCATTCACGTTGTTCTCCCACATCATCAAAATCATCACGACCAAAGACGCCGAAACATTCCTCAAAGAGGAGCTGTTTGACAAACTCGGTATGAGCCTCCGCATCGCCAGGATCAAAGATGGAACCGAGACGGCCAATCTGGCCAATGGCGGCTTTGTGACACTGCCTGAGATCAAAAAGCTCGCAGAAGAGCTCCTTGCAGCTTCACTTGGAAAAGGAAAGATCTTCGATATCAACGACATCAAGACCTTGCGCACTCCTGGTCTGAACCCAACATATGGTCTCAGTGTGTGGCTAAACAGCGCAGGGATCGACACAACAGGGACATCCATTAAGGCAACGTATCCAGATTGTGGCGATGATAGTGTCTTTCATATGCTCGGCGCAGGCGGACAGGTTGTGACAATTGTTCCCCCAAAACGTCTTTTGATCCTCAAATCATCAAAGGTCGGCAGCGTCGAAGCACAGTCCCGACAAGAGTTTTGGGATAAACTCTTCACACAAGTCCAATGCACCTGCGTGATCCCATGACACAAACAACTCCCTTCTGAAGGGCGTCCTATTCTCGCCCAAAACCAAAGCGCCTAGGGACGTAACTCAAAGGAGCCATCATCAGGCTCCACTCATGAAGCTCCCTTCCCGAGCATCAAGAAGGTCGGGGGATTTGACATATTCTCCACGCCTCTCCAACAAATTCGCAGCCTTATCTGTCTGTTGATCCAGGTCAACCATCGGTCAAACGGTCGTGGTATGAACAGGTTTTTGATACCACCAAAGGAAGACAGATGAGCGAGACGAAGATATACTCATGGTTTCTTGGCCCCAAGGCCGAAAATGCCGAATTGTTGGAAAAAATGATCCTGGAAGCCGTCCGCGACTGCGTCTTCTGGAGACGTAACTTCCATCCAGAAGATGAGATCTTGATCTCCGAGCAGGTCAAACGCAAAGACGACTTCCAGGACTCTGTCGCCTTACTCCAACAATCCTTTCAGGAACTTCTCGCCAAACTAAAGAGAGATATCCCCTTTTACAGTCCCCGCTATATCGGCCACATGTTAGGCGAACAGCTCCTTCCCGCGATCCTCGGCTATATGGCCGCCATGCTGCACAACCCCAACAACGTTAGCTCAGAAGCCTCACCCATCACGACAGAGTATGAACTAGAAGTTGCTCGTCAACTCGCTCGAATATCCGGATGGACAGGCGATACTTGGGGACACATCACCTCTGGTGGCACGATCGCAAACCTCGAAGCGCTCTGGATCGCACGCAACGTAAAATTCCTCCCCCTCGCGCTCTACGATATGGCAAAAGAGCACGCACTGGACGAAGTCGGTGTGGAGTTAAGTACAGGCGAACACGTCGCTCTCACCGCGCTTGATGCTCCATGGCCACTGCTCAACATCACAACAACCGCCGCGCTTGATCTGGAACGAGAGGTCTATACCCACTGGGTCGAGACACAAACCTCCTTGGGCCAACCCTCGGATGACTTCGCGCAAGCTTTACTCCCCCATACTCTCTCAGGCAAGGGCCTTTTACGCTTCTTCACAGAGCGCGAAGCTCCAATCAACCCCCCTGTGCTCCTCGTACCAGCGACCGCACACTACTCCCTCGCAAAGATCGCCGAAGTGCTAGGGATTGGACAAGAACAAGTTCTGTGCATCCCCGTGACAAGAGACTTTCAGATCGACCCACACAGCCTGCGCGCCTTACTCGAAGAATGTCTTCAAAACAAACGCCCCGTCATCGCGTGTGTGTCTGTTCTCGGAACCACAGAGGAAGGCGCGATCGACCCCATCGACGAAGTCGCCGCCATACGAGACGAGTTTCGTGCTCGTGGACTCGACTTTCACTTCCACATTGACGCTGCTTGGGGAGGCTATACAAGGACGCTTTTGTACGATGAATATGACCAACTCATCGACACTCCCCGACCCATCGTACAAGCCGTTCGCAACTGGCCCTCTGAGAAAGTCTTCGCTCGATTACAAGCGGTCCCACACGGGGACTCAATTACGATTGACCCCCATAAACTCGGTTACATCCCATACCCATGTGGGGTGATCGCGTTCAAGGACGCACGTGTCAAAGAGCTCGTCGCCTTCGAAGCGCCCTACATCGGAGACCACAGAGAAGAAGAAACACGCCCCATTCTCGGACGATACATCCTCGAAGGCTCCAAGCCCGGTGCGTCTGCAGCCTCATGTTGGCTTGCACACAAAGTCGTCCCCCTCAATCTCACGGGGTATGGACAGCTCATCGGAAAGACCCTCCAAGGCACACAAGAGTTGTATCTCAAATGCCTTCAGAGCACCGTCAAACAACTCAAAGAGGAAGGCGTCATCATGCACTTTGTCACTGCCCCACCCAACCTCAATCTGTTGTGCTTTCTGCTCAACATTGAGGGCAATGACTCTTTGCAACAAATGAACGCCTTCAACCAAGCTGTGTACAACGAATTTTGCTTTCGCCCAGAGGATGTTGTTCAACAACACGGCTACATCATCTCACGCACACAGTTTACATATGAAAAATATGGGAAACCATGCAGTGACGGAAAACATAGCATGGTCGATCACCTCGCAGCGCTGGGCATCCCACACAAACAATTCGAACAGGTTAAGCAGATTATGGTGTTGCGTTCCACCATCATCAGCCCATGGCTCTCACTTGCACGCGGCTCCCGAAGCGATTATGTAGAAGGCTTTGTCAATGTTCTCAAAGAAAAAGTGCTCGAACTCGCCACATCTTTTAAGGGAGCGTGAACGTGGAACAAAGTAGATGGAAAGGTGCCGTTGCCCTCGTAACAGGCGCCTCTAGTGGGATCGGGCGCGCCGTCGCCAAAGATCTTCACAGTGCCGGTTGCAAGCTCGCTGTTTGTGCACGGCGCATCGAGAGACTTGATGCTCTCAAAGACGAACTGCAAGGCACACATGCAGATTTTCAGGGTTTCCAGGTCGATCTACGAGATACCTCCTCTATTCTGGCGATGTTCTCGAAGATCCGCTCACAGTGGGGCGGCGTAGATATCTTGATCAACAGCGCCGGGACAGGCCATATGACCTCTCTCATCGATGGAGCTGAAGATGATTGGAGAGACATCTTTGATGTCAATGTCCTCGCGCTGAGTGTCTGCACACGAGAGGCAGTCCAAGACATGTTGCGCAGACAAACTCCAGGACATATCATCCACATCTCCTCAATGTCCGCACACAGAGTTCCCAAAGGAGCCGGAATGTACGCCGCGAGTAAATACGCTGTCCGCGCACTTACAGAAGGCCTTCGCCTCGAACTGCAAGAACATCATGCAGACATTCGCATCTCCTCTGTCAGCCCAGGCACCGTCGAAACAGAGTTCGCGGAGAGAGTCACAAAAAGCAAAGACCTCGCCACACAAATCTACTCGCGGTTCAAAACCCTGCAAGCCGAAGACATCGCCTCCACCGTCCACTTTATCCTCCACGCCCCACAACATATGCAGCTCCACGACGTACTCATCAGACCGACCAAACAACCAAGCTAACCCCTCCACACAACCTCTTCAAAAACATGTCGCGGATGCATCATGTTGCACATCATGTTGCAACACTACCCCCAAATGCAAAGAGAGAAGCCTCCCCCACGATATGCTTTCTATATGATTTCAAAGCATTCAACAATCAAAACATATTGGTATTTATCTTGCTATGAAGAAATCAGGACAGTCACAAATTGTGGCCTTCCTGTTCCACCAAAACATCGATCCAGGGTAGTTGACGCAACAGTCCTACCGCAGAGCACAAGGAAAAGAAGTGATGAATGTACATATCAAAGAGATGATTGAATACGCCCCCAACTACAACCACAGTTTTTTTGCCAAGCAACCTGTCGTATACCACTGCCATCACTTCAACCTCTTCCTCGAACAAACCATCGACGATGCCCTCGGGACAGCCGAAGGCATCAAACTCCGCGTCAAAGCAGCACACGAGGCGACGTACAATCTACTCGAAAATGTCTTTCGTATGAGCGATGTCGCACTTCCTCTCGAACGATTGCAGCTCGCCTCATCGATTTTTCGTATGATGGGCCAAGGGAGCCTACACTTCTCGGCCAACCAAGATGGAGGAATTGTCAAAGGAGAGTTTTTGCACTACGGATTTGCCTGGAAAGAAAAGTACGGCAAGAAGGTCAAAAAGACATCTCCAACGGACTCCTTTGCGGCGGGCTTCGCGGCTGCTGCTGTAGAAGCTTCGTATGATCTACCGATGGGCGCGATCAGCGCAGAGGAGACGCAATGTATCTCCACAGGCGCTCCACACTGCGAATTTACACTCACCCGCGTCAATACACCCCTCAGGAGACGCTCCACAAAACCATTCCAAGCCAAGCAACCAACCTTCTCAGGACAACACGAAGAAGAGATCACCGCGCTCACCAACCAACTCGTCGAATTCCTCGACACCCTCTCCACTGATGAGCGTGGTCTACTCCAAGGCTTCGGCGTCTTTGTGACGATGCACCTGACTGAGTACTACAATCGCATTTCCTACGATGCCTTCTACAACATCCTCAAAAAAATGCCTCAATCAGAGGGCGTCATGAGTGATCTCTTTAAAGAGTCTGGCCATGTTTGTGTCTTCAACACCTTCGGCGGTATCCTAGCCTCCCCCGAGTGGGAAGGACTTTATGGCTCGTTGAAGGGGTATCCAGCAGAGATCATCACAGGCTGCAACGCGATTGGCCGCGCACTTGGTTTTGGCCATTGGACTGTACAAGAGTTCGTCCCCAACCAAACACTTGTACTTCGCTCACCTGGGACATACGAATCCAACTACCACACACAGCACTACGAGACGGCAAACAACAGCCGCTGCTTTTTCTTTCAAGGAGCGAGCCTCGCGATGATGCAGCTCGCCCATCAGGTCGACTGGAGCAGCCGTCCAAACTTTGATCAAGATACATACAATAAACTCTTCAGAAGTGACGTACAGTGGGTCGTTGAGGAGACCAAGTGCGTCTCCAAGGGGGATGCGTACTGTGAGACCTTTGTGCGCAGAAAATAACAGACAACCCGCTCCTCTTCCTTCGGCACCCCCACCCTATTTGTAAACGATTTCACAAACGCCCTCCTTTCCAATGCACCCAACGACGATATATCGTCTCCTAAAGTGAACTTACTCGCCCCTAAAGGAGCGAGCTTCCGAGGGCATCTGAGAATCAGAGCCTCGGCTTCCTGTTTCAGCCACAAGACTTACTTTGACGAACGG
>MDTC01147808.1_pt1 | contig 67709 bp, 50 predicted proteins | sample 811181 | NCBI WGS metagenome assembly MDTC01 (sample SAMN05326644, study PRJNA326480) | marine metagenome | isolation source: seawater | place: Pacific Ocean: North | collected 2011
ATCAACGTTTATTCCACACCACTCTAAAGATTTAATAATGTAATCCTCTGCACCAAGTACCAATCTATTTTGATCGGTATCCTCTATTCTTAATATCATCTTTCCATTATTTTTTTTTGCGAAAAGATAGTTATATAACGCTGTTCGAACGCCCCCAATGTGAAGTGGTCCTGTAGGACTTGGAGCAAATCTAACTCTTACATCTTTCATAATTTCATGTAAATTTAAATGCAAAGATACTCTTTATGATATAACAAAGTAAGCAAGAGTATTAAAATTGTATTTTTGCATTATGATGAACGAAAAAGAAGATAAAATAATAAATAAGCTTAATGAGTTTATTATAAAATATTACAAAAACCAACTTCTTAAAGGTCTAATTTATTTTGTTTCAGCTTTACTTGTGTTTTTTCTTCTTTTTTCTTCTCTTGAACACTATTCTCAATTTAATCAATTGGGCAGGGCCATCCTGTTTTGGGTATATATTTTTATAAATCTTCTTGTTTTTTGCAGACTTATTTTTATTCCACTACTACAAATTTTTAGAATTGGTCGTGTTTTAAGTCATAAAGAAGCTGCTTTAATAATTGGTAAGCATTTTTCTGAAATCGACGATAAGCTGTTAAATCTTCTTCAGCTTAAAGAAATGAGCAGCTCAAAAAATAGTCTGCTTGTTGCAAGTATAGAACAAAAGACAAAAAATCTTTCTCCAATTCCATTTAAAAAAGCAATAGACCTCTCTTTAAACAAAAAACATTTAAAATGGCTCTATATCCCTATTGTTATAATTTTTTTATTTATCATCTCTGGCAAAAAACATATTTTATCAGAGAGCTCTGCAAGAATAGTACAATACAACACAAATATTCCTAAATCATATCCATACAAATATGTTCTTTTAAATAACAACTTAAACTGTAACGAGAAAGAAGATTTTAGTCTTAAATTAAAAATTGAAGGAGATAAAAAGCCAGAAGAGCTTTTTATTTTTTGGGGCGGGAGTAGTTTTAAAATGAAAAAAAACGAAAAGGACCGTTTCAGCTATGATTTTACAAATGTAAATTCAAATATTAAATTTACAATTGTTGCAAATGAGGGGCTTAAAAAAAATTATGAAATTTCGTTACTTAAAAAACCTAAAATAATTGATTTAAATATTAGTATAAGCCCTCCAAAACACACTAATCAACCGCCAACATCTTCAAAGGGCAGTGGAGATATAATTGTATACGAAGGAAGCCAAGTAACATGGGATGTCAAATCTAAAGATAGCGACTTATGTATTTTTAATTTTCAAAACAAAACCATAAAAGAGTCGAAAAAAAATTCTTTTTCGGTTGAGAAGTTGCTGTTAGAAAACTCTAAATATAATATCATCTGCAAAAACTCTAATTCTACAGACACAATCTCATTTTTCATTGAGGTTATAAAAGATGATTATCCAAAAATTAATATTGAAAGTAATTTAGATACAATAAACAACACACAATTTTTTAGCGGCATTGTATCAGATGATTACTTGGTTGATAAACTAGAGCTCATTTATGAATTTAATTATGGTGATAGTTCGCAATCTGTTCCAATTAAAGTTGAAAAGAGTAAAATTGTAGACTTTAACTATCAACTCAATATTGATTCCCTAAATATTCCTTTTGGACAAAAAATAATTTATTATTTCAAAGCTTGGGATAATGACGAAATCAATGGAGCCAAGTTTACTAAAAGTCAATACTGGCAATATGATGAAAAAACTGATGAACAAATAATCAGTAAAAAGGACAGTCTAAATCAAAAGTCAATTGCTGGATTTAATGAATCTATTAACCTAACTGAAGAAATCGAAAAAGAAATCGAAAAGCTCAAACAAATAATTATAGAAGAAAAAAATATAGACTGGAAAAGTAAAAACAAAATTAAAGATTTAATAGAAAAACAAAAAAAACTGGAAAATTTAATAAAGGAGAACATTAAAAGAAATCAAAGTAACATCAAACAGCAAGAAAAAATCAACTCTTCTTTACTGGAAAAACAAAAGCAAATTCAAGAATTGATGAAAGAAATGCTTGACGAAGACGTTAAGTCAATACTAGAAGAGCTAGAAAAAATGCTTGATGAAAAAGATAAGGAGAAAATAAAAAATCTTTTGGAAAAAATTGACGAAAAAAACAATAGTTTAGAAAAAGAGCTTGACAGAGACTTAGAACTTTTAAAACAACTTGATTTTGAGCAAAAATTTAATGAAGCAATTGATCAAATTGATAAGTTAAAAAAAGATCAAGAAAAACTGATTAAAGATTCTAAAGAAAATAAAAAACAAAATATTGAATTAGAACGAGATCAAGAAAAAATTTCTAAAGACTTTGAAAAACTTCAAAAAAATCTAGAGAATCTTCGAGAAAAAAATATGCAATTGGAAAATAAAAACCAACTTCCTAAAACACAGGAAATAGAAAAAGAAATTCAGCAAGAAATGATGGAAAGTGAAGATCTTTTAAAAAATAACAAGAAAAAGTCTTCGATCAAAAAGCAGAAACAATCAAAAGAAAAACTTGAAAGCCTAGAGCGTTTATTTTTAGATATGAAGCAGTCTAGTGCCGAAGCTCAGGCAGAAGAAGATATTCATGCTCTAAGACAAATATTAGAAAATCTTCTTAAGCTTTCTCATGACCAAGAAGATATAATTGAAATCATGAAAAACACACCTGTTAATAGTCCTGAGTTTGTAAATATTGTTCAAGCACAAAATGAAATTAAAAGAAATAGTCTTATTGTTGAGGATTCTTTGTTTGCTTTAAGTAAACGAGTTGTACAAATTGAGCCAAGTATTAATAAAGAAATTACTGCTATCAAACTAAATCTAGAAAAAACAACAAAAGAACTTGAGGAGAGGAAAAAGAATATTGTGGCAGAAAAACAACAATTTGTTATGACGTCAGTAAATAACCTTGCTTTATTGTTGTCTGAAATTCTTGAACAAATGCAAAAAGAAATGCCTCCTTCTGACTGCAATACTCCAAAAAACTGTAACAAGCCTAATCCTAGCAACAACCCTTCTATTTCCGACCTAAAAAAAGCTCAGGAAAAACTTAAAAAGAAAATGGAAGAAGGGAAAAATGGAAAAAATGGTAAAAAGAATTCCAAAGAATTGATGGAACTAGCAAAAGAGCAAGAGGCAATCAAAAACCAACTTTTAGAGCTTCGTAATGAAATGAAAGACAAAGGAAATATTGACAAAACTATTTCTAAAATGGAAGAAAACGAAAGAGACATTATAAATAATCAAATTACTCAAGAAACTCTAAGAAGACAAGAAGAAATTCTTACCCGTTTATTTGAATCAGAAAATGCTAAAAGAGAACAAGGAAAAGACGACAAAAGAAAAGCAGAAGGCTGGGAATACGAGCTTTCTGAGTCTACAAAAGAGTACATTAAATATAAAAACAAAAAACAAGCTCAAAAACAGCTGTTAGAGACTACTCCAATTGAGCTAAAGCCTTTTTACAAAAAAAAGGTTAGTTTTTACTTTAAAAACCTGATAAATGATTGATTTTCATTATATTAAAGAGGTTAATGTGGACGAAAAACATATTAGCAATCTATTAGAAAAAATTGTTGCATGTGAAAAGAAAAACATCGGTGAAATATCGGTTGTTTTTTGCTCTGATGAATATTTATTAGAAAAAAATATTAAACATTTAAAGCATTACACACTGACTGATGTTATCACTTTTGATTATTGTATTGATGACATTATTTCAGGAGATATCTTTGTAAGTATTGACAGACTAAAAGAAAACGCACAAAAATATAACGTTACTTTTTTAAATGAAATGCGTCGAGTTATTATTCATGGTTTACTACATTTGCTTGGATATGATGATAAAACGCCTGAACAAAAAATAACAATTAGAAAAAAAGAGGAATACTATTTATTAAAATAAAATGACTATTGAAGAAAAGTACGATTTAATTGTAGTTGGCGGAGGTCATGCTGGCTGTGAAGCTGCTCATGCCGCTGCAACACTAGGTTCAAAAGTGCTATTGGTTACTCAAAATTTAGAAACTATTGCAAGAATGTCTTGCAACCCTGCAATGGGCGGCATTGCAAAAGGACAAATTATCAGGGAACTTGATGCTCTTGGAGGAATGTCAGGAATTGTTACTGACCTATCAACTATTCAGTTTAGAATGTTAAACAAAAGCAAAGGACCGGCAATGTGGAGCCCTAGAGCTCAGTGCGACCGAAAAGTATTTGAAAGTGAATGGAGAAAAATTTTAGAAAACAACTCAAATATTGATTTTTGGCAAGATACTGTAGAAAGACTACGTATTAAGAAAAATAAAATCGAAGGTATAGTCACAAAAATGGGGATTACAATAATTGCCAAAAGCGTAATTCTTTGCAGTGGCACTTTTTTAAATGGTATTATCCATCTTGGCAAAAAGAATTATAAAGGTGGAAGGGCTGCCGAACCGGCTGCCGAAGGAATCACAAAACAATTAATAGAACTAGGGTTTAAGCACGGGAGAATGAAAACAGGTACACCGCCTAGATTAGACGGAAGAACAATAGATTATTCTAAAACTGTAGAACAGTTTGGTGATGATAAGCCCAGTGGATTCTCGTATTTGAATCAAAAAAAAGATTACGAGCAGCACTCATGTTTCATTACATACACATCTCTAGACGTTCATGATATACTAGAAAAGAGTTTTGACGACTCTCCAATGTTTTCTGGAAGAATAACAGGAAAGGGGCCTAGGTATTGTCCAACAATTGAAGATAAAATACAGAGGTTCTCAGATAAAAATAAACACCAACTATTTATAGAGCCAGAAGGCCGAAACACTATAGAAATTTATTTGAATGGTTTTTCTACATCTCTTCCAGAAAAAACACAAATAGATGCTTTAAGAAAGATCAAAGGGCTAGAAAATGTTAAAATGTTTAGGGCGGGCTACGCTATAGAATATGACTACTTTCCTCCAACTCAATTAAAACTAACTCTAGAAACTAAGTTAGTTGACAATCTATTTTTTAGTGGTCAAATTAATGGAACAACTGGATATGAAGAGGCAGCAGCTCAGGGAATAATTGCAGGAATAAACGCTCATTTAAAAGTAAAAAAACAAGATCCTTTTATTCTGGACAGATCAGAAGCATACATAGGGGTTCTTATAGATGATCTAATAACTAAAGGAACAGAAGAGCCATATAGAATGTTTACTTCTAGAGCAGAGTTTAGGTTGCTATTGCGTCAAGATAATGCCGATATTCGACTTACAGAAAAAAGTTTTAATATAGGACTAGCATCAAAAGAACGGATCAATAATTTAACGATCAAGAAAAATCAAACAAACGAAACCCTGAAATTCTTAGAAACAAAAAGTATAGATTTGTCTGCCACAAACATGATGCTTAAGAAAAAAAATTCTTCTCTTTTAAAACAAAAGGTAAAATATAAATCTGTTTTGCTCAGACCTGAAATTAACATGAAAGACCTTTTAACTCTAAATAGCATGAAGGATTTTATTAAAGAAAAAAATATTTCCAATGATGCGCTAGAGCAGGCAGAGCTTACTGTTAAATATGGGGGATATTTAGACAGAGAGAAACAAACTGCAGAAAAAATGAAGCGCTTGGAAAACATTAAAATCCCTACAGGCTTTGAATTTGAAAAACTACACTCAATATCTACAGAAGGAAGGCAAAAGCTTAAAGAGATTGAGCCTTTAACTATAGGACAAGCCTCCAGAATTAGCGGAGTCTCTCCATCAGACATTAATGTGCTTTTAATCTATTTAGGAAGATGAAAGAAATTAAAGAATGTCCCGTTTGCATTAACAATAGTTTTACACCTTTTTTTATTTGCGTTGATTATTCCAAGTCTAAAGAGGCTTTCTCAATTGTTTCATGTGAAACATGTGGCTTTAAACTTACAAATCCACAACCTGAAGCAAAAGACTTGGGATTCTATTACGAATCAGAAAACTATATTTCTCATTCTAACAAGAAAACAGGGTGGTTTAACAAGCTATATCAACTAATCAGAAAACAAACAACTAGATCAAAACTTAGACTGATTAAAAATAACAAAATCGATCAAAGACATTTGGATGTTGGGTGTGGTACGGGAGAGTTTTTGCACGAGTGTAAAAAAAATGGGCTAGCTGTGTTTGGAATTGAGCCATCGAAAAAAGCCAGGGAAATGGCTATCAACAATTATGATTTAGATGTTAAAGAAGATCTTATAAAAAACAACTTTTCAGAAAAATTTGACTCCATAAGTATGTGGCATGTTCTAGAGCATATAGATAATCTTGAAGAAACGGTTCGGCTATTATCTGGCATGCTTAGTAAAAACGGGAGACTAGTAGTAGCTGTTCCAAACCACGAGTCTTGGGATGCAAAATACTACAAAGAATACTGGGCCGCATGGGATGTTCCTATTCATTTATGGCATTTTTCAGAAAAAACAATAACAGCTCTTTTTAAAAAACACGGTTTTAAAAAAATCAAGACAAAACAAATGTTTTGGGATGCTTACTACGTTTCTTTATTAAGTGAAAAATATAAAAAAAGTAAGCTTTATTTGATTAAAGCAATTGTAATCGGAACACTTTCAAATCTGTTCGGAATATTTAGTCGAAATGGGTGTTCTAGCAAGATTTACATCTTTGAAAATCAATTTAAGACCTTTTAAAGGACTTTCTCAGCCTTCGCTAAGCTAAAGGTCTTAAAAAAAAAGTTCGTTAAAAAAATAAAAAGAACATAAACATCTGTTTTTCAGGGTATTACACAAAAATCAGGGTTAATGTATTATTTTATATTTTTACGTTATGAAAAAAAATATTTTAATTGTTGGTATTTTGATTTTTAGCAGTACAGCTTTTTCACAGTGCTATGCGCCAACTAGTTTAAGTGCGCCAAGTATTTATTTCCATAGCGCAGAAGTTAGCTGGACTCCTGTATCTCCTGCAGACTATTTTAGAATTAGATACAAAGAGGAAAATGCTACATCGTGGTCGTTTGTAAATAACATAAATGGAAGTTTAACCTCTAAGGTATTAGGCAGCCTTAGTCCTCTCTCAAATTATGTTTGGCAGATTAAAGCATATTGCGATAGCATCAACACTTCAGGGTGGTCTCTAACTGACACCTTTTATACTACAACTACTCAGTGCCCAACAAGCAGCATGCTTTATACGACAAATATTACCTACTATAATGCTCAAGCAAACTGGGATACGGTTTCAGGCTCAGATAGGTATAAAATACGGTACAAGGTGTTGGGAACAACTAACTGGTCAAATATTGGGCCTGCTCACCACCCTTCAAACCAACTAATGATTCCATTACTTCAACAAAACACAACCTATGAGTGGCAAGTAATGACATATCACGACACAACAAATTTACTAGGTTCGCTATGGTCTCAAAGCGACACATTTACCACAACAACCTTTGTTCCATCTACATTTAATCCAACTGTTATAAACAACTTAAGCTCTCTAGAGTGCAATCAAAAGACAAATCTACACATGTCCATTTCGCAGTTACAAGATGAACCAGACATTGGAAGTAGCATAATCACTACAGATGGAGGGTATTTTGACCTAAACAGCTTCAGTATTGGAGATTCTGTTGGACATGTTACAACAACTACATCAACACAAGTAATTGAAGGGACATTAAATATAGGCGTTATACTTGGGCAAAATTATGCCATAGTCAACACCTATGATTCAACCGGATCATTAATTGGTTTTTTTACGCTGGAAAATGACGGTAGTGGTGTAAAAATAAGCTCGAGCTCTCCAAACGATGGAAATAATTACACAAGCGGTTATAATAGTGATATATATATTAACGATCTATTTGTAAACCCTCCTGTTTCCGGACCCTTAAATTTTAGTATTGATATTGACTCTGAGCTAAACGATCAAATCTTATTAAACAGCAGCCTCCAAATTTGGTGCGGGATTACTAATTTAGCAGATTTCAAAGAGAACAACAAATCAGTTGTTTTAGATGTTGATATGTTAGGTAGAAAAAACAAAAATAATTACATTAAAATTATTACAAACGAAATTGGAAAAACACAAAAAATAATTATTCTAAATGAACTCAAATAATGACAATCGAGGAGGCAAATTTTTACTAAACATTTTAATATGTTTGTTTTTTTCAACACAGTCAATCGGACAAGAAAAAAAACAAATTTTTTCTATGTTTTACAATGTGGAAAATTTTTTTGATACTATTGACGATAAAACAAAAAATGACAACGAATTTCTTCCAGATGCAAAAAAAAATTGGAATACTAAAAAGTATAATCACAAAAAAAAGCAGCTGACAAAAGTTATCTCATCAATTAATGGCGGAGAAATGCCGAATTTAATTGGCCTGTGTGAAGTAGAGAACAAAGAAGTAATAGAGGACTTATTAAAAGAGGACTTTTTTAAAGAAAGTAAATATAAAATAATTCATAAGGAAAGTCCTGATCAAAGAGGTATAGACTGCGCTTTAATAGTTGATGAAAATTTTAAAATTTTAAATTCTAAGTTTATTGAAATTAAACTTCCTGGCAATTCAAAACCAACAAGAGATATTATTCATGCGAAACTTAAACTAAACAATGAAATTGTGCATGTTTTTGTAAATCACTGGCCTTCAAGATGGGGAGGGACAGAAAAAACTGAAAGCAAACGAATTTTCGTTGCCGATAAACTCAAAAAATATATAAACAAAAATATAAAAAGTACAGATTTTATTATCGTTATGGGTGACTTAAACGACTATCCAAACAACTACAGTGTAAAAAATGTTTTAGTTGAAAACACTATGGAAAATCTTTGTTCACTAAAAAACTGGGATAATGAAGGGTCATATATTTGGGATAGTAAGTGGGACTTTCTAGATCAAATAATAGTATCGAAAAATTTCTTGAAAAAAGATTCGAAAATTAAAGTTATGGATTTTGATGTTTTTAATGAAGAGTGGCTTCTATATACCAAAAAAGACGGCACAAAAACACCCAACAGAACATATGGAGGTAGCAATTGGTACGGAGGATTCTCTGATCATTTACCTGTGTACAGCTTGTTTGAGTTAAATTAATTTAATACATATATAATATTATGAAGCTTATTATGCGGATTTATTTATTGTTATTTTGTGTGTTTTCAGTAAACGCACAGCAGTGGAACAAGCTAATTGACACGGACCAGCCAAATTTTTTTGATATACAAAAAGCGTTTTATGATTATTGGAAGCCCTACAATGTTGTCAGCGGGAAGTATTTTGAAAATGGAGTAGAAAAAAAAGCTTACGGATGGAAACAGTTTAAAAGATGGGAATGGTACTGGCAATCAAGAATTTATGAAAATGGTCAAATGCCAAGACCAGATATAAATCAGATTGAGTTGAAAAACTATCTAAGCTTAAATCCTGAACAGAGTCAGGCAAATGTTCTTTCTCCTTCTTGGAATCCTAGAGGCCCATCTGCAACAACAACTTTTAATGGATATGAAGGGGTGGGAAGAGTTAATTGTATTGCCTTTCACCCTACTCAGTTTAACACTTTTTGGATTGGAAGTGCTGGTGGTGGGCTGTGGAAAACTACTGATTTTGGGGCGTCTTGGAATGTTTTAACTGATAATTTGCCTGTTCTTGGTATAAGTGACATTGTTGTTGATTATTCTAATCCAAACATTATTTATATTGCCTCTGGAGATGACAATGGAAATTTAGCTAAAAAATATTTAAATAGCAGTTTTATTAATACGAATAGCTTGGGGGTTTTAAAATCAATTGACGGCGGGATTACATGGGCCTCTACGAGTTTAAACTTTTCATCTAATCAGGCAAAAGAAATAGCAAGTTTAGTAATTGATCCACTTAATCCTCAGATATTATTAGCTGGCACAAATAATGGGATTTACAGAACAGCAAATGGAGGGGGGTCTTGGACATTGGTATTTTCTTCTAAGTATGTGTATGATATAGAATTTAAACCAGGTAATCACAACTATATTTATGCAACAGCCACACTAAACAATGAGAAGACTTACGTTTTGAGGTCTACCGATAACGGTGTAAATTGGTCTGTAGTACATGAATTGTGCGACGATTATTGTAGAGCGGAAATTGCAGTTACTTCCAATTGGGGTGATTTTCTTCAGGTTGCTGTTGCAAGACAGGATCTAGAAAAAATAGATTTTTCAAATAATAGTGGAGATCCGACTTCGTGGAATAATTCATTCGCTTTATCTCCTAATGGATCAAATAATTTGTTGAATAATAATCCCTTTAATCCTCAGAATGGTGGACAGGGGTGGTATGATTTTGCCCATGAAATTAATCCTGTTAATTGGCAAGAGATGTGGATTGGCGGGGTTTGTTCTTGGAAAACAATTGACGGGGGTGGCAGTTGGGTTTTAAATAATTATTGGCACCCTACTATTGGAGTTCCTTCTGGATTTAATGTCCCTCCTGTTGTTCATGCTGACAAACACTTTTATGCATATCATCCTCTTGACCCAACTGGCAATACTTTTTTTGAATGTAATGACGGCGGTATATATTATACAACAAATGGAGGTGGTACTTGGAATAATATTTCTGACGGGTTAGATATTGGTCAAATTTATAGAATAGCAACCTCATCTACAGTAAATGATAAGGCCATTATAGGAATGCAGGATAATGGAAATAAGAGATTGTCTAATAATTTATGGGATGATACGAGTATTCCTGGAGGAGATGGAATGGAGTGTATTATTGATTACACAAATTCGAGTATCCAATATGCTAGTTATTGTTACGGGATCATATATAGAACAATTGATGATTGGGCAACAAATACCACTATAGTAAATAATACAAATATGGTGGGTACTGTGAATGGGCCTGGAGCTTGGGTAACTCCATATGTTATTAATCCTGATAATCATAACAGTTTAGTGGTTGGAAAATTTAAAGTACATGAAACTAATGATATGGGGGACACTTGGAATGAAATCTCTCCTGTTTTTGACTCTTCTAGTATCATTATCTCAATTGCATATGCCCAAACTAATTCACAAATTATTTACGTAGCAACACAACCAATACCTGAAATTCAGGCGGCAGTTTCGGTTGCCTCTAAAGTTTATAAAACAACTGATGGAGGCAATAATTGGTCTTACCTTGGAACATCAAGTAATTCAGATTATGTGACATCTATTGCTGTTGACCAAAATAATCCACACAAAATATGGGTAACTAAATCGGGTTATACTGCAAATGATAAGGTGTGGGAATATGATGGTTTCAATTGGATAAATATTTCTGGAACATTGCCTAATGTGCCTGTAAGTTCTATAGTATATGAAAATAATAGTAGTGACGCGCTGTACATTGCTACAGATTTAGGAGTTTTTTATAGAAATGGGAATATGAATGATTGGGTTAAATTAGATAATGGATTGCCTAATGTTGTTGTGACAGAACTAGAAATTTCATACAACAACAATAAATTGTGGGCAGGAACATTTGGAAGGGGCTTGTGGGAGTGTAATTTAGTTGTAGGAGGTTGTACAGACCCATTAGCCTGCAACTATAATCCACAAGCAAGTATAGATGATAATAGCTGTAGTTATTTGAATGTTACTACATCTTCAAACTCGGTAAGTTGCTTTGGAGGAAATGATGCGACGGCCACTGTAAATGTTAATGGCGGCTCTGGAGGATATGTTTATTCTTGGTCGCCTGGAGGGCAAAACACCCCAACCGCAACAAACCTAACAGCTGGCACATATAGTTGTTTAGTTACAGATGCGAATGGGTGTTCGGTTTCAAGTGGTAATATTTTAATTAGTCAGCCCCTTTACCCATTAACTATTAATTCGTCGTCTGTCTCTGTAAGTTGCTTTGGGGGAAATGATGCGTCGGCAACTGTAAATGCCAATGGCGGCTCAGGGGGGTATGTTTATTCTTGGTCGCCTGGAGGGCAGAATACCTCAACAGCTACAAGCTTAACAGCTGGAGTATATAATTGTATGGTTACAGATGCAAATGGCTGCAATCAAGCCGTAAATATTTCGGTAACACAACCCTCAATGTTAAATGTTTCGATATCACAAAGCAGTTCTAATCTTCTATCTGTTTTTTCTGGAGGGATATCTCCGTATACTTTTACTTGGAACGGGCCTTTTGGTTTTAGTTCAACAAATCAGAACATAACCCCGCAAGTTAATGGTCAGTATATTGTTAATATTTTTGATTACAACGGATGTGTTGCGACTAGTAATTACTTTACAGTTAATTGGATAACAACCGATATTTCCCAAATTGATTTATTAGATTTAAAAATTTCACCAAACCCATCCAAAAATCTTTTTAATATTACATTTACAGTAGAAAAGAATTCTGATATTAGGCTTAGGATTTTTAATGTAGTTGGAGATGAAATATTTTCAAATTACTTAATTGATTTTTCCGGTGATTATAACACCAACATCAATTTACAAGATTATTCTAGGGGTGTTTATTTCTTAGAAGTTTCCACAAGTAAAGGTATAGTGAATAAAAAGCTAATCTTACACTAGTACTTTTGTAAAAATTGTGACCTAGGAGGGACTCGAACCCCCAACCGTCAGAGCCGAAATCTGACATTCTATCCAGTTGAACTACTAGGCCATACGTTCAGCAAAAATAACATAACTTTTTCATTACAATTTTAAAGTGATTAGTAAGTTATATATTATGATTATGTATTTTTGTGTCTAATGAAAAAATTACTGTTATTTATATTACCTGTTTGTGTGTTTTCTAAAGATGTCAGCATTGGTAGCTGGAAAAATTATTTGTCTTACAATAGCGGGTCTTTTCTTTGTGAAGCTAATGATAAAATCTACTGCGTCGCTAGCAACGGTCTCTACTATGTTGATAAAGAAGAAAGCACCATAAATCGATTATCAAAAACAACGGGTCTATCGGATATCTCTGTTAACAAAATAGCATACAATGAAGAGCTAAACGTCTTAATTGTTGTATACAATAATTGTAATATTGATCTTATAAAAAATGGAGTTATTACAAACATTTCAGACATTAAAAGAAAGGAAATTGCTGGAATAAAAGAGATAAAAAATATTGATCTTAATGGAAATATAGCATACCTTTCGTCAACTTTTGGGCTAATTCTTTTAGATTTGGAAAAAAAAGAGATAAAAGACACCTATAACATTGGAGATTCAAACGGTCTTTATGATGTCAATGCCTGTTCTTTTTTAGGGGACTCTATTTATGCTGCCACCACAAATGGAGTATTTGTAGCTTACTTAAATTCTCCTCTATTATCTGACTATAATAACTGGTCAAAGCTAAATATAAATGAAACAAGATATGATGATTTGTTAGTTTTTAATAATCAACTAGTCGGCGATTTTTTTGACAGTGTTGTTTCGATCAGCTCAAATAACGAAAGACTTTTAACCGTTGAAAAAGAAAAAATTATCATTAGCAGCGCAAATCAAGGTGATGATATTCTAGCTAGTGATTATTTTATAAGTTTAAAATACGCAATAATTGATAGTGAAGAAAAAATTTGGATTGCTGATTCTGTAAATGGATTATTAAAATTTACTTACAATGAATTTGAGGCCAGGTTAGTTCCTGAAGGTCCTGTTAGAAATGAAATATACAGTTTAGAATTTCAAGAAGAAAAGCTATATCAGTGTCATGGGGGGCATGCTAACTTTGGAATAAATGCTTTAATTAATGACGGGGTCTCTGTAAAAAATAAATATGACGAGTGGGTTAATTTTGACAGATATGATCTTGGTAATTGTAGAGATGTTTTAGAAGTAGCCGTATATAAAGGATCTGAATTTTACGCTTCTTGGTATCACGGCATTTCTGAAATGAAAGATGGGACACATGTTACAAAGTATGGCTTTGCAAATACTGGAGGTGCTCTTGACACAACATACTATTCCAACAATAGAATTAGAATATCCGATATTAAATTTGACGATAACGGAAATATGTGGGCTCTAAGCTCTGAAGTAAACCACCCTCTGGCAGTTAAAACAAGACAAGGAGACTGGTATTCCTTCAATATTGGTCTTAATCAGGTTGATCTTTTTTTAGATGATTTGTTAATTGATGATTACAATCAAAAGTGGGGAGTTTTAGCTAGAGGAAATGGGCTTTTTGTTTATAACGACAACAATACAATTAGTGATCTTTCAGACGATGAATATAAAAAAATTAATACTAGCGTTGGGTCGGGAAATTTACCTTCAATGCAAACTTATTGTGTTGAAAAAGATTTTAATGGAGAAGTTTGGGTGGGCACTGATAAGGGGGTTGCCGTTTTTTACAATCCAGAAGCCGTCTTTACAGGCTTTAATTTTGACAGCGAGCAAATTTTGATTACTGAGGGAGATTATGGGCAATACTTGCTAAGCGAAGAAAGGGTCAAGTGTATATACATTGATGGAGCAAACCGAAAATGGATTGGAACTGAAAAATCCGGAATTTTTCTTTTGTCTGAAAATGGTCAAGAAGAAATCTTACATTTTACAGAAGAAAACAGCCCTTTACTATCTAATAATATTGTTGATATTACTATGAACAATGAATCAGGAGAGGTTTTTATAGGAACTAGTAAGGGCTTGATTTCATATCGATCAGACGCAACAAAAGGTGTAACTACCCAATCATCAACAGAAGTTTTTCCAAACCCCGTGCATGAAAACTACTACGGGCCAATAGCTATAAGAGGGCTTATTAATAATGCATTTGTTAAAATCACGGATATTGCTGGCGATATTGTATATCAAACTACAGCTAATGGAGGGCAGGCAATATGGAACGGGCTAAACAAAAATAATGAAAAAGCCTCAACAGGTGTTTATTTGGTGTTTAGTACTGATGAGCTTGGTAATGAAACTATGGTTAGCAAAATTCTCTTAATTAAATGAAAACAAGAAGCAGAGGTGTTGGCATTAAGTACTACAAGCACGGGGAGAGCTCTATAATTGCAAAAATACTAACAGAAGAATATGGGATGTTGAGCTTTATAGCGAAGGGTGTACGGTCAAAAAATTCCAAAAAAAAAATAAGTCATTTTGAACCCTTAAAACTTGTTTCAATAGACTTTACTTTAAAGCCTAAAAATTCTCTTCATTTTCTAAATGATATAACTTTTGAAAAAACATTTGTTTCTTTAGAAAAACAAATGACAAAAAACTTTTTAGCTGTATATATTGCCGAAATATTACTTTGTATATGTCAAGAGGGAGAAAAAAACAAGACCTTATTTGATTTTATATGGTCGACTAGCGACGAGTTGTTTTCTAAAAATTCAATTGAAAAAAACCACATACTTAAATTTATGCTTAAGACTACTCATTACCTAGGATTTTTTCCTGACACTAAAACTTTAGGTAAAAATTACTTTGATTTAGAATCTGGATCATTTGTAGATTCTAAACTCCTTAAAGGGCTGTATATGAGTAAAGAAAACACGTTTATTTTAAGTAATTTACTTAAAAATAAAGAGCTAGACATATCAAAATCTAAACAGGACAATTTTTTAGATGAATTTTTTCAATATTTTAAAATTCATCATTATAATTTAAATAACGTTACCTCTCATAAAGTCATTAGAAGCTTAAGATAATGAAACCACTTTTATATTTTTTTATTCTTGCATTTTCACAGGTTGCTCTAACGCAAAATATAGTTGTTTTAGATAGCATTACAGGGGCTCCTATTGATAATGTAAATGTCTTCAGCGAAAAATTTGGCACGACAAGTAATAAATCAGGACAGATAGATTTAGATTCATTTGGCCCTTACGATACGCTTTCTTTTTCTCACATATCATACAATGTAATAAGCATCATAAAATCTCAATTAAATAGTGGTGTTGTTTTGCTTTCGCCCAAATCTAATTTGTTGCCTGATATAACTTTAAATGACGAAAAAAAAATTGCTATCTCTGAAAATATGCCTGTATTTACAATTAACACTAAGGAGATCTCTTATTTGCCTCAAAGCACATCTGATTTATTATCAAATGAATCAAGCATAGTTGTTCAGGAAAGTCAGAGTGGTGGTGGTAGCCCAAACTACAGAGGTATGGAGGCGAATCGGTTATTGTTAGTGGTGGACGGATCACAATTAAATAATGCTATCTACAGAAGTGGACACATACAAAGCGCATCAACAATAAATCCATTTTTTCTTCAATCTGTTAAACTTGTTTCTGGTCCAGCATCAGTAATTTATGGAAATGGTGCAATGGGCGGAGGGATTGTATTTAAAACACTAAGCCCTTTTGGATCTAATTCTTTAGACTTTCTTCAGCAATATGAATCAAGCAGTAATACGTCAGCAACAAGCCTAGCAAAATATTATAATATAAATAATGTATACAGTGTTAGTGCCTTCTCTATTAAATCTACTGGAAATTTAAAAATGGGAGGAGATAGGAAGCATGGTTATAGTGATTGGGGGAATGAACATCATATAATAAATGATGGAAGGCAACTTTACACCTCATTTGATCAAGTGGATTTATTACACAAAAGTGTGGTAGTAAATCAAAAAAACAACTACATTGTGTTTAACACACAGTACTCAAGATCTTCAGACGTTTATCGTTTTGATAAAATGAATGATGTAAAAGACAATCTTCCAAAATATAAGTCATGGTATTATGGCCCGCAAGTGAGATTTTTTAAAAAGTTTAGTTATAATGGAAATAATAAAAAACTGCTATTTGATAATTTTAAGAGTTTTATTTCCTTTCAAAACATTAAAGAGTCTAGGCATTTTCAAAAACAAAATGACACATACTTAAATAATCGTTATGAAAATGTTAAGATCTATGATTTAAATGTTGATTTTAATAAAACCACTAAAGTGTTTGACTTGATCTATGGAATAGGTGCAAGATATCAAAGTGTAAATTCCACAGCAAATTTAACTTCAAATTATCAAGTGCTATATAACACAACTAGATATCCTGACGATGGAAGTCAGGTAAGTGACTTTTTTGCGTATTCTCAAGTTAAAATTGCACCCATTAAAAAATTAGATGTTTCAATTGGTGTGAGGTGGAACAGCCAAAAATTAATGTGTAATTTTAATAATCTTGATTTTGATCTTAATAACATTGAATCCAGCAACAGCTCTTTAATCAAATCTATTTTGTTGTCATATAAACCGATCAATCATACTATTTTGAGCTGCTCATATTACGACGGCTTTAGAAATCCAAATGTTGATGATATTGGTAAGGTTTTCTCAAAAGACGGTGAAAATGTTGTTGTGCCAAATACAGATCTTGAGCCAGAATATGCGCAAAATATTGAGCTGTCTTTGATTTATGTTAAAAAACCATTTGATATTAAAATTCAAGTGTTTAAATCATTTTTAAATAATGCAATTTCAAGAGAGTTTGGTTTATTAAACGACCAAGATAGTTTGTTGTATGACGGGGAAATAATGAGGGTACAAACCAATCAAAATATTGAGTCTGCAAGTATTGAAGGGATTAGCGTTAGTGGATGTATCTACATGTCTAACAACTTTAAAATTTCTTCTAATTACAATTTTTTACGAGGAGAAAAAAATACTAGTGAGCCTCTTGCTCATATACCACCTGAAAATTTTGTTTTAAGTCTAGAGTATCGATTAGAAAAACATCAGCTCGAACTGTTCATGAAACACAATGGATGGAAAAATACAGATGACTATGACTTAAGTGGTGTTGACAATTTAGATGAAGCAACTAGTGATGGGAATCCGTCCTGGAGCACAATAAACTGTATTTACAATTACAATCTAAATACATCAACCTCAATAATGTTAGGAGTTAAAAACATTTTTGATCAGCATTACAAAACGTTTGCTTCAGGAATTAGTGCAAGCGGAAGAAATGTTGTACTTTCAATTCGAAAGAAACTTTAAACTCTGTGTTAAATTTGTCAGAAGTATTCTATATCTTTACAAACATGAACAGATTTCTTATAATTACAGTCATTACGAACTTTCCGTTCTTATTAAATTCACAAGTTTGGGAAGACAACTTACTTAAACATAATAGTAACGCTACAAATATTGAAAAATTTAATGCATTTGTAGAATATAAATCTCAAACTGTCTATACAAAAGGAAATGGATTTAAGCCATATGCTAGAAACATTGAATTTGTTTTGCAGAGAACTAATGGGTTGGATCGATTTCCGAAAAACCTTCAATATGTTGAATGGAAAAAACAAAAAGAATTATATTCAACTAAAAAACTTAATAATGCGTCAAATTGGATTTCAAAAGGACCTATTAACACTCCAATAATTCTATCTAACAATAAAAAAAGAGGAAATGGACGAGTTAATTGTATAGCTTTTGATCCAAACGATGAAAACATCATTTGGATAGGGTCCCCAGCTGGGGGGCTTTGGAAGTCTGTAGACGGGGGAAACAATTGGAGCACAAACACTGACAATCTTCCTGTAATGGGTGTTTCACACATAGCTATTGACCCAACAAATACACAAAAAATGTATATTGTAACTGGAGATGCATATGCAAATGACACATATAGTATAGGTATACTCAAATCAAATGACGGTGGAGTAAGTTGGAACACTACCGGTCTGAGTTATGATGTTGATCAAGAGCAAACAGTTAACAAAGTAATTATTAATCCAAATTATACTGATAGTTTATATGCCGTAACCAACTCAAATATCTGGATTAGCCCTGACGGAGGTGATAATTGGCAAATTGTTGGGTCTATAGGAAGGTGGAGAGATATTGAGTTTAAGCCTAATAATCCAAATATTTTATATGCCGCGAAGCAGTCTAGTGGAAACAGCAATGTTTACCGATCTGTTGATGGCGGTGCAAATTGGTCGCTAATTAATAATGGTATTAGCGGAAATCGATACAGACCACTAATAGCTGTTACAGAAGATAATCCAGAAGTTATTTATGCACTTTATTCTTCTTCAGATTATAGCTACCATGGTTTATATAAATCGAGCGATGGAGGGGATAATTGGGTTTTACAGTCAGACTCTCCCAATATTCTCGGAAGAGAAACAGATGGGACGGGAACCGGAGGCCAGTCGTGGTACGATTTAAGTCTGGGTGTGGCTAGAAATAATGAAAATTTAGTTTATGTTGGAGGCATAAATCTATGGAAATCTGACGATGGAGGGGTTTCTTGGGACATTGACGGAAGTAGCGGGAATGGTTCTAGTTACTCATATATGCATGTCGATCAACACGCATTAGAATTCAACCCTCACACTAATGTTGCATTTGCGGGAAATGACGGGGGATTATATAAATATATTGAAAATCTAAATAAGTGGGTAGACATTTCTGACGGCCTTGCTATATCACAGTTTTATAATATTGGGCTTTCAAAATCAAATTCAAATAGACTAGTTGCTGGGGCTCAAGACAACGGAACAGAAATGTTAACCAATTCTACTTGGGACGCTATTCTAGGTGGAGATGGAATGGAGTGTGCAATTGATCATTACGATGATGAAATTATTTATGCAGAGTATCAGTATGGGGGCTTAAGAAAAACTTACAATGGAGGAAACAATTGGGATAACATTAAGCCGGTAAACTATGAAGGGGCTTGGAATACACCTTATGAAATGCACGCAACCAACAGTGATTTGCTTGTTATTGGTTATGACGAGGTCTATAGGACAACTACTGGCGGGGCTGTTTGGGACTCAATATCATTTAATGTAAGTAATGGCCAAGCCTTAAGATCAATTGCCTTAGCCCCTTCGAATGAAGATTACATATATGCAGCATCATACAGCAAAATTAAGGTTACAAAAGATGCCGGTCAAAGCTGGACATACATAAAGCCTGGCTTAGCAAATTATAACATCACAGATATAGCTGTTTCCACAAATGATCCAGATAGAGTATGGGTTACTTTTTCTGATTACGACAACACAAAAAAAGTATATGAATCGAATGATGCTGGAAGCAGCTGGACAAATATTTCTGGAACAAACTTACCATCATTGCCAGTTAACTGTATAGTTTACCAGGGCGGAGCAAATGATGATTTGTATATAGGAACCGATGTTGGGGTATACTACAGAAATAATAACATGACAGAATGGGTGCCTTTTAATAATGGTCTTCCTAATGTTATTGTGACAGAACTTGAAATCAACTATAACGAAGGGACTATTTCTGCATCTACATTTGGACGAGGGGTTTGGCAAAGTCCGTTAAATACAGTTTCAGAAAGCTCGTTTTTAATCAATGAGTATTCGATTAATGTTTTTCCAAATCCTGCAGAAAATGAGATTACAATTAACACAACAGACTGGAAAAATTACCAGGTTGTTATTTACTCTATGACTGGAGAAAAAATTATTGAATCTAGATCTAAAAAAATAGATGTTTCAAGGTTAAATTCTGGATATTATTTAGTTGATATTTCCAATGTAGATGAGGGGTATAGTGTTAAAAGCAAGTTGGTCATAAAATAGCCATCATCTCTATCACACATTTCCTTTTTTCTGTTTGAGGTGAAAACACAACTCCAGCGCTTACGGATACTTTGTCTTTAACTTTATAAAATTTGACAATAAAAAACCCTCCTATAAAGTCGTTTTCCAACCTCCAAGCTCCCCTAATCGTGTTATCCATAATAACAGGCGTGTAATTTGGTTCGATTCTAACAAATTGACTCTCTTTCTCGCCTTTTAAATATTTAGAAAAAATACTGTCTGTTTTCAACATGACTTCTAACTCTAAACTATCACTATCAGGTTTAAAGGAATATGTTAAAATTGTCTTGTTCTGGTCTGAATCTGAATGGTCCCAGTTTGCAATAAAAATATCTTCAGCATTTTTAATAATTTTATAGTCTGTTGGAGTAATCAAATTAACAGAAAATTTTTCTTTTATATCTTTTTCTATTTCCTTATTAGAACCTCTAGAAATATACTCTTTTACTACTTTTAACTCTTGTTTTATAAATCGTGTTCTTAAATCAAGTAATTTTTTTTCTAGATTACTAATATCTCCGTCCCAAAGCATAGTAGAAATTAACATGTCTTCGTCGTTATTCTTGGTATTGATTTCAATTTTTTTTCCTTCTGAAATAAAAACTACGCCCATTATACCTTGGTTTATTTTTAGTGCTTGATTGAGTTTTTTTGGATTTGTTTGTTGAATGATTATTTTGGGTAGACTTTGAGGTATGCCTTCAATATCTTCATTAAATATTTCTAATACTATACCTGAAGCCTTTTGGGTCCATAGATCATCTTCAACAACAAACAAAACTTTGCTAGTTGCAAACTTTCTTTGTTTTATTTTATCAACATCTTCTGTTATCGTGCACCCGAAAAGTAAAAAAATTAATAGAATTCTATACATTATATTCTGGGTAATAGTATTTTGGTTCCGGGTATTAAGTTATTATCCGATAAATTGTTGAGCTGTTTTATTATTGTAATACTAACACCCCTGTGGTTGTTTGCAATATCCCACAATGTGTCTCCTTTCTTAACAATGTATTCATTGGTACTGTTTTCTGAATTATTTGTTTCTTTTTTTTCTACTGGAACATAAAGAACAAGTTTGTCTCCAATATTTAAATTTGTAGTACTAAGATTATTCCATTTTTTTATTTCAAAAACCCTAACAGCATGCTTCTCTGCAATTTTTCCTAAATAATCTCCTTTTTTAACGTTATAAACAACTCTAGTTTCGTTAATTAGTATCTCCTTGTTTTCTACAGCGTTAATAAAATTGCGGGCAGTTTTCATGTTTACTGATAAATCATCTATAGCTTGTCGAGGAAGCGTTATTACTGCATTAACAGGAAATATATTGTTTTTTATTAAAGGATTGAGATGGTTAATTGTTTGTAAATCTATACAGGTTAATTCGGATAATGTTTTGGTATCAACCTGAAGGTTTACGCTAATAGTATCCAGGTCAGTAAATCTGAGATAAACGGAATCAGAGCTGATATTATAATCCTGAGCAAAATTCATCGCATAGTTAACAGCAATAAATCTAGGAACATACTCTCTTGTCTCTTTTCTCAGATGCGGTTGTATTTTCCAAAAGTCGTATGTCCCTACCTCATTGATAACTCTTTGCAGGTAGCCTGGCCCTCCATTATAAGCAGCCAAAACTAAATTCCAATCACCAAATTGTTCATATAAGTCTAAAAAATAACTACATGCTGCTTCTGTAGACTTGTGAGGATCTTGTCTTTCGTCAAAATATGAGGTAACATTTAATCCATATTGTTGTCCTGTTAAATACATAAACTGCCACAATCCTACGGCTCCAGATCTTGATTTTGCTCTAGGATTAAGTGCTGATTCTACAATTGATAAATATTTAAGTTCTAACGGTAAATTATACTTATCTAATTTTGCTTCAAATAATGAAAAATACACTTCTTTTAGCGATAACATTCTTGAGATTAACCTGCGGTTTGGTCCTGTATAATAATCAATAAAATTTTGAACATCTTGATTGTAGTCCAGTGAAATTGTTGAATTATTGTTTAATATCCTTAACTTTTTTTCTTCTTTACTTGGTTTATAGCTGTTTTTTTTTATCGAAGCATCTTCCTCCTGAATATTAATAGAGTCTACTTTTGTGTAAGAATGATTGCTGTTTATTATTGTATCTTTTTGAAAAAATACAATTCCGTTTGCAAGAAAAGGGAGGTAAAAGACTACAAATAACATCAAAATTCTCATAAAACAAAGTTGGCAAAAGCTTTATTAAATAAAACATTAAATTGAAATCAATTATTAACGAGAATTTGTTAATGATTATTATTATTTTTGTAGAAATATTTTTTTTTTTATGGAAGATAAAATATATAAACAGGGATCTTTATTAGCCAAAATAAATAGTCCGTCTGACTTAAGAAAGTTAAAAAAAGATGAGCTAGATAATCTTGCGCAGCAGATTAGAGAGTATATTGTTGATATAGTGTCAGAAAAAGGGGGGCATTTCGGTGCAAGTCTTGGTGTTATTGAGCTTACAATTGCGCTACATTACGTTTTTAATACTCCGTATGATCAGTTGGTTTGGGATGTAGGGCACCAAGCATATGGTCACAAAATTTTAACCGGCAGAAAAAATCAATTTGTCACCAATAGAATCAAAGGAGGTTTAAGTGGCTTTCCAAAAAGAAGCGAAAGTGTTTTCGATACTTTTGGTGTAGGGCATGCATCAACATCAATTTCCGCCGCCTTAGGTATGGCTATTGCATCTCAATCAAACAAAGATTTTGAAAAACAACATATTGCAGTAATTGGAGATGGTTCTATGACTGCTGGTTTAGCTTTTGAAGGATTAAATCATGCCGGAGTAGAAAACACAAATTTATTAGTTATCTTAAATGATAATTGCATGTCGATTGATCCTGCTGTAGGCGCTCTGAAAGAATATTTAACAGATATATCGACATCCAAAACATACAATAAGGCAAAAAACAAAATATGGAAAATTTTAGGAAAACTAAGTAAGTTTGGCCCAAGCGCACAATCAGTTGCAAAAAAAGTAGAAGGGGCTATAAAATCAACAATACTTGGAGAGAGTAATTATTTTGAATCATTAAATTTCAGATACTTCGGTCCAATTGACGGGCATAATACAAAACACTTGGTAAGTGTTTTAAAAGATTTAAAAGATATTCCCGGGCCAAAAATATTACACTGCTTAACTGTAAAAGGAAAGGGGTATAAGCCTGCGGAACAAGGAAATACTACTGCTTGGCATGCCCCTGGAGTTTTTGATAAAAATACTGGAAAAATTATAGGCAAGAAAAAAGTTAAAAGTCCTCCTAAATATCAAGATGTTTTTGGAGAAACTATCATTGAATTAGCAAAGAAAAACTCAAATATTGTTGGTGTCACTCCCGCCATGCTTACAGGTAGTTCTTTAAACAAAATGATGGATGTTATGCCTGAAAGAACGTATGATGTTGGTATCGCAGAACAACATGCAGTTACATTTTCTGCTGGACTAGCCACTCAAGGAAAACAACCGTTTTGCAATATTTATTCTTCTTTCATGCAGCGAGCATATGATCAGGTTATTCACGATGTTGCACTTCAAAATTTAAATGTGATTTTTTGTCTTGACAGAGGTGGATTAGTGGGTGCTGATGGAGCAACACATCACGGTGCATTTGACCTAGCATATTTTCGTTGCATCCCAAACATGATTGTTTCTGCCCCTATGAATGAACAAGAACTAAGAAATTTAATGTATACTGCTCAACTTCCAAACCAAGGCCCATTTTCTATTAGGTATCCTAGAGGAAAAGGTGTTATGCTTGATTGGAAAATGCCATTTGAAAAAATTGATGTTGGTACCGGAAGAGAAATTAAACAAGGTGATAATATAGCCATACTTTCTATAGGTCATCCTGGAAATTTCGTTATCAAAGCACAAGATGAGTTTGTAAAAGAAGGCTTAAATATTGGCCATTATGATTTAAGATTTGCTAAACCTTTAGATGAAAAATTGTTACATAAAATTTGTAGAAAATACACAGCTTTAGTTACAATAGAAGATGGTTGTTTACAAGGGGGAGTAGGCTCTGCAGTTCTTGAATTTATGTCAGATAACAACTATAATTTAAAAGTGAAGCGACTAGGAATTTCTGATGATTTTATTCATCATGGAACTCAAGAAGAGTTACACAATGAATGTGGTTTTGATGTAAAATCTATAATTGATTCTGTTCATTATTTGCTAAAAAACAACCACATGTCTCAGGTTGGTTGATTTTTGAAAGATTATTACAAAACTTAAGACATTAATATATCTCAAGTTTATTTATATTTGTTATTGATTGGTAAAAAACCTTAAAATGAGTATCAATGAAATCTTACTTTCTGAAGAGAACGAGTTCTCTGTTGAAATTTCTGGGTGGGTGAGAAACAGAAGAGGTAGTAAAAATGTTGCTTTTATTTCATTAAATGATGGCTCCACAATTAAGAATATTCAGGTAGTTGCTGAAAAAGATATTATTTCTGAAGATCTTTTCAAATCCATAACTTCTGGGGCCTGCTTAAATGTTAAAGGAACATTGGTCAGGTCAAAGGGTGGTGAACAAGACAAAGAAATACTAGCAGAATCAATAAAAGTTATAGGTTTGTGTGACCCAGAAGAATATCCGATACAGCCAAAAAACCATTCTTTTGAATTTCTTAGAGAAAATGCTCATTTGAGATTTAGAACAAATACATTCGCATCAGTATTTAGAATTAGACATGGGCTTACATATGCTATACATAAGTTCTTTAACGACAAAGGGTTTATAAATATCCACACCCCTATAATAACTAGTACAGATGCTGAGGGAGCTGGAGAAATGTTTCAAGTAACTACATTATCAAAAGAAGATATTAACTCAAGTAAAAACTCAAAAATAGATCATTCAAAGGATTTTTTTGGAAAAAAAACCAGCCTTACAGTTTCCGGGCAACTTGAAGCTGAACTTGCTGCTCTTTCTTTAGGAAAGGTTTATACATTTGGGCCGACTTTTAGAGCCGAAAACTCAAATACATCAAGGCATTTGTCAGAGTTTTGGATGATTGAGCCGGAAGTTGCATTTTATAATCTAGAAGACAATATCTTGCTTGCAGAAAAATTTTTGAAATATTGCATTAAATTTTGTTTAGAAAACTATAAAAATGAGCTTGCTTTTTTAAATGATAAGCTGCTGAAAGAAGAGGCTAATTTAAAAAAGGAACAGCGATCAGAAATGTCTCTTATCGAAAGATTGCATTTTGTTTCTGAAAACGATTTTGTTGTCCTAACTTATTCTGAAGCAATTGAAATACTAAAAAACTCTAAACCTAATAAGAAAAAGAAGTTTAATTATATCATAAGTGGTTTTGGAAATGACCTACAGTCTGAGCATGAAAGATATTTGGTTGAAAAAGTGTATAAAAAACCTGTCGTGATCAAAGATTATCCCAAAGAAATTAAAGCATTTTACATGCGTTTAAACGAAGATAAAAAAACCGTTGCCGCGATGGATATTCTCTTTCCTGAAATCGGAGAAATAGTTGGGGGTTCTCAAAGAGAGGAACGACTAGGTGTTCTAACAAATAGAATGAATGAAATGAAAATATGCCAAAACGAACTTTGGTGGTACATTGACACTAGAAAATTTGGGACCTGCAAACATTCTGGTTTTGGCTTAGGTTTTGAGAGGCTTGTAATGTTTGTAACTGGCATGAAAAATATAAGAGATGTTATTCCCTTCCCTAGAACCCCACAAAATGCAAGCTTTTAATGAGTAGGCAAAAATTAGTTCAGAAACAATATCAGGCATTAAGCCCTCAACAAATACAATTCTTAGGTCTTCTACAAATACCCATAACATCTCTTGAAAAAAAAATTGAAGACGAGCTGGAAGAAAACCCTCTTTTAGAAGAAGATGAGGCAGAAGAGCATGAAGGAGATAGCAGGCTAACTAAATTTGAATCGAATAAAAGAAAAAATTATGAGGATGTACAAATTGAGGAAAGCTCAAACAGTTTAGAGAATCACCTTCAAAAACAACTTGTTGACCTTAATGTTAATGAAAGGGAGAGATATCTTATTAACTACTTGATAAATAGTCTAGACAAATCAGGTTTTCTAAATAGAGATTTGTACTCAATTTGCGGAGACATAATGCTGGCAGAGGATTTCGAAGTAACTGAAACTGAACTAGAAAAAGCACTGAAAAAACTGCAAAGCTTAGAACCAACAGGTGTTGGCGCTAAAGATTTAAAAGAGTGTCTTTTATTACAACTAAAGAAAAGTTACCCAGAAGAGGTTTTTGTCCAAAAAATAGTTTCTGAACATTATACGCAATTCAGCAACAAAAACTTTGAATTTTTTATAAAAAAAAATAGTTTAACAGAAGGTCAAGTTAAGCACGCATATAATTTAATTGAGGGCTTAAATCCAATTCCCTCTTCTGGTTTTTATAACAATAATCATACCAAATACATCTACCCTGATTTTTCAATTGTTCTTCAAAATAACAAACCATTAGTACAGTTAAACAATAAAAATATAAAGCCACTAAAAATAAATAAATTCTACAGAGAGCTTTTTGAAAAAACAAAAGAAGAAGAGACAAAAAAATTTTTAAAAAATAAACTTGAAAAAGCAGAGTGGTTTAAAAACGCAATTAACAATAGAGAGAACACTCTAAATCTAGTTATGCAAGAAATTGTTAGGATTCAAGAAAGATACTTTGTAAGTGGCCTCGAAAAAGACCTGAAACCGATGAAACTTGCAGATGTAGCTAAAGCGGTGAAAATGGATATCTCAACAATATCAAGGGTAAGTAATTCTAAATTTATTGAAACAAACTTTGGGACATTTAAGGTAAAGGAGCTGTTTTCTGAGGCTTATACAAAACTATCTGGAGAGGTTGTATCAACCAAAGAAATTAAAAAAGAGTTAAAAAACCTAATTAACAATGAGGACAAACAAAAACCATATACGGACGAAAAATTAACTGAATTACTTGGCAAAAACAACTATCATATTGCCAGAAGAACTGTTACAAAATACAGAGAACAATTAAATCTAGAAGCGGCTCGCTTAAGACGACAATTATAATGAGGACATCTAAAATAATCTCTATTGCTCTACATCCAATTTTTGTTCCTTCTTATACTTTATGTTTAACACTTTATTTTTTTCAAAGTGAGACAAAATATATAATTGACATTTCAGAAAAAACATACTATTTTCTTTTTTTAGTTGTTTTCACCATAATACTACCAGTAATATCTATGCTGCTTTTATTAAAAAACAAAAAAATTTCTAGTTTAGAATTATATGATAAAAGAGAGCGAGGTATCCCAATATTGCTTACTTTATTTTACATGCTGATTTGTTTTTATTCGCTAAAAAATCTACTAACCGAAAATGTAGCCAATAATATTGTTTTGGCTGAAGTCTTAGGAGCCTCTATAACAATGTTTGCTGCACTCTTAATTTCTGTTTTTTGGAAAATTAGTCTACATATGATGGCCGGCGGGGGGTGTCTTGGTGTTGTTTCTTTATTGACAATTAGCTCTGATATAAGTGATGATAAGATGACAGTTTTACTAGCTGTAGTTGTCTTTTTAAGCATAGTTTTAGGATATTGTAGAGTTTTAGAAAAAGCTCATAATAAAAAACAAATATTTATAGGTTTTTTAATCGGCTTTATAATCTTATTTTTTATTGTTGGAAGAGAGTTAAAATAGTTTAAAATCTACAATTTCAACCCTGCGCTGCTGCATAGCCCCAAAACTATAAATAGATTTTAATTTGTTTTTTTCACTGTCACTAACTCCTAACGGAGCTAACTTCTCTCCAAAAGAAACCTCTTCTATTGTTATTTTATCTTCCAAAAAGTAAACGAGAAGTTTTCCTCCATTATATTGCTTCATATAATTGACTACACTTTTTATTCGTCTTCTTGATAGTTTTTCATTATACTCAGAATCAAATAGTGGGCTTGAATAACCTTTAACCAAAACCTTAATGATCTTTCCTCTTTCTAGTTTTGACAAAAAAAAGTCTATCGCTTGGTTTAATTTAATAAAACTGTTTTTTAACGTATCGCTAAAGAAAGGTTCTAACATTGGATCTCTAGCTACATAATCTCCTTGTTTTTTAAAATAGGAAACGTAGGAGTCTTTATAGTTTAAATAATCATTCTCAAATTTTTCTTTTGGCTCATCATTGTGAAAATATATTTTAATAGGAAGGTCAAGCGACAAAACCTTATCATTAACTGGTGGTTTTTGAGCTGTGTCATTAAAGATATATATATCACTGCAGCAGTCCCCTTCTAAGTCTTCTGTTTTTCTGTTAGACGAAAAATAACCAACAGTATCGTTATAGTAGTTAAAATACAATTCGTCAAAAATAGAGTTTAATTGTTTAACGTTAACGGGGGGTTTCCAATTGTTTAACGAGCCCTGAGAAGAGTAAATATCAAACCCGCCCAGCCCTTTACTTTTATTAGATGAAAAATATAGTTGATTGTTTTTAGTTTGATAATAAGGGGTCACCTCGTCATATTTGGTGTTTATTTGTTTGCCCGCATTAATCGGGACTCCAAAATTTCCGTCATGGTCAATAATTGTTAACCAAATATCTAAGCCTCCAAAGCCTCCAGGCATGTCAGAAACAAAATACATTGCCTTATAGTTTTTAGTTGAAACAACTATAGGCTGACTATTAAAAAAATTATTGTTAAATACTTTAATAAAGTTATACTGGCTACTGTCTTTTATTTCAGAATAGAAAATACTGGGTTTTTTATAATTTTCTAAGAACCCGCATACATATATTCTGTCTTCTGCAAAAAAAATATTTGATGGGTTGTTAATATAGTCATTGAGTTTAGACGGCTTAGAGTGTCCCCATTTTCCATTTGTAAAAGTTGATTTATATACTTTAGTTGTATAATTGTTTTGATTATTAAGAATTCGAGTAAAATATGCTGCTGTATCGTTTACTTGTAAAAAATTCACTTCTGAATCTTCTGTACATATATTTGTGTCGATCTTATGTATAGATATTGTGCTTTGAGAAAGCAAGCTTAAAGGTAAAAAAAGAAAACAAAATAAGTATTTAGCGCGCATTATATATATTTTGGACAAACTACATTTTTTTTGGGGTCTAATAACTTTTTCTTATTCCATCCATATGTGATTGAAAACTCAAACGCACCAACACTGTTAGAGGCAGCATATAATGAGGATGTATTTACATCATAAGAAAGCAAGAGTTCTAGGTTGTCTTTTATAATGCCTAAATTTACAAAAAAGGCATCTCTATACCTGTTGTAAATTCCAAGTTTTAAGTCAGTATTATTAATTTTATAACTAATATTTGTTCCTAAAACAAAGGAACGGTTCTCTTGTTGTTGAAAATAGTATAACTCAGGATATAAAATTAGTTTAGAATTATATGGCTCAATATATGAAAAGTAAATCACATGCTTATGCTGTAGCTTCTCTTGGCTCATACTTGAAAACCCTTGATTTGGTTTGTTTAGATGATATATAGATGCGCTTGCAATAAAGCTGTTTGTCATAAATGCTGCCCCAATATTCATATCAAAAAAACTAATTGTATTATTATAAAAACTTTCTTCTTCTAAAAAAAATAACTCATCATATTTAAGAGATTTTTGAAACATAGAACCTTGTATTCCTAGTGATAAATTATCCTCGTTAATTTTAATGTTATTAGCAAAAGCTAAATATAGTCCGTCTGTTGAAAAACGAGAATCTCCTGCAATATCGTTAATAATATTTAGGCTAAGAGATGTGTTTTTAAGTGCTTGTTTTTGTGTGTAGGAAAAAACTATTGTGTTAAATGGCCTGGTTACTGTATACCACTGAGATCTTCTGTGAATTTGAATTTCATAGTCATTAACACTGCGATTTATTAATGCGGGGTTAACTAGTGCTTGGGATTTACTCAGTTGAGAATAATTAAAGTCTTGAGCAATAGCGGTATTGAACAGACAAAACAAAATAAATATTAATCTAGTTGTCATTTAACTAGTGTAATATTACCCTTTTTGAAAAATTCTGAACCGTCCACACAACGGATTGTCACGTAATAATCAAAAACTTGTGGCGGAAGAGGTGCTCCGTTAAAAGTACCATCCCAATAATGATTTATTTTATTTGTTGCAAACACTTTTTGTCCAAATCTATTAAAAATTTCTATTTTAAATTTTTCAACAATACCATCCTTGTCTAATAAATAGTACAGATCATTTATATTATCCCTGTTTGGCGAAAAAGCATTTGGAACAATAATTCTGTCTTCGTTACAATATGTCGTTTTAACATCTACACAAACAGAATCTATAAGAAAACAAGAGCTGTTAAAAAGGGTGAAAACAAAACATCCTGATGATTTTGGAATAAATTGCTGGACATAGCTTGAGTCTTCAAAATCATACCAATCAATAGAAAAAGAAGAAAAAACTTCTATAGCAAGCTCCTGGCCTTGAAAAACGATAGAATCTGAAACAAAGACCGAATCAAGAGTAGGGATGTCAAAAACATTTACGTAAGAAGAATCTAAAACAAAACAACCTAAAGAATCAACAACCTTTACTTTATACCAAAGAGAAGATGTAGGGTAATCTGTAAAATTAGATGTTGTATTGTTATTGCTCCACTCAAAAGTCAAATGCTCATCAGAAGGAAAAGTAATAAGATTAACAAAGACTGAATCGCCAAGACATATATCATTTGCAACTACATCTATATTTATATTTGGAGGAGAAACAATTATGCTGTCCAGAATTTCACAACTTCCATCTGAAACTTTTACATAATAAACTCCTGGAACTGTAACTTGAAAAAGGGTTGTGTCGAAATTAAAAGAATCAAGACTGCTTTGATAAGACCAAAACACACTTGCTTCTTCCGGACTATAGTCAACAGACAGTATAATTGGTTCGTTGCAAAAAAACGTATCTTCTACAGATATTGACAGATCGCTAACTTCTATATATTGAAATAGAGTGTCGGAACAATTGCTATCTGAAATTACTAACTGGTATGTAATTGACGAATTTGTGTTTGTATAAGGGTTAGGAGAATTTGTTGAGCTTAAAAAACTATTTGGAGTCCAGTTATAAAAAACATTTGAGTTTTGCGTTGGGGTTATTCCAATTTGCGCAAGATCTCCTTGACATTTTAAAATGTCGATCAAATGCTGGTTGCTATCAGATTTAATGTAAATTGTTTTACTAATTGTATCGGATGAGTTACATGAATTAATATTTGATATAATTAAAGTAACATTATAAAAACCGGGAGAACTAAAAACATGTGATGGATTAATGTCTGAGGAGTTGGTTCCGTCTCCAAAGTCCCAATAAAAACTTGTTTGATTAATATATGTCGATTTGTTTTCAAAAATAACCGTGTCACTACAATTTAATACTGGAGCAGCAAAATCAGCAATCAAAAGTGGGTAATTAAAACTGAATTTAAAAACTCCATTATTACAGTTTGAACTGTTGTTTGTTGGTGCAACTGCGCCATTAACAGGTTTGATTGGAAAATCTGAATTTCCGCCGCAGCCAGCACAGACAGATTGGTATATTGTTCCTCTTTTATCAAACCTGCTTGTTCCTCCGTCTACATGTTCATTGCTAATACTTCCTCCATAGTATGTTGCATAAAGTACGGAATCTAAAAGATCTCCTAAAATCATTAGGTAAAAATCGTTTCCATCAGTTGTTTCTTGAAAAGAAAAGGGTGTGGTTGTTAAATTAAGTGTCGAAAGCGCCCCCCCTCCAATATTTGAGCCCCAACCTGAGATGTATATTCTATTGCACACATCAACTAAAAAAGCTGTTGGTGATATGTCGGGAGTACCTTTACCTGTTCCAATAAGAGTGGATCTTAAAAGATTTGTTAGCGAGCTATTCAAGACAGATACAAACTGATTTCCTTTGGGAACAAAATAATTAGAGTTATATATAAACTGACCTGATGAACTTTCAGTTTGTCCAAACAAATACACCTCTCCAGATTTGCTTGTTTCTACAAAATATGACTGGTCATATTGTTCTGTTCCTATAAATGTAGATGCTAAAATCTGTGTGCCATTTTGTTTTATCAACGTAACAAAACCATCTGCAGATGTTGAATCTTGATAATGATCTAGATAAGAGTTGATGGTGGTCGGGAAATCATTAGAAATAGTTCCTCCAGTAACATATATGTTATTATTATTGTCTAGCGCTAAAGAGTAGATCGCATCGTCTTTTCCTCCTCCTAAAAAAGAGCTCCAAACAATTGTTGTTAGCTGATCGTCTAACTTAAGTATACACCCTTCTTGATCTCCTTTTAAAACACTTTGAACGCCTCCAATAATAGGAAAGTCGTTCGATTTGGTTGAAGTGGCCAAATAAATGTTATTGTTTATATCAATATCTATTTCTCCTCTTACTTCGTCTGCATAGTTATATTTTAGGTTTGGTGATAAATTCAAACCGTCATTGTTCGATCCTCCAATAAAAGTAGATGCAAGCAGGTCTCCTCCGGACGCACTTAATTTACTAACAAATATATCTGATCCATTAGGAAACCCAACTCCAATTCCTGAGGGAGTAAAGGCAGCCCCTCCTTTAAAACTTGTTTGAATTGAACCGGTTGTTGTTGGAAAATCACTAGAAGCTGTAGTTCCAAAAACAAATAGTTCATCTTTCGTATTTACAATCATTGAATGAGGGAGCTCGTCTAAAGCCCCTCCTAAATAAGTAGAATATATTCTTTGAGTTCCTGTTGTGTCATATTTAGTAATCGCAATATCTGTTCCTCCAAGCTGATTAGCATAATTAACTTGATAGGCTCCAAGAGTTGTTGGGTACCCAATTCCAAAAGATGTACTGCCTGAGTATAAAAACCCCTGATTGTCATATGTGGCAGTATAACCAAAATTATCAGATGTGCTTCCTGAATAAGTAGAAAATTCCAATACTGGATCAATTATTAAATCGTAAGCTAAATTATAACCGCTCGGCAGCTCAAATGTAACAATGTTTTTTTTTAATTTATAAAAACACTCTATCTGTATTGTATCATTATCGATGATTTGATATGCATAAGGTTTAACCTCATTTATTAAATTTACACTAGTTTTTAACAACACATCCGCCTTGTCAATTGATATGGATTCTATTCCTTCGTATTTAAGTTTAACATTATTTATATTTGCTCCGCTTTTAACAAGGATATCGTACTTCAAGTTGTCATTATAACTATAAAATAAAATGTCTATTCCTTTATAAATATTTTCTTGACGCAAAGTTTTGAATGTTTTAACATTTGTAGACCATTTCTCTTTAGAACCAAGAAAATAGTTTTCATAATAATTACTTGAATCAATTAAAAAGGTTTTAACATCAGTGTTTGAATTAACAAACTCTACGGAATACGCATGAGCCTGTATGCTTCTTGATTGAGTTAATAGATTGTGTATCGAATCTAGTTTTTTTTGAGAGTAAAAAGCATAGTATAACTTTCCCTCTTGAATAAAAAGAGCACCTCCAGGAAGGTTTACTTTTGCAATAACCTCATTATCAAACTGTCCTTTATTTTCTATAAAAATGTTTTGCGCAGCAAGAGTTTTTACACAAATAAGAAAAACAACAAATATTTTTATTAAGTTTTTAAAACAAAAAAACATTTTACATATTTAGCTTGTTTATTAAACTATCTCTTAGCATAAGGAACTCTTTTTTATTTTCTTCTTTGACAGGCAATCCTGGTGGTAAGTCCTGCTTATATGGATCGACCTGCACTCCGTTTTTCCAAAATCTGTAACAAACATGGGGGCCAGTAGCGAGACCTGTCATCCCAACAAAACCTATAATGTCCCCTTGTTTTACATAAACACCCTTGGAAATACCACTTTTAATTTTAGACATATGTAAGTATTGCGTGGAATATGTTGAGTTATGCCTTACTTTAACATAATTACCATTGTATTTTGAATATCCTGCAAAATCAATTGTTCCGCTAGCAGTTGTCATAATAGGAGTTCCTGTAGGAGCTGCATAATCTGTTCCGAAATGACCCTTCCACTGTCCGGTAACAGGATGCTTTCTGTTTTTACTGTACCTTGAGCTAATTCTGTAATAGTTTAAAGGCGCCTTAAGAAAGGCTTTTCTTAGTGTGTTTCCATTTATATCAAAATACTCTCCCATGTCTTTAGTATCTTCATAATAAAAAGCATAAAAATATTTGTCTTTGTGTGTAAACTCTGCTGCTAAAATTTTTCCAATTCCTATATATTTTTCAAATCCTGAGCTATCTATATATTTGTTCTCATAATAAACTTTAAAACCATCTCCGTTTTGTATTCTAAAAAAATCAATGCTCCAGGCGTATATTTCTGAAAGCTCTATTGCAATCCTATCGCTAACATTTAGTTTAGAAACTGCTTCTGACAAAGATGAGGATATTTCTCCTGTTGTGACTTTTAGCTTGGTTGTTATTTGTTTTTCTTTTTTATAAACAGAGATCGCTTCTCTAAAATCAATAACAACATAATTTGTTAAATCTATCTCGTATATAAAGTATTGAATATTTGAATCAAGCTCTTCGTAAATCGCTGTATATGAATTGCCAGGGATTAGATTTCTCTCGAAGTTAAAAATATGCTTTGATTTCGAAATTATATCTAAAATTTGACGATCAGTAACTCCATATGCATACATTATCTTTCCGAAAAGATCGTTTTTTTGGATCTGTTTTTTATCAACTTTAAACAAGCTTACATCAATTCCATACTCTTTTCTTGTTTTTGGCTTGCTTAAATCTTCATTAGGTAAGGTTATATCGTTTTTTTTCTTGCTATCTGAATTATTATAGGCATATTTTCCAATTATTTGAGAAAAATTAACGGATCCGTAAAACAGAACAGCGAAAACAACCAATATTAATAGAAGTAAAAAATACAGTGCTTTCCTTTTATTTTTTACATTAAGTTTTCTTGTGCTACTTAAAAATGGTAAACGCATTTATATCACTTTTTTTAATCTATACTTAAGGTTTTTAAACTCTGTCAGTTCCGCAACAATATCACCAGCCCAAATTTCTGTTACAACTTTAAATAAAATCTTGTTTTTATCATCTGAAATCCATATTTTCATTTTTTCTCCATCCTCAAAAACTCTTCCTGCTTGCATTTTAGGCTTAAAAACTAAACATGGAATTTTTCCAAATTTAGTGTCAAGCAGTTCAGTTCCTAAATATGTAATCTCAAGTATAAAATTTTCTTCATCCATGAAGATTGGAATTTCAAAAACTTTTCCTTTTTTTAAGCTATCTGTCGAAAAAGTTCTAGCATAAAAAAGTGCAGACAGCATATCTTGTGTGTTTGGTGTAATTTTATAACTAGTATCCATAACTTTAACAATACCTTCTTGATGAAAAAAGTTGTATTTCTGCTTTTTTTCAAATCCCCCCTCATAAATATCTCTAATAAAACTAACGGGTCTAACATCTTTTGCGTCTAAGAATGTTTTGTATACATCCCTGACCTTAAAAAAAATATCAAAAAAGGGAGCTGTTTTTCCTTTGCCAGTTATTTGATATATTTCCTTATTGCTAATATCTGCTGATCGTTCAACAGTTAGCGTTGCGCTGCCCACGTTAATTCCTTTAAATGTGACATTATATTCTAAGGCTTCTCCAACATTATAAGGTAGCGATTGTTGTGCGCACAATATAAAGGGAAACCAAAAAAAAATTAAAACGCGCACCATAACTAGTTTTTCTAATTAAACATGTTTTTAGAAAAAGATAGTAAATCTCTCTCTTTAAAAATATTACCAATTATGTGAATACCGACAGGAAGGTTGTTAACCTTTTCTTTGATTGGAACTGAAATGGCTGGATTGCCAGATAAATTTGCCTGAACAGTAAAAATGTCTTCATAGTATGCTGTGGTTGGGTCTATGTTTTTTTTTCCGATATCAAATGCTACATTTGGAGTTGTTGGAGACATAATAAAATCATATTTTGATAAAATTTTGTCTGTTTCATCTTTAATTATACGACGTATTTTCATTGCTTGTGTATAAAAAGCATCTGAAAACTCAGCGCTTAAAACGAAGGTTCCAAGCATAATTCTTCTTTTCACCTCTTCTCCAAAACCTTCTGTTCTAGTGTTTAGGTAAGTGCTTTCTAAATCGTTTGAAATATTGCTTCTATTGCCATAATGTACGCCATCGTATCTTGATAAATTTGATGATGCTTCCGCTGTGGTAATCACATAGTATGCTGGCATTAATAAATCCAAATAAGGAAACGAAACCTCTTCAACAATATGTCCTTTTTTTTCTAATAGTAGAAATTGTTGTTTAATAGCTCTTGCTACTTCTTTGTTTAAAAAGCCAAGTTCAAAACATTCTTTAAAATAAGCAATTTTTTTCTTTTTTTTAATTGGATTTAATTTTGAATACTCTTCTATTCTTTTTTGAGAAACCGTACTGTCAAAATTATCTTTTCCAGAAATTATTTCTAAAATTAATGCTGCGTCTTCAACATTATTTGTTATTGGCCCTATTTGATCAAATGAAGATGCGTAAGCTATTAAGCCATGCCTTGAAACTCTAGAATATGTTGGTTTAAGCCCAACTACACCACAAAAAGCTGCTGGCTGCCTAACAGAACCACCTGTATCGCTTCCTAAAGCAGCAAGACATAGGCCTGCCGAAACAGCTGCAGCTGAACCTCCTGACGAGCCTCCCGCAACCTTAAGGTGATTGTGTGGGTTTTTTACTGGTCCATATATTGAATTCTCATTTGATGAGCCCATGGCAAATTCATCACAGTTTAGTCTTCCGATTATAATTGCATCATGATCAATTAAATTTTGCAGAGCTGTCGCTGTGTATAGAGACTCAAACCCTTCTAGAATCTTGGAAGCGGCTGAAACTTTGTGCCCAGAATAACATATATTGTCCTTAACAGCAATAACCATTCCAGCAAGCCTTCCTGCTTTTTTTTGTTTAATTTTCTTGTCAATTAATTTAGCAGAGTTAAGAGCCTCTTCTTCGTAGATTTCAATGAAAGTATTTAATGAGTCTTGCTTTTTGATATTTTCTAAATACTGATTGGTTATATCTAAACAGGTTATAGAAAAACTATTAAGTGCTTTTTGCACTTCAGAAAAAGATCGAAATGTTTTCAATTTTAAAGATTTATTCTTTGTTTTTACTCGACTCCTCGTTCTTTCCCTTCTTAAACTCGCTAATTCCTTTGCCAAGTCCCCTCATTAGCTCTGGTATTTTTTTTCCTCCAAACAAGAGTAATATTGCCAAAAAAATTATTAACATTTCTGGACCAAAAAAATTGAAGAGTAATATGTTGCTTTTCATAATATAAAAGTTTATTTACTGCAAATTTATGTATTTTGAATTAATTAGCTTTATACAGCCATTTAGAGGGGTTTTCCTTGTCATATCCTTTCCAAATCTCAAAGTGTAATTGAGTCTTTTTGTCCTGTTTACTGGTTAAGACAACTCCAATATCTTCCTTGGTCAAAACTTTTTCTCCTGTTTTAACAAAAACTTCTTTAAGACCAGAGTAAACACTAAAATACTCTCCATGGTTTATTAAAACTGCTTTTCCCTCTCCCTTTATAAAAAATATTCTTGATACAACACCATCAAAAACAGATCTTATAATAGTGTTTTCATTAGTAGCAATGTCTATTCCATTGTTAACAGTTTCAACTCCATTAAAAACAGGATGTGGATTTTTTCCAAAACCCTTTACTATAACTCCACTTTCTAGAGGCCAAGGAAGTGCTCCTTTATTATTTATAAAGCCTTCTGTTAGCTTCGCTTCTGGTGTTGATGTATAATTTTTACTTGAAGAGGATTTTTTCGCAATTTCTATTTCTTCTCTTATGATTCGGCGTATTTCGTCTTCTATCTTTTTTGCTTCTTTTTCTTTATTTTTTATTTGTTTTTTCACTTTTTTTTCTTCTTTTTCAAGCTTTCTGATAATTTTTCTTTTTTCTATTCTTATCTCATGTACACTAATTACTTCTTTTTCTTGGTTTAAAAGCAGTTTGTTTTTTTGTTCTATTTCATCAAACAGCTCAGTTTTTTTAAGCTCTAAGGCCAGTTGTTTTTCCTTAATTTTCTTCTGGCTAAGCTCAATCTCCTTTGCATGTTTTTTTCTATAAGATGCGTGTTTTTTTAAATACAATAGCCGCTTATACGCTTGGTTTATATCTGAAGAAGATAAAACAAATGCTTTGTTGTTTTCGCGCACTCTATACTTATATGTTGCATACAACATTTTTGCATACTCTAGTTTTAAATTTTCAAGCTGTTTTTGTTTGTCAAATATTAATTTGGTGTTATTACTTATTTTTAATTCTATTTTTATAATGTTTTTATTTGCGATTTCAGTTTCTAAATTTAAATTGGCTATTAATCTTTCTTTATTTTTAATTTGGGTTTCTAAAATGCTTAAATAATTAAGTGACTGATTTTTATTTGCAGATGTTTTTTCTAGCAATGAGTTTGCGTACGCAATGTCTTTTTCTAATTTTTCTCTTTTTTGTTTTAACTCGTCTTTGTTCTGTGAAATAGCATTATTCTGTAGACTAGTCAAAAAAAGTGTTAATGCTAAAACTCTAATTAGACTTTTCATAATTCTTTGGTATTTTAAAATAAACTTTTTCTTTATCTTTTTGTTCAATCTTAAGAACGTTAAAAGCAAAATGAGTTTTCTCTTCGATATTATTTTCTATAACAATATCTATTTTTGAAAGTGTTCCTTCTTCATAAGCAGTACTAATATTAATTTTTATCTCTTTTTCGTGTATTTGTAATTCTTCTAAAGTATTCATTTCCTGTTTATAAAAAACACTATCTGTCAAACTGACCTCTCTAGAAAACATTTTTTGATATGCGGTCTTTAAAGAGTTCGGCTTGTATTCTTGCTGATTCAGGATTGTCATAAATCTAAAAAACAGGTCATGATTTATTTTTAAAAAAAAGCCGCCTATTGAGTCTTCTGTTGATCTTGAATAATATGTTTTGTTTAGTCTGTTTAAAACAACTATAGAGTCTTTTGTTAATTGAAGCTGAGCAATCTCCAGACCCTTTCTTGCAGAAATCCAAATAAGACTGTCTTTTTTATATTTTAAAAGAATAGTTATGTTTTCATAGTTTTTATTAGGATCATTTTCTGTAGATTGGATTTTTAGGGCTGCTTTTCCTGTTATTTTAACCCAGTTTCCTTTTTCTATGTTTGTTTTGTTTGATTCAGCTTTAATGTTATTCTTGAGAGGTGGAGTGGTTGTAACTGTGTTAGCGGTTAGACAAAGAGACTGGGTAAGAAAAACAAATGTTATTATTCTATTGATCATTTAGCTTTTTTTCATTTATTTTTTTCTCTAATTTGTCTCCAGAACCTCCAAGTTTTTTTGCATTGTTCCATTCAACTAAAGCTTCGTCCTTCAGGCCTAATTTATATAACACATCTCCATAGTGCTCAACAACAACAGGGCTGTCGCCTGCTCCGTTTTTAAGAGCCTGTTCAAGCCACTTTTTTGCCTCTTCATAATCTCCTAATTGATATAAAATCCAGGCATATGTATCTTGATAGGTCCCGTTATTTGGTTCAATCTCATTACATCGTTGAGACATTGCTTTTGCTTTTAACAAACTTTTTTTTCTGAGAGACAAATAATAAGCATAGTTATTTAATACTACAGCGTTATTTGAGTCTATTTTTAAAACTGTTTCATAATAACTATCCGATTCTGCATAATTGCCAGTAGAATTGTACAGGTCTCCAAGCAAGGAGTTCATTTCGACAAGTAAATTTTCATTGTCAACGATAAACTCTTTTCCCGTTAAAAGCATTTCTATGGCTTGTTTATAGTTTTCTAATGTTCTATTTGAGGCGGCATTAAAATAATAGAAGAGAGGTTCTAGAGGAAAATACTCCAGGGCTTCTTTACTTGTTTCTAAAATTGAATTATAATCTTCCTCCTCTGCAAGAATAAAAAGAACCTGGCCCCAAACTTGTCTATTAGATTTTTGATTTTCTAAAACCAACAGATATTGCTTTTTGGCTTCAGAGTAGTTTTTATCAGTATATAAAATATCTGCATATACGGTAATAACGTTCGTGTTTTCAGGATAAATTTTCAACAATATTTCTATTAATTCGTAGGCTTGATCTCGCATTTCGGAATTAATTGGAATTAATTGATAGTATGAAACTAAAATTCTAATTTTAGTTTCGACATCTAATTCAATACTTTTGAAAGCATTTTTTAAGTGTTCGTAGGACTTTTTATTATCCTCTTTTTCCCTATAGTAATCTGCTAAAGTTAAGTGTATCCTTCCGTTATTAGGGTTTATCTCGGCTAATTGTTTTAAAACCTCAAATGCTTTATCTTTTTGGTCACTTAACAGATAAAGTTCGCTGAGAATCTCTAAAGACTCTTCGTCTTCAGAAAAAACTGTTAATATTTTTTCTAACTCTTTGATTGCTTCTGAAATATTATTAAGCTGCCTGTAAAGTCTATGTTTTTGAAGAGATATAGATCTGTCAAATCCTGATTTTTTTTCAAGATCATCATAAACAGATATTGCTTTCTTGAAATCATTTTGATAGATATATACCTCTGCTAGCTTATAATAATACTCTATATTATTGGTTATCTGTATTAATTTTTTGTACTGGTCTGATGTTTTGTTATAATCCTGGATACTAAATAAAATTTCTGCATACAGCAAAATATACCATTTATTACTAGGTTCTATAGAAATTGCGTTTTCAATAGATTTTATGGCCATTTCATAGCCTCCTATTTCTGAACTTATTAAAGCAATTTCATAATGAGAGGCTGAAATTTTTTTTTCAATCTCTATACATTTTTCAAAATTTTTAATTGCCTCTTCAAAATTTTCAAGTGTTTTAAGTTTTAGACCTAAAAAATAGTGATGTTCATATTTTTTAGCTTCATTTTCTGATAAAGAGTGCTGTGTTATTTTTGAATTTTTATTTAACCTAAAGTTATTCTGCCCTACAACGAGTAGGTGTAAAAAAATTGATATTGTAAAAATAATATGCTTCATTTTTATTTTTTTCCTGTACTACCAAACCCTCCTTCTGACCTTTCGCTTTCATCCAAAACACTTACCTGTATTAATGTAGCCTGCTCATGTTTTGCAAAAACTAGTTGCGCGATTCTATCTCCGTTATTAATATAAAAAGTATCTTTTGAGTGATTTATTAATATAACCCCCACCTCTCCTCTATAATCTGCGTCAATGGTTCCGGGAGAGTTTAAAACAGTTATTCCATTTTTAAGAGCTAAGCCGCTTCTGGGACGAACCTGAGCTTCATAACCTTGGGGGATCTCAAGATGAAGGCCGGTTTTGACTAAAACCCTCTCTTGTGGAAGAAGAGAAATTGCCTCATTGGTATTGGCTCTTAAATCCATTCCTGCTGAATAAGCTGTTGAATATTTTGGGAGTGGGTGTTTAGATTTATTAATTATTTTAATTTGCATTATTTATTTTTTATGGGAAGAAAAATTATATTCATTTGTAGTCACAAATATCATAAATAAAAACAACAAGGCAAGGTTTGTAATTAAGCTAAAAGCCATAAAAGAAATCAAAAGGTATATTATGATCATAAAAAAGATATAGGTAAGTATTTTTTTAATATCATAAGGAATATAAAAATGTCTTCTTCCGATAAAGTACGAGGCAACAGTCATGCAAAAATAACAAGCAAGCGTTGCCCATGCAGACGCTTCGATACCTAGCTTGGGTATTAAGGTTAAGTTTAAACATATTGTTATCGCCGCCCCAAACAAAGACAGATAGGCTCCGTAAATTGTTTTACCTGTTAGTTTATACCATATGGATAGGTTAAAAAAGATACCTAAAAATAAATTTGCTAGCAAAAGAATTGATACTATTTTAAATCCCCTAGGGTCATGGTATTTTTCTCCAAGAAAGCTAATAATATTGTCATAAAACACCACGGAAATTAAAAAGAGAACGGTCATAATAATTACAAAGTACTTCATGATATTTGCATAAATCTCTGTATTGTTTTTGTTTTTATAATGATTAAAGAAAAATGGTTCGGCAGCATATCTAAAGGTTTGTATAAATAATAGCATTATAATTGATATTTTATAAAACGCTCCATATAGCCCTAGTTCAGACAGCCTAGCTTTCTCTATCAAGGAGTCGTTAGCATAATGTTTACACCACGATTCCTGGTTGAAATTAGAGGGTAAATCCCTATATTTTGACTTGCCCGTGAGACATATTATCGTATTATCATATTCATAGAGGTCTTCTGGAACATAAATCGTATCACTTATGCTTTCTAAGTAGTTTGCGTATGTTTTTGATGGGTGGTGAATTTGTTTTAACATTACCCGGTCAATTGTTTCATTTACAATTCCTGCTGTTCCTGCAACTAGCAGAGGAAATGCATAGTAAATCATTTTTTTCCACAATGAAAAATTAAACTCAAGTTTATATGAAAAAAAATCAGGAACCAATAAAATAGTTGTTAAAATAGATGAGATTAAATTAGATATGAAAATATACTCTATTCCATATCCTTCAAATACAATGAAAAATATATTAAAAGATATGTTTGTAATGATACCTAAAAGCCTCACTAAAGCAAAACGAAACGGTCTTTCTTCAAGTCTAAGCTTAGAAAAAGCAATAGAATTAAGAGCGTCTAATGACAAAATGATAGCAAAATACACAACAAAGTTCTGTTGTATTCCACTTCCCATAAAACCAGAAATATCCTTTGATTTGATAATTGTGATAAGACAAAACAGAACGGTTGTTATGAAAACTGAAGATAAGACGGTTGTATAAACTATATTTTTATTTAGTTTCGTTTCCTTATTAGAGAAATGGAAAAAAGCTGTTTCCATTCCATATGTTAATATCACAACAAAAAACGCAACATAAGCGTACATTTCTGTTACAACTCCAAATTCAGATGGAAGGAAAAACCTTGTATAAACAGGTACTAGAAGGTAGTTTAATAAACGGCCTATAATGCTGCTTAATCCGTATACTGCTGTTTGTTGTACAAGTTTTTTTAATACACTCAATGATTAAAAATTTGGTTTTCTTTTTTGCATAAAGGCATTTACACCCTCTGTAAACTCACTTGTTCCAAAACACATTCCAAATTGTTTTTGTTCAACTTCATAACCATTAACATTAAACTTATCAGATGCATTAATAGATTTTATTGCTCTTGAAATCGCAGATGGTGAGTTTTTAATAATTTTATCGGCTATTTTTTTAGCTGTTGGTATTAAGTTATCTGGACTAGTTACATGATTTACTAAACCTGTTTCTTTTGCTTGCTCAGCATTTATCATTTTTGCTGTTGTAATCATTTCTATTGCCATTCCTTTTCCCACAAGTCTAGTTAGTCTTTGGGTTCCCCCGTAACCAGGAATAACTCCTAGAGAAACCTCAGGAAGCCCCATTTTTGCTGTCTCAGATGCAATTCTAATATGTGCAGACATTGCCAATTCCAAACCTCCTCCTAAAGCAAAGCCATTAATAGCAGCAATGGATGGCGTAGATAAATTCTCTAACAAATCAAATAACAAGTCGTGGCCTTCTTTTGAAAGAGCCTCTCCTTGCTTGGAATCAAAGCTTGCAAACTCCTTAATATCTGCTCCAGCAACAAAAGATTTGTCACCAGAACCTGTTAAAATAATACATCGCGCTGTTTTATTTTTATCAGCCTCAATTATTGCATGATTTAACTCTTGTATTGTTAATTTGTTTAATGAGTTTAGTTGTTTTGGTCTATTTATTGTAATATAAAAAATGGCCTCTTGTAGATTACAGATAATGTTTTGATAATTCATTATTATATATTTTAAACAAAGATATATGATTTGACTTATAGTTCAAAACATCTAATCTATTAGCCATTTAATGCCTCAGCACCACCAACGATCTCAAGAATTTCTCCGGTTATTGCTGCCTGTCTCGCTTTGTTATATGTAAGGGTCAGGTCCTTTTTTAACTCTGACGCATTATCTGTCGCTTTATGCATAGCTGTCATTCTTGCACCATGTTCGGAGGCGTGTGAATCTAAAATTGCTTTAAACAACTGTGTTTTAAGTGACTTTGGGATCAAGCTGTTAACAATTTTAGTTTGTGATGGCTCAAAAATGTAATCTGTTTTTTGAGTGGTTTTGTCATTTTCATTTTGTACAGGCAAAAAACTTTCTTGCATTACGTTCTGTGTTGCTGCGTTTTTAAATTGATTATAGACTAAATATACCCTGTCATATTCTCCGTTAACAAAAAATGTCATTATTTCTTCGGCTATTTTTGAAACAGCTGAAAAAGAAATCTCATTATATAAGTCATCATGAGTAGAAATTACTTCATAGCCGTTCTTCTTGAAATGTTCTGATGATTTTTTTCCAATTGAAATTATGCTTGTTTTTGCCTTAGGGTATGATTCTTCAATAATTACTTTTGTCTTCTTAATAATGTTTGCATTAAATCCACCACAAAGGCCTCTGTTTGAGGTGATTGCAACTATAAGAACGTTATTAACTTCTCTTTGTTTTGAATAAACACTTGAATCTGACGAATCAAGGTTCGAGCTTAAGTTTTGTAATAACTCTGATAGCTTGTTTGCATATGGTCTCATTTGGGTGATTGCATCTTGGGCTCTTTTTAGTTTTGCTGCAGAAACCATTTTCATAGCAGAAGTAATCTGCATTGTTGAAGAAACAGATGTTATTCTTGACCTTATCTCTTTTAAATTAGCCATATAAAACTTAGTATTTTGATGATAATTCTTTTGCTACATCCTCTAAGGTCTCTTTTATTTTATCTGTAAGTTTCCCTTCGGCAAGAGCGTCTAATACATCTTGGTGTTTGTTGTGTAAGAAATCGATATACTCCCCTTCAAACTGTTTTATTTTTTCAACAGGAACGTTCATTAAAAGACCGTTTGTTCCACAATATATAATTGCCGCCTGCTCTTCAACTCTTAGCGGTGAATACTGGCCCTGTTTAAGAATCTCAACATTTCTTTTTCCCTTTTCAATTACAGCAGTTGTTGCCGCGTCTAAATCAGATCCAAACTTAGCAAAAGCCTCAAGTTCTCTATATTGGGCTTGGTCAAGCTTAAGTGTTCCTGAGATTTTTTTCATAGATTTTATTTGTGCTGACCCTCCTACTCTTGAAACAGATATCCCAACGTTTATTGCCGGCCTAACTCCCGATAAAAATAAATTTGACTCTAAAAATATTTGACCATCTGTAATTGAAATTACATTTGTAGGAATATAAGCAGAAACATCTCCTGCTTGTGTTTCTATAATTGGAAGCGCTGTTAAAGACCCTCCTCCTTTTACTACTCCTTTTAGAGAGTCTGGTAAATCATTCATTTGAGAGGCAATCTTGTCATCATTAATAACCTTTGCCGCCCTCTCTAAAAGTCTTGAATGTAAATAGAAAACGTCTCCCGGGTAAGCCTCTCTTCCTGGTGGTCTTCTTAAAAGCAATGATACTTCTCGATATGCTACAGCTTGTTTAGATAAATCGTCAAAAACAATTAGTGCTGGTCTACCCGTATCTCTGAAAAATTCCCCAATAGCAGTTCCAACAAGTGGAGCATAACACTGCATTGGTGCTGGATCTGATGCATTGGCAGAAACAATAACTGTATACGCAAGAGCTCCAGCTTTTTCTAAAGCATCTGATAAAGCGGCAACAGTCGATGCTTTTTGTCCAACTGCAACATAAATACAGTAAACAGGCTCCCCCTTATCATAAAATTCCTTTTGATTTATTATCGTGTCTATTGCCACCGCTGTCTTTCCGGTCTGTCTATCCCCAATAATTAATTCTCTTTGTCCTCTTCCGACAGGAATCATGGCGTCAACCGCCTTAATACCAGTTTGCAATGGTTCATCAACAGGCTGTCTATAAATTACTCCTGGCGCCTTTCTTTCAATTGGCATTTCATATGTTTTTCCATCTATTGGGCCTTTTCCATCTATTGGATTTCCCATTCCGTCAACAACACGCCCAAGCATACCCTCTCCAACATTCAAAGAGGCTATTCGATTGGTCCTTTTAACCGTGTCTCCTTCTTTTATCCCTTTTGAAGGCCCTAATAAAACAACCCCAACATTATCTTCTTCTAGATTTAAAACTATTGCTTGTACTCCGTTGGAGAACTCTACTAGTTCTCCAGACTGAACATTGGTTAGACCAAAAATTCTTGCGATACCATCACCAACCTGCAAAACAGTTCCTACTTCTTCAAGCTCTGAAGTTGATTTAAATCCTGATAGTTGTTCTCTTAATATTGCTGATACTTCAGCTGGTTTTACTTCTGCCATTTTTATAAGTTTTTTAAATAATGTTTTTACTTAATGTTTTTTTAAGTCTATTAATTTTAGTTTTAATACTTGCGTCTATTTGTTTGTCTCCATACTTAATAATCACGCCTCCTATTAAATCACTGGATGTCTTTTCTATCAACTCAACCTTTTTACAGCCTGTCTTTTTAACCTCAGCAATTAATCTCTCTTTATAATCTTGCTCTAAAGGATTTACCGAAGTAACCGTTACTGTTTCAATTTGGTTAATTCTCTTGTAGATCACAATGAAGCTCTCAGCTATTGTCTGTAAAAACGCCTCTCTTTTCTTTACAGTAATCATTTCTATAAAATTTAATGTTGTTACGGAAATCCTGCTTGAAAAAATCTCTTGAATTATTTTGATTTTTTTCTTTGTTTTTATTATAGGGCTTCTTAACAATTGTCTCAACTCTGAAATAGATTTACACGCCTCCAAAACAAGCTTCATGTCTTGAAGGGTTGCGTCCATGGCGTTGTTTTTTAAAGCTATGTCAGCTAAAGACTTAGCATATCTATTTGAAAGTTTTATTGCTTTCATTTTAATTTAGTTTAGTTTCATTCAAAGCCTCTTCAATTATTTTTTTACTAGCAGCAGGATTAGAAAGTTCCGTGTTAATAACCTTGGATGCCATTTCAATTGATAAATCAGAAATAGTGTTTTTTAACTCATTTAAAGCTTTGGCTTTTTCAGTATTTATTTGGTCTTTTGCTGATAATAACAACTTCTCCGCCTCAACACTAGCACTCTCTTTGGCTTCGGAAATAATTTTACTTTTCATTTCTCTGGCCTCCTTTAGTATTTCATCTCGCTGTTTTTTTGCCTCAGATAAAATCCTTTCATTATCTGCAGTAAGGTTTTTCATCTCTTCTCTTGCTTTTTCTGCAGAGTCTAAAGCCTCCTTTATACCCCCCTCTCTTTCTTCAACAGCTGACAATATCGGTTTCCAAGCATATTTTTTCAAGAAAAATATTAATATTATAAATAATAGCGTTTGCCAAAAAAATAGGCCTAGAGAAAAGTCAGAAATTAATTTATCCATTTGTTTTTTTTTTGTTATTTAATTTAATAATCAAAACTACAAGCAACCCTTGTAGTTTTGATTATAGGATTTTGGTTACAACGCAAACAACGCGGCAAAACCTATTCCTTCGATAAGTGCAGCGGCAATAAGCATCACAGTTTGTATCTTTCCCGTTAGCTCCGGTTGTCTCGCCATTGCTTCCAATGCCGAGCCTCCGATTCTTCCGATACCGATACCTGCTCCGATTACTACCAGGCCGCCTCCTACAATTGGTGGAATCATGATAATAAATTTAAATTAAACACTCTTGTTAACATTCTATATTTTTTAATCAATGGTGGTGCTCCTCTACTGCTGCTCCAAAATAAAGCGCAGACAACATTGTGAAAATGTATGCTTGAAGCGCACAAACCAATAACTCTAACAAACACAAAGCAAATGCAAGGCCAAACGACAGAGTTCCCCCTAGCCAGCTTTGGAAAATAAAAATCAACCCTAATATACTCATCAATACCACATGACCGGCAGTCATGTTCGCATATAGCCTAATCATAAGTGAAAAAGGCTTAATAATTGTTCCCAACAGTTCAATTGGTGCTAATATTATTTTCATTGGAGTGGGAACTCCTGGCATCCAAAAAATGTGCCCCCAATAATTTTTATTAGCTGTAAATGTAGTAATAACATAGGTTAAAACCGCTAAGGAAGCTGTTACTGCAATATTGTTAGTAACGTTTGATCCGAGAGGAGTAAGCCCAAACAAATTTACAAACCAAATGAAAAAAAAGACTGTTAACAAAAAACTCATATATTTCTTATAGTGTTTTTCCCCTATGTTAGGCCGTGCTATATCATCTCTAATATAAAGAACAACGGGTTCTAAAAGCCTTCCAAAGCCCGAGGGAAGCGGGCCTCGTTTGTATGAGTTCGCCATTTTAATAAACACATAGGCCATCAAAAGAAAACAAAGGAGAATTAAAACAACGTTTTTTGTTATTGAAAAGTCTATGATGTCTACGGGTTTTCCATCAGGGCTAACAGCTTTGATCTGCTCGCTTTTTTTGTCAATGCTATAAATTCTATCATCAACTTTATATTCAGTTCTCTTGTTTTTCTTATCAAAAAACCTTGAAGAGGTGAAAACGTCGAACCCTTGATTGTGGTAAATTATAATAGGCAGTGGAAACGAAACATAGTGCTTTTTATCTCCTTTTTTGAAATAAAAAATCTTAAATGAATGAAGGTCTTTTAAATGATGGTCTTTAAACTCTTTATATTCTTTTCTAACATCTTTGCCTTCTGCATTTTGTTCTGATTTGGCCGCAAAAGCTGATCCTAAAAAAACAAAAGCAAAAACTGTTAAGAATATTTTGTGTTTCATTTATATATATTTATCGATTGCAAAATTAGATATTTATAGCAATTTTCACGTCTCTTTTTAGAATATTTTCAATTACTTTTCAAGATCTTATTTGTTAACTTTATTTACCAAAGAAATCAAACAGGCAGTTTCTACAATTAAAGAGATGGCATAAGGAACGAAAAAAGACATATACGCTTCTTTAGACAAGGATCCGTCTTGTTGTAGAGATGGTAAAATAAAAACGAGGAAAACAAAAAACTTTAACAACGTTCCTGACAAAAAATAAAACCCCAAATACTGCTTGTGCTTGTTTCGAAAAAAATACGCCACAACATAAACAAGCATAGCCGCCAATGCGTTTATAATATATGGCTGGTGGAGATTGTTAAGGGACGTATTGCTTAAGTGTGTAAAATATGCTGCTGCTAGCGAAGCAAACAAAACAAGATGAAAAAAAAACAATCGCCTAATCATCCTGAATTTTTTTTGCTTGTTTTACAAACATGTAAAGAGCAACAATGACTGAAGCCAAAACACAAAGAGCCGTGTAGTAACTTTTTTGGTTTTCTGATTGGAGGTCAAGGGACTTTCCTAAATAAGCGCCTAAATATATAACTATCCCCATTTGAAAAGACAGAGAGGTTAGTGCTAAATACTTATTATGCGGTTTTTTCTTTTTCTGTTTGTTTTGCACCTAAATCTTTTATGTCCTTGATAACAGCCCCCATGCTGCATGATCCTGTAAAGGATGCGCCGGGCTCAATAGAAAGTTTGTTGGCAACAATATCTCCTGTTAGCTTTGCTGTTTCTTTTAGTATTAAAAGCTCGCTAACTGTAATCTTTGCTTTTATTGTTCCGGCTATATCTGCACTATTACAAACAACCCCCCCTTCGACAGTCCCCTCTTTTCCCAAGACTACCTTTCCCGAAGTGTTTATAGAGCCCTTTAATGTGCCGTCAACTCTAATATCTCCTTTTGACGTAATATCTCCATTGATTATTGTTCCAACTCCAATAGTGTTAATTGATTCTTTCATTTTTTTACTTGTTTTTTCGTTTAAGTTCGTAAACATTTTGTCGTATTTAAAGCAAACTTAAAAAATTTAATCTGAAGAGTTGTATTTATTGGTAAAGAATTTATAATAATTTTCTGTGTCTTTATTTTTGTAGAAATATGCAAAGTTCTCATATGAAATTGACATAATCTTGTGTTCTTGATTTCTTAGGACGTTTTTAATCTTTGTTTCGTCAGAAAGAAGCCTTAAGTATTCTAAAGACTCTTCGCTATTTCCAAAACTTTTAATTAAAATTAGGTGCCGATCTCTACCCAGCATAAGTGCGCTTATTTCAAAAACATCGTTTCCTATGTTTTCAATATTAAAATCTGAAACAAGGGTCTTAAAATATGTTACATCAAAACCTTCTTTTGGCAGTACAACAACAATCATGTGCTCTGCCAACGTCCTAAACAAATAAGGAGATCCTAATATTGCTGTTTCGTTTGCTTTGTCTAATTTGCTAGGATCCTCAATTGTGCTTATTAGGCTCTTAGAGGTTTTATATACAAGTGTGTCTGTTTTAGATATTTGTAGTAATGTTTTGGTTGCCTCTTTTGTTTTTTTAAGTTTTATTTGAGCAAGAGCCCTAAGGAGTAAATATTTGTTCTTTAGGTCTCCAGAAGGGGTTTTTGTTTTTAATAAAACCTGATTATAGTTGCCGTTTTTATACATCTCAAATACTTTTGAATAGCTTTGGGCTTGTTGCGTGTTTTTTTGTTCTGCTTCTTCTTTATAATTAGGGTTGACTAGAATCTTTGTATATAAACTTTCTGGGTATTTTTTCAACATAATGTTTTTAACTTCGTTTTGTTTGTCTCCTGAAATTTCATTTTCGTTTAAATAAATATTATATAGGGCTAGTGGCGAATATTCTTTGTCTTCGGGATACCTAATATATATCTCTGCAAAATTGTCTGTACTTGCGGAGATTTTCTTCAAATCTTCCCTAAAAACAATTCCAACCTGATATAAAGACTCTTTAATTTTATCATGAGTTAAAGAGACGTCTTTTTTTGTTTTCGGTATTTTTTGCAAATAATAATTTGGATCCTGCTTGTTCTCTGTAAGGGCAGTTATAGAGTCGTTCCTGATAGAGTCTTCGACAAAATCAGCCAAACTGTTTTTGTTTTTTCTTCTCCAGTCGTCTTCAAGTTTTCTAGAGCCCCATTTTTTTCTAAATTCAGAAAGTCCGTAGCTCAAAGTTGCTGGGTTGTAAAAATACCATTTTCCGCCACCGGTGTTTTCTCCAAATCTATCCCTGTTATTTCTAGATCCCTCAAAAACTGCTTGTTGTTGAGCTTTTTTTTCTTCTTCTTTAAGGCGGGCTTTTTTAATTTCTTCTTCTATCAACTGCTTTATTTTTTTGTCTAACTCTTCTTTTGGTAGTTTTGACAGGACAAGCAGGCTGTCTTGAAGCTGAACGTTTCGCATGTGAAAAGACAAATTAAATAATATTTGCTGTTGTTGTTTTGTGGTTTTGTAACGACTGTCCTGCTCTTGCATGTAAAAAACTGCACTGTCATAATTTTGAGACGAAAGAATGTATTGTTTTTTTGCTAATTCAATCTTTCCTAAAGCAAGGAATGATATTGCTTTTTGTGTGTTGTTGTCAACGCTATTGATTGTAGACAAATTATAGTTTTCTTTAGCTGATGCTGTATCATTATTATTTAAATCCATCTCAGCAATAGTGAAATAAATTTGATCTAAGTATTCTGTGTTTTTATCATCTTTAGTCATTTTTAACAAGTTTTCTTTTGTTTTTTTCAAACTCACGTCTCCTTTTTCTAAAGATCTTGCTAAATTCATTTTTGCGTTAAATGCCATTTCGTATTCGGGGCTCGCTTTTAAAACCATTTCGTATCTCTCTCGAGCAAGTGCCGGATTTTTTTTGTTTTGATAAATCTGTGCTAATAAATAATTTATCCTAACCTTTTCTCTTTTTGATTTGATTGTGTTTGCTGCCTCAATAAGCTTCGCAATAGCCTGATCATACTCTCCTTTTTGAACATAGTAATCTGCACAGACAACGCTAAATAATTTTTTGTTTTTCTTGGATAGTTTTTTTTCATTATTCAAGTCTTCGATATAGCTTTCTGCCGCCTCAAAATCTCCTGAGCCTACACTTGATCTTATCAGCCATAGTTTTGACTCAACGGCGAGTTCGCTAGATGGGTATTCGTTGATGATGTATGTAAATGTTTTTATTGCCTCCTCAAAATCTGCTTTATAAAAATACGCCTTTCCTATCATTAAGTAGTTGTCATCTATCCACTTACAATATTCCTTTCCGTCAATTTTTATAGAGTGTCTCTGGATCACAATTGACCCTTTTTTAACTGCTTTGTCCATAAAGGGGCTTGATTTTTTTTGATTTTCTAACTCGCTTGTTGGAAAAACTGAAATAAAGGATGTGTAGTCGTCTTTGTTTTTTTGATGCAGTTTTTTTATTCCTTTTTTGAGGCTTTCGTTACCATTAAAATAGCCGTTATACTTTGCGGTTGTATTGTGATATGTTCTATGAAACCAGGTCTTTTTCTTGGTTGAGCATGATTGAAAAAAAATCAATAATGTGAAAAAAAATAAAATTTTTATAATTCTGCCTGTCTTCATATGATCTGTTAACTTCTTTTTTTTTGTTTTATTTTATTCAAATTAAAATTTTCTAGCAAATATGCTTATAATTTTATGATATTTGCAAAAATTATGAAAGATAAAAAAAGAGCAACACGGTTATTCAAAAAATTTCTACACAAGTATCGTTTGGTTTTAATGTCAAAAGATTCGTACGAAGAAAAAATGTCTACAAACATTAGCCGATTTAATGTTGTTGGTGTTTTTTTTGTTCTTTTTTTGTTTTGCTTTGGTATATCTGTTTTATTAATTACAAAAACAGGTTTAGGCTCACTTATTAAAAACGAGAACCAAATAGCACAAGAAGAATTAATCGCGGTAAATAACAAAGCCGATTCTTTAATCGAGGTGTTCTCTTCTCAAAAAAAATATCTTAACAACATAAAAACTATAATAAACGGGGGAAAACTCATAAACACAGAAACCATTGACACAATTGGTGTTAGTAAAAATATTTCTTTTAAAAAATCTTTTGAAGACTCCTTGCTTAGAATTGCTGTTGAATCAGAGACCTCAAGCTCGATTATTACAAAAACCGCCGAGACCGACAGGCTTGTTGTTTTTTATAAGCCTGTAGACGGTGTTATTACAGATTTTTTTGATTCTAAACAAAAACACTTTGGCATTGATCTTGTTGCAAAAGAAAACGCTAGGGTCTCCTCTGTTTTAAGCGGAACTGTTGTGTTAAGCTCCTGGACTTACGAAACCGGCCATGTTATTGGCATCCAACACGATAATGGTTATTTTTCACTATACAAACACAACTCTGTAATACTACGGTCTGTGGGGGATTTTGTAAGCGCAGGAGAGCATATAGCTATAGTGGGTGATTCTGGCAATCTTTCTTCTGGGCCACATCTTCATTTTGAGCTGTGGCAGCATGGAATGCCTGTAAACCCTGTCAACTATATTTTATTTTAATTTTATGTGGCTTAAAAAAATATTGAGTTTGTATTTTGCAAGGCATGTTGTTAAAAAAAACCGTGTTTGGAAAAACAATCCCATTAATGCGCAAAATTTAGTTTTTAAAAAACTTATAAAATCTGCTAAAAAAACGTCTTTCGGCAAAGAGCATAGTTTTGAAAAAATCAATACCTACGACGATTTCACCAAACATGTTCCTGTCCGAGACTATGAGGGGCTTAAAAAATATATAAACAAAATTATTTCTGGAGAGGAAAATGTTCTTTGGCCAGGAACCCCTCTATATTTCTGCAAAACATCTGGAACCACTTCTGGATCTAAATATATTCCTATAAGCAAAGAAAGCATGCCGAATCATTTAAACGCTGCAAGAGATGCTATTCTTAATTATATTGCGGAAACCAAAAACACTTCTATAGTTTCAGGAAAGATGATTTTTCTTCAAGGAAGTCCAAAGCTATCAAAAAAAGGAGGTGTTTCCACTGGCAGGCTTTCTGGGATTGTTGCTCATCACATTCCCTTTTATTTAAAGAAAAACCGGCTGCCGTCTTTTAAAACAAACTGCATAGAAGATTGGGAGGAAAAATTAAATCAAATTGTCTGTGAAACAGAATATCAAAATATGACTTTAATTTCTGGGATTCCTCCTTGGGTTCAAATGTATTTTGAAAAGCTTAAGAAAAAACACAACAAAAACATTAAAGAAATATTCAAAAATTTTAATTTATTTATTTACGGAGGGGTAAACTTCGAGCCATACAGAAATTCTTTTTCTAAAATAATAGGAAAAAAAATAGATAGTGTTGAGCTGTACCCGGCCTCTGAAGGTTTTATTGCCTACCAAGACTCTCAAAAACACAAAGGAATGTTGTTGTGTGTTGACAATGGCATTTTTTATGAATTTATTCGTGCGGATGAGTTTTTCAACAACAACCCAAAAAGAATCACCCTAAAAGATGTTAGGGTCGGTATAAATTATGTTATTATCTTAAACACAAATGCTGGCCTTTGGGGGTATAATATTGGAGATACTGTTCGTTTTGTTTCTACAAAACCATACCGGCTAATTGTTAGTGGAAGGATTAAACACTTTACATCTGCTTTTGGAGAACACGTAATTGCTGAAGAGGTAGAAAAATCTTTGGACTATGCTTTTAGCCTATACCCTTGCGAAATCAAAGAGTTTCATGTTGCTCCACAAGTTAATCCAAAAAAAGGAGCCCCCTACCACGAATGGTTTATTGAGTTTGCAAAAAAACCAAAGGATATCGTTCTTTTTGAGCAAGCGCTAGATAAAAAACTACAAAGTCTAAACTCTTACTATAAAGATCTTATTGTTGGGGGGGTTCTAACCACCCTTAAGATTACATTTGTAAAAAAAGATGGTTTTATAATGTATATGCAATCAATTGGTAAGCTCGGGGGTCAAAACAAGACGCCAAGGCTTTCAAACGATAGAATTATTGCAGATAAACTAAAAAAATATTTACATGGCTAAAAAAAAACACATCGCAATTCTTGGGTCAACAGGTTCAATAGGAACTCAGGCCTTAGAAGTTATCGACCATCACCCTTCTCTTTTTGAAGTCGAGGTGCTTACCGCCAACAACAATAGCGAGCTTTTAATTAAGCAGGCTATAAAATATCGCCCTAACTGTGTTGTAATTGCAAATGAAAAAAAATATAACGAGGTTTCTGAGGCTCTTTTAAATTTTAACATAAAAGTGTTTGCTGGAGAAAACTCTCTCGAGGAGGTTGTTGAAATGGAAGGAATAGATGTTGTTTTAACTTCCCTTGTGGGTTATTCGGGCCTAAAACCAACTATTGCGGCTATAAAAAAAAGTAAAACTATTGCTCTAGCAAACAAAGAAACATTGGTTGTTGCAGGAAAACTAATTTCTCAACTTTGTTTAAAACACAAAGCCACCATTTTTCCTGTTGACTCAGAACATTCAGCAATATTTCAGTGTTTAACCGGAGAGGGCCACAATTCTTTAGAAAAAATTTATTTAACTGCATCTGGCGGCCCTTTCAGAGGCATGTCAGCTCCTGAGCTAGCTAACGTTACAAAAAAAGAGGCGTTAAAGCACCCGAACTGGAATATGGGGGCAAAGATAACTATTGACAGCGCTACACTTATGAACAAGGGTTTAGAGGTAATTGAAGCGAAGTGGCTTTTTGATTTAAAAGAAGAGCAAATAGAGGTTGTTGTTCATCCGCAATCAATTATTCATTCCGCTGTGCAATTTGAAGACGGCTCTATAGTTGCTCAATTGGGCCTCCCTGATATGAAGCTGCCTATACAATACGCTCTTGGCTTCCCAAATAGAATAAAAAACTCTTTTAAACGTTTTTCTTTTATGGATTATCCTTCTCTGACTTTTGAAAAGCCTGATTTAAAAACTTTTAAAAACCTTCAACTATCTTTTGATGCAATGAAAAAAGGAGGAAACATGCCCTGTGTTTTAAATGCTGCCAACGAGGTGGCTGTAGATGCTTTTCTTCGTGATAAAATTAGTTTTTTAAAGATGCCTGATTTAATTGCTAATTGCATGGAAAAAATTACTTTTGTAAAAAATCCTTCTTTAGAAGACTACATTAATAGCGATACCAACACAAGATCTTTAGCAAAAAAATTATTATAATATGGAAATTTTAATTCAAGCATGTCAATTAATCTTAAGCTTGTCTATACTTGTTCTTCTTCACGAGCTTGGTCATTTTATTCCCGCCAAGTTATTTAAAACAAGGGTTGAAAAGTTTTATTTGTTTTTTGATCCCTGGTTTTCTGTTTTCAAAAAGAAGGTAGGAGATACCGAGTATGGTTTAGGATGGCTTCCTTTGGGTGGGTATGTAAAAATCTCTGGAATGATTAACGAAAGCATGGATAAAGAACAAATGAAGAAGCCCGCTGAGCCCTGGGAGTTTAGGGCTAAGCCCGCCTGGCAAAGACTAATAATCATGGCGGGGGGCGTTTTTGTTAATCTGGTGCTGGGTGTTTTAATTTACTCTATGGTTTTGGCTGTTTGGGGTGACTCGTATATTTCAAATGAAAAACTTGTAAATGGCGTTTCTTGTTCCGGATTTGCTAAGTCTTTAGGCTTTGAGGATGGAGACAGAATCATGAGTGTTGATGGTAAAAAAATAGAGCGCTATAGTGAAATTCAAGAAGCTATGCTGTTAAATGATGACCCTTATGTTGTTGAGGTCTTAAGGGGAGGAGAAATAAAGACTGTTAATATTGAGGCAAGTTTAATAAAAAAGTGGAAGGACGGTCCAAAAAGCCTGTTCTTTACTCCTGCCGAAAAAACCTTTGTTGAGAAGGTGTTGAAAAACTCCAACGCTGAAAAAGCCGGAGTTAAAAGAGGGGATCTTATTGTTTCTATAAATGAAATAGAAACTCCTTATTTTTTGAATGTTGTTGAAGAGCTAAAGAAAAACAAGTCAAAAAAAGTTGTTCTTAATGTAATAAGGAATAGCTCTCCTTATAGTCTTGTCGTTCAGGTTGATAAAGATGGAAAAATTGGTTTTCTTAAAAAAAACACACTAGAAGTATCGTATAAGAAGTATGATTTGCCTTCCTCAATTCCTGCGGGATATAATTTAGCTGTTGACCGTCTTAGCAGCTACATTTCACAATTTGCCCTTATATTTAATTCTGATAATGAATTAGCAAGCGAGCTTGGGGGGTTTGGCGCTATTGGAAGCATGTTTCCCGGGTCTTGGAATTGGCTACAGTTTTGGAAAAACACAGCTTTTCTGTCATTAATGTTAGCTTTTATGAACCTATTGCCTATTCCTGCTTTAGACGGGGGTCATATTGCCTTTTTATTTTACGAAATTATTGTGGGGAAACCTGCTCCTGAAAAATTTGTTGAAAACGCCCAGGTTGTTGGTATGGTTCTGCTGTTTAGTTTACTTATATTTGCTAATGGAAATGATATTTTAAGGCTTTTTTAAACGTGGAAATTTTAGATACAAATTCTTATATTTTAATTTTTGGTTCTATTATAATTGTGTCGTATTTTTTTAATTCTGTCGCTAAAAAATCTGGTATACCGGCAGTTCTTATGCTAATTGGTCTTGGGCTGTCTATAAACTTTTTTGTTCCATTTAGCGAATCTTTAACTGACGCATTAAAACTGCTTGGAACAGTTGGTTTAATTTTAATTGTTTTGGAGGCCGCTCTTGACCTCAAGCTTCTTAAAGAAAAGGTTGGGGTTATAATTAGTTCTTTGTTAAGTAGTATTTTTGGCCTGGTTGTTACAAGTGTAATTGCGGCTGTCTTTATTCTTATGGTGATTCCTGAGTTTAGCCAAGAAACTGTAAACGGCACAACGTCTGAGCTTCCGTTCTCAAAAGCAATGGCTCACGCATTAATGTTAACAATACCTCTTTCTATATTAAGTTCAGCAATAATTTTACCTTCGATTGAAGATCTAGATGAGAAGAAAAAGGAGTTTATGATTTATGAAAGTACCTTCTCTGATATAATTGGAATTGTTGCTTTTTATGCTGTTTTAGCTTATGTAGGTTCGGATGATCCTGACGGGGTTATTCCGGGTACTTTTTTAAAATTGTTTGAGATTATCATTTTCTCCTTTATCATATCTTATGTTTTGATATATGTTTTTCAATTGCTAAAAGGGCATGCAAAGCTTTTTTTGCTAATTTCTGTTCTTCTTGTTTTATATTCTGCGGGAAAAATGGCTCACTATTCTGCGTTACTGATAATTTTAATTTTTGGGCTTATCTTAAATAACTATGATTTGTTTTTTAAAGGGTTTCTTAAACGATTGGTGGAAAAAGAAAAAGTTGAAAAAATTCTTTCTGACTTTCGACTGGTTACTGTTGAGTCTGCTTTTGTAGTTAGAACCTTCTTTTTTGTTTTGTTTGGGTGGTCTATTGTTCTTTCAAAACTTGTTGATTTCAAAGTTGTTGGCATAGGAATTGTCTTAATATTTATAATCTATGTTGTTCGATTTGTTGGGCTGCTTATTTTTAATAAAACAACAAAACTAGAAGTTGTAACTCCAGAAGTTTTTGTCGCGCCTAGAGGCCTTATAACCATTCTTCTATTTTATAAAATTCCGGACAATATTAAAGGAGACAATCCTCTTTTGGATGGTATTCTATTATTTGTCATATTGTTTTCTTGTTTAATCATGTCGTGGTCATTAATTTCTAATAAGACTTCTAAAACAGATGAAGCGAGTCTAATTAATAATCTTGATGTTGAGGGAGTTGACTCTGATCAAACTAATAATGACCCCGCTCAACCAAACAATATTGTAGATTTTGAAGAGTCTGAAAAAACAGAAAACAACTCATAGTCTTTTATTTTCTTTATTAATTTTGTGAAAAATTTATTTATATAAAACCATGGTAAACATTAAAAACTCTCTTGAAAAACTAGAAATTATAGAAAAAAACAACGGTAGTTCAACCGGATCTGTGTCTTGGGGCGAAGGAAAATTTATTTCCTCTGTTTCTCCTGTGGATGGAAAAACTATTGCTGGTGTCACATCTACAACAGCTGAAGAGTATGAAAAAATTATACAAGCATCTGTTAGTGCGTTTAAATTTTGGAGAAATATGCCTGCTCCACAAAGAGGAGAAGTTGTTCGTCAATATGGTGAAAAACTAAGAGAGTATAAACAGCCTCTTGGAGAGCTTGTTTCTTATGAAATGGGGAAATCTTTACAAGAGGGTTTAGGAGAGGTTCAAGAGATGATTGATATTTGTGATTTTGCTGTTGGTTTGTCTCGTCAACTACACGGATTAACTATGCATTCTGAGCGACCTGGCCATAGAATGTATGAGCAGTATCATCCTTTAGGAGTTGTCGGTATAATCTCTGCTTTTAATTTTCCTGTTGCAGTATGGAACTGGAACACCGCTCTAGCTTGGGTTTGTGGAGACACTTGTGTTTGGAAGCCTTCAGAGAAGGCTCCATTATGCGGAATAGCATGTCAAAATATTTGGAATATGGTAGCTAAAAAAAATAATCTACCTGAGGGTATTTCGTGTTTAGTTAATGGAGATTACTCTGTTGGAGAAATGATGACCTCGGACGATCGTCTTCCTTTGATTTCTGCAACCGGCTCTACTAGAATGGGAAGAATTGTTGGGGCAGAGGTTGCTAAAAGATTTGGAAAGTCACTACTAGAGCTTGGGGGAAATAATGCTATTATTATAACACCTGATGCAGATTTAGACGTTACTATTATAGGTGCTCTTTTTGGAGCTGTCGGCACTTGCGGACAGAGATGTACTTCAACAAGAAGATTAATTATTCATGAATCTTTATATGAAGAAGTTAAAGAAAAGTTGTCTTCTGCATATAAACAATTAAAAATTGGAAACCCTCTTGATGAAAAAAATCATGTTGGCCCACTTATTGATAGTCTCGCTGTGAACATGTACTTAAATGCAATAAAAAAAGCCAAAGAGGAGGGTGGTTCTGTGTTGGTTGAAGGAGGGGTTTTATCAGGAAAAGGGTATGAAAGCGGGTGTTATGTTAAGCCGGTTATTATAGAAGCTGAAAATCATTTTGAAATTGTTCAAGAAGAAACTTTTGCTCCTATTTTATACTTAATGAAATATTCTACACTAGACGAGGCAATAGAAATGCAAAATGGTGTAAAACAAGGACTTTCCTCTGCAATTATGACAACTAACTTAAGAGAGGCTGAGCGTTTTCTTTCTGCTTCTGGAAGTGATTGCGGTATTGCTAATGTTAATATTGGCACTTCTGGCGCAGAAATTGGCGGGGCTTTTGGAGGAGAAAAAGAAACTGGAGGAGGAAGAGAAAGCGGGTCTGATGCTTGGAAAATATACATGAGAAGACAAACAAACACAATAAATTATACTTCTGACCTTCCTTTAGCTCAAGGAATAAAATTTGATCTATAATTAGTTATTGTTTAATTTTATTCTTTCGTCTCTGTTTGCTAGTTCCCATGCAGTTAAAAAAACAAGCCTTGTTATAGTCTCTGTTTTATTAAAATCTATTTTTTCTATTGTATCTGTTGGTTTATGATAATCATCGTGCAGGCCGTTAAAATAAAAAATTACTGGTATGTTATTTTTAGCAAAATTATAATGATCAGACCTATAATAATATTTGTTAGGGTCATCTTCTGAATTAAATGTATAGTCTAAAGTTAACCCAATATACTCTTTGTTAATTTGCTCACTTAAATCATGTAATTCTTGGCTTAACATGTCTGAACCTATTAAATAAATATAGTCCGAAGTTGTATTATAATAATCTATTCTTCCGATCATGTCAATGTTAAGATTTACTATAGTTTTTTCCAGTGGATATACTGGATTTTCAGAATAATGTTCGCTCCCAAGAAGTCCTTTTTCTTCCCCTGAAACAGGCATAATTAGAACAGATCTTCTAGGTCCATTTCCTTCTTTTTTTGCTATCATAAACGCTTCTGCTATCTCTAATACAGCAGCTGTACCAGATCCGTTGTCATCTGCTCCATTAAACAATAAGGTGTCGTGTTTTCCTAAATGATCATAGTGTGCTGTTATTAAAACTATTTCTTCTTTCAGGTCTGTACCTTCTATAAATCCAAGCACATTTTCTCCGTTTACTATTCTACTTTTTTTAAAAAGTCTTGTTATAAAATCTTCGTCGCAATTTTCACAGTTATATTTACAGATATGTCTATCTGATTGAACTTTAAACTTTTGATAGTATGTATTTCCTTTAGATGGGGGAATACCAATATTTATAAAATGATTCTTAATATATTCTGCTGCTAATTTTTGTCCTTTTTTTCCTGTTTCTCTTCCTTCTAGAGAATCTGATGCTAATATCTCTAAATGGATCTTTAAGTCTTCTTTGTTAATTGTTTTTGAATATTTAACATTATCTTGAGAATATAAAAAGAAGGGAGATAATAAAAGGATCTTTATTAGTCTAATTACCATATTTTTATTTTATTTATTCTATTCGTATGTCTACCTCCTTCAAAAGATGTATTAAGAAAGACCTCTATGATATTTTTTATTTCTTCCCAATTTAATTGTCTAGCAGGTAATGTTAAAATGTTTGCGTCATTATGTAACCTTGCTTGTTCAGCAATATGAGAATTCCAACAAAGAGCAGCTCTTATAGATTGATGTTTATTTGCGGTCATGTTAATTCCATTTCCTGTACCACATAATTGTATTCCTATATTACTTTCTTTTTTTTCTACACTTATTGCAAGTTGGTGTGCAAAATCAGGATAATCAACACTATCTGGAGAAAAACACCCAAAATCATTTATTTCTATCGATTTTTTTATTAAATATTCTTTTATTTTTTCTTTAAAAGAATATCCAGCATGATCGCAAGCTAGTCCTATTTTCATATTTATATTATGTTATTAACAGCGTGTTTATATAATAACAACATCATCTTATTTTCTTTTATTTTTTTGTTAAATTAAATGTTTATAAAACTGTTATTATTTACAATGTGTTTTTTTCTAAAATTATAAAAAATATATAAGCAATACAAAAAAATAAAAGTCAAGTTTTTTTTTTGTTTTTTTTATTTTAGTTATTGATTTGCTTATTAACTTTTTATACGTGTAAATAGAATAATATTTATTAATAAATCTCTGTTTATATAATTATTAACATAGTTAAATAAATATTATTTTAAATATATAATTAACTAATTATGAATAAAATATAAATTATAATAAGTTTAATAAGTTGTTTAATAAATTTAATAAATAATATTTAAAAATATATTTTATATTATTTTCTAACAATACTAACAATACATTATAATAATTATTAATTATTAAATTAATTAAAACTTATAATTATATATAATAAATGGTATTTAAAATAAATTAATATTTTTATAGCCTAACTAATAAATAAATTATCATGAAAAAAGTATTTTTATTTTCTTCATTTTTTATTTACTCTTTATTTTCTAATAGTCAAATAAATTGTGTAGATAGTTCTTTAATTAATCCTCAAGCAGCTTGTCCATTTATTTATGATCCTGTATGTGGATGTAATGGAATTACTTATGATAACGATTGTTTTGCAGAAAATTTAGGAGGTGTTACATCTTGGAATCAAGGACCTTGTTCTACAGTACCTAGTTCTTTAATTAACTTTTGTGATAATTTTGATTCTTATAATAGTGGTGATCCTATAGCTCAAATATCTTCTTCTTGGAATACTTGGGGAGAATTAATGAATGGAGTAATAGCTCCATTTTCAGATGATGCACAGATATCTTCAGTTATGAGTTATAGTGGAGATTATTCACTTTATTTAAATGATGCAACAGGACAAGGTGGACCTCAAGATATAGTTCTTATTTTTGATACTACTCAAAATATTATATCCACTTCTACAAACTTAAATACTCCCTATTCAACAGGACATTTTTCTTTTTCTCAAATGATGTACATTGTTCCTGGAAAAACAGGATATATAAATTTTCAAGCAGAGAATATTCCTGGAGTTCAATGGGCTTTAGAAGTTAATATTGATGCGAATGGAATTATATCTTTAAGTAATACATCTGGACTTTCTTCTTCCGGAACATGTCCTATAGGTTCTTGGTTCAAACTAGAATTTGATATAGATTTATCAAATAATATTTGGCAAATGCTTGTAGATGGAGTTTCTCAGTCTTATTTTTCTAATCCAATAAATCAAATTGCATCATTAGATTTATTTCCCGCAGTAAATTCAGAATATTATGTAGATGATATTTGTTTTACTTATGATTCAACACCTGTTGTTTTAGATATTTTAAATTTAGCTGTTTCTAATATTAATTCTATTTCTGGATTAACAGGACAAAATATATATCCAGTTGTTGAAGTTATAAATTTAGGATCTATGCCTATTAATTCATTTGATATAGATTTTATTTATAATGGAAATACTATTACTGAAAGCATGACTGGAATAAATTTAAATACAATTGCTTCTTATCAAACAAATTTTTCAAATATTATTAGTTTACTTCCTGGAACAAATAACTGTGAAGCAGTAATATATAATATTAATGGTTTAGGAACAGACGATAATCCAACAGATGATAATTTAGTTAGTCAAACACAAGCAATTACACCTGCTTCTGGGAAATTAGTTATTGGAGAAGAAGCAACTGGAACATGGTGTGGGTGGTGTCCAAGAGGAGCTGTAGCATTAAATTGGATGGATCATGATTTCGAAGGATATTGGCAAGGAATAGCAGTACACAATGGAGATCCAATGACAAATACAGATTATGATAATGGAATTGGAACAGCTATAAGTGGTTATCCAAGCGGAATAGTTGATAGAGGAGCAGATATAAATCCAGCAGACTTTAAAGAAGATTTTTTACAAAGAATAGTTGTTCAACCAAAAGCATTATTAGTTAATGGAGCAGAGATCACAGGCAACACATTAAAAGTAAATGTAAATGTTTCGTTTCAAAACAGCATAAATGGAAATTACAAAGTTGCATGTGTAATAGTTGAAGATTCAGTAACGGGCGTAGGACCATCATACTCACAGGCAAACGCATATAGTGGAGGAGGAGCAGGACCATTAGTAGATGTTGATGGAACAGATTGGGCAAACAAACCAAATCCAACTCCATACACTGAAATGATATATAGGCATGTAGCAAGAGCAATAGCTCCAAATTTTGAAGGACAAATGCTTTCAAATACTATGTACAATCAGGGAGACCAAGAAACACTTTGTTTTGAATTTACTCTTGACTCTCAGTGGGATACCTCAAAAATTCATATAGTAAGTATGTTAATAGACGATACCGATAGAATAGATAATGGATATTCATCAACTATTAACGAAGCAGTAACAGAAGGATATATAGCATGTGTTTCTTCTATAGAAGGAAATGAATTAAACGGTCCAGATATAATTAATGTTTATCCAAATCCAACGAAAGAAAATATTATAATATCTAATATAAAGGAAGAATTAGAGTTAAAAATTTATGATTTACAAGGAAAGATAGTTTTAATTAAAAAGGTTAATAACTTAAGTAAAGTTAATTTATCCGAACTATCAAAAGGCGTATATAATCTTAAATTCAAAGGAAAAAAAATAGAACAAAGTAGAAAATTAGTAATAGAGTAAAAAAACTACACTTTTAAAAAATCTATATGTTTTTTTTCAAGATCAATACTTTTTATTTTTATTTTTAAAGACTGTCCAAGACAAAAAATTTTTTTGGTTCTAAATCCTATAAGTAGATGTTTTTTTTCATCATAAACATAATGATCGTCTGTTAAAGAACTAATTCTAACTAATCCTTCACATTTATTATCATTAAGCTCAACATAAAGCCCCCAATCAGTAACACCAGAAATAACACCATCAAAAACTTTACCAATTTTTTTAGAAAGAAATTTAGCTTGCATATACTTTATAGATTCTCTTTCAGCTTTAGAAGCGTTTATTTCTTGTTCAGAGCAGTGTTTAGAAAGAAAGTTTAAATCTAAATTATTTAAATAGTTTTTAGAATAATAATTATAAATAAGACGGTGCACAATCAAATCAGGATACCGTCTAATTGGAGAGGTAAAGTGAGTATAGTGTTCAAAGCTTAAACCATAATGGCCAATGTTTTTAGGAGAATAAACAGCTTTTGACATAGACCTAACAGTTAAAGTTTCTATAAGTTTTTGTTCGTCAGTTCCTTTTACTTTTTTCAAAAGAGAGTTGATAGATTCTGATAAAGTTTTTTGGTTGGTTATGTCTAGATTATAGCCAAGATTTTGAACTACGGATTTTAAGTTAATAATTTTATCTTTGTCTGGAAGGTCATGAACCCTGTAAATGAAATCGAGAGATTTTTTTCTAATTTGAGTCAGATCTTTAGCAACAGTTTTATTTGCTAAAAGCATAAATTCTTCAACTAATATATTTGTTTCTAAAACAGTTTTAAAAAATACACTAATTGGATTTTTTTGTTCATCTAAAACAAATTTAACTTCAGAGCTTTCAAAGTTAATTGACCCTTTTAATTCTCTTTTTCTTCTTAATTTTTTTGCTAAATCGTTTAACAAAATAAGCTCGTTACTATAAACCCCTTTTTTATTATCTATAATGTTTTGCGCTTCTTCGTAAGTAAATCTATAATTTGAATGAATTATAGATTTAGAAATTGTATAGCCTAGAATATTAGCGTTTTTATCAATATCAAATAAAACAGAAAATACCAAGCGATCAACATTTGGTTTTAGTGAACAGATATCATTAGAGAGATTTTCTGGCAACATAGGAACAACTCTATCGACAAGATATACAGAGGTTGCTCTTTTCAAAGCTTCTTTATCTATAACACTGTTTTCTTTAACATAATGAGAGACGTCAGCAATATGAACTCCAATTTGCCAACAACTATTATTTTTTTTTTCAACAGATATTGCGTCATCAAAGTCTTTAGCGTCTAAAGGGTCAATAGTAAATGTACACGAGGACCTTAAATCAAGACGATTACTGATTTCTTTTTCTGAGAAAGAAAAGTCAATTTCTTCAGCTGCTTTAAGAACCTCTTTAGGAAAAGATGAGGAGAAATTATTATTAAGTAAAGAAGAGTTTATTTCAGAAGAAGCCTCACCTTTTACACCAAGAACCTGAATGACTTTTCCAACAGGATTTTTTTTATTTGTTTGCCAGGAAACAATCGAAACTGCAACTTTTTTGTTTTTTAAAAGTTTAAGTTTTTTGTCATTTTGAAGAAAAATATCAAAATAAAGTTTGTTATCATCAGGAATTAAAAAGGAATAAGTAGACGAAAAATCAATAACCCCCACGAAAGCAGATCTTTTTCTTTTGATTACTCGAACAACCTCACCCTCAAATTTATTTTTAGATTTTGGAAAAAAAGAAACTCCAACGAGATCTCCAGAAAGAGCAAAAGCGGAACGCTCTTTTGGAATAAAAACATCCTTATCAAATTCGTCTTGAACAAAAACACCTTTTTTATTTGAATTAATAATAATAGTTTCTATATAAACAGACGAAGAGACATATTTATATGAGCCTAAAGAGAAGGCTTTAATTAATCCCTGTTCGGATAGTTTATTTAAAACCTCTACAACACGGGTCTTAATAACACTATCTTTAATTTTTAAAACCTTACAGACTTGTCTGTAATTAAATCGTTTTGTTGGATGTTTTTTAAAACAATTTAAGCAAAGGTTCATCAATGAAGAGTCTTTATAAATGCCTTTTGCTCTTTTTTTTGTTAGTTTCTTTTTTTTTACCATGAAAAATCAAGTAAAAATAGGTTTATTTTTACCCAAAATGAAAATTAAATGACAAAATATTTTTTTACACTAATAATATGTCTTTTCTTTTCTTCTTGTTCAACAAAACAAAAAACATTTAACGGAACCGAAACATTAAACTGTCCAAGCTACGAAAACAAAGAAGAAAAAAAGAAAAAAAACTCTAAATGGAGACTTGTTCTTTATAAGAATAATAAAGAGGTTGGTTTGAAAAAAAAGAGAGGGAAAAGTAGACTGTTTAAATAAATTGCAATAAAATACAAAAAAAGCCACCTTGTTATAAGATGACTTTTTTGCTCCCCCTCTAGGACTCGAACCTAGGACCCTCTGATTAACAGTCAGATGCTCTAACCAGCTGAGCTAAGGAGGAAT
>MDTC01233580.1_pt1 | contig 67636 bp, 51 predicted proteins | sample 811181 | NCBI WGS metagenome assembly MDTC01 (sample SAMN05326644, study PRJNA326480) | marine metagenome | isolation source: seawater | place: Pacific Ocean: North | collected 2011
ATCAAAAACTCCTTCTACCAATACTAAATCAGAATTCCAGTCGATAAATAGTTCATTAAATACAATGTCCTTAGATGCTTTTGGGTTTTTGTATTTAAACGAATCTCCATTATAAGAACGTGCAATAAAATAATTACAATCGCCATCTTCGTCAAATGACGGGATGACTATCCTATTTTTGTATTCTCCGCTAAAGCAGTATCCTATTTTCCACTTCAGAATATCAGTTTTAGAAATGCCGCGGCTCATGAGATATTTCATAGCGTAGGTACCGGTGGCAGGTGTCTGAGATTGCGTTAATGTTACGAATTCTTCTGGGATCGGTATTGTTGTTTTTGCGAAGTCTTCTTTATCGACTCCTTCAGTAAATAATTCATTAAACCTTTCCAGATCTGAAACGCCTGATAGTTGGTCCCACGTCTGTAGTTGGTTATACGTACCAAAGCGCCTAACAACACGCCTAACATTCCGGCCGCGATAATCACAAATCCAACACTTATAAACATTTTTATCCACATTAACAGAGAACTTAGGCTTGTGGTGATTGCAGACAGGGCACGAAAACAGAAGTTCCGTGCCCTTGTCAATATATCTTCCAAGAATTTCATGTAATATCTTTTTTGATTCTTTCTCGTTCATGTGCCCTCGTCAGTAACATATAACATTAAAAGTCATATGTCAAGATTATTGTGCATTTAATGCTTCAACAATCTGTGACTTGGTTGAACGGGAATTCACATCTAAACCATGCGACTTTGCAATTTCTAAAAGCTCAGCCTTGTTCATCGAAGCATTCCAATTAGAAACAGGAATATTCTCGTTAGCAATAGAAACTACAGTAATTTCAAAGGTCAGTTTCTTTCCAGATAACGGATGATTAAAATCAAGAACAACGTCGTTGTCTCGAACTTCTTCAATACGTGCAACGAATGGACCCATAGGACCATTTCCTTGAATCATGCCGCCTTCCTTAAAATCAAAATTTTCGCCAAACGATGTCTTGGGTACAAGTTGAAATGCAGTCTTATCAGGTTCGCCATATGCATCTGCAACATCAAGAGTAACACTTCGGGTTTCTCCTTCTGACATTCCAATAACAGCATCATTGAAACCTTGAATCATTCGCCCCGAACCTACTTCAAACTCTACTGGGGCTCCACGTCGGTAAGAGCTGTCAAACTCTATGTTGTTTTCATCTGGTAGCGTGCCGACGTAATGCGCGGTTACCGTATGTCCATTTTGTGCTGTCATTTTATTCTCCTTTAGATAACAGTGTTTGTAGAATAACACGCTATAATGAGCGTGTCAAATATTAATTTTCAATATCCCAGCCGGCTTTCGCCACTACAATTGCATCGGCGCGATCATAGGATTCTGGCTTAGGATTGCCGTATCTGGTGTATTCTATTTTAAAGGCCGGCTCAGTTTCAAGAAGGTGCTGTAAGACCACTTGTTTGGCCTTCTGGCCGCGTGGAACCTTAATGCCGGCACGTTTCCTAGCAGCGGTGGCTCCAATGTACTCAGGGCGAATCTCGAACAATTCGTACAGGATCCACGATACAATGCCATTAAATTTTTGTAGAGTGGCCATGGTCTTGGCTGAAGAGCCGCCAGAATTAAAAAACGTAAAGGGTTGTTCGACATAGATATGTTTTATGGGATATTTTGAATCTCCCCACATTTTCTCATCATCATTATTAATTTGATACATTTCATATATATCAAGAATTTTTTCTTTTATTGCAATCGCTTTATCAAAAACGTTTTTTTGTTTTCTTAAATCTACAGAATCATAAAAAACAATTTCGCCATCGGCGACAATTGCAAAGCCTGTGATACTCGTAGAAACATCTACACCTAAAATCATTTATACCTCAAATACTTCAATTATAATATCATATAATGAAAGGAATCATAAGTCTAATTTGATTCTAAATGTATAATTATTTTCTTCTTCTTTTAAAACTGGATCTGCTAATGTTGCGACACCAATAAGATTTTTATTCTCGTCGTAAATGCCAATTTTAGAAATGTAAACTTGTCTTTTAAAATCTTCAGCAAAACCAACAAAACTAGATGAAACAGTATTTTTTATTTCTTTTTCAGAGTTTTCTTCGTATACCTGTGAGGACGTTACGTTGAAAAACCTTTGGCCTTTTTTAACAAATGTCGGATTATTAGAGAAGTTTGCTTTTCCGCGGGGAGCATGAGCGTTCATGGTCAACACATTTGTTCTGGTCTCACCTTCAAAATTTAATGAGAAGGAAGCTGTGGCTACGCTATTCGAACCAGTGTTATTAATTGTTATCCCGTCTCTAACGCCACATCCCCAGTAAATCCATCTGGGAAATTTCGTATCTTCACCAGAACCAAACCCTAAATATTCTAATGAGGAAAAACTAGTGTCTTGAAGAGGCCACGATCCAGTCAATACCAAAAAGCCCTCATTATATAAAGCGACTCCCGCAACTGAACCAGAGTATATACTGCCGGTTGGTAGTGTCTGTATTAGTTCGCCATTTTGTTTTTCATCAGACAGTTCTCCAATTAAAGAACCAGACTGATAAAACCTTAACTTCAGTGTTCCGGGTTTAATTTTTGTTCCGTAGAAGATCGACGGCACATGAATGATATTTAAGTTTTGTGAATTTTTATCCCACCCACCCTGAAAGGTGTTATCCATTTTAATTTTGTAGTGTGGGCTTAATGTCGAGTAATGATCCAAGTAATTTTTCAATGTGAAAAACGTCATGTTGTGGCCACAATCGGCCTTACTCAAATTATCACAACTACCAGACGGGCTTGTAATGAATTCTCTTCTTATTGATGTAAACTGCGGGTAAGAGCCGGTAAACAAGTCTCCGAATCCTTTATCAGCGTAATCAGTGTCACTAAGTGCACCGCTGTCACCATCCATATACAGGCTTGTTCTGCTACCATCTTTGGGCAAATAAGGATATATAAGTGGGTTGCTACCCGCTAACCTATCAATATTAATTTCGTGAAGGTTTTCGTAACCCGGGTCGGTCATATACACATTATTAGGGTGCAACCTAAAATGTCCAGTTTTTATACCTTGGTTATTATAATACACAGAGCCATTCCAAATATCAAATGAGACCTTTGGATGTGCTCGTAAAGTGTTTACTAAAAGGTCGTTTTTCCCGAACTTGCGGTACGACATTTTAGTAATCCAATCTAACTCTAATCGTCAGTTCGTTATCAACACTTTTCTTGAGCGGCTCAGAGAGTTTTGCTGTCGCTAAGAGGACGTTGTTGGGACTGTAAAGACCAACTGTTGTAATGTACGAAACCGGGTTATCTGAAGCAATATTCTTAATTCTAATCTTGCTACCAGTTAAATAGGTTGGGTTGGAACTGTAGTTAAATTTGCTAGTCGGGGCCCGACAGAAGTAAATTGTTGAATTGATCTGGGTTGTGTTGTTGAATTCAATGTTTTTAACTCTGTGTCTAAGCGCGTCGACCGAGCCAGTGATAGATGCTGAGTGGAATGAGTCATCTACATGATAAGCCGGGTGGCCGCCCTCTTGGTTAAACTGACCAGCGTAATCGCCGGTGTTAAACAAAGAAGAAGTGAGAACAACAATACCGGCTTGGTAGAAGATAGCACCATAACCACCATCACCAACAGAAGCTGTTGTACTGTCATAAAGGACGCCAAAGTCTCCACCATCCGCGTTTGTAACCCCAGTACCATCAATCTTGGACGTATAATCACCCAATGTAAAACTGCCGGCAGCTGCAAATGGATCGGCCCAAGAGCCAGATCCTAGCGTGATTCTAAATGTACCTTTCTTAATTTCATCTTTAGTCAAGAGTCTTGAAAGGCTGATGAAGAAAACTTCATTCATTGAGCCAGTTCCATCTAATCTTAAATCAGATTCAAACTTTCTTATTTGATTGTCAGAGCCTGTAAATCCTAAAAGAACTTGAGCAAACTGATTATACATGTTAATTTTCTTGGCATTCTGCGTAGCTGAAGAAGACGATAAGTGAGAATCACTCGCGTAACCAATCGACAAGTCAAAAATATGATTAGCCGATGAGCTTAGAAAAGGATAGTCATATACACTCTGGAACTGACCATGTGTATAATTCTTGATATTATTTTCGTTTGGAAAAGTTCCATAGGTACCACTTACAATAGTCCCTGTAACCGGGATTACTTCGTGTAGAAGTGTTTTGGTGGTTGTTACATCCGTACTTGGATTAATAGGTTCAAAATTTCGAACAGGCATTTATTTACTCCATTTATTCTTTTTGTATGATTCTGAGCGGGATTTGATGTACGATACCGGTTGCAGCATATACATAGACAGTTGTATCAATATACTTGTACGTTCCCGACGCACCTGAAATTGTTTGGCCAGTTTTTCCGTGTCTGGAAAAAGCCTCAGTTGAAAGTGTTCTGTGGTCGAAACCTATCGCAGTTGCAGAAGCTCTGGGACCTGCAACGACCGATGTGGCTGTATCAGCCTTGGTATCTCCCGTTCTATAAAAAACGTTATTTGCAACTGTGCGGATTCCAGCTTGGCTGTAAAACCTTTTTGTTCTGTCATTTTTACTTGGTTGTACGGGGACCAACTTGAACGAAGCGTCTGACTCGCCGGTACCAGCAATATTAGCAAATTTATCATTACCACCCGGCCCGAGTACTGTAGAGATGAATCTAGTATCTACTGCAACTGATAACGCTGCATCTGTAAGACCCATGGACAAGATGTATGTGTTTCTATTAGCGGCAGTAGCTGCAATTTCACCCGTGTCGAGCCCGGTTTCCAAAATGATTGCCTCGCCTTTTCGTCCGTTAGGTTTAAGTACCTTTTTAGTACCGCCACCTTTGGTGCCGCCGAAACCTGTAACAAGTGCATCGTATGTTACACCATCCCTAACAGCCAAATAATATACGTTGTCTTGCATTAAGATTGCTTGATCAATAAGTTCATTTTTCTTAATTGTTGGCATGTACAGAAGGTTTGGATTTGCAATTGATAGTAAGCCATAATTAATATGTGCGTTTATTGCTGTCGTTGCTTCAAGCACGGGTGTCTGTAAAATCTCTAAATCAAAGTATGCTGAGCCAGATGGATGAGATTTGTCGTAAAGTTTGTAGTTAATTTCATCATCGCCTAAAGCAAATTTTGAAATTTGAAATGTGCCGTTAGACATGGCTCTACGACCTTCTTCTGTCAAAACTGCGTCAAGAATTATATCTCCTGAATTATCTAAAAAAGCCATTTATTATCCTCTTCATTAAAATAAATAGTAAATTTTGTACAAATAGTTTACTATACTTTTGTTTTTTTTAAAATTAAGTTGTTCCTGAATATCTAATAATTCTAACTGGCACCCTAACACGACTGTTAGATGTTGCACCAACAAAGTAAATAGTTGTATCTATGTAATCAAACTTTTTAGTTGGTAATTCGCTGAAAACAATTTGATCTGTTTTTCCATACTCTGAAAACCTAAAGTCTCTGTTGCTTGTAGAATTAGTTCTCATCTGTTGAACTATGAGTGGATTACATCCTAAGATACTGCCGCGGGGGCCATTTAAAACTGAATGAGTTTTACCGGATGAACCCACAGATGCGGTTTCGCGATCAATCATAAAAAGATCGTACATTAGATTTGGTATACCAGATAAAATGTAAGTTGCATAATTTTCAAACTCGCTTTCTATAGATATTGGGGGAATATTTTCAATCGATAAAAACTTCATAATTGTTTCGCCACCTTGAAAATTTTCAAATTTAGAGTCCTGATGAGTTCCAGCCAAGCCTCTAAAAAATCTATCGTCGCAATACACATAATAATCATTATCTACTAAAAATTTTTGTAACAAGTAAAAATCTCTCGTAAATGCGCTAGCGTAACCGTACGATGAGTCCTCATACATTTCTAATGCTATAAGGTGAGTTTCGCCATCTTTAACTGGGAAGTGAATACCAGATTCTACAACAAGCTTGCATGAATCGTAATTGTCTGTTCTTAAGAAATTAAAATTTGAAATAGTATTTAATTGTTGTGTGGTCTCGTCGTTGACTGAAAGGTAATTCATTGTCCCGCTAATTGTCGGAGTTATTGAGAGTTTGTTGTTGGTTTTCAAAATTGGCAAAAATGCAACATGAGCATGGTTGTCGTTGGTATCTAATTCTTCTGCGGTCAGATACAATATTCCGCTATCGTGTGATGTTAATCCAAATTGTATATTTTTATGTCTATTTGACGAAGCTTCATATATTTTAGTATTTTCAAGGGCCGGCTCATAGCCGTCGCTTGTAAGAGTACCGTCTACATCAAACAGCTCATAATCAATTTCGTCGTCACCTAATGCGAACTTTGAAATTTTAAATTCGCCGCGGGCTAGTAGCTTTTTACCTTCGTCAGTCAAGGTTGCTCTTATTAAAATTGAATCACTAGTGTTAACAAATGCCATAATATAATTAGTTGTTTTAGTATAAAACTTTGTTTTTCAAATTGAAGGTAACGTTCAAGTCAGTTTTCTTGCCCGTTTTCTTAGAGGTAAGTCTAATTTTGAATTTTTTGCCGTCAAATATACTTTTCTCAGAGTTTCCAATTTTCACATTGTCAAGTTGATCGCGTGCTCTTTTGGTAAAGTCTGCATCTGCGGTGTCTAAAGTTAATTGGTTTATGTTTGGTTCAAGTTTTAGAATTTTTTTGAATGATTTACTTGTTTCTTGAAAATTATCAACAATGAATTGTGAACTGTCAAAAGTATTAAATTTAGTATATTTGTATCCACCATCATCAACCAAAGTAGCTTCATAGATTGTCGATACGTGACCCGGCATATTGTTTTCGGTGACAAGCCTGAACAAGTAATAATATTTTACATTTGGAGTGATTTGATCAACTAATGAATAATCGGTTCTGTTGAAATGGGTATTTTCCAGCCTAAGATCAATCTTTGATACTATAGAGCTAGCAAAGCTTTGATATGATGTCGGCTTTGTTCTGGTTCTGTAGACTTCTAAATATCTTGCTGGAGACTCTGAAAATAACTCATTTATATCTGTATCTTTTAAGTTTTTTGTATGCAAATAATTATCTTTAATTGTTTGATCATTTGGTGTTATGACTGCGGGGTATTTTGAAGGCCTGAAATTATCTTGAACAATATTAAACCCAATCTTGTTATCATTATTGATTACATGAAATGGTTCAACAGAAATCTTGTTTCCGGGGTTATCGTACACAGTTACAGTTTTTTGGAATATGGGAACTTTTACAATTTTTAAACACGGTTCGAAATTCAAGTGAAAATCTGCAGCTTGTGGAGAATCTAAAATATCAAACTCACTAGTAGCAAACGTATTATACTCAGCCAAGTTACTAAATTCATAGCCTTCTGGATTTCTTTCTCCAACTGAGCTAATTGTTAAATTTTGCGGTTTAATTATCATATCTGTTGGATCATAAAACTGAACACAGTATAAATCTAATTCACCATCAATCTCAAAACCTCTTTCGGAAAGCTCTAAATCATATGCATTTGTCATTTTAGTAAGTCTAAAGTCGGAATACTTATATTTCATTCCCAAAACAGTTAAATAAGCATAAGCTGTGTATGTGTATGAGTGACCAATTTTGACTTGAGAATCAGCTAACATCAATGTTTTTTCAGGTGTGAATCCGCCGTCTTTTCCTCTATTCCAAATCCAAAAATTTTGTATATGATTCTGGGTTCTTGAATCACCAGTTTGTTTTCCACCAGTTTTTTCTATCTTGTAGCCTAAAACATCAATGTGTTGCGAATTGATATCAACTATTTTTTCAAATATTAGGTTATCTAATTCAGGCACAGAGGAATGGGACAGACCTTCGTCAGGAGAAACCGAGGATTCTAAGGAGTGGGGGAGCAGTCTTTCATAATATTTTCTAATCTTTTCGATACTTTGCGCTATTGCTGAAGAAATATTTTTTGAAGTTGCATATCTGTATAGCAGATTATCACCATATGACAAGCGATCTTCAGCTGTGCGGCTTCTTTCTGCTGAAGGGGTGGGTGCGGGGCGGTACCCGCCAACAAGAGGCCCTAGAGTAACATAATCATCATTTATAGCAGTACTATGGTTATTATAGATATACGTTAAAAATTCAAAATAATCTAAAGTTTGTAACTTAATATTATCGATGTAGTAATCACCAGCGTTTGCAGACGGCATATCAGGCGCTGGGCGCCAATGAAACGTTGATGCTTTGATAGGATCATTAGTATAAGATATATCAGTAATTGCACCTTCTTCCATATCTTTGATAGTTTCTAAAAATTTAGTGGACAGATCATTTCTATCGAGGATGTCTCTAAAATCGTACCTAGCTCTGTATTCCTCGGTTTCAAGTGTTCTTATTGAGTCGTGATTAGATCTCCATCCTGTTGCGCTAGCATACCACCCATAGGGGTCGTAATCTCTGTCAAAATCAACGTAAACATAGTTTAAATTAGAAGTTTGTTGTTTAAACTTAAATCTTTCGACACCTTCTTGAATTTGAATACGATAACGTAGGGCTTCTGCTGTATATGCGAGGTAGTCAGAAGTTATAAAAATATTCTTTTGTGCATTTATAACTTTGTTTTTAAGTTCGGTACTTGGGTTCCAATTATAAATCCATCTATCGCCGAAATATTCATCTTTTTCTAAACCCAAAGTTCCATCGTTTACGAACATTTCTATGGTTTCTACATTTTCTCCAGATCCGGGGAATAATTCTGCGCCGGCATAAATATTAAGTTCGTCTTCAACAGGGTAATTTTTCGGAAAATAGTAATTTAATAAGTCAATATAGCTTTCTGTTTGATCTTTAAAGTTTTCTAGTATTTTACGTTCACCGTGCGCAGGTGAGCGAGCATCAGCCATAATTGCTGCCGATTCAGCCGCCGCAGCCTCAGAACGTTCTGCAATAGACGGGATATCAATTCTATCTGACCTAACTTGCATTTCAAAAAGCATACTTGGTAAAAGCAATTCGTGCTTATCGGAAGCCCACTGTTGATAATTTGAGACATATTTGTTATAATCGGGATATTTGCATGTAATATTATAAAATTTTTGTTCGCCCCACCAATCGCTGCCGCGGTATCCTTCGCCAGTGTAAATATGTCTCGGTTCGTATAAGTAATATCTAAAAAATAAATTGTAAAATACTTTATCTAATTCAACCAGCTTTGGAAAGTTCACATCATTAACTTTTCCACCCATAAAAACAGTATACCAGTATTTGTCTCCGCGCGTTAATTCTTCATTAACGATAATTCTAAAAGGAACTCTAAAGTTTGGTAATAATTTTTCTTCATCTATTGGCACTATTTTTGCTGGATTAGTTAAGAACTTATCAAAAATTCTGTATTTGTTACCAATATCATGTTCTATTGTTGCGTATCTAGTAGATAAGCCGCGCTCATCTGTAAAGTCAAAATTATTTATAGTAAATGCTTCTGTAGTTCTATCGAGATAGTAAAATTCTTCTCTTGGTGTAAGCACATACGGATGCGGTGGAGAGTGAGCTTTTACCTTGACAATAGTTCCGAGCGCTTTCCTTAACGAATCAAAACCATCGATAGTTATATCTTTATGTGCATATCTTTTATATTTCATTAGTAAGCGCCGCCTGTACCGCCCATATCATCTGGCAAAACTGCCGTGTCGGATGTTGTAGCAGGTTCATCATCAAGAGTAACCGCGGTTCCCTGTATTTCAGAATCTGAGTAACCTTCTGATAAACTTGTAAAATCTGATTTCTTAAATGGTAGTCTTTTTTGCATTCTAATTCTTGATTCTTTTGGATCTGCATCGTAGGTCCAAGCGCCGGCTAATTTGTCTACATGTTTTTTAAGACTATGGAAACAGTTAATTGTATTCATCTCTTTAGTACCGAAAAAAGCTCTTAAAGATGTTTTGTACCTGTTGTAAGCCATACCGATGCCGGTGCTGCCCTGACGGGGACCGCCGGGGTCGTACGACCAAGCCATATAATCTATACCAAGATCTTTTTGGTCAGCGTAGTATTCCCTCAAACCATCGAGCATGGTGCCATCATCTACCATTGGATCCATAATATTGTTTGCAGAGGCATACCCTATATTGCCAAAGGACGATCCCCTTGTATCAAAATTACTAATTCGTGAGCCGCCGTCCCACGGAAATGGAAATCGAGATTTCAAGTACAAGTTTCCTAATAATAATTGTTTTTCAAAAGTTGTATAAGAACCTTGGCCAGCATCACCATCTACGGCTATACTTTCAGAAGAGTTATCATATGAAACAGCAAACATTTGAATTCTATCATTATTTTTTGAAGTCTTCTCGATCACATCTTCTGAATTTAATTTTGCCTCTAGTGTGAATATTGGAGGCACCCGTCCACAAATTGCAGATTCTAAATTATATTTAAACGCATATGATGCGCCCGACGTGGTGCCATAAGAAAGAATATAATCTTGCGCGGGGCCGTCGCCGGCCCAAAAATCTGGCATCGATAGCTCGATTGCAGGATGGTAAACTTCAAAAAAATCTATAGCGTTAATAGACATATTGGCATTTTTTAAATCATAGTGCATTCTAAAAGAAGTATATGGGACGCAACTTGGATCAAATCTATAATGTAAAGATTTGTCTAGTAATCTCATCGGTCCACTAGCAGACCCTTCTTCATCCACAAGCGTGGGGTCACCATAGGCACCATAGGCAAACCGGTTGCCATTACCACGAAAGTAGAGTGCAAAGTCATCCGCGGTTCTTGCAGACGGAAAGTCTGATTTCCAAAAATAATTTGGGAGAAGTTTTTTTTCATCCGCTACAGGACCGAGAAGGTCCATAAGCTTGATGGTGCTTACTTGTTCCCTATCAATAGTCTGATAACCCGGCATTGCGTAACTGTTTGGCTTTGCGCCGGCAGCTCTGTTTGATTGAAGATGCGTGAAGTCACCATCTTTAATGTTCATAAAACCATAGTCATCGAAAAATGGCAAACCAGTTGCGACAAATGTCGAAGATTTTACAATATCAGTAAAAGGCGCGTACCCTGTGCCGACAGCTCGTTCACCTGTTTGTGCAAAGAAATTTAGTGCCCTTAACTTGTAAGTCTCAGTAAATTTGCCAATATCTGAGGTGCCGCGGGAGTCGTTATACTGTTCGGGATATACACAGTCTGCCAGAACTTGAGTCATTAACGGTTTACAATTTAAGTAGAATGCCTGTATTTTAGTCATTTCGTCTGTTACAGAATATCCGAGACTCTCTGCGGCGCTGCCTTTTAAAATTTTATAGTTATAGGATAGTCTAAGTTCTGGACCAACAATTGTTGGGTATGCGCCAGCATCTAATGCTCGTATAATAAAGCGGTACCCGAGCGCTCGGGTGCCACCGACGGCGCCCTCTGTTTCTGCTGCCCGGGCGGCGACGTCAATGTACGCACCCTCGCCAAACCATCCGCCGGCTGTTTGCTGTAAAGAGTAAGTAAATCCCGGGCCACCTTGATATGCGTCACCGCTTGTGGTGTATGAATCGCGCAATAGATAAGGATATTGATTAATTTGTGTATATAAATAATTTTGAGTGGGATAACCTATGCCACTGCCATCATCGCCCGGTAGGTCTAATTGAGCATATTTTGCTGGCAGAGCCACGCTGTATGTTTCTCCCTCATAATAAAGTTCACGTAGAGGAATTGTGACGTCACCCGTAAAGATACCGAATTCATAATTTTGCAAATAAGCATCGAAAAATTCATGTTGGGCTTTAGAATCGAAAGACATCTTGGGTTCCTATATTGGTTGTGGTTTTTGTTTGATATTTAAATCAAAATAATAATTTATAACTGGTTCTTTATAAACAGAATTTCTGCGATCGTGGGGCGTCATGTTTGAAATAACGTCATTGGCCACCAAAAATGAAACTTGTTTTTTACTTCTATTTTTTGGGACAAATCTTTTCTGACCCTCTGTTAGCTGATCATCTTCATTATAAAATTCTGATCTTTCGGCAGTTTCAAGCGATGGGTCTACTCCAAAAAACTTGTCTGTTGCATCTTCTAATTTAGCAAACTGGTTGGTTGTGTCTTGAGATGCATTTATATCGTTATCATTAAAAAGCGAAAAATTTATTGGTTCATCTGATAAAGAAATATTCAGGCCGCATAAGACAACTTCTGCGTGCAGGAATGCATGCATACTTTGTGGTTGTACAACAATATTTCTTTCAGTAAGAGATAACGAAGTTTTCATAATATTTTTCGTGACTGAACTTGTATCACTGGAAACTTTTTTACCATTTAAAATTGTTAATGCCATACTAACCTCTTAACTAAATACTACCAAATTATAATTTTTACTAATCTGCATCAGGATATGTAACTTCTCCGATAGGTGAACCATCAGAACCGGGAAAATCAACATCTTCAATTCTTGCGGAAGCAACATCGTCCAATGCAGGATCTGGATACCATTCCCAATTTGCTAGCTGTGGTCTTGCCTTGCCATCAGTGCCAATAAAAATTGATGTAACATACATGTGTGTAAAATGTCTAAGATATTCTGCCCGGGCATCACCTGACACACCGGGTGGCAGTGATTCGCCCCCATCGAAAATATGATCTAAAAATTCGCGAACTCTTGCATCGTTATATTCTTTTGGCAAGTAAATACGGTGTGAGCTTTTTCCGGCGAACAGACTTTCTCCGGGTATGGGGCCGGCCCTCATCGTTCCTCCGCCGGCTTCAAAAGTTTTTTTGCAACGTTCTTGCCAATCAACATAGTCGGGCACAAATTCCTGCAACCACTGATTAACGTAGGTACTAGATCCTAGAACTGATGCAGGACCATCTACATGTTTTTTAAGCCAGCTTTTCAATCCCCAAGACGTGGAGCCGAACTTCCTCTTACGTGCAGCAGTTTTTCTAATACCGGTAAAGTCGCTGAGACCTAATTTTTTTACACCATAATAATCAGAAGCTCCGAAAGCAGAATCACTGCCGGGGATCACTACTTCACCTTCTTCACCACCAGCAAATACGTACGAGTCTGAAACCCTGTTCATATAAAACCTGCTCATTCCCGGTGAAATTGGCTTGTCAATTTGAATTAAAGTTTTAAAAGTGTGTGTTTCAGAGCCTTCTGGGCCTGTAACCTTTTCATAAAAGTCTGGATCGTCAAGCGATATGCCAGTCAGAATAGATAAATTATTTCTTAAGTTATCGTCCTCTAATCTAAATATTTTTAAGAGAGGGTCTAGATCATCAATAAATGCAGAAATGGCAGGTAAGTTGCCCTTTTGTGGTGTTAAGTTATACATTTCCTGTATAAATTTAAGGGTTTCAGTATCTGGTGGACCCGTTTCGGGATCATAAGAATCAAATGCTTGAACAAGCCCATAAAAAACTTTAAAAAGACTATCTTTTGGTGTTTCGTTAAAAAATATTTCTTTTATAAATGATTTTAACAAGGCTCCCGCAACCCAAGGCGGTATAGTTTTAAGGTACTCGGCAATATTCATTTCATCCAGAGACATTGTACCAGAAACATCTCCCTCTATAGAGGCTCTGATAGAAGTTTCTGAAAGATATTCTGTATCTAAAGTAAGTGTTGACATAGCAGATCTAACCGATCCTAAAATCGTGCCAGACTCACTATAAAATGCTTCAGCAGGATTAGTGATGTAACGTTCAACCATTGCGTCTACAAAAAACTGATTAAATTCATCTGTGCTTGTATTATAACTGCAAAGCTCTTCCGCGTAATCCGCATACTCTTCAAATACATCCAAAAGTGGTCTGATAACATCGCCATATATGGAGGCAAAGTAAGATAAACTTGTATCTTGAACTTGAATTTCTACCTCGTACCAATCACTATCATTTCCGGCCGGGTTCACAGCACTTAGAGCTAAGCGTCGTGCTTCATTATGAGAAATAGAAACACCAAAATCTGTTTTACCCAGTAAAGTTGAACTCGTATTCATTTCTGCGACATCATCATCATAAAAATCATCGAACTCAAATCCTAACATTCTATAAGATTTGCTTTTTCTTTCTAAGTGTGGATGCCCAATACCCGGTGTTGTAACCATGTGGTCTGCGAATCCTTGGGCGCCGGGAGTTAAAGTTGGCCAGCCTTCTGCGCTTCCAAAATCTTTAAGACACGGCGTATTTCTGTATGGAGCATACGGACTAGATGGATCTAAACCAACCGCGCCTTCAGCTGCGTGTCTATGAGGTTCTGAATTTCTAGCAATATCATAGAATACATATTTTACGCACGAATGTATGGGAGCGCCTTTGTTCTCCCCTGTTGCATCAGTAAGTTCTGCAAAGGGGCGGCCATAGTGAATCCTTTCGTCCCAACTCATGGTATCTGTTGGTATTACTTGGTGGTAGGTACTTTTTAAAGTCGGGAAATCATGACTCGTTTTAAACACTGATGTCATATTTGTTTCAACCATATATGGCCAAACTTCATCTGCTGATGGTGAAACAGCATATACAGTTGTTCCCGAATAATCTTCTTCGGGGAAATCTAGCCCCAAAGACCATCTTTTTAATTTTACTTGATGAACTCTAAAATTCTTATAGGGTATTGTAAGGTTCATAAATACATTTAACTTTCTTAAATCAACAACATGTGCCATTCTGCTGACTGTATGCATTGCTTTTTCCAAATCAAAAAAGAAATAACCTTTGTTTCTCACAATCATATTAACTTTAGAGACATCAACACCACTATATTCTAAAATTCTTTCTGCTTCATCTTCAAGAATTTCAGCAGTCATAGCTTCAATTTCAGCGGCACCAACACCAATAGATATATCAGCACCAATGTCGGAACCCATTTCATCAAAGCGGTATATCGCAGATGATATTACTTCTTTACCTAAATGAGTTAACTCTGACTCAAGCAACAAATCGTCACCTATCTGAACAAAGTCTAAGTTTCTAACTATCTTTGTTGCATTGAATGAAATATAATCACTCAAATTCAACAGCTCGCCACCAGTCGGGACAAAATTTCCTTTATTATATACCGGTGTAGTAGACACAGAACTATTTTTTAAATGCTTAGCAGTATTTGGCTGTATGGGAACGTATGTATTGCCAATTGGTCGCGTTATCCTAATGTCTAAAATAATAGAATTCAACGATACACGTCGCTCAACAGTTCTTTGGCTGGTAATTAATTTATTAAGCCGGACCATTAATGCTCTAAAATCATTATACATTCTTCCAGAAACTGAGCCCGGGCGCTTATCGGCATATGTTTTTTGATATACTTTAATTTTTTCAACTATATCAGCAGAATTTCTGTGTTTTTCTAAAATTAAATCTAGATTATTCATATTGGTGGTTAATTGGCTGCTTTTTTGTTTTTCATTTTTGTATGTTTGAATCAATTTTTTGTAGGAGTCGATAATCGTATCTCTACTAACCGTTTCGTCTGAATAGTATTTACCATTAAGGCCCTGTGTAGGGATACCGTCAAAAGGTGCACCGTCATCGGAATAAATATAGTGTTCAAAATATGCTCTAGGTACAACCCCCTTATTCATTATTTCTTCAAATGTAATATTGCCAAAATAGCTATTGAGTAAATTTCTTTCTGAGTGCTTATTGTGTTGAAATCCCTCGTCTTCTAGTTGGGTGATTTTATCTTCAACATCAATTCCCACCGTAGCAATAAGAAATAGCTTTTTTACTTCATTTAAAAACTCAGTGGTATATCCAACAGGGTTTTCAGTACCGGCAACATCTGTTTCATAAACAAAGTTTAATTTTATATTAGAAATTTTAAAAATCTCTTGATTTTTAGAATCAAAAGTTTTATTACTTATTAGTTTAGAACCGTAGTCGTTATCAGTTGCTATTAAATCCTTTAAAGAAACTTTTTTTGATTGAATGACAGAGCCTGCAAACTGAGCATGGTCAAACGAAAACGTTTCCATAATATCATTAAACCATTCATAAACGTAAGAGTTTGTAGTTTTTGATGCTTCAGTTGTGCTTATTCCTAAATCAGCAAACATTGACGTAAAAAATGTAGACATTCCCTCTGGGACCGCGGTTTCTGCAATCTCACCAAACATATGTAGAGACGCATCGATCATGGCCATGGCCGTATCTATTAAGGTCTCACCCGACTCAAACTCAAGATCGCTATTGTCTTCGATGAAAGCGGCAATTGCAGCGGCTTCGGATCCATGAGTTTCGAGATATGTCGGCACTGAGCCCATGGCTACTTTCATCATAACCGACTTTAAGCGCTGAACATATGTATCATAATTTACTGTGTTCTCTTTGTTCCAAGGACCGTGGTAATTATTACCCCAAATAAGATACGAGGTTAAAGAGTCGACATTATCTAAATCCAACAGGGCTTCCGATATCGAAGAATCGGAGGAATCGGAAGCATTAACCATAGCCCATGCAAAAAACGCATTGAGATTCATATCAGATATTGCCATTATTTCTTGGAGTGTGTGGGTATTTGTACCACCGCCAATCCGATCTTGAAATGTACTCGTAAGTGCAGAATAGTCTTCAATAGAGAATGGACCTGAAATTGAGCCTCCATGGGGGTGGTTTGTATCGGTGTACAATTCAAAAGTTGCGTCTTTAAACTCTTGATAGAGCAAATGCGTAGATGTAAAATTTTCTATTGAAGGATTTTCCAAATCATAAATATTTTTATATAAGTCAAAAATTTTGAAATTTAAGTTTTCTAAAGATATGTTAACATCTTGAAAAGGTGATACCCACGAATACAGATACAAATTTGACATATTGTCATTAATAAACTGTTTGCTTTCTGAGGCAGACATACTATCAGGCTTAGTAAAACCAATCGAAGCATCAACCTTGACAACAAGGTTACCCATAGCCTCCGCGCGCTCGGAGTCTTGATTAGAAGCTATTAAAATACTTTTGAAGTATACAGTAGGTAAAAACTCGCCAAGTAATCTTTCTGATTTATATGTTAAATTTGCTCTTGCCATTTTAGTCCTCGCAGGATTCTATTGAATCTTTTTGTTCCAAGTCAGGTGTAAGTTGGTTGTCGTAAACATTATTTTGTGCGTCACCGGGAGCACAGATTTCGGGTACTGTTACACTTCCATAAATATCAAAGTATAAGCTTTCTGTTGAATCTAATTTTTCACAATCGTGATCAATATCGACATAATAAGAATCTTTATTAAAGGAAGAAGCACATCCACATACAATTTTAGCACTTATATCAGAATCTGTTAACACATCGAAAAAATATTCTACAGATGATTCAATATAATTTTGTGTTAGGTTCTTTTTTTCATTTTGAGATGTCATAAAGCCATCAACAATTTGATTATCAACATTTCTAAAAAACTTCTGCACTAACTTTTTAACTTTGGTTTCTTCTATAATTTCAAAAACCTCAACATCAAAGTTTTCAGTCAATAATTCAGTGTTCAATTCTTCAGCATATATAACTAAATCATTTTTTACTAATCTAATAACATTGTTATCTACAAACGGAGATGTTTGCTGTATTACCCCTTGAATATCATTTGAGTCTAGTATGCTTTTTGGTGGCCCGACTTCTTTAGTATAATATAAGCCAATATCAATTTGTGGGATGTTATACTCTCTCATAGAAATATCTTGTTTAGATGTGTCGATTAAATCTTCATCAAAATTGGTATCATAATCACTATCATCTTTTGTCACGATATTGGTGATTTGACCTTGGCAGGTTACAATTTTTGTTGCTGGCGCGTACGACATGTTTTCTGAATCGAAAACAACATCTGAAATTGCCGAATCAAAAGTTAACTTGTTTGTTCTAAGCGGTATATCGCCTCTGTCAAGTGGCGCGACTGCTATATCTTCGTCGGCGCCATCAGACAAAGAGTGTTTTGTAACGTCGTATCCACCAACTGTTCCGAAGGATTCAATATCCGTGAATGACAAGATACCTTCTATAAATTGGGTTTCGTTCTTAATTCTTTCATGAATAGAATTTTGTTCTTCAGTAAAACCAACATATTCAGAATCGTAGACAATACCGTCGTCAAAAAACTGGTAGAATGCTGGCTTAAACCGGCCGCCGGCTAGTTTTTCCCTACCCAGTGGAGTTAATTGAAAATCTATAACTCTTTCTTTTTTGTTTAAAAATTTGGCCATTTTTTACTTCTTGAACAAAATATCTACGTCCATCTTAATTAGCTCAACGAAAGATAAATAATCGTATGGCCAATTGAATTGTAAAGGATATTCACGAGGGCGTGGTTTTGTGTTATCAATTTGTCTTGTTGCTTCACCAGCTTGGTCAACTAGTAAATCGTAATAATCGGTGCGGGCACGTTGCTTAACTTTGAACACCATCCACCTTAAGTTTTCGTTATTCAAAATATCTCCATCAATTAATTCATTTTCAGATAAATTGTGCGTTACTGTTGATGTTTGAAAATCTAACTTTTTGTAATCTCTAGGGGCCATATTCTGCCAAATGTATGATAAGTCATCTTTATCAAACTCATACTTGAACTCGAACACATACATTGCCACTGGTTTAACTTTTGTGTTATGCAAACAATCAAACTCTGGGGGGAATACATACTTGTCCATAGCGGCTACCAATGTTCTTATTGAATTACCCGCATTATTGTCCTGAGAGCTTACAATTCCTTTAATTGCTGAATTCCATTGTGTTTTTGGTATAGTAACAAACTTCTTATTGGTTTCAATAATTCTGTTTGAGGATTTAAGTTTGGCGTTTGATTTTTTATTTGATGGAACTGTTACATAGGGTATAGCAACTATTGCTTCAAAAACTTCTAATTTGTCTTTTATTTCGCCAAGCCGTTTCTCGTTGTTTGTCCTATTAAAGCCGCAAAGTTTTGCAAGTGATTTGACATTTTTGACTGTAGCTGTTGCTTGTGTTTTATCGAAATTGTTGTATACACTACCTGTGTGTGTGACAAGGTAATGATTATTAAGCCACTGTAACGGGATTTCATTAATTTCCATGAAGATTCCAACTTTATCGCTAGATGGTAATGTACCAAACTGGTGCCAAATACCTCTAGGTACAGACTCCGATGCAAAGTTTGGTATTGTCAAAGTACCGTTTGCTGCATTAATAGGGTTTGTATTAGCATTTGTGTCTGAGAAATTCAACATAGGTGTTTCCCACTTGGGTCTAATAAGCCATTTTTGACCTACGGTCTTATTCGTCAGACCGTTGCCTTGACTTTCTTCTAAAACTCTTTCAACTCCAAAAATATCTATACTTGATGTCAGTTGCATCGAATTAACATTAATTCTTAAGCCATCATACGGTGAAGGAATTGTATTGTCATCATTTGGCGATTGTTGATTGATTAGTCCCGCATTCGTGTTTTCTCGCATTTGTACTGGTACCAAAGCCGGGAATCCGGGTTTTGGCATTTTGGCTCTAAATGAATCAGAACCTGAAATTTGAATTTGAGGACCAGTATCAAATCTCCAGCTATATGTTTTAGTTTCTGCTAAAATTCTCTCTAGGTCATATGCGATGCCGGCCTGCGGTCTAAAAATTAAATCTACCCATGCTTCACCATCATAGTATGGCGGTGTAAATGCAGGATTTATTCCAACAAAACTATCGTGTGCTGATTTTTCAAATGATGCAGTGAAAAAACCTTGTAGAGGTTCATTCTCTGATCCACTGGCTATAATATTTCTGGTTGAAAAACTACCCGTGGGACGGCCAGCAACTGGCGGGCCGAAGGCTGAGGGTCTTGAATACAAAGTAAATGTTTCTTTGAAGTCGGGATTCATCATAGGATCTTGCGGTAGTGGGAATTCTGTTTGTAATACCAAAGGTTTCCCGCGGCCGCCAAAGGCCGGGTTACCATATGTAGCCGAATTAAAATTAGAATCTGAAGCAGATAAATAAGCTCTGCAACCATTTGTGCTGTAGAATGAATTCAGCCCAGCCACACCAATAACACCCTTGCCCCACTCACCATTATTGCCAGCTTGGCCCATTCTTAAACCAAATGAATCATGCTCATGCTGATAAGTTCTTTCGCCGTTATGTGAACGCCTGAGTTTGATTCGAGACATATACACTTCACCCTCGGAGAACTGTAGATCATTGGTAACAGTGTTGGACTTTAAAGTCGTGAGGTTATTTTCATTTAAGAAAAACTTTGCTGTTTCGCCGAAAAAGTTCCTTGCCATAAGATTGTATACACCATCACCTATATCTGACATAGATGCGGTTCCCGGGAAGTGCCTTGTTAAACTCATTGAAGGATGAGACTCTAAACTTTGATACGAGTAGCCCGGCAAGAAAGATTTAGGTCTAATAATTGCTTCAAACGGTAATCTTCTATTCCAAAATTGGCCGCCATGGTAACCTTGGCTAGCGGACGCCACTTTAAATTCACTTGAACCATTTGTTGTGCCCGAACCAATGCTGCCGGTGATTGTAATTGCGTAGTTATTTGAACCACCACCGTTATCATCGCCATAGTGCGCATACTTAAGTATTGTGCCATCATGTACAAGCGGATAATCAACTGCAATACCAGATTTAATTGAGTTATATAGAATTCCCGGACTAAATACTGAATCTGTGATTAATTTTCCATATCCCGGTGCTGTTTTAATAACAAGACTACCTGCACCAATAGCAAGCCGGTTTGTGGTCGCAGATTGCGAAACGCTAAAGGCATCAGCAAACGATCTACTAAACTGTGATACTAAATCAAGTGTCCTTTGGGCGGGATAAAAACCTTTATATGTATTATATCTAATTGCACCCGTACAAGAAAGTCTTATTTCAGTTGCACTTAAAAGCGTTTCTTTTCTAACATTTAAAAATTCTTGCAAGAAATCGGAATTTGAATAATCTTTGTAAAAGTTAGTATTACTGCTATTAATACCTGTGCCGGGGATTTCAAATGTATTAATTCCTGTTTTTCTTTTGGTTTGTGTTCCTATTTTTTCGTATTCGTTTATATGCTCACTTATTCTAAATTCTGGAATAATCGCAAAACCTTTTGCCTTTAGATTTAAATTTTCTTTAAACGAATTATAATCGTTCCACCATGGCTGTGAAGAAGCACTAACGAAACGCATTCCACCAGAAACAGTTGTATCAATTATATTAAATCCAGCATTTTGGCCCGCTTCCCATAATGCTTCACCGCTACCAAAAATTTCTAATTTATTAGCTGGCTCGAAAGATGCACTGTAAAATGTTGTAGAACCTGTTTCAGCAATTTGTGGACCATATGGTGACACAACAGAATTAATTGTATCTAAAGTGTGACACCTTGAGTATTGAGCGGCAATTTTTGAATAATTTGCTATTTTCGGATCGCTTGTATTTGATCTGATTACTAAATAGCGATAATCATGGTTTTGTAATTCTCCCGCGGGGGCCAATACAGTCAGGTTTTTTTGCCCTAATTTTGAATAATAAGCAGTTGTTCTTGTTAAAAACGCTGGATCTGGATCAAGCAACCATGCACTTTGTGAATATTCCGTGTAACCAAACGAATTGGTTGTAACGTTTACAATTCCTAAATCAAGCCGGCTTGTTTTAGAATCGTGATTAATATCAATATCTGTACCACGGACATCTCTCCAATAATTATTTTCATAATTTGGACGCTCTGTCCCTGAGACAAATTCGTTTCTAATTGAAGGAAAAATATTTTGAGAATATAAAACCCAATTTACTGATTTACCAGCTCCCTTACTTCCGTCGCTATGATCGAACAAGGCGCGTCTAGAGCGGTAGAGCTTGTTGTAATCAATATTTGCCAATTCATTTAAATCGAATTGGTTGAATCTAATTAACTCATTAGTGTTCGTAACTTTAAATGTTGCGTTTGCAGAAACCCGCTGTCCGCTGGAACCTGTACCACCACCGGTAATAATGCTTTTACCTATGTTGACAAGCATTGGTCGACCTTTCAGTGACACGGGCGGCAAGCTGTATTTTGTTAAAGTTAGATCATTTGCTTTTCTTTGGATTATTAATTCATTTTCTCTTCTTTGTTTTCTTAAAAGAGGGTGATCATTTTGGTGTAGTTTGTTCCAACCCCAACCATAGTTCAAGCCTCTCTTGTTTAAGAGCTGATTTAAATAATCTGGATTAAGTGTTGCCGGTGCAGCACCAACCAAATCTTCGTTAATTTCAACAGTAGCAGAACCCAGCGTGGCGTTATCATCATCAACTGGATCAATCAAAACAATATTGAGCCTGTTTGCAGGCTGATAGAAACTGCCAGTTGTAGCATCCGAGGCACTTGTAAACGTCCAGTATTCTTCAAGGCCAGCAGAACTAGTTCTAAATGGTTTCATATCTTCGCGGTAAGTATTTTGGTAACCTGCGTATTTTACATGTTCTGCGCCTATCGCAGAACGTGATATCCACATGTATTGTCTATCAGAACGTGGTATTGGGCGGCTTACATATAAATTATCGAACACAGATTTTGTTAAGTATACATTTTCTGTAGTGACTTGCAATATTGAAGCTGTTGGCAGAACATCTGGGTGGTTTGGCAGGGAGCTACTTATTAGAAGTGCATTAATATTGGTTTTTGAAGCTCGAATATCAAAGTTATTGTTGCCCATTTTATCAAAGAATCTCGGACCAAAACCCGCACTTTGAGTCATTAAGGCGGTATCGGTTGGATCGCCGCTGACATCCCCAAACCTTATCCATGTTGCTAATGATGATGTGTTTGGTGCGATAGCACTGGTTAAGTTTAAAATTCCGCCGGAGGCGTACAATGTGGTTATCTGAGCAGGTGTGAACACCACATCGTAAATTGCCATCTCATCCAAAGCAGTCTTATTTAGTGGATTATAGGCAGTACCTGTGTCATTAAACCCGCCGATATATGAATTACTATCTACACCATGTTCGTTAATACTTTGCATTGAGCTACTCATTGAACCATTGTAACGAGTCATTGATTGTGACACACCGTTCATATAAAATGCCGGTTCATTTGCTGCATCTGAGCCATCATAAGTTACCGCTAAGTGATACCACTCGTTATTATCAAGGTCATCATTTTGGCGCCACTTACATCTATTGCCTGTGCTTGTTTGGATCCAAAACTGTGGTCTTTCAGACGAATCCAATCCCCACAGAAGGGCTCGGTTAGCAGAAGGGCCAACAGTGGCTGCAACATCACCAAGAGTTAAAATTGCCCTAGTGTTCGACTGGCCGGCTTGCATATATAACCAAGTACTTAATGTAAAGGTTTTGCCCGACCACGTACTGCCGTCACTGTCTTTAAACGAGCCACTGTGTTTGAGGTGTGCCGATTGCTGATTAACACCAGAAGAGCCACTAAACATTATACCATAGGTGTTTGATATATCTTTGTTTGTGTTAACTGTTATTTCACGTGAACCGGAAAGTTCAACTCTTTCGGCGCGGTTTCTGTGCGTCTTGTGGAAACCGGGTAACTGATTATACGAAGTGCCGGGGGTACTTACAAACAATGAGTCTCTACCAAACTTCGCGGTGTGTCTAGCATAGTGTGAATTAAGACCATAGTCTTTGCCGTGAATGTCGAATGCACGTGAGGTAGAGGGTGTACCGCCATGAGGCTCAGAAATGCTACCAGAGGGGCCTTGCTGCGGCTTAATAACGCTCAGGTTTCTAAGTCCGAGTACATTGTACACAGAATATTCAGATGCTTTAAAGTCTTGGTATCCGCGAGTCTGAACTTCGATACCTCCGGGTGCAGAGAATCTGTTTGTTATAACTGTTTTATTAATTGTTCCAGTTAAATATGAAGTACTGTATTCATCAACATATGTGGCATGATTCTGCTCACCTCTGTGTCTCGACAAGAAAGTTCGAACGTTTGTTGTGCCTGTGATATTACTAAGTTGATCTGGTAATATTGGCTGGTTGTCTATAAACTTTCTAGGGTTTGCTGTTGCACCGAATGTATGTATAACTTCATACTGATTTTGGTAATTTCCTACAACTGTATTGTTGTTGAATTTTTGAGTAATATTCCTAATATTTACAGGTCTTTTTGCGATATGATCGCGATACAGATAAGCTTTTTGGTGAGCAGTGTATGGGTATGGCACTGTTCCAGCAGGTGGATTGTAATCTGCCGGCGGGTAATCTGGGCCAACAAGTCCTATAGCACCAGATGGCAATGAGTCAGTACCACATGTTCCAAGCAGTATTCGCCAAGCTTCTGCTCTGGTTTCAGGCGAATTTGTACCATCGTTTAGGCCTATGTGCCTAGATTGGTGGCCACCTACAACATCATAGGTAAAAGTACCCTGCATTGGAACTTCATTTTGTGAACCATAGGAATCTATGTGCATGTTTGTTATTTCTAAATTTCGTGCAACTTTGTTTACAACTTCTTTGTTGTAGCCGGTTGACACCTCAACGCTAGAGCTTTTAATTGTGAAAGGGAAGGCAAATGTTGATTTAACATTTTTGTAACCTAGGCCCTCTTGCCAATCTCGGCCATGCTGTACCTTAAATATTTTGTTTTCTTTTCTGACTAGGTCTTGTGGCCAAGATTTTTCAATAAAGTTTGTTGTTGCAACCGACTCGCTTGTAAAGGCAACTAAAACGTTTAAAGGTACAAAAACATTATTTTCTTTATTGACCGGGCCGGCGGGTCTTACCGCGGTTAAAGTATAATCAAGCCATTTATTTGTATTTGAGTTTAAGCCAGATTTAAGTGTAAACGGTTTTGGGGCAGTTATACTAGAATCAATTGAGATTTTTTCGACGGATCCATAGTTTCTATTACTAAACTTTCCACCTTCATATCTGGTGCCATCTGTTGTTTGTAATTTTGGCAAACCTAAGCTGCTGCTTCGGTATGGTCGGGTGTTGATTACTTGTCTAAATTTTTCACGCTGAGTATCGATCGTAGAATCACCAGAAGTGATATCTTGGTCTGTTCTTTTTACCCGTTTTTTCCAGTAATTTTTGCCCCTACTAACTGGTCTAGGCGAAGCAGGTATAACATCCAGCGAAGTTTCATCGGGACCAACAAACAATTCTCCGCCGGCTTTTACAACAGTCGGATCTGCTAAAGTGGGAGTTTTGTAGAATTGGTAGGAGTCGACAATTGGAAGTATGTTTCTATATTTGTTTCTTTCCAAAACATGACTTTCAATTACATTTGAAATATTTTCAGCAAACTCAGATGAAGCAGGTAAAAGTTGAGATATAATTTGAGAAATTGATTCATCAAACCATTTGTAATAGTTTACGTATTTTTCAACCGTAGAGACATGTTTTACTCTTCTAAAGAAAGTTTCTCTGAGTTTTTCAATTTCTTTATACCTTGAGCGATATTTATTTACTGGTCGGCCAATAATATTGTTAAAATCATTTGCGCCTGCAAAGAAATCAAGCATTTGCTCAGTAATAGATGCGTAAATGCTTTTTTCTAACGAGTAGACATAGTTTGGTACGATTTCACTTCTTCGAAGATTTGGAAACATCTCATCTTCGTCTGAAAATAGCTGAACCATGTCCGTCGCGACGACTTGTTCGGGATCTATAAATTTAAAAGTATTAATCTTTTTCGTTTCAGCAACAGTGGTGTCATTGTTTTCAAAAAATCTTCCAACACCTGTTCTAACATACCCAGAAATGGCGCCCGCCCAACCCATGCTTCCTGTTTTTTCTGCTGAGCCAGAGCTGTAATCTAGAACCGTGATTCTTCCGCTGGCATTGGAGGAAGAAATATTATTAAAATTCCAATTCAATGCTAGAAGATCATTATTGGTAACATCAGAATTTTGGATAGTAGTATCAAATGGCGATATTTGTTCGTATGAACCTGTAAGTCCAACATTTTCTACATCAAATGCGTGTTGTAAAAGTTCGTCGTCGCTGATTTTCTTAAGATAATATGCAACAGAGCCCGCATAAATGTCAGTTCGATAAATGACCGAACCTGTTAAATCATTTCGATCGGCGCCGATGTAAGGCCTTTTTCTAAGCTTAATAATATCTTGAGCAACAGAGGAAGACAAAGATGATGAAACTGAAAAGCTGTTATACACACCTGCAGCTTGAGGATTAAATCCACTAAAAATAACATTGTATGATTGATCGTTTATTGCGCCAGTAATGAATTGAGAACCAAATTTTTGTGGTTCAATTCTTACAGACAGGTTCCACATTTCATCATCATATACATCAAAGAAAGTGTCGCTTGTGAGTGTAAAGTTGTTGGAACCACTGGTAAACATAGATTCTAGCTGGAATTTTACATTCTTAGAAGCTGTCCTATCTCTAATTGCATACATCTTTAATGTAGCCCTATCATCGGCAGCAGTTACAGTATCTTGACCGCTGAGTTTGTTGGCTGTGTTTCCATCTGTATGAACAAAACCAAACAGTGAGACTTTGTTATAGTTGTGATCTCTAACAAATTCTGTATAATCATTTGTGAAGGATGGGAACAATATATTTGCTTCATATGTTAAACCATACCCTTTTTGTGGATCTGCACCGCGGAGTTGTCCAACTATAGAACCAGAGCCCCATGGTCTAAATATTACGTCTGGCAATGATGCTGAAGCATTATAAATTACTGCTTTGCTGTTATTGACTGTGTTGAAGTTGATAAACTTTTTATCTACAAGCCGTTGTACAAGATTGTTTCTAAGCTCAAATTCTTCATTATCAGAAAAAATTCTAAATGAGATTGTATCATCATCCAAATTAAAACATCTAAGTACGTTTCTGATTGCTTTCTCTGTGCCCTTAGATTTGTAGATGTGTGCTAAATTGTTATATAAATTTTGGTAAATTATGTTTTTTGTATCTTCTAAATCACTTTCAAACAGAGTATCTTCATTTCTATTTAAAAACTTTTCAAGAACTGTTGAATCAACAAAAAGTTCTGGCATGTACATACCCAGTGATTGTGGGAAATGTTCAGCTATCGGATATGGCTTGTGTGAGGCTGATGGGTAAGAAGCTAATTTAATATTTGGAACTTCTGAAATTTGTAGCTTAAGTTTGTCTAAATATGCACCCATCACGTGCGTAATATATCTTAAATCAGAATTTTCATTTTCTGCTTCTAAATCTTGGACCCAACCCGGAGTAAGAGACATAAGCGATGCGTTGTTGTTATAGTCGTAGGAAGAGCCGGTTTGTATTAAACTGTTGCGTAGAGAAGTATACCTTGGGTGATTTACTCGTATGATTGGATCTTCTGTCTCTTTTGCAGCGGCGGAAGCAGACACAATTGCGGATCCGGTGTTTCTTGAATTAGAACTATACCCAGTCCAAACACCGTTAGTGGCTCTGCCTGAGTAATCTAATACAATACTATCAGTCGCAGAGTCTCCGGTAACACCTTCATTGAATTTGTAATAAATTCCCAAATCTGCATTATGCACATCGGAGTTGCTGCCTCCGTTAATTTGGGTAAACCAATTGGTACCAATTTGTTTTGAGCTTCTTTTAACTTTCCAATATCTAAATTCATCTATTGAGCCGCTGAGACGGCCGGAGCCGGCCGCGGCACTAGAACCACTTGGGGATGTTATAAGCGCGCCCAGACGGGCTACCATGTCTTTTGTTGGCAGTTCTCCAATACTACTGTATCCATGGTCATTCACTGAAGCTGAGGCGTTAAAAATACCATTTACATATAATTGCATAACAAAACTGCTGCCGCTGTTTTGCATAGTAAACGCATAATGGTTCCAATCGCCCATGTTTTCGTGCAGAGAAACTGCACCAATTTCTTGCTCGCTAATACTATCCGAACCAGATTGAACTGTAAGCAAAAATGGCGAAGATACGGTACTGCTACCAGTCAAATCAATTCGTATGCGGCCATAGTCTACTGCCGTCGATGCATTGTTGTTCCACATATCAAAAACAACTTGCTTTTTAGTAATTGTATCTGCTATAGAACCTGACTTTAACCAAAATTCAACTGTGACACCGTCATCAAAGTTGGCTCTTAGGTTAGAAGTGCGAGTGCCTTTTCCGTAATTGTTCGGTAAGCCGGCCGTCCTGTATATGTTTTCGTCGTAAAGGTTTGAATTGTCGTTTTTACTATTGTGGGGGTTAGGCATCAAATCTTTCATTAAAAGAGATGTGGCTGATCCAGTACCCGGTCCACCTTTGAAGTCAATATATTCATTAGAAGTAGGGACACCATAACCATCAGAACTTATACTGGAGACAGCATAGCCATTTCTGGCAAAAGTAGCATACCCTGTGCTAGTTGGATAGAGTCTATCAAAAATATATTTTTCTATGTCGAGTGATTCATTTAAGAACTTGTTCTTTTCAAAACTAGAGCCATCGTATGGATAATAATCTGAAATTCTTGTAAGCGCAGACTTGTAATACAACCTTGCGGAACCATAAGTTACAAAGTTAGCGGGATCAGAATAATCAATGTTTGGAACAAACCTTTCTTGGTTAGCACGGGTTGCCACAACATTGTCAGCTGACTCTGCTTCGTTGTAAGTGTTCTTTTTGTTAGTTGGTGATAAACGATTGTTATTCGCTGAATTATCAAAAAGTTTTTTAATGCTCATACTTGTCTACTCTAAACCTAAATTGTTCGTTTTGTTCTTGCCAAGATATTAATTCGTCATCATAAAAGGCAAATTTAAATGTGTATTCATAGCCCGGCTGCAATAAGCTCATATCAAAATCAAAGTAGTTGCCCGATACATCGTAAGACAGGCCGGTTGCGAAATCAGATCCGGTGTTGTGTGGTACAGCTTCATAATTATCAATTGTTCTAACAACTCTGTATGATGCGCTTGGGATCACGTAATGTTCTGCTGCTTCAACTGCTTTTGTGTAAATTGTCGGACTCCAATTTTTTTCTCTTACATATAAATTGAATCTAGCAGTCTGATCTCTCATATAAGAATTTTGTAAATTAGTTATATTAATAAAATATGTCGGTTCTCTTGTGTGAACAGAGCCTTTGTATTCGTTGGTTTGAATAGAGCCAGTAAAAAATTCAGTATTTGAATTGTCGTGCCAAACATCAAAAAGGGTATTAAGCGTAACATCTGAAGATTTTGTTAAACCTACAGAGCAGGTATAAATTCCTGTGCTGTGATAGCCTCCAGTAATTGCAGTTTTATCAGTGTAAAGTGTAAGTTTAGATCCGCTCGGGGCTGTATTGTCCGCAGAGCCAGAATACAAGCTAACAAATATATGGCCTTCTCCGACAGAAGGAATGTTTCTAAGTCTTCCACGAACGTAATTATAGAAGTATAATGTGTTTAGATTATCTTCAGCGGGTACCAATGAACTACTAAAATGGAAATGGCCGCGGTCATCCTTGGTTACAGAATTCCATCGTGCTTCTAAAACTGGTCTTTTAAAATAATATTGACTTCCTCTTGCAAAAAATCGCTTTGTGTAAAATGATTTTTTAGCTCCATCAGGATTATGTATAACACTACCAGAGTCTGCGCCGCTAGAATTTGAAAAGTAAGCTTCAAAACTAGACGATAATCTAATACCAAGCCCGTAGTTATCTCTTGTGCCGGCTATCCACTGTTCTACCATTTGTGTAATATCTAACTCAATGTCACCAACACCACCAGTAAAGTTTTGAATATAAGTAGGGTCGGAATGATAATCTCCACCGACGTTTGACCATGCACTAGCTTTGCTTGCACGCATCCAGTTTGAACCTTGTTGGTCTCTGGTGATATCTTTATATGCTGTGATATCGACGCCATCGCCTTCTTCCCAGCCTCTTGAAATAGCTTGAACAACTAATTTGAAATCTTTGGGAATTGTTCGAGAATGTTCAGCTTCAAAAACTCTTAGGTAAAAACTCACACTTCCGCTGGCTGGTATTTTTCCGGCGGTTCGATTAGAAGAAATCTGGTCGACAGGAAACTGCATTAATATTCTTGATAGTTCTTGAGAACCCGTGGTGACAGAACTACTTAATTGTTGTCTTTCCCAGATAGAATATACTTCGATTACGTCAGCTTGGCCTGAATTTGACCCTGTAGCCCTTGTCGATAAGTTGGTGTCAAACGCATTAACAATTGTATTATCTGCGTTCGCTGTGTATCTTTTAATTGACATTATCTAGCTGACCCCACAATATCCACATTAGGAAATTTAATTTCAACAATTGCATTCTTCGGAACAATAACCATGTTACCATCAGGAGAAAGATTTTTCTCTATATTAATTGTAGCACCAGAATAATTTGCTCCAGTTTTACCAACAACTTTAGCTTTCATAACATCGAGCACGCCGTTTACCTTTTTAAGTTCTGCATAAATATCACTGATTGAAAAATGTTCTCCGATGAAGAACCCTGCACTGTAGTAGTTTGACAAAGACGCAATGCAAGCATTTATAACTGAATATTTGTCAGCTCCAGACATTACTTTAATGCTAAAGTTAATTCCAAAGTTTAGTATAAACGGATCAAGAATATCAACTGTGTCATTAATCATTCTATATTGATTAATCCATGTTTTTAAATTATTTTTAATTACAGTATTCGTTTTTGTTAAATTACCAAAGGAATCTTCAGAGATTACATACATGTTTAGATTTCTTTTGGCTGAGTCTGGATCCTTTTGTACTGAAACTCTTCTGATAGATCCGAACTTTGCTGGCATTCTATATGCAACATTTTCATAATCAGATTGAGTGACAGCTCTGTTCTGTGTCGGAAAAGTGTCATAAATTCTTTGTTTTACTTCTGCGGACGAAAGGTTCGTTACATCTCCGGTAATTGGTTTTTCATTGTTAACTTCTACAGATGTCCTAACTGACTGTATTTTTGATGTGACAAGCGAGCCTTCGTTTTTAAAATCGAGTAAGGGCGCAGCTACAGTTTTCAAGGCACCGACTGCAACGTTTGATTCGATTGGGTTGGTCGTTCTTATAGTAACAATTAAATCTGTATTTGATGGAACTATACCAAAGTTTTTATTTTTAGATAATTTGCTTGGATCAAAAGTAGTTGAAGTTGTGTAAGTTTTACCAAACGAATCCATAGCCACAGTTTGTGGATCTGCTACCACATTGTTTTCGTTTGCCTGCCCGCTACCAAATTGTAAGACAGTTGTTTCTCTGGTGTGTTCGACTGTGTATTTTCTAGATACCAAGTAGGGCTTTATGACCGATGCTACATTGTCATTTTTATAATTTGTGTTTGGTATTTCTTTATAAATAATGTCTTGTGCTAAGTAGTCTACTTCGTAGTATGTATTACCTTCTGTATCAACAACTGACAGCACTTCTGATACATTTGGTGTTGTCAGTGTTACACGTTTAAATCTTTCATAATCTCCAACAGCAACACGTTCTGTTACATACAGGCCAGATACAACTTTTCCGTATGCTTTAATAGCGTAAAACGTTGGAGCGCCCGTTGAATCATCGACTCTTGCAACCACAACCGGATGCCTAGGATCAGACATGTCTATGTTTTCAAGTAGTGAATAGTGCGCTCCACCATCTGTAACAAGTGTGGTGCCTCGTCTTACAATTGGCAAGTAATCACTGTCGGGGCCTAAGCCAGTTGCAGAAGCCGGAACAAGTACGAAGAGAGACACCTCACCAAAAGTTGATGGGCGGCCGGTGTGTTTGTATCCTAAAATTCTACCATGTCTTAAGATATTGTTATATTGATAAGCTGTATCTAAAAACGCTTCATTGATATTATAATCCAAATAGAAGGAAAGCTGATCTCCTACATAGGAGACAGTATCAACCATTAATGCAGCAAAAGATGATTCGCTAAAATCTTGGAATGAATCTGGGTACAATCTTTCAGCAAGCTGTACCAAGTCGTTCCGAATTGATTGAAATTCTCTGCTTGTGTAATTTATGGGTACAATTTTCTTTTGATCACGTGACATAAAAAGCCCTCATTCTAAATAGTAAACTCTAACAAATCTGTAAATCCAATATCTGGTACTGCATAAAATATCTGTAGGCCCAGAAGATTTCTGTCTATATCACTGCCTTCGAAAGATATACTTATAATTTGAACCAATGGCATATACTTTAAAACTTGACTTCGTATTTTACTGTCTATTTGTGTAAATGTACGATTATTAAAATTTTCAAACAAAAAGTTTCTTAACCCAGCACCATAGTTTGGTTCCATAACTCTTTCACCGGGTGCAGTAAGCACTAACATTTTTAAATTTTGCTTAATAAGGTCTTCAAAATTATCAATCATTTGATAACCGTTGATAGAATCTTTGTTTATTGGGAGCTTAACTGCTAAAGAAGACATAATTTATTTCCTTTTATAATTAGGTCTATTAATCTTTTCCATCACACAAACCGCCGTCTGCATTAAAAGGATTACTACGAATTCTGCCACGTTGCCACCATGGTAGCATACCAGTCGCTGGATTCGGGAACATAAGACCCTTGAGAGATTTAGCAAATAATTTCACTGGGCTATCATTATCGTCGAGCATTGGGTCACCGGGCTTGAAGCTTCTGGAATAATAATATGTACGGAACATTCTTTTAATTCTGGATTTACTATTTCTTAACAATATTCTGTCCCAGTTATCCCACTCACAAACCCACAACCCTCCAAAGAACCCGGGTTGTCTATCGTAATAATTGGCCCAACCCTCATTACCAGTAACACCACTTTTGTTAAGGTGGAATTGTTCTACTGTTACTTCAATCGGGTCATCACTACCAAAAGGATTAAAAAGAGTGGGTGGCGTGTTATTCTCAAATTCTAGTTCTTTTTCAGTTCTGTGAATGTAGGCGCGGGATCCCGGTTTAACTCGGACCTGTGCAAACGGGCTCTTGTCTAACCAATCACCTTTCCTCATTGGATCAGCTACAAATGCTCCAACACCGGGAATGGCGGCGAAAAACTCACTTGTCGGCAACCAACTATATTGATCTCCACTACCGGGTGTAACTTCGCCAATTGATGATAAAAACGCCATGTCAGAATAAACTGCCAAGGTGCCTGTAACTTTCTTAATTGAAAAGATATAGGACGTCATAAGTTTGTAGCGGCCATCATTTTTAAGATGATTAATTAAACACATTAAAAGTTTACTGTTTGCTTCAAGGCCTCTAAATTGTTCAACTTTAACATCCAGAGCATCTACCTCTACGGAAGTGATTGGGACTTTGGTGCCGCCGCCAATATAATAAAATTGTAAACCATATCTTACGCCAATTTGCCCCTTTAGACCAAGCTCTTCCCCATATTCATTTTTGATGATCTCAAGTGTGCCGGGATAATTATCAGCAATTCTTGTTCCCGATCCGGCGCCTCTTATAATGCCCACTGCAGATGTTGAATTATACTTAGTACCATCAATCGAAATGTATTTTTCTATCATATATGGAGTACTTGGACTAGCTGATGGCGGGAGTGGCGAGTTGTATTCCGGAACGTCACCTATGTCAATAAGTACTTTCTCGATTGTATCATATTTTGAGCTGCCCGGGTTTGGCTCATTTTGTTCTGTAACGGTCGGATCAGGATCCTCACTTCCGCCAGATTCGTCTAAACCAAGCTGTGAGGTTCGAACGCTACCTTCCGTCGCGCAGGTCACTATCTCATCTACCGGCGTTAGAATATCTTGTTTTTCGTCTGGATTTTCACTGTGATATTTACCTATCATGTAGATAACATCTCCAGCTTCATCGATGTGGCCATGATAATAGCCTGCATATTCATCTGAATATGCGAAATCATTATCTGGATCATTATCAACTGCTACTCTAAATTCGCCGCCGGCAGTATAATACGGCCCGGGCCAAGATTCACCCAAATTCTTCGGATCTGGGCCGCCAATGGTTCTTCCGTCGTCTAACATAATCGGTGTAGGCGTCGGCAGACCAGCTTTTCTTTCAACAATTTTGGGCCCAGCAAAAATGAGGCTACTGCCGGCACACATGTTTTGGAAGATGTAATAATCCAAGTCAAAAATATCTGGGTTAAACCCATACTTTCTCATATTTTTTACCATTCTTTCGCCCATCGTGGTTAGCTCGTGATTAACAAGTTGCATTAATACTAATTTAGCATGCTCTTCAACAGACTGCACGGCTTCTAAATTTTGATCTGCCCTGATTCCACGCAAGGATTGGAACCAGCCGGCTTCACCGGCAACTTTAAGATCGTGCATACCAAGCACTGTTTGCTTAACTTTCTCACCGTCAGAGCGTCTATATTTTCTTGTAGTGGTAGGTCTGTAAGTAAAGGGATAATCAGTTTGAAGATTGTTGATAGTATCAAACGCATCTTGTAAGTGACCACCTTCAGTGGGCGCATCAATTGCGCCGGCTTCAACTAAGAAGTCGTAACATTCAACCGATTGTTCTAAGAACGCATACCAAAATTCTTCATCTTTAAATGTTGTAAATGCTTCCCAAAATGCACCTTGAGCATCTTTGAAATCCTCTTCCATTCTTTCAACTATATAAGCAGAATACACGTTACTAAAATTATCTGGAAACTTAGGCATAATTTTTGAAAACACTGGTATAGCTTTGAATATATGGGTACTTGCATAAATTCTAATTGCCGCCAATATTGTTACGTACATACCAATTTTTGCTTGTCTTGATAAAATCCTGTTGAATGGCACTTCCCGAGTACACTCTTCTGAGCCTGTAGCGAGTCGAGGATCTTCAGGTAGGTTTGGATAGTATTTGTTTACCCAACCTTTAAGTTGATCGAAATCAATCAAGTCCTGACTATGTGGTTTACACGGCGTATATTCAGGAAACAAAACATTTACATAGCCATACCAACCATCATGTTGTTGTGGTTTGATGTACAGAGGTGGGTTCCTATATGAGCCTCCAAAAGTTTTTGGATCTAAATAAAGTACTCTTGCTTTATCACCGTTATTATATACGTCGCGACTTACTCCCAAAATCATATCTTCTTCTTCAACGCCGCGGCCAGAAATAGAATAACTATTATATGGTACAAAGTTACCGCTTTCGTTTATGATTCCGTAATCAATATCACTTTGAGTTAAGAAATCATAATTTGCTCCGTATAAGTAGCCGCTTCTGTTGTTACCAATTTCCCAACTAAATTTCTTATATAGGGCTTCCATTGTATCATCATACAAACTTTTTGCGGATGCTGTATCAATACCTGTCATGTCTGATAGCAAGAGCACCGGAGGGCTTTCTGATGGAAGGCTTCTGAGTATCTCAGAAAATTTAGGATAGTCTGTGATCTTTATAGATTTTGTATCGTCAAAATCATATATTTTATTGAACACATCTAGCCCGTCGTCCGTGGCAAGAAACTCGAATTCTCTAGCACGAATTATTTTTTCGCTAGCTCTGAGTGCCGCCTTGTGTATGGCGCGACCAATAAGCTGAGTAAAAGGATATAAGATTAGATTAATTATAGACTCAAGAGCCCAACCCACAATTGGTACACTCTCAATCCAATTTGGCAAGTCAAACGCCGGTACCTTAGTAAACTCGTCTTCCAATGCTTCACCAAGTGGTCCTATGTGATCGGAACCAAAGTTAAGCTTTTCAACAACCTCAAGTCTGATGTTATCGTCAAACCTATTAAGAATTCTACCATCTTCTTCTTGATAAATGTCGTGATAATAACATTTGACGTCAAACCCATAAGACCACTCTGTGCTCAGTGAAAAGACGTCGCCTTTTTTGGTACCATCACCGTCATTAGAACTCAAATAATTTGGGCCGCTGTCCGACCCGCCGCCGGGTATTGGCATGCCGCTCCGTGGCCCTTGGGGGCCCAGTCTCATTCCTGCAGCATTGTCTCTGAAGTCGAAACATATGTCAGCCCCATCACGTTTATAGGCGTTATTATCGCCATCTGAAGAACCGCCTTTTCTAATCTCTCTTGTAATGACAACTTGCTCTGAGCCCTCATCTACAGATAGCGTTGTATTATAACCGAAATCAGGTATCATGAATAAGTTAACACCCTGTGTTAGTGAACCGAACAGGTTGTTATACTGCAAATCTTCAAAGTCAACACGGTGTGTTCGTGCGGAGCGATATCTATTATTAGAGGAAAATTTCATAGATCTTTCTAGATCGGTTCCCATTGAACTTAGGTTGTAATATCCGGGCTTGATAGTATAACCACTGGCCTCACCAGTTTCGCCTGATTGTTCCCAGCCGGCATTCATAAACTGCCTCATTAGCCATTCTGCAATGTAATATGGGAACTGTCCTTCCTGACTACTAAAACCGGCCGAACTTTGGAAAAACGAGAAGAACCCACTTGTCGATTCGCCGCCGTTTTTAAGGTTAGCAGCAAAGTTCACATATGATTTATTGTTAAAAGCTTTTCTGTGGTGTGCTGTTAAAGGGTTGCCCATAGTGTCAGACATGATCATGTTAATGAAACCCCAAGATGAATCTGAATTCCAAAAGCTACCATTACCTAACATATCCTCGATATAAGCCATATTTAAAGTATCTAATTGACCGCCAAAAGCCTGCATTGCAACTGCTGCTGCTTGTGGTGATTCATAAGGTAGGATGCCGTCATCACAACCGGGCTCACTAACAAAAGGTGGCATGTTGTCGGTAAATTGACCTGAAAATCCACGATTGGCAACATCAAGCATATCTTCAAAGTCTGTTAAATTATCATCTCTAAAGTTGCAAAAAAGTTGGTGGGCTTGTTTAGGTGTCGTACGACCGTCCAGTAATTTAGCCCTCATCTGCCTGAACTCTTCAATTTTTTCAGGACTTGCACACAAACTTGGATTGGCGGGTAGTGCTTCGGGCTTGTCAAGAGATACAAACTCTTGTAGTTTTGCACGATAACTAAGTGGGGTTAAATTACCAATGTTGCTAAAAAACTTACCGATACTTCGTTTGTTGGGCATTGACTCTCTGAATTGAGGATATTCGAATTCGAGTAATTGATCAGCTGCCTCTAGAAATGCACTTGGTGGATTACCTAAAAGAGCCTCTGACATTTCTTGCTGAGTGACTGCTGCGGATAAATCCATTCCAAATTGTAATGTTGTATCAGGATTTGCATATGCTTCTGCTCCTAATCCCATTTGACTCATAAGCTCCAACATAGTCTCATCAATTTTGTCATCGTCAGCATCTGGGCCGCAAATACTTTCTTTAATAATATCACCAAGATTTGCGCGACCGGTCATAAGAGCAGGTAAAGACGCAGCAATGTCACCAGTTATTTCTAAAGCCTTACATATAGCTTTACCAATAATCTCGCAAACCTTAATCATAATGTTGAAAATAATAATTGCTATTAATTCTTCAATTAAGATTTTAGCCAATTGCCAAAGTGCTTTGGTAATATCAGCAAAATCAGCAAAATAATGTAACGGGTTCTCGAACATCCAACGAGTTGTTCTAAAATCGTTCATGTTTCGACAGAACGGAAGTGTTAAGTCTTTAATAAAGTCAGCAATCGACGGCGTCATAAAAGGTGGAGACGGGCAGTCTAAGAACGATATAATACTCGTAATAATTTGTGCCCCGGGAAATTTATTAAGTTCATCCATCAACTCAAGCAAGTTGTCGCTATAAACTTCTACTATAGCTTTTAAATAAGCTTGCATGACATTATCAGCCGGCACCTGATCCACTTCGCCGATTCCTGCATCATAGGCCTCCATTAGAGAACGCTCGGTACGCTGTGTAGGTTGCGCCTGATATGCTCGTGAGGTGTTGGGGGTAATTTGACTCTGGTACGGGCCTTCAAGCGTGTTTTCTCGTTCTTTATCAATGATTTCTTGTGTTTCCCAAGGTTTAGCAATCACACCAATGCTTTGTCCGAATTCTCCATCTTCAAGTTGTTGTTTTACCATTCTCTCAATTTCTGCCTGCTTGTCAGGAGGCAGGCCAACAAAAAGTTCACCAAAGTTTTCAATGTTCATAGCTTTTAAGGCTGATGATATCATTTTACTAAATGCTTCGTCCGCAGTCAGGCCGCTAGTTAAACAAGATAACGCGCTGTTTAATAAATCAAGCAGTCCACATTCTTTGACGCGGAATATTCCAAATCGATAAAGCTCAGATAATTTATTCTTTGCTGGTCCAAATTGTGTTGTTGAGGCTAAAACACCTGCACACAATATAACAAATACATTGTCACTGGTTTCAAGTTGTTTATATGCTTGCTCTTGTGCCATGGCAAATATTTTTGTATTATCTGCCCCGTCTGGGCCGCGTTCGGTACCAATTAGATAATTGTCTTTTTGGCTATCTTCAATCGAACCTCGACAAACAGCAGACCTGAATTGATATGCGACCGCATCACCAAGTGAAAAAGCGTCATCAAGGATATCTTGGCCCAAATCCTTAAATTCGTTCATTAGTGCATCTTGGACACAGGAGCCAATTGTTTGTTCAGGTGGTTTTATATCAAAATAAACTTTGGGATATGTGTATTGTTCTACAAATTCGGTCCAAGGTATCTGTATTCTTGCATTTAACCCAGTATACATTTGAGGCAGCTTGGAGAAATATGCAACAGCAGTGCGGTCTTTCCAAGCAGGCTGCATCATTAATGGTTTAAGTCTACGTTTTCCAAATACATCAGGTTTATTACCGCATGCCAAAGTCCACACAAGCATTTTTTTCAATTTATAGTTGTCAAATACAAATTTTAATTTTGTAACTTTTTCGTCACTACTTAAGAAACCAAAAAATTCACCCGGAAGTCGATAACCTTTTGAATCCAAGAAGCCCTCAAGCGAATCCATAAGGTCAGACATTTGACCACTGTCAAAGAAAGCAGAATCACCGTAAAGATCTAAGTTGAATATTGAGCGATCCTTTTGAAAATAACAATTTCCTTCTCCTATCGCTCTATAAACTTTTAATAATCTACCATAAAAGTTTAACCCCTGTCTTATTCTGATCATTTGACTGACCATCTGACCAGCATTATATGTAACTACAACGCGGCCGGGAACTTCTTCTTCCTCTTCAGCAGGCTCGGGTGGAGCTGGAGGGAGGTTATAAATTATCTCAAATGGTACTTGATACAATAATTTAAGCCTAGAATTTGGTCGCGGATCTAGATCCCATTTTGCAAACTGCAGGCTGTTCGAGACTGTTTCTCTAGTTTTAGGATTTTCTAACTTTTCATAGAACGACAATAAACTTGTAATTGCTTCTGATTTGAATTCTTCAAACTTCTCTCTTAATTCAGATGAAGCAGCATCGTCATCACCTTTTACTGAATCTTCAATTGCTTTTTTAGAAGCACTGTTCTTGTAGGGTGTTACTTTCGTAACCTCGTATAAACAAAACTTTTCGTTCAACCTAGGAACATCTATGTTTCGATCTCTCCAGTCGCTAATAATAGCTGATGGATTTGGAATACACGGTGCCTTACACGGAACCTCTTCAACTGCAATTTCATCATCACAAACATCGATAAGACCGTCTCTATCAACGTCTTGAAATTTTAAAAATTTAGATTCTGCCATTTTATTTCCTTAAGTTAGATATACGTTTGGACTTCTAATTGAGCGGTAACCGCTGTCTTTCAAATAATAATATTCCCATGCTAAAGCTTTTGATCTGGTAGACCATAATGCACTCAAAGCAAATGTATTGTTCAAAAGTGAAAATGGTACGCCTGCACTAGCAACCCAAGGGCGCCACTGGTCAATTGAATTAACTGTTGTATACCCAGCTTGGATGAGTGCTATATTATAAACCGCTGACCACATGTTACCTATAATCTCATTAAATTCTTCTAAACACCTGACCATATTCTCGCCTTTAATAGCCGATTGTAGGTATGGAACTTTTTCAATTGGGTTGTAAAGACCTCCGTATACAGATTTTGCACTGTCGTAGTTACCAGCGATTAATTCAATTGTCGGACCAATTGATGATTTACCACCCAACGAGTTTGATTCGCCGCGTTCGCCATGTCCGCGGAAGCCATCGCCGCGGCCGGTCACAATCTTAATACTGCTTCTACCAATAATTCTCACATCATCAGATTTTATACCGATTGCTGCCCTTGGTTTTGGCTTTCTATGATATCCTTGTGCAATACCAAAGTTTTTATCAATTTCTGTTAATTGGCTGATATAAATGCGAGAGGCGTCGGCTGAAAACATATTGTTAATCATATTAGATTCGGGTGCACCTTTTCCACCTCTTGATGAAGCGCCGCGGCCTACACACAAATCAATCGTATTAGTGCCGCGAAAACCCTTAGCGCCAAGACCAGTAAAGATACTACCGGGCCTGTCACCACCCATAGTAATATAGCAGCCTCTATGTTGTATCACAGATTCGCCCTTTCCAATGTTAAACTTAAGGTCCCGCATTGGAACATTGGTGTGATACAAACCACTGTTTGATGGCACCATATTAACAATTTGTGGGTTTTGTTCTAGGTCTTCCGATACTGTTCTTTCGTTTTTGTTTTTACCATAGGCTGGTTTTGGATCGCCAGTTAAGGACATAAAAGCTCCGTTTTTGTTACTATATAATTATTAATATAATATATTTTATTACGTTTTATAAACATCATCTGTTTCTGCAGAGGTGTCTTCGTCCACCACACCGTCATCAGAAGTGTCGACTCCGCGCTGTCTACCAAACTCTATATGTATGTGTGGCGGATCATTTTCATAGATATAAGTAGCATCAAGAGATTCAGTGGCTGCTTTAATCAAATCCCTTTGTTCTTGATTGAGATTGTTGACACCAAAATCTAAAGCTCTACCTGTCATGTGGACAGAAAGATATTTTTGTCTAGAAATTTGATTGTTAAAAACTCTTGCCATTTCAGATTCTGAATTTGGAACTCTGAGAACTTCCATAATTAAATCTTTATTTTTGTATAATCTGTAGATTGGGTAACATGGGGAATTGACCGCAGGCGCGCCAGAAATAGCTGATTCGCACTTGTGTATTTCTCTTTTTCTAGCTATTGCTCTAGCTTGCTGCTCTGCAGCACGGACGCCGGATGTAATATAGACTAACCTAATTTTGTCTTTTGGTAACAATTTTCGCAATCTTGTAATAAACATGGAGGATTCCTTAGAGACGACTACCGGCCACTGTGTCACAGGAACAAAATCAGTTTGAAGGCCACCGGTTGGTAACGGGGCATTAATAAATGGTTCCAGATCATCGAAGCGTTCAAATGAAAGCGCACAACCTTCTGTGCTTAAAAACGATTCACTGCTAACATTTCTTGCAACGCTTCTCAAAAACGTTGCTTTTGACAAATCATACGACATGTCATTTTTTTTCAATTCAATTAAAATAATATCGCCAGCACCGGGAGGATCAACCATTCCTGTTTTTACAAATACTACACTAATATGCATTTCAATCATAGCCTCAACATAACGAGGATCTGAATTTTTATCTAAAGAACAGGGATCTGGTATTAACAAGTGTGGCGAGTTTTCACCAAGTATTCTTGCTTTAAAAGTATACAGAGGTGAGTCAACATGTAATCCGTCTTTTGCAACAACACCAATTCCTGCACCTTCTGTATTGGTTATTCTTCTGGCTGGTGTTAAGACCATTGCTTGAAAGACTTTCTGTTCACCATATGCATCATACGATATACCTTTTCTAACTGAATTTTCTAATAAGTTCAGTGACGCTTCAGGGGTATCGAAAGATGTCCAATCTATAAAGTCTCTAGCCATCAGATGTGTTTCCTTGAATCATGTCGTACAGACTGGATTTATCATCCTCGGATAATTCAAAGCCTTGCTCTTGTCCTTTCTGCTTAATTCCGATAATTTTGACAAGCTGTTCATTAGAACGCTGCATTGTCTCAATGTGTTTCGCAGCGACAGGGCTGAGATATTTATTTTGTTCGGAGTCGTTGGCAATTTGGTTGGCAATTTCATTAAGAAATTCTCTGGCTACTTTTCTGTCGTTTCTAATGTTATCGAGTGCTTCTGTAATCAGAGTATCTAAATTCTTATTGCTCACAATTCACCATTCTCCCAATCGGTTTTAAAATTAAAATATTTTTTTCTAAATTTTTTGAGAGAATTTACAATTTGTTTGGTGTTTAAGCCTGTAATCTCTCTCAGGTATAGGTAAATAGCTTTTTTATTAAAAATTTCGATATCGTCTTTCGATTCGAAAAGAATATTTATCGCTTTGTAAACTTTTAAATCATTTTCTTTCATGTGAGAAGTATCCCATGATTTAAGTTCTGTGTAAAAAGATTTCCAAAACTCAAGTTCCTCACGTTCTTTTAAGTACGAATCGTCTGTTGACAGATATTGCTCTTCATAGTGTTTGGCAATATTGTCAAAATCAACTTCACGTTTATTTCTTTTCTGTTGTCTTTTGACTTTATGAATGAACCAGTTTTTGGTAATAACACTGAAATACGAAAAGGCTTTAGAGCCCTTTGTAGAGTCGTATTTATCTAAAATAGTCATCAGCCAAATCTTACATTCATCTCTCAGGTAATCAATATTTGGCAAGTTTGTAAATTTATATGTAAATACGATTTTATCAACCATTTCATTAAATGCAGGCTCGATATAATTTACATATAATTCTGTTCTTTCTTTAATACAATTAGTTTGCGCATAGCGAATAATTGCATCTTCATGCACTTTTGTAAAGTAATGATTCTTTCTTCTTTTTGCTTTAGTTTTCTTCGGTTGGTTCGACATTTTCTGCTTCTTCTTCTGTTAGGCTAAAAATGTATTCAAACGTGTTCAGTTGTTCATCTAATGATTTTGCATGATCTACTAAATTTCTGAGAGTTTCATCTCCATAAAACATTTCTAATTGATAAACATCAGAAATGTGATTTGAAAAATTTGATACCAGTGTTTTTAGGTCTCCCAATTCTTCCGATACAGATAATAAATTTGTCACACACATACGTGCATAAACAAAGATACCTATGTTCAAGAGAATAGAGATAGAACATACGCAAATAAGTATGATTTCTAATTTACTCATATGTTTTACTTTTAGCTTCTTTTTTTAAATCGTCCAATACTTTCTTATTATCATCAATATATTTTTTTGTCAGTTCGCCGGTCTTTTGTGTAACATTACTCTTTGTAACATAAAGCGGCTTCGTCAACAATTTACTAATTTCAAATTCACCACATATAGTACACACTTCTTGTGTTTCTGAAATCATGTGGTAAACGTAAAAATTTGAATGACAAAGATGACAATGATAATAGTATTTTGGCACAATTTATTTTACCATACTCAACAAATCTTGTTCAGTAATAGGTTTCTCATTGGAAACACGCACTGTGGGAGGATTTGTTACAATAAGGCCATTCTCAGTTTCTGTAAGTTTAAAGCCTTTGAGAATTGGGACAATATCCATCTCATTTAGCAATGATTCTTGCAGTGCCATCATAACCGAGCCCAAGGCTTGGTTTGATAACTTAAAAGTTTTGCTGTTATCTTCCACCGCGGCCTCCGGTATTGTCGACTGCGCTTGTTAAAAACTTAACGTCAGACGCAACATCGGTCTTGAACTTATTTAATTCTTGTCTAAGATTTGTAAGCTCATCTTTAAGTGTTACAATCCTCATAGTAAGATTAGCAACTTGATTTTGTAGTTCTTTGGTTGTAGCCATTTTTTTCTCCTTTATTTATTAAATGGTTTTTTCCCATGTATAACTGTTAATTGCTTTATCATCAATAAACAAGTCATATACAGGTTTTCCTAATATTAAATCGTGATGTTTAGCACCCCACGAAATAAGTTGTTTTTTTGTGACGTCATACCAGTCTAGACCAGTGCCGCTTCCGCGCGCGGTCCAGTAAACAATAGTATGTCCATCATCATAATAGCGGTTTACTTTTTCGATATTATCAACTATCGGCGTTGATTCATTATAATCTCGACTTTCAGGTGTGTTCGCAATAGTTTCATCAATATCAACGTATATAATCATTTTGTGTCCTTTAAGGTACAGACCCATCTTGTGAGCCCAGATCTGGGGGGATTTCCCCATTTATAGTTGTCTTTTGGAAAGTGATACAAATATGCGTTATCTATAAACGGTTCTAATTTAGAATACCACCAAGCAACATTGTGTGTAGTTTTTCTCAAATTTTTCTTACTTGAGTTACCATGGCTTATCTGAAACATATAGCCATCTGTGCATACTCTGTTGAATTCAGCTAATAAGGTGTCTATATCTTCTTCGAAAATATGTTCTAGCGACAAAAATGCCGATATAATATTAATTGATTTGTCAGCTAGTTCTAACTTTGTTGCACCCGCAGGCATGAAAATGCACTTATCAGATTCATATTTGTTGGTTAATCCCTGTTGAACAGAGGCAATGTCAACACCATATGCAGTTTTAACGCCATATTTGTGGACAACATCATAAACAAACTCTCCTAACCCACAACCAAAATCTAAAACTGTCTTATTTTTTAACATTAAGATTTCTTGAACTTTTGTGGGTAAGAATTTTAATTTGTTTGTAACCCTGCCGAAGCTTTCAGCAGAATTGATTCTGTCAAAATGCGGTATTTCAGTCTCCTGATCTTTAAAATCTAATTCAAACAGATTGTAAAAAGTTTTACCGTGGTTTTTGCTGATTTCGTTGGGCTCAGATTCGTATCTTTTAATATACTCTTTTTGAATTTCAGCCTCATTACTTGTGAATTTAGCCATTCAACACTTCTTCTTTGTCGTAAAAATAGTCTTCTTTGTTAAATGCAGTCGAACACAAAACTAATAATATATCATTACCGGTTATATATTCTTGTTGGGCCCATACCATTCTATCAAGAAACACACACTTGCCCGGAGTCAAAATAACTTTTTCGATACCTTCTTTTGAGTGCAGCTCAACATTTACTTCACCCTGTAGACAAAAAATGTACTGCTGATCTTCGTAGTGTCCGTGCTTGCCGCGTATTTCACCCTTTGGTGTATCTGTAATATAATACATTCTTCTTGGAATAAACTTTAAATCCGTTAGTTCCATGTACCGCAAAATTCCGGTCTCTTTATTTCCATTTTTAGATAACATTTTTAACCTCCTTGATTACGGTTTCTACCTCTTCGTCGGTCATCATTTCATGATATGGAATGCTAACCGTGGAATTCGACTCAATAATTGAAAGCGGCAATTCAACTTCTGTAATTGGCGCATAGCAATCTACGTCATGAACTGAACGGTAATGGATGCCACATTGGACACCTGCTGCTTTCAGCGAATTCATAAACTCGTCCCTGTCGTCTGTTCTTAATCTATACAGGTGACGGCTTTTGTTTGACAATCCAAAAGCGCTATTGTAGTGCTCTCTTATCTCGTCATATCTTTTAGCTTTCGCTTCAAGTTTCTTAAAGTTTTCTAGCCCAACCCAAGCCTGCACTGAGTTCATGTACATTTTCCATCCGGGTAATACAAATTTTCTTTCCCAGCTGTTATCTTCAAAGTTAGTTCCGTATCTTGTGAGGATTTTTAGTCTTTTTATTTTGTCTTTATCGTTTGATACAATCATGCCACCATCAATACTACCAACTGGTTTTGTTGGATAAAAACTGAATATCATTAAATCTTCATCATTTGCTTGTTGGCTAAATTGGTTTTTATCAAGTTGTTGGGCCGAGTCAATGATCTTATAATTTTCAAACTGGTGCAGAGTATACGCACTGCCAACCCAGTTAATATCATCACGGTATTTAATACTATGTCCAGAAGTTAGTATGGCGTTGGGGACAACCGGAGGAATAATTGACGGTATCTCAACAACAGTTTTATCTTGCTCTAGTAAAGTCATAAATATACCCATTGTTGCACTGTGAAGAGCACATGCATACTTAGCTCCCACATAAGACGCAATTTCATTTTCAAATTCTTCGACGACTTTGTCATTTAACAAAGGTCTAAACTGTGATGTATCAATCACATAATCATTAACGTGCATTAATTTAATCATAATTTTCCTAATATCATATCTTTAAACATTATCCAATCACAAATTTTAGCCTTTATTGGGTCACTAAAAGCAGCAGGCTTGTTCTTTTCAAAAAAGTAGTGTCCCGTCCATGCAAATGGATATACAATAAATGGCAAAGGCAACAAAGCCCATAAATTTAGATTTAATCCTATTATAACACAAAGATATGCAATTGTCACTAATTGACCTAAAAAATGTAATCTGCGACACCATTTATTCTGATGTAACGTTAAATAATGTTTGTAATATTCTTCAAGATTCATTTTCCATATCCATAAATGTTTGAATGTTATAAAATCTTTTGTCTAATATATCAACACCAGATTCTTTTACATTATTAAGAATTTCATGAATAGAACTCCCGGGGCCGTATTGAGGCTCAAAACCTAAGATGTCCTTGGCTTTTCTGTTGGATGCCAGATAATTTCTTACATCGGGTCTACTCTGTGTCTCTACATCAATTTGCATACCATGATGTGAAAATGTTTCTACTACGTCTTCTGCCAAACGACCAATCGTATAGTTTTCTCCGCATATGTTAAATACTTCTGATATTGATAAGTCGCATGTTACCGCTTTGCGATAAGCGGTAACCACATCTCTAATGTCGATTAGCGGTCTCCATAAGTTTGGGTTATGAACAACAATCTTGCCACCTGTAAGAGCAAATTTAGTCATTGTATTTACAACTAAATCGAATCTCATTCTTGGTGACCAACCACCAACAGTTCCTTTCCTCATCGCTATCGGCCGAAAAGATTCGTCAGCCATCTTCATAATTGCATATTCTCCCTGTAGTTTTGAAATTCCATAGGGATATAACGGATTTACAGGACTATCTTCATCCATGACTTCGTTGTCAGTGAACCCATACACACTGCATGAACTTGCATACACAAAGCGAGAAACACCGGCCTCCTTGGATATAAACGCAAGGTATGTGGGAGCCGCAGAATTCTCTATAAAGTTTTTTGCAGGACTAAAATTAGCCATAGGATCATTTGATAATCCAGCCAAAAATACTACTGCATCATAATCAAGAAGATCTTCTTCTTTTAATTCCATTAAGTTTTTGTTGATAACATTGATGCCTTCATTCAAATAGTTTCCAAACCAAAATAAATCCACAACAGTGACTTCATGCCCGCGGCTAAACAAATCGTTTGATAATTGTGTACCAATGTATCCAGCACCGCCGGCAATTAATATATTCTTCTTAGACATTACAGGCACTCTTCCCGAAAACTGTCGTAGTATTTATACCATATTTTTACAGCGTTGTTTTCGTTCATAAGGGTTGCATAACGAACGCAGTTTTTGTTTTCTTCATCACCGTCCCATACCGGACCCCATGGCTTACGACGACCACTGTAGTGTATGACTTTAACATTTTCTGCATGCTCATCATAGTGTTCAGGGTTTCCCTTCCCACCACCACCGAATTCTTGGAAGTTATAAAGATTAGATATTACTTTTACATCTGAATTATTGGGACTAAAGAAATGTTGACAGGTAACTTGATCACCATCTGGTCTATCCTTAATGCCTGTAGTGATAACAGCTCGAATCATCTCAGAATATACATCACCTGTTAGGTATTTTTTTCCTGCTACTAGAATTCCAAGGTTTGGAAATTTCCACACTATCCCTGATGAATCTTCGATTATATCAGAGAAATCACCTGTGCACAACATATCTGCATCCATATAAACACTACGATCATATCCAACTTGAGAAAATGTCTCAAACGATAAGTAAACGTCAAAATTTCCGGCACCATATATTGTTCTAGGTATGTGCTTATAGAAATCAGAATTTGCAGGCTTTTTAAATATTGTATCTTTATGAGCTTTTTTAATCAAGGACATACTCTGTTCGTTTAAATTGTTAAACGGTACAACAAAATCACAGTCGTCAACAACTTTTAAATTTTTCTTAATTGAATGTATTAATACAGCTGCAGCTAACGCAAAATCATCTGACGCTGGAATACATATAACATATTTTTTCATCTTTCACTCCTAACAAGAAAGTCTGCTATTGGTTTTTTGTGGTCTGGCAGATTATCAAAATCTTGTTTTCTTATTTTACCACCATAGGTGTTTCTCCATTCACTAGAGTGCACACTGTAATATATTGATAAAAGCATTCTTTCGCCTTTTTCAACTTTAGTTCCTTTGTGAAACCCATTGGTATTCCCGATAACTAAATCGCCTACTTTTCCAGTGCACTTTATAATGTTTTCTTCACCATAAATCGATCTTATCTCTCTGTGTTTCCAACGATATTTAGAGTCCCATCCATCAAACTTCTTGATATGGCTTTGTTTTGCATATGTAAAAGGGCCACCTGTTTCGTCGACGTCATCTAAGTAAAAAAAGAATTTTAAAAATCTAGGGCTATCTTTATCACAATGAAACAGAGTAGTTTGGCCATTTCCGGGAATATTGTGCTCGATAACTTCGGTTGCTTTACTTTTTCTTAACTGAACATTAGTTATCGCCGGCACACAATTAAAATAGTTTTTTGCTATTTCTATAATATTATCATCAAAGGCAATATCAGCTACAGAATCACAATTTAATAAAGGGTGTGCAACCTGTTCGGTGTAAAAGTCATCGTATTGAAGTGCGCCATCGTCTTTAATTTGCTCAAAGTTATCTTTTACTGCCATCAATCTTTGCGGGTCGATAAAGTTTTCAACTTTGGCAAAACCATTCTCATTGACATTGAATGCAGGTTCAACAAAATTATTGTCTATATCAATACCATACTTCTGTTGTCTTTCATAAATTGCTTGCACATAAGCCCTAACTTCGTTGTCCCTACCCCATGCACAATGTGGGTTAATTTTAATCTTTATCATTTTCTACATCCAAAATACTTTCTTCTTACTTCTGGGAAATCATCGAACATATGAAATTCAAACTTTAATTTTTCTAATAAATTTAGTTTTTCAAGATGATACCTTACAAGTCTATGGTTTGAAATCCTACCGCTTGAGTCTGTGTCGCAATTGGCCGGCTTGTTGTAATCATCTAAACAATCGTAAAGTGAGAAGAAGTCTGATGAGTTCTTTGAGTTTGCAAAAAACCAAAGGTCCAAAAAACCCTCATCATTAATGGGGTAACCTTTAGTTTTTCGCTTGAGCTGGGGCAATATTGGATGATTAGCTGCAATTAAATCGTACAGTGGGCCGCGGCCGCCTTTAAATAAATCGTTTCCATTTTGATCTTCTACAGTAGACCACTTTCCAGAATAGAAATATTGATTGTCAAAATTATCAAATATAATATCTGTTTCAAACGCCAAGTCAAAGCGAGTAGTCATTACATAATCGTACTCAAAATTGTTGTCCTTTTCATGTTGTTTTCTGTATTCGTTGACCATCTTATTCGAGTACCACCGACTGTAGTGGTTATTCTTTCTTGCTTCTTCACCTTTTACATAATCTGGAATATCAAAGTATATCTGTTCTTCGAATACACTCTTAACAGGATTGTATAGCTCAAGCGTTTTTTCTTCTAACTCACCATCCCAACAGTGTATAAATACATCTACATCATTTTTATCAATAATATGGCGCTTGTAATGTTCGTGGCCTTTGATAAGAACCCTAGGATCTGAATTGAAGTATCCAGATTTACCTTGGACATTACCAATTTTGCCACTAAGACACAGTGCAACTTTACTCATGAAACCCAAGCTCTCTTTTAAGGCTATCATATTTTACAATCTTTAGCGAATTGACGGCCTTATCGTCTATTAGCAAATCATAGTGTATCTTTCCCATAACCAATTGATGGAATTTAACACCCCATGAGCTTAACTGGTCTAATGTGAGTTGATACAAATTTGAATATATGTCGTTTACATTACCTTTAAAGCCGGACATTCCGCGGGCGGTGTATATTATAACTGTATTTCCTTCATCATAGCATTCGTTTGCAATCTTAATCATAGAATTTATTGGTTTACAAGAGTGATATTTATCAATTTTACCCTCTTCATTGGTCCTATAACATAATACATCGTCTAAGTCAAATGCAATTATTTTATCGCGCATAAAATCTCCTGAATTCTTTGACGTACCCTGCGTTTAATTTTATCGTCTACGTCTGGGAATCTACTTTTTATTTGTTTAAATTCGTCATTTGCAAACACATAGTGGCCGCTTGTCCTTATTATAACATGTTTTTTAAGCTCGTTTGTATAACAATTTATGTTTGATGGTAACCACTTAACCCACTTCTCGGATTGGAAACATAAATCGTAGAATTTATTCAATGACTCTTCATCAAAATGATTTAAGATTTCCTCTAAGATACATTGAGTTTCAATAACACCAAATTCAGGAGCTATATTAAGAGCCGATAAGCCCATTTTAAAGCGTTTGTTGATACCAGCAGGGGTAAGATAGTCACCGTTGTGTTCTTTAGATTTAAGACCATGTACAGAGCATATATCAATCATCTGCTTGCACCTAGAGACATTGAAATCGCCAATATTTCTTGTACCCTCGATACCAGTCCCACCTTGGATAACTGCATAGATGACTTTATTGAATAAGTTTTCGCCTAAGCCTTCTTTAACAGACAAAATAATTGTTTCTAATTCTTCGGGACTGTATGGCCTGATTGCTTGTTCGGTTCCGATTTCATAAAAACATTCAGGATTAACATTATCACACAGTTTTATAAGTTTAATTGTCTCATCGATGCCTTCATCAAGGTTAGTATATTGTTTCCACGGGTCAATATGCAGATAATCAAACCCCAAGCTGGCATCTAATATGAGGGATTCAGTACCATCATCTGGATTTTTGCCTTGCAGGGGGCCGGCGTGGTCTCTTTGTAATGTTATGTATTTGTGTTTGTTGGTATGTGCTATAAATTCATGGGTCATCCAATTGTTTACATAGCCACCATCAAATTCAATTTGTCTACGTGATGGCAGCAACCCAAGTTTTACTTTGTTTTCAGTTGCATACTCAATCACAGTATCAACAATGTTTTTGCTCATTGGCCCAATAAATAATTTACTCATCTTTCCTTCCAACTATATTATACAGGCTTTCTTTACCTAAGTAAAATAACATTTTCGAATATGGATAATGATGAAGCGGTGCTATATTTAGAAATATTAGAGCAGTGAGCAGTTTGACTTTATAAATATCAAAGTTGTTTTCATGTAAAAATTCATAAAACTGTTTTTCATTCTCAACCAAACAGTGTTTACGATACAGGTCATAGACTATAACATTGTCCATCTGATTTACTTCAAAATGTTCTTTGTTGATAAGTTCATGCGATACAATCAGTCCATGTAATATTTTGGCTAAATCGTAATATACATCACCATACTCGGTTATACCTCCGAAATTCTGGCGCCAGTCAAGCAGATAAAAATCACCAGTCTCTGCAACGAGTATATTCTCAAAGTGCAAGTCTCCATGCATTCTTGAGGCTTTGCCGTCATAAAGTTTTGACCATTTTATCTGGTCCAATAACGCACGAACTGTTGGTACTTTTGAACCGTTGATTGTCTCTGAACAATCTTTTTCTGAAAATCTATTAAAATAAAGTTCTACTCTTTTTTCAGTTTTATCTTTGTAAAATATTTTACATACTTCGGTGAAGTCTTTGGTTTCTTGTTTGCTAAGATTTACTGGTTCCCAAAAAAACATAAGGTAGTCTAAAAGTTTTTTAAATGTATTCTGGTTTGTCGCTTTAGACATTGTTTTACCGGTAAGCATTCGGTATGAATACATATTGTCTTTGACACCCGTGATCTCGGGTACATAACCTTTGAGTAATAAAGCTCTATCTGCCCTATCTGATATAAACTTAGGATCGCTATTATATTTAATCACTCTATCGTTTACAAACCAAATTGCTTCATTCGCTTTTTCAAGAATCTCTGGTGCGTCTTTTGATTTGATAAGCTCTCTTGCGGCAGTTAGACTATCCAGATTACCAGTGTCATACCAAGTAAACTTTTTTGCTTGAATACTGATTTTTTGTTTTACCATTTCTCGGAGGGCGTACGATTCTCCGATCTTGATAGAACCATATTTTTTGCCTAGTTCCATTGCAGTCCAAAAAGCTTCGTAGTCTTTGATCCCAGCTAAACCAATATATGGTTTTGTGTCATATGAAAGCACCTCTTCTTTTTCACACACCCTTTCTACAGAACCATTTTCAGATAACTTAAACGAACGATAATGGTGGTTGTTTTCTACTTCTGCATATCCTACCCAGTTCTCTGTGGGTTCTGGAACTTCTTCTAATATAACAGTGTCATTGGGGCAGAATATAAAGGGGGACTGTAAATGTTCTTTACACTCCAATATGGTCAACCCAAGTCCAGAACCATTTCCACAATAGTTCTCAATCTCTACACAAGTTATCTTACGGTCTGAGTGGGCCATTTCAAGGTAATCCCTGAGCAGTGTGCCTTTATGCCCAAGTGCAACTACAATCTCAACATGTTTTGGAAATTTTTCTATGACATGTGAAATTACTGGCTTGTTATCTAAAGCAACAAGAGCTTTATTTAGGTTTTTACTAAAGTCGCCCAGACGAGTTCCCAGACCTGCGGATGGTATTAATACTTTGTACTGGCTCATGTTATTTTGAAATCTCCAACATCATCAAAATCATAGTCAAACATTATGAAATCTTGTTTGTAAAAGTCTTGTATTTTTTTCATTGTTGAAAAATTCATTTCTTTTTTAATAGATTCGTACTCAGCTTTTACTACTTTCATATTTAAATTTTTAATTAAAGATTTTGGTTGTATTTTTGGAATATCTTTTATATCTTTTATGTAATTTTTGTTTATAAGTTTTTGCAAACTCATCCAATCATTGTTGAAGTTTTCTACTTTACCAATAAAGTCTATTTTTATATTATCAATCATGACAGGCAAATAATTAACTTGTGGGTCGATGTGGTCATTCCAATAATCACCTCCGGCAACTTGTTGTACAAAATCTTCAAAATTTGATGCTGGTTTTGTAGGAACCTGTTGGGTAATGCGATCTACGGTATCTAAGACCACTAACATTCTATAAGCAGAATAAATTCTTTCGTATGGATTTCTAACAAAACCGAAACTTGTGTATTCATCAATTTTACTAATCTTAAATTTTTGATCGGCGAGTCGTGGGCTCCTTTGCCACTTCCCAATAATACTCTTTATTGTGGTTGAACAACATTTAGGATTATTGTACCATAGGAGAGAAGAATCAACATTGAATCTTATATAATCCCATGGAAAGTTATCTTTTATAATCATCCTCAAGTCTCACTATATCGTCTTCTCCAAAATATGTCCCACATTGAACTTCAATGAATATAAGGTCTTCCTCCCCCACATTTTCAATGCGATGACTACTTCCAATCGGGACAAAAATATTTTCGCCAGCCACTAATTGAATTTCTTCATCGTCTAAAGTAACTTTGGCGAAGCCTTGCACTACTACCCAATGTTCGCTACGCTTATGATGATATTGGTAGCTGGGGCGGTGACCCGGTTTGATGATTAGACGTTTTACTTTGCAGTATTCTTCATCTAAAAGATTTTCAAATAAGCCCCATGGCCGTTCTTCTCTATAATTCATAATTCCTCTATATTTTTGATTTCCAAGCTGGCACAGGATTTTGATTTACTACGCCAGAATGTTCGTAACTAGTAGTATACATTGGATTTGTATACTCAGGTGCTGGTTGCATTGTTGGTTTTACGCGAATGTTAATTACATCTCTGTAACCCTCAATAATTGGGTTGGCTCGGTGTACTGAATTGTTGATAAACGAAACCGCGGTCCCCATGGGTCCAACAACCTTTTGAGGAACACAGCCTTGTTTTTCTAGGCCTTCTATTAAGTGTCCAACTCGTGAATTGTTGGGTGCAGGATACCAGCATTCTGTTCCTTTTCGAGTGCATTGACCAAGAATACCTTGATCACTGACCGTGTTTTTTAAAAATTCATATGGAGAATTTTTTTCATTAACATCGTTTAAGTATATCAAAGTTTTAACTATTTCATCTGGATTGTTATCGTAATGCCATTCATATGATGAAACCCTGCTTTCAAGTTTCAAAGTACGATAAATATATATTTTATCAACGTATAGATGACAACCATATCTGTTTTCTTCCATATACGGAACTATTATATTACATAATGATGATATTTGCTTATGAAACTTCCATATGTTGTTGTGCTTCATCATGATTCCGTCATCATCGCAGTCCAGTTTATTGTCAAAATCGCTGGTAATACAGTCAGATAGTTCTCTTACCAAACTATTGTATTCATCACCATAAAACTTGTGGTCATATACTTTAACAGGTTCAGTATAAAATTTTTGAATCTCACTCGGGTCAACATCTTTGGTGTACGCAGCTTTGCACAAATTGTAATATTGATCGTAATTCATTTAAATCTCACTTATAGCAAACGAAATTTGCTCTATAACCACTAGAATATGCATCATATATATTTAAAAGTCTTACAATTCTAAAGTATTTTTTAAGATTAGCTTCCACTTCCGCAGCTGAAATATTCATTAATGGGTGATTCAATGGTGTTTCGAAAGCCAAAAAATCTGTGTTTTTTGACAACTTTGACATAAATTCTTCAGAATTTTCGAAATTAGGATATATCTGATGTAAAACTGAATTAAATATCACAAGACCATAGTGATCATTCGAGTTCATAACATATTCTACACCATCACCATTAATAAAACTTACATTATCAAGTTTGGTAATGTCTTTAATATCTCTAGCTGCTAATACATCTTGTTTTGTATATTCAACTCCCACTACTTCGGTGGCGCCGTGTAGTGCAGCTTGAAATGAAAAGAACCCTTGATTTGAACCTATGTCTAAGACTTTTTGTCCTTTTACTTTGTTCATCGGCATAAACGGTAGTTTCCGATATGAATCATACATATCATTACCCGAGAGATATCCTTCCATCAAATAACCATTATCGAAACCAAAGCCTTGATATATTTTGCCTTTCCACTTTGGGTTTCCATGTTCATCTAAGACAGTCTTATACCGGTCAATCATTCCCCTATAAATCTCAGCCAGCTCTTGTGGTGTTTTATTGTGAGAAGGCATAAAATACCGTTCCGGCATAATTTTGAATCTATGAAAGTCTACAATCTTGCCACCAATTAAATTAATTGATTTGTACCATTCATCTTCAGGGCACAGTTTTAACCTTGTTATATCTCGAACTGCAGTTGTAGCTGTATTGTTATCTAATTGTAAACTTCTCTGAATAAACTCTCTGTCTTGATGTGGAACATATTGTGGTGCTAAGATATTTCTATTTGGAGTGCCCATGTTTTCCACAACAATTACAAGATATTCTTCGTTAGAAGTTTGTTCTGTTAAAATCTTTGAACTATAAACTTTAGGAAATGTAAAATTAGTTGAATTTTGAATAAGCTGTACAGTTTCAAGGGACTCAGAAAGGCTTTGGTATTTTGGATTGTTGGCTACAATCTTAAGACCTGCAGCTGAAGCGTATGGGATCCAAAGTGCGTCGTCTCCGCGGACACCTTGACCAACATGTGATTCACCATCGTGGTCAAATTGAAACTTAAAATTCCTATCATCACATTTCATAAGAGAAGACCAATCACGATCATGGTCTTTTTTTTCAATTTTTATACTTAGTTGTTTGTTATCAGTATTAGTAAAGTTTAATATCATTTTGTTACCTTAATTTAATTTTTATTTTTCGTTCTGAAAGAGGGAGGGTATTAATCTCGGCGTCTTTGTAAATGGAATCACCGGGAATATGTGTTGTGGAGATTTCCTCAATCACACAACCACTTTCACTTCTGAAATTATGGTCGACACCTCTTGCAATCAAAATTGGCTTTCCTTTTGTCATTGTAATTTCTTTACCATTTAGATTTAAAGTACAATCACCGTGTAACAATTCAAATGCTTCTTCTTTCTTAATGTGTCTGTGTGTGGGGTGCTTCTGACCGGGGGTGACAACAATAATTTTCTTGCAGTACTCTCGATTAATTTTATCAATAATCAATGCACCATACTCAGAAAATCTTTGTAGTCCGTAGTGAGCAGAAATTTCTATTTTTTCATTACCAGAAAGCGGAATTTTAGCTTCTGAAAGGATCTTAACTGCTTGTCTTACAATTTTATTTATAATATTGTCATCGATTGTTGTCCTATTACAATCTTTCTTGAGTGGCTCATTAATTGATAAATCTTTTGCAGCGATTGTGCCAACAATTTTATCAATACTTGATACATTATATTGACCTTCTTGGCAAGGCATCGCAAAATAGAAATCATCGCCGGATAAAACTTCACCTTCTTTTACATTTCTGTTGAGGTACATGCCGCGCTTAAGAGCAGCCAACGATTCTGTTTCGGTTTTTGATGTCCCGTACAGTGCACTTTGTATCACTTGTATTTCTTCAATAGCTTTTTTCATCTGCTCAGGGGTATTAGAGTATGCGTTCAAGCTAATAGTGTCAGTTGGTACACCAACATGCTTCTCGACGATTGTACACCCCATAGCGACTGCTGTAGGTGCTAAAGAATCAACTTCTGGTGATTCATGTGTGGAGAACCCTATTTCAATGTCGGGAAACTCACTTCTTAAAAGATTAATTCTACTCAGATTAGAGTTTTCTACTGGTGTTGGGTATTCCCCAATGCAATGCATAAAAGCAAAATCTCTGTTATTATGTTTGAAAAGGTTATACACTTTACGCAGGGTTTCAATTGTCGCGCCACCAGTTGAAATAATAATCTTTTTATTAATCTTACATATCTCGTTAAGAAGTGGCCAGTCATCGATAGAACAACTTGCAACCTTTACAATTGGGACGTTTAAATCTTCAAACCATGGCAATGATTCATTATCGAAAGGGGTAGAAACAACTGATAATCCGGAAGCTCTGATATGCTCGATAATCTCGCCAAACTGTTCCTTGGATAATCTGGTTGAATTAAACCTTTTCACAAATTTCAAATCAGATTGTTTAAAATCTTCGTGAATAAACGTATCCAGTTGTCTAAACTGTAATTTAACTGCTGCATTTACGCCGGTTTCATCGGCGACCTTTGCAAATTCATCAACAATAACTTTGGCATGCTCAACGCTGCCTTGATGGTTGTTGGCCATCTCAAAAATATAAAACATTATCTAACTCCTGACTTGTATAGATTTTCGTAATATTGGAACTGCCACTCATAATCAATATCAAAGACTTCCCTTTCATCCATGGGATAAAGTTGAATATCTCCGGGTGTCATAAAGTCACCCATCCAAATACTGTCTCCAATTTTTGACATCTTGCCGGCGTATAAACAATGTGCGGCTTCATAAGTAGTGTCAACAAATTTTGTATTCATCACTGCTTGGCTTTCTGGCCATGGTGTTTGCAGTTTAAAATCAGAACCCCAATAATAGTTCTTTTTTTCAATAACTCCAAAAAGGCCATCAGATTCTATATTAGCATAAAACTCTACAAACTTTTCAACGGTCTCCAATTTTAAAAATGGTGCGCAGGCATTTACCAGCACACAGTATTTAAAAGGAATTTTATCCCACCATTCATACATTTCAGTCATTGGTGTTCCTTCTGAATTTGCAGATTGCTCTGATCTATTAAAAATTTGTACCGGGTAACGCTCTGATATTTCTACAAGCTCGGGTTCGTAGACTGAAGAAATTATATTTTCACTTGGGATATAAGAAGAAGCAGAAAGCTTTTCGAGACATATATCCATAAGAGTTGTGCCGGCAAATGGTCGAATCATTTTTTGTGGTACTCTTTGAGAGCCCAAGCGCGCTTGTACTAGCACGCAAATATCATCAAGCTTTTTCATGGTATTTTTCGCCTCCGCCTATGTTTTTAAAATTTGTATCTGGGTAAAGTGTGTGAATATAATCCCACAGATAATCATATTGTTCCTTCCAAAAATAACTAACGTTTGTCAATCTTAAATTTTGGAAAACACCGGGTAAAGTTTTTTTGCCCGGCTCGAATGCATGATCTCCGTCGAATATTGCTTCTGGTCCGTCAAAACCTGTAAATAAAACTTTGTCAAACCCTAAATGGGCTGCAAAAATCTTCATTCTCGCACCTGCACCTAGTCTACCATAAAATCTAGTATGCATGCAGAAATATCTTTTGTAATTATCAAATTTGTGCGTGGGCCACCTGTCGTGTATCTCGAAGCCAATCAGTGTGTTATTCGCATCTCTATATTTTACAAATTCATCAGATTGAATATCAGGTTCACCCATAATCATAGCCAAATCAACCTTTTTGTTTTTTAGTTTTTCGTTTCTAAAAAAATGGTTGATAGACCACAAACAGTCATATTCATGCTTTTCCCAATCATTGTTAGCAGATGGTCCGCCGCCTATCAGCATTAAGGTTTTACCCTTATAATTTTCGAATTCTTTGTATTCTTGATATACAATCTCAGGTGTAGTTACAAGATTATTGCTGAATGTTGGGAAATAGCTTTTGCAATCTTGTGTAGCCCAATCAGGGAACGTACCACGGGCCCGATGGTGGTCAAACACATTCATCAGTTGCCTCGAAGCTTCTTTCTAACCGGAAGCTCACCATCGGTAACTCTTTTATGACCGTCACCGAGAGCTATCTCAAGTTCTCTGATACCTTTTACAAGCTTAATAAGCCCTTGGGGTTCAACAGATGCAAGATGGTCCGAACCCCACATAGTGCGGTCGAGGGTGATATGTCTTTCAATAATTGTTGCACCCAAATATACACTAGCAACAGTAGTCCCTAAACGAAACTCGTGGCCGCTATAACCTACTTCACATCCATATCTTTCTCTTAATGTCTCAATACATTTAAGATTTAGATCCTCAAGTGGTGCTGGGTATGTTGAGTTGCAATGCAAAATAGAAAAGTCTGCATTTTCTTGTCTCATCCATTCTACTGCTTGGTCTGTTTCTTCAAGCGTGCTCATACCCGTAGAGAAAATAATCTCTTTACCTGATTTTGCCGATGCTCTCATAAGTTCTTCATTGGTAATCATAGCTGAGGGAATTTTTAAAAAGGGTATATCATACTGCAACAGAAAGTCTAAACTGTCCATATCCCACGGGGACGCCGACCATTCAATACCCTTACTCTTGCAATACAAATCAATTTCGTCGTACTCTTCTTGTCCAAATTCCATTCTATACTTATAATCAATATATGACATTGTGCCCCATGGAGTATCTCTCGGGATGTCTTTTTGATGGTCTGGCACACAAACATCGGGATTGCGCTTTTGAAACTTAACAGCATCACATCCTGCAACGGCTGCAATATCAATAAGTTTTTTAGCAGTCTCCATTGAACCATTATGGTTAATACCGATTTCAGCAATTATATATGTCATATCCTAATCCTTTCAATTTTTTCATACACGGCGCTGGATGAGGCAACTTTGATATCAATTTCTTTTTCTTTCAACCAGTAATAAAGCTCTTTTGAAGCATCACAGGTTGTTTTGATTTCCCAGTCTAGTATATCACCTTTGTTAAACACGTCGTCATTTGTTCCATAAAAATGTTCATAATTATCTTCGTTTGCATCTTTTTGACGCAAATCCCATCCAACGAGAACTATTTCTTTAAAACCTAAATGAACAGCCATATAAAACACCGTTTCATACATTATACCCGGCCCACAAGGTCTTGTCAAGTTTTTATCTATAACAAAATCTTCAAATTTTTTAGTTACTGTAACAAATTCATTATTAATTTCTGTGCGAATTGGTATTTTAAAGAAGATATCCTGCTTTTGTATCTTTGACCAACGCATGCCTATATCATAATTGCTACTAGCAATTGTTATTGGCCTATTTTGAGTGTAGGAATAGTGTTGAGTTAACTTTTTCAAACCTTTCTCAATCGGCAAATTGCTGCAATTGAAAAAATGATAGTCAGTTATTTCAGGAAAATAGTTATAGGCTTGTTTTATAGCAAACACAGTCTTATCTTTTAACTGTTCTTTAAGATAATCAAAGTGATATTCATTCAGTGATGGGCCACAGTTTAAAATATATAATGTTTCACCCTTGTGCTTATCCTTCAGATATTCTAATTTGTCAGAAAGTTGTGGTATCGCTGCTAATTTAGAGTTTATTGTTCTGTCTTTTTCAACATTCAGAAAATCTATAATGTCTTTGCCTACCGATTTTGGCTTAAAGTGTTCTAAAGACTGTAAATGTTCATAGCCTGCTAAGCCTTTCTGTTCGAGGTTATTCTGTTTCCAATCATTGTATGCGTTTCTTAGTTGTTTTCTAAGTGAAGAAATGTTTGTTTCAAACCATAAGCTGTTCTGTGTATACACCGGATCATTAGTAATACAACAGTCATACATGCCATCAACAAGGTACGAACTGTCTTCGTTAAGATAATCTATATGACCACCAGCGCGTGGAGCAATAATAGGTATTTTGTTCAATACAGACTCGAATAAAGTCAGACCAAATCCTTCGCCCCTTGTAGCAGAAGCATATACATCTGATTTGTTAAACAGCCACTGCATCTGATTCGCGCCAATAAAATCAGTTACTAAAACAATTTTGCTTTTGGTTGCTTTTGGGTTATCAGTTTTTGTTTTTGCTGTTTGAATATCTTTAATAATGTGTTCAGCAGTTGGATGAGTAGGGCTTGGATACGTTTTGACGATTAAAACAGCATCTTCTTCGTCTTCAAATTCCATTAAAAAAGCAGATATTATTTTATCAAAACCTTTTCTGTACGTCCATTGTGACATTGTCAAAATACAAAACTTATCATCTAATTGATAAGGAACATTTAATTGCTCTGGTGTTTTATTCGCTTCCTGTACAATTGGGTGTGGAACTACTTTAACATTCGAATTATATTTTTCGAATACAGGACGATTGAATTCACATGCGGTAATAATACCTTTTGGATTAAAGTATTCAATTGTTTCTTTCCATTCATCACATATATCAGTGGTTTCCCACACAATTAAGTGATAATTTTCTGCAGCCGCATCGATTAACCTTTTAAATGAATTAGTAAGATTTTTACTTGTCTTAAATCTCTCATCGGCAAATAGTGGAAGCGGTGTTGGTGTATGCCACAAACATATATAATCGTTTTTGTTTATATATTCTTCAAGTTCTTCATTGCTTTTAAAAGTATATTTATCAATTAAATTTCTATCTTCATCACTCATAGTAATATCACTTTGAATAATAACAGAATATACCTTAAGTTCTACATCGTCGCAATTTGATACGTGAGAATCTAAAGCTTTTAAATAACTCCTTGCAGCAATTCCATAACCAGTGAGATCATGGAACTGACCGCAATATACAATTTTTTTCACAAGACAACAACCTTAGAGTCTTGTTGTGTATTGCCACATGCTTGAAGAACTGATTCTGCGAACATGTCATACATTTTGTCTTCTGCAAACCTTTCATTCAGCTTGTTTGCATACTCGCAAGAATTGGTGTTGTTACCAATTACATCATTCAAACAAGTCCTCATTTGTTGTCTAGCGGACTCTTTTCTAGCGAATGACCACATACTGTCTTTCTGTAAGACACCATCCCATACAGCTTCTTCTTGAATAGGTTGAATATCATAAGCGACATTATAAAAATTCTCCTTGCCCGTTTCATCAAAGAGATAGTCACATTGACCAGACCAACCAACTGTTACAACAGGCATGCCAGAATACGCGGCCTCAAAAATCGGCAAACCAAATCCCTCACCATGAGTAAGTGATACAAATGCATCGATGTTTTTGTGAAGGTACAGAGAATGAATTTCCTCATCAGTCATATCACCATGCAAGAGGTAAACTTTACATTTTCTATCTTTTGGTGAATCTTGAAGGATTTTCTTAATCTTAGCCTCAGAAGCACTTTTGTCAATTAGTGAATTTTTTATTACGTTGGTTTTTAAAATTAAACCAACATCATCTTCTTGGAACTCTTCAACAAACCATTTTATAAGATTTGTTAGGTTTTTTCTTGGCCCAAATTGTGAGACACAAATAAAATTGTTTTTTGTCGTCAAATTCAAATTAATCTCTGGTAAATTTTCGTAAACCTTCACAGGGTAGTTTACAACATCAACAGGAGTGGTCAAAACAAACGGAAATTCTTGTTTTGTTTGTTCGTTAATAAGTGTATAAGAAGTAGATTCAAATACTTGTTTGGCATGATTGGAAACAACAATTAATCTATCTATTGCATTGCTCTTATCTATCCACTGGGGAGCTACTTTGGTGGTTTCTATTCCAGCAGTGTAACCTACATTTACTTTTGCAAGATTTTCAAATTCGTTCGGAACTGTTACTTGTAAACTAATATCAAATTCTCCGTTTTGTTGGACGTGATGAATTGTTTTTTCAATTACAGCGTCAATCCATTCACGTTCCTCATTAATATCATTAATCCACGATGTTTTTCCCCATTCAAGAGGTTGAATGAAAATGTCAAACTTATCTTCGTGCGCTCTAAGTGAACGTAAAGCAAAGCGCGCCTGTTCTCCATAACCACTTCTCGTAAGTAATGGTCCTTTCAATAAAATTTTTTGTTTCATGCTATCTCCTTAAGCGTCCATCGATTGTAGTTTCTTCTATTTTCCCATGAACCATGATGTTCAATGGTTTTATCAAAAAACTCAACCCACTGTTTTTCAAAAATTTCAAAATTATAATTATTTTTGACATGATTCATACCAGCTTCAGACATTTTTTTGTATTTCGATTTAGTTAGTTTCAGAGCTTTCGACAATGTAGCTTCAAAATCACTTTGTGAAATTCTATCTTCGTAAATGTAAGGAACCTGAAGAGAACCAATAACTGTTTTGGAGGCCGGTTGGATACCCCAACCAAACCATTCTTTGCCGTCTGTAACTTGTTCTTGTAAGCCACCAGTCATATTAACAATAATTGGTGTTCCGCAAGCTAAAGATTCAAGAGTTGCTAAACCGAAACCTTCGGCATCAGAAATATTAATTGTGTAATCGGCAAGATTATACATTGCTGCCAACTCATATGGTTCTACCTTATTCGTTGAAAGCATAACTTGGCCATCGTTTAGTTTTAGCTGCTCAATTAAGTGTGGCAAGTCTTGGCCATGTGGGTCTCTTGGGTCAGTATGCATAAGCAGTGTAGCCTTTTCATGACCGACCTTGTCTAACCACTCTTTAAACCACCAGATGAGCGTACCGCTTTGTTTACGGCGAGCATTTCTATTGTTCCAGAAAAATACTTTTTTATTTGGGTTTACAAACTCTTTTGAAACACTAAAAAGTTTTTCTTTTAGTTTCCTAACATTTTCTAAAGCTGCAGCATCTTTGAATTGATGAAAGAAAGTTGAGTTTACAGCATGTGGTATTCTCTCGCCATACGCTTCTGGGGAAGTTGTACTCACAATTTTATCTGTGACCTTAGAAATTGTTACAACCTCATCATTTGAATCATACCAAATTTTATTAAAATACGGTATCGGGAAATTATCCCATACATGGTAGTAAACCATCGGAACGTAAGCTCTTACTTCATTTTCAATCTCCCAGAGCCATTCATAAAATCTTGGATCTGTCATAAACCATAACACATCCGGTCTTTCTTTCTGTAGAACTGAACGTATAATCTCTGGATTACCGTAACCATCAATTGGGTAAATGACCCAATCATCCATCCACGGTTCAACACGAACCGGATTGTAATTTTTATGTTTAATAGCACCGCCAAGACAAACCACTTTATACCTGCCTGTCTTCAGCAATGCTTCAATCATATATTTTGTTTGTGTTCCGACTCCAGATGGAGACAGTGGGTGATCAGATATCACCAAAATCTTTTGTTTTCTCATTAAATCCTCATGAACAATGTTCAGTATTAAAAAATTTGCAGCCGTAACCAGATGTGCAAGATAATCTATTCTTGATATAACGACTTTCTTTAATATTGTATATTGCTTTGTTCAATAGTTTAAGTGCATTCTCTGTTTTTCTTGGGCCGCTTGTGACTCTGAAGAATTCTACTCTATTTTTACTGGCTGTCCTCTTAAGTAGAGCAAAATGTGTTTCTACATTTTTAGGATCTACATTCATCTTTTGGCAAAAAAAATGTTTGTAAAGAGTAAGTTGATAAGTAACCATTGGCTCAGAGCGTTTTTTGGCATCCCAACCCCAAGAACAAGTCTTCCAATCAAATATATGGACTTTGCCATCAGGGGTAGCAACAATAGCGTCGATAAATCCTTTAAATTTATAATCATCATAGCCTTCCATATCCTCCATTAGCTTCATTTCAACTGACATAACCTCATATTCATCAAAATATTCGGTCAATGCATCATCTATTTCAGGAATAATTTGGTTACCCTGCTTCATCATTTGATGCACAATCTTATTATCAACCGGTTCATCAAGTTTAGAAATGTTCTTTTTAAGTTCTTGGACAAAGAAGTCCTCACTCATTTCTTCATGAAGTAGTTTCTTTTCACAAACAGAGTGGATTGCTGAACCAAATGCAGTATATTGGTTACCAGTAAATCCGTCGATACCATCAACCCGAGTAAGCTTGTGATAAAAGGGGCAGTGTACCCAGTCTTTAAGTTCAGAAAATGAAATATGTGCCATTGTTTTTATTCCTCAACATATATTATAACCTTGTAGTTATTAAAAGTCAAGTTTTTCTGGATCCTGCAGCAGCATTATTTTTTCATATACCGCCGGGCTTACCTTTTTAATAAAATTATGGTTAGGATCTAAATAAAATTCTGTAAACATAGTTGCAAAATATTCTCTTATAGATGTAGCAGCATATGGGCTTACAAATAAACCCTGAATTAATGGTGATAATCTAGTATATCCAATATCTTTATGTAAAAAATCATCAAAGTCTTGTTCAAATTCTGTATTCATAAAAAATGATTTCGGAGCTTTAAAACCCTTAGCCCATAAAATATCGTATAATCGCTGTCTTTTGTCTAAAAATTCATTAGCAATCTTGTTGTCTGAATAAATTTCATATCCATACTTTTCTTCTAGTGAATGTGATATTTCATGTATCAAGTCATCGTACAGATCTTCTTCGTTATCTTGAAAATTTGTAACATAGATTGTACCAGAATCATAAAATGCATTTGCAGAGCGAGTTTCAAATTCTTCTACCCAACCTACAATAATCATTTCTATTTCTGACAATAAATGTGCTGGTAGTTTTGCTTCTAATTTTGCAATTATTGACTCAACATCAATATCATTTTCTATTGGGTCTTTGAAGTAAACGTGTATACCCGTTGGGGTATAAAAGTCAACATTACTCTGCTGTTGTTGTTTCTTCAATGATTTGATCAATTGACTTGTTTGCATCATCTAATCCTAATTGATAGCCTCTTAAAAAATTCTCTTCTGCAAGTGCGTATACAAATTCTGGGAATTCATGCGCAAGTGCTTCCGCAATCATATTGACTGTCACATCTTCTTTGTCAAACTTAGTACCAACGTATGTTACCAACATATCCTTAAGTTCGTTATCCGTACTGACAGACATAGCTAATACCTCATTTGTATGGAACTGTTCTTCATTTATTATATTGTTGTCGTCTATATTACTCATGTTTACCTCTTATAAATTAATATAACATATAATTTATTTTTTTACAACACTTTTGATGCTAATGTTGCTAATTCTGACCTTTCACCTTTCTTGAATGTAACATGCCCAGCGATTGGAAACTCTTTAAATTTTTCTACTGCATGTGCAAGACCATTGGACGTTTCATTTACATAAACATTATCTATCTGTTCAATGTCACCCGTCAATACAATTTTGGTACCTTCACCAATTCGTGTAATAATTGTTTTTATTTCATGTTTTGTTAAGTTTTGAGCTTCATCAATAACGATAAAAGCGTTTGCAATGGAACGCCCACGAATATAAGTTAAGGCTTCCAATTCAATCTTACCTTTTTCCATGTACATTTCAAGTGAAGTTCTGTCACCCATTAAGAACTTAAGATTGTCTTGAATTGGCATCAACCATGGGAGCATTTTTTCCTCCATGGTACCCGGCAGAAATCCAATGTCTTTACCAAGAGGTTGAACTGGTCTGGACACAATAAGGCGTGAGTAATGATTGTTCTCGGTTCTTAAACCGATTGTTTGTTGTAATCCTGCCGCAATAGCCATAAGTGTTTTTCCTGATCCTGCACGTCCAATCAAAGAAACAATTTTTATATTAGGATCTAGGAGCATATCGATTGCGAAGGCCTGTTCTTTGTTCCTTGCGTCTATGTTCCAATCGGGGATACTCTTATGGACTACCTTCTGCAACGGAGTGAAGTGGTCTTTAAATTTAGCTAATGCGGACTTTTTTTCATTTGCATTAGAAACCATCATGATGTACTGATTTGGATGCAAACTACCATAGATACTTTCGTCATCTATTAAGATATCATCACCTGCATAATACCGGTCGATTATTTCATCATCAAACGGTATTATCTCAAAACCATTGTAAAGTTCATCAGATGAAGTTACAGCTTTTTCAGAAGTATAATCTTCAGCTGGTATACCAATAGAATCACAAATTACTCTCATATTGATATCTCTTGAAACCAATATAGTTTTTCTATTTTCAGAATTAGCTTGAAGAGTTTTAGCAGTTGCAATTATTAAATGATCAGGATGTCTTAAATCTAGATCTGGTGGGAAAATAATTTGTTTAAGATCGGTAAATGATATGACCTTTAACATCCCTTTTCCTTTATCCAGCCTGATTCCTTTCTCTAAAGAACCCTTTCCTCTAAGGTCATCTAATGTTCTAATGATTTTTCTAGCGTTTGCTCCAACTGAATCTTGTCTTTTCTTATGTCCGTCGATTTCTTCTAAAACCTTAAGTGGTAAAAAGATATCATGATTATCAAATTTGAAAAGTACATCAGCATCTGTTAAGCAGACACTTGTGTCTAACACGTAATTTTTTTTAGCCATACATCCTCATTGGTATTGCTAAAGTATATAGTTCTGTCAGTCTAATTTGCCGCCATAGCATTTAAATTATCGCGATATCTGAGCAATGCTAATTCTTTGTGTTTGGCTTCAATCATAATATCAAATTCATTACCGTAATCATCAAGAACGTTGTATACTAAGTCTGAGTGTGCTTGTGGTTTAATCTTTGGGTTGTTGTGTTCTTTGGAACGCGATTCTGCATAATGGACAACTGGTTTAATATCACCCCATGTTGACAGCGCAAGTTCTAAGGCTTCTTGTTCTGATTGACCACCCGGGTGTAACATGTGATGATGATAATCAAAAACAATTGGAATACCAATACGCTTGTATACACCCTCGTACAATTCAAGTGTTGAATACAAAGATGTTTTGTCGTCGTTCTCGACTGTCAAGCGAGAACGAACATTGTCAGGCAGACGCTCGAAGTTGCGACAGAAGTTATCAAGAGCAAATGGCTTGTCACCGTAAGCTGCACCGACATGAATATTTAGTTTGGCATACGGAGTGCGAGGCAAACCGATAAGGTCAAATAAATCACCGTGAACCGACAAGTCAGTCTTGGTGAGTTCGAATACTCGTTCCTTGGGTGATGCTAGCTTGTTAAACGGCCC